>Ga0308176_10002496_pt1 | contig 11627 bp, 13 predicted proteins | sample PhyCR2_3_FD_203890 | JGI IMG/M metagenome (GOLD analysis project Ga0308176, IMG submission 203890) | Soil microbial communities from UC Gill Tract Community Farm, Albany, California, United States - DLSLS.C.R2 | ecosystem: Environmental > Terrestrial > Soil > Agricultural land | place: USA... | reverse complement strand
TATAAAAGAATTTGAACCGGATTACTATATTCCTCAAGCTCGGGCTAGGGACGCCATTTATAACAGCAAAATGTTCAATATTCTCGATCAGCGAACGATAATCAAGATCGATTGCGTAGTAAGGAAACACGAGAGATTTCAGGACGAGGTATTTTCGAGGCGCCGACGTGTAAATTATTCGGGCGATTTTGAGGTATGGATAATCTCAAAAGAGGATCTGATCCTGTCAAAACTTAATTGGGCAAAGGTCTCACATTCCGAAATGCAGATGCGGGACGTGGTAAGCTTGATACGCAACCCATACGATGAAAACTACGTCAAAACTTGGGTTGAAAGGTTAGGCTTGGAAACGTTGTTGGATGAGTGTGTCAGATTATTGAACGAGGACCATGCCGAAAGATACGACACGTGAAATGGACTCTTTGCAAAACGAGCTTTGGATGAAGCGGACACCGCAGGAGCGTGCACGGTTTGCTGCTGAAATGTTTGCGACGTCAAGAGGTATTGTCCTTGCATCACTTCCCTACGGTCTTTCTGAACGTGAACTGCAAGATGAAGTTTTCTTTCGAACTTATGGTTACCATCTCCCTGCTGATTTTTTTGAGTAAGCAACCTAACAAATCGTCTCTCCAGTCTAAAGCCATAATATTTTTTGGGTGCAGTTATGAAAAAGTTCCTTGGTGCGTTTCTTGCGATATTTCTGCTCATTACAATTGTTCCCGCGCAAAAAACCGAGATCACGATCACGCTGAACGAGCAATTTTTCGACGTGTTGCTTGATGCGATCTATCAGAATGGCGGCATGCCGGACATACCGCTGGCGCAAAACAGCAAGCGCGAAGAAGTAATTACGGCAATGTACTCGCCAGGCGAAAAAAATGTTTGCAGCGATGCGATCAAAATCCTTCGCGAATCAAACTCGGTTCGAACAGCAGTGCGTTTTCGCGAAGGGAAAATTTACGCGCCGATAGCGTTTTCGGGCAGTTACAGTCCGCCGTTTGTCGGGTGCGTGGACTTTTCCGGGTACGCGGAAACGAACATCGACCTCGAATTCGACCAGCAAAACCAGCGGCTGATCGGCCGCGCGAACGTCCTGAACGTTTCGTTGAACGGGACGAGCGGCGTCGGCAGCACCATTTTGGCCAAAATGGTGCAAAGCGCCATCGACAAAAAAGTAAATCCGGTTGAGATACTCCGGCTCGATAAAATATCGTTCCCGGTTCCGATACAGAATTCGAAAGGCCTGATGATGCGAGCCGTCGGAATCAGGCCAGAAGTAGGCAACGGAACGCTAAATGTTCACATCGATTACGAGTTTGTCGGACGCTGAGTCAAATTCAGGTATAGAGTCGCCTTAAGAACCTTTAGTGTGCTTCGCGTCGGAGCTTTGCGGTCTTTGTGTTATCGTTTTTTAACACAAAGACCACAAGGGAACAAACCACATTTAATAATTCCAACTGACACGATACTTAAAACTCAACCGGTTTTGCCGTCATCACCAGAAACAAAGTACCTGCGGTGTTTGGCAGGGTGAGCGTTCCGATCACCGTCGGGGCGTTCTCTACTAAGGTCACGCGGTTGAGGTCAAGGCCAATCGATTCGTAATTTGTTACCGCGACGACCTTGCCGCTATCGCCGGCGGCCGTACCGATGTTTATCGGTATTCGCGCCCCAAATCTGAACTGCTGGGCCTGCAGTATTCGTCCCCCGCTTGCACCCGGAGTTGTCTGTAGATTACCTAAAGACCATTCGATAAAACTCGGCTGTGAAACCGGCGCGTTTTGCCGCAGGATGTCCGAAACGCTTTTATAATTGAGAGCTCCGGTGTCGGCGACGCGGCCAAGATAGGTATTTGCAAGCGAATAACTGGAAAACGAAAAATTGCTGCGAAGCTGTTTCGAGACCATAGAAAGATTTTGCGGCAAGTCGGATTTTGCCCCATCGTTTGTACCGGTCACGATCTGCAAAACGATGTCGTAACTCGGCCCGATGTCGGGTTTCGTACCCGTCTGGGCAAAGGACCGGGCGGAAAACGTAAAGAAAAAAAGCAGGAGCGTTACGGCGGAAACTGCGATCTTTGGCTGGTTCATTTAAATTTCTCCTCTGGAAAATTTGGGAACTGCAAATCTTCCACAAACCAGCTTAGGGAAAGTTGCAAAAAATCTATTTACCCGCATTTAACGGATGAGAACCACCCGTCAGCCTAAGCGGCTGCCACCCCTCCTTCGTAAGGAGGGGAACTTTTACTACCACCCGCCAGCCAAAAAATGGCTACCCGAAGATATTTCGCACTTTGTCCATGAAGGATTCGTCGGCGAATTCGGTGTCTTCGATTTCGGCGAGTTGTTCTAGAATCTTGCGCTGTTCTTTGGTGAGCGATTTTGGCGTGACGAGGGTTACGGCAACGAAGAGGTCGCCTTTGCCACGGGCGCCGAGGACGGGCATTCCCTCGCCTTTGATGCGGAAAACGGTGCCGGTTTGCGTGCCGGCCGGGATTTTCAGGTCTTCTTCGCCGTTCAGGGTTTTGACCTTGATCTCGGCTCCGAGGGCGGCCTGGGCGAAGGTAACAGGAACGGCGGAATAAAGATTGGCCCCCTGCCGCTCGAAATTTTCGTGCTCGGCGACGTGGATCACGACGTATAGGTCGCCCGATGGACCGCCTGCGACGCCGGATTCGCCTTCGCCGCCGACACGCAGGCGCGAACCGGTTTCGACGCCTGCGGGAATTTTTATCTCAAGCGTTTTTTCCTTTTCGACGCGGCCGCTGCCGTGGCATTTTTTGCACGGATTTTTGATTATCGTGCCCTTACCACCGCAGTTTGGGCATGTCCGCATAACACTGAAAAAGCCTTGTTTATACTGCGTCTGGCCGCGTCCGCCGCAGGCGATGCAGGTTTCCGGGTGTGTTCCCTTTTCTGCTCCTGAACCGTCGCATGTCCCACACGTTTCGAGACGAGGGATTCGAAGTTTTTCATCCTTGCCCGCAGCGGCGTCTTCCAGCGAAATTTGAAGATCGTAACGCAGATCGGCTCCGCGCTGGACGCTTGTTCGACGTCCAGTACGTTGACCGAACATATCGCCAAAGCCGAACAGGTCGAATATGTCTTCGAAATTGGTAAATCCGGGGTCGAAACCGGCCGAGCCAGCCCCTACGCCCTGGTGTCCAAAACGGTCGTAAGCCGCACGTTTTTGGGCATCGGACAGGACGGAATAGGCCTCGGCGGCCTCTTTAAATCGCTCTTCGGCGTGATCGTCGCCGGGGTTTTTGTCCGGGTGGTGTTTGACCGCCATAGTGCGGTACGCCCGCTTTATCTCAGCGTCGGTCGCCGTTCGTGCAATACCCAGAATTTCGTAGTAATCCCTTTTACTCATAACCAGTACAATCAACAAGGCGTCAGCCCAATGTATTGAACTGACGCCAAATTATATTTTGCGATATCTTGAAATTTTTCTCAAGTTTTACAGGCGGATAGAAAGTTAGCTAATAGCCGCAAGCTGTTAGCCGGATCAGGCAAATCTGCATTCCGCGGTGGAGAACCACCCCGTCAGCCAAAAAACGGCTGCCACACCTCCTTCGTAAGGAGGGGAGCTTTTGAAATCCGCATTCCGCAATCTTAAATCCGCAATCGTTAGGCCATGCTCAGCATCGCTTCGGTGATCTTTGCGGCCATTTCTTCGACCTTGATCATGGCGGCCTGGATGTCGCCGGGTTTGTCGGAGGTCATGTAGCCTTCGGCGTCGTTCAGAACGCGGTTGATCGTTTGCAACTGCTCCGGCGTGAACGATCCGCCGATCTCGCTCATTGCGCGGCGGGTGCTTGTGAGCAGAGATTCGAGACGGTTTTTTTGAAGAATGACCTGGCGCGTCTCCTTGTCCTTTTCGATGGACTCTTCGGCTTCGTGAATGAGGCGGTCGATCTCGTCCGGTGCGAGACCTGACGACGCGGTGATCTGCATTGCCTGTTCCTGGCCCGTGTTTTTATCTCGTGCCGAGACACTGACTATGCCGTTTGCGTCGATCTCGAACGTAACATCGATCTGCGGCACGCCGCGAGGCGCGGGTTCGATGCCCACAAGCTCGAATCGGGCAAGGCTGCGGTTTTCCTTCGAAATTTCCCGTTCGCCTTGCAAGATGTGTATCTCGACCGTCGCCTGGTTGTCCACAACGGTCGTGAAGGTCATCGTGTTTTTGAGCGGAATTGTCGCGTTTCGCGGGATAAGTTTTACAAACAGCCCGCCGCGTGTTTCGAGACCGAGGCTGAGCGGCAGAACATCGAGCAGAACGATGTCTTTAACGTCGCCCGTCAGCACTCCGCCCTGAATCGCCGCACCCATCGCGACGACTTCGTCCGGGTTGATCTCAGCCGATGGCAATTTGCCAAAAACTTCGGCGACGGTGCGGGAGATGATCGGCGAACGGGTTTGGCCGCCGACCAGGATGACTTTATCGACGTCGGACGGCTGGAGCTTTGCGTCCCATAGCGCCTTTTGGCACGGATCGACCGAAGAATCGACAAGATCCTGGACGAGCTCCTCAAATTTATCGCGGGTCAGCACGGTGTTGATGTGCTTGGGACCGGTCGCATCGGCTGCAATGAACGGCAGATTGATTGTCGTTTCGTTAACGGTCGAAAGCTCGCATTTTGCACGCTCGGAGGCTTCCTTGAGACGCTGGAGCGCGAGCCGATCGGATTTGAGATCGATGCCGTTTGCGGTTTTGAAATCTTCGACAAGCCAGTTGATAAGTCTTTGGTCGAAATCCTCACCGCCCAGAAATGTGTTGCCCGATGTGGAAAGCACCTCGAAAACGCCGTCGTTTATTTCGAGTATCGAGATGTCGAACGTGCCCCCGCCAAGGTCGTAAACCGCGACTTTTTCATTTTTGTTTTTGCCAAATCCGTAGGCGAGCGCCGCAGCCGTCGGCTCATTGATGATGCGTTCGACTTCGAGGCCTGCGATCTTGCCGGCATCGCGGGTCGCCTGACGCTGCATATCGTCGAAATATGCTGGAACGGTGATGATGGCCTCGGTTACGGGTTCGCCCAGGAATTCTTCGGCGGCGGCTTTCAACCGCTGCAGGACGATCGCAGAAATTTCCGGCGGGCTGTAAACGCGGTCGAGCACGCGGATGTGGGCGTCCTCATTCGAGGACGGCACGATCTCGAACGGCACGTTTTCGCGCATTTTTTCGACCTCGGGCGCGCTGTATTTGCGGCCTATCAGGCGCTTTACGGCATAGACCGTGTTGGCGGGGTTGGTGACGGCCTGTCGCTTGGCGATCTGGCCGACGAGGCGTTCGTCCTTGTCGGTAAAACCGACGACGGACGGCATTGTTCGGCCGCCTTCTTTATTCGAGATAATCTGTACCGCGCCGCCCTCGAGGACGGAGACGCAGCAGTTTGTCGTGCCTAGATCGATTCCGATTACTTTACCCATATCGTTTTTTTCCTATTGAGTTTTGTCGTGAAGGTGGAAGGCCGGTCGTTATTCGGCTTTGGGAGCGCGGGAAGCGGCGGCAACTTTTACCATTGTGTGACGGATCACCTTATTGCCGATACGGTAACCACGCAGCAATTCGGCGGTGACGGTGTTTTGCGGGAAATCGGTCGAGTCGTCCGTGGCGACGGCCTCGTGAAACTGCGGGTCAAAACGCTCGCCGACCGAGGCAATAGGAACAACGCCCATGCCGGCAAAAATCTCGTTCAACTGTTGATTGACGAGCACGATGCCGTCGAAAAAGTGCTGGAATTCGTTGGATTTTCGTTCGGGAATTTCCGACGCAAAATCGAGCGCTCGGTTTAGATTATCGAGCACCGGCAGCATTTCGCCGGCAAGGTTGCACATCTGATTGCTGAACGTTTCCTGACGCTCGCGCTCGGTGCGGCTTTTGAGGTTTTCAAAATCACGGATGCGCCGCTGCGCTTTTTCCACCACGGCTAGACGCTCGGCTTCGGCCTCGGTCACGCGGACCTTAAGACTGCGCAGTTCCTCGTGAAGAGCGTTATCAACCGGCGGAGCAGCAGGAGCCGGAGGCTGTTTCGCCGCAAGGTCTGACTGCAAAAAGTCCGGAATGTTCTGATCGTCAAAATCGGCCTCGGCGATCTCAATGGAAAGATCGGCCGTGATGTGAAGATCTTTTTCCTTGGCTTCGAGTTCGCGGATAAAGTCATCGACCGGAGCCGAATCCATATCTTCGGCGTCGTCCGGAAACTCGATTCCCTGAAATTTTTCCTGTTCGGATGTCATTAAATTATTGGCCGGAGACGGCCGTTCGGTTAATTATTCGAGACGTCCTGCGACATCATATTTTCGAGGGTTTTGGCGACGTAACTGACAATCGAGATCATACGGCTGTACTCGATACGCGTCGGGCCTAAAACGCTTAATGTGCCGACAGCCGAGCCGTCGCCGATCCGGTACGGAGCAGAAATAAGCGTGCAGTTGCTGAACGATGGCGTGCGGTTTTCGCGTCCGATGAAAACCTGGACGTTTCCACTCACCGGACCTTCCTTTGCGATGCATTCGTTCAGAATCTGCATAAGCCGTGTTTTTTCGCCGATCGTGCTCAGCAGCTCGCGCAAGCGTTCGAGATCGGCAAAATCGCTTTTTGTGAGAATGTTCGATGCGCCTTCGACAAAAACTTCGCCGAGGCGGTCCTGCTCATCCTCAATACTCTGCGAGCAGAGAATCACTGCGGTTTGCAGGATCTTGTCAAACAATGCCTTTTCCTCGTGCATAAGTTTGAGAATTTCGGCGCGAATTTCGGAAAGGCTTTTACCGACGTACTCAGCATTCAAAAAGTTTGCCGTTCGCTCGAGCTCCTCTCTGGAAAATGCCGCGTTCAGCCGAATGATCTTGTTATGCACGATATTCGGATTTGAAACGAGCACGACCAGGACGCGATTGTCCGAGAGATTGACAAACTCGATATGCTGCAGGCGGTCGCTCGCAAGCGAAGGAGAAACCACAATGCCGACATTATTTGAAAGAGCCGAAAGCAACTGCGAGGTCCGTTCCATCAGCCTGTCGGGCGTCTCGGCAAAATCGCTTGCCTTCAAACCGAATTCCTCGCCTATGCGGTAAAGATCATCGTTTGAAATGCTGAGAACGCCGAGCAGATTATCAACGTAAAACCTGTACCCTTTGTCCGTCGGGACCCGTCCGGCCGAGGTGTGCGGCTGTTCGAGCAAACCGAGTTCTTCCAGTTCGCCCATCACATTGCGAATGGTCGCCGAGCTCAAACCCGAAGCATTGGCAAATTTGTCCGCAAGGACTTTTGAACCGACCGGTTCACCCGTGACGAAGTGTTCGTTGATAATGGCTGAGAGAATCACCTGCCCGCGAGAATCGGGAAAATTCGGGCTTTTCTCGATCGTTGGGTTTGGATCGCGGAGCGGCATGTTTTCACTGAGAGGTTAAGGCATACGCGCGGGCGGTATGCTTTTCCCTTTAAATTAAGTAACATTTTATTGATAAATATGTCAAGAATTATTCGTTAAACTGTGATTAACAACCGAATGTCGGAATCTTTTGAAAACCTCAAAGAGCTGTACGCCGAAGCATTTCAAACCTTCGGCCCAAAACGAAAAATACCTGCGATAGACATCTCGTACTATCCGTACGTAGGCATAAACCATACCATTCGCGTACGCAATGGGCAGGTATTTGTGCGCCTCGCTGAGATTTGCCACGACATGCCGCTGAGCGCTCATCGCGGCCTGGCACACATTCTCGTAGCAAAATTGTTCAGGAAAAAAGTGCCGCTCGCGGCCCGTGACGCGTACGCGGATTACATAAAAACCGCCGAAATACGCGACCGAGCCACGGAAACAAAACGGACACGCGGGCGTAAGATCATAACTTCGTCAAAAGGCGACGTTTACGATCTGGATGCGATTTTCGATTCGCTAAACCACAGATATTTTCGCGATGCACTGCCGAAACCGGTGCTTACCTGGTCGGTGCGGAAAACATACCGAATTCTCGGCCTCCACGACTCGACGCACGATACGGTCGTGGTCAGCAAATCGCTGGACGACGCGAGCGTGCCGGCCTTCGTCGTCGAATACATCGTTTTTCACGAAATGCTGCACATCGCCCACCCGACAAAACACGTAAATGGCAGGCGGTATAACCACACCCCAGCTTTTCGCCGCGATGAGCGGAAGTTTATGTATTTTGAAGAAGCGGAGCAGTGGATAGAACGAAGCGTACGGAAATTAAAGCGAAATGCCAGGAAAAAATGACCATCGTTATCCGCAAAGCTTGCGGAAGTTTAACGAACTTCGATCAGCCTGTTGCCGTCGTTTAGGAGTTGCGTTATCGCGGGCCATCGCGGTTCGAGCCATTGAAAAAGAGTTCGATTCGTCGAGTTACCTAAGCGAAGCCAAACGATGACCGGAGGCCGTGCGGGCGGTCCGGTCGGCAAAATCCTCGTCCTTTGTAACAATGATCGCGTCAATCGTCAGGGCGTGATTCCAGATTACAGAGTCCTCGGCATTCGCTAAATTTAATTCGTGGACGTGACGGGCAGAATGCCCTTGGTCAGCCAGCCAACGAGTTAGTCCGGGAGGTAATTGAGCGTCAACCAGGAAGTTCACTATTTGGCCATGACCACCGCATGATCGATCTGGGCGGCGGCGTATTCGAGAGAGGCTCGAATGTCATCGGGTTCGAGATAAGGATAATCGGCGAGAATCTCAGCTTCGGTGGCACCACCGGCAAGCATGTCGAGCACATCCTTGACACGAATTCGCAATCCGCGAATGCAAGGCCGACCGCCGCATTGACGCGGGTTCAAAGTGATTCGGTTAAGGAGTTCGGTACTCATTGATACTGATTTTAACACAGGCGTGACAAATTCCGGAATTAACGCCGTTTCGTGTGTTTCGCATCAAATTTTAATTACTTTCCTCGAATTGTTCGATAATCGAGCCTATCAACCCAAAATCAGACACTGTGCGGCGTTCGATGCCGTTTTGGTTAAATCGGGTTTCGGTCAGATAAACCGTTGCGGTTTCGGCGTCGTCCGATTTTTTCTCAGCCAGGACCTCGGCGATCTTTCCGGCAATTTCGGCGTCTCGTCCGATTGTCACCGCAACAGCTTTGCTTTCCATAAACGGTTTGTACACGTCACTTTTGCTGATGTTATTGCCGCTCTGTTTTGCGTCGAGAGCTTTTGCAACGGCTTCGGAATCGCCGGCAATGACTATGTTATCAGCGATAACGGCGGTCAACTCACCGTCTTCGGATTTCCATGTGTTTGGCTCATCTTTTTGAGGCTTTAGATCGGCGACAAACGATTTTTTGACCTTTTCGATGTCTTTGACCGCAGCGATCACGACCGGTTTTTCGCCTTCGGCGTCGATCTTTGCTGTCACGATGTTCGACGCAACGCCACTCAGGAAAATCTCGGGGTTGGCAATGCCGTACGGCTCGAACAGGTTACCGGAAAAACCACCGAGAATTCTGCCTCCGAGCGGATCGCTGTATTTTTGCGCGACGAGCAAAACACTTCGCCAGGCGATCTGCGCGTCCTTAAGATCGTATCGTGTTGTTGAAAATGCGTCGGCCGGCACATACTGCATCAACACCTGGCTGTCGCTTCCTGCGGGCACAAGCGTTTCGTTAAAAACCGTCGAAGCCTGCGGGTCGGTCGTGATCGTCAGTCGGTCCTCAATCTCCTGCTCTCTTTTTGCGGCCGTCCATGAAACCTCCTTGATCGCACCACGAAGGATCGGCGGAATCACCTGTGCGATAAATCCCTTAACGTCCTCATTTTCACCTGCGTTCATCGCGGTTGAAACACCTATAAGATTTGCGACCTGCGAAACGCCGTCTGTGGATATAAAGCCAGAAGCGAGCACGTTATCGGCACCGTCGGCGAACGTTCGATGCTTTAAAATGTTGTCCCCTTCGCCGCGTTCAACCGCTAGGCATTTTTCGATAGCCGATTCGTCGTTCCCGAAAAAGATCAGGCTGTTCTGGACAAAGGCAAACGCTTTTCTACCATCCTTCGCTGTCCAGGTGTAATACGTGCCGCCGTTTTTGTCGCCCGAATCGAGCACGACTTCGCCGCCGTAAACGTTGTTGATAAATTCGCCAAGCTTGTTCTCGGTAAAATCACGCGCTTGCCAGTTCCACGCGTGAGTCGCGGCGATTGCAACAAAATGCGGACGAAAATGCAGGATCGAATTTTCTTCGGTCAACTGTTTTTCGGAGGTCTCGAAACCTGTCACGGCTACGGCTAGTTGTATGTCTTGCAATGCGGAAAAATCGGGCTTGGCTTTTACCACCTGCTGAAACGCCTTGCTGTCCGCCACCGCGTTAAGAACTTTTGCAAGATCAGATGTCTGCAAAAACGCAAGAGAATCGGCCGGGATCATCTTGCGAAGATCGGTCGGTTTCGGCTTGCAAGAGAGGCATACGAACGCCACGAAGACAAAAAACCAAATGGAGATGATCCTTGCGCAAGCTGTCATTGTGGTAACATTCCCTTCCATGACGGACAAAATTTTCGCAGAAAATATTTTACAGGGTAAAGTTGCATTTGTAACCGGCGGCGGCACAGGTATTACAGGCGGCGTCGTTCGCGCCTTTGCCGAACATGGGGCGCAGGTCGCAATTACGAGCCGCAAAATGGAAAGCCTGATACCGATGCAACAGTTGATAACCGAAAACGGCGGGACATGTCACGCCGTCGCTGCGGACGTCCGCGATTACGATGCGGTGCAGAACGCGATAGGCGAAACTGTTGAAAAATTCGGCAAAATCGATATCGTCGTAAACGGGGCGGCGGGAAATTTTCTTTGCGCGGCAAACGAGCTTTCGGCAAATGGTTTCGGGACCGTCGTTGACATTGACACAAAGGGCACGTTCAACGTGTGCCGCGCGGCATTTGAGGAACTAAAGAAATCGCAGGGGCAGATATTAAATATCTCAGCGACGCTGCACTATCTCGCAACGCCGATGCAGATACACGTTTCAGCCGCAAAAGCGGGCGTCGATGCGATCACGCGAAATCTGTCCGTCGAATGGGGCCGTCACGGCATCCGCGTAAACGGCATCGCACCCGGCCCTATTGAGGATACCGAAGGCATGAAACGTCTGCTGCCCGAACCGCTGAAAGAAAAGATCACCAGGAAAATTCCGCTCGGACGCTTTGGAAAAATAAAGGACATTGAAAACGCCGCACTCTTTTTATGTTCCGACGCGGCAAGTTACATAAACGGCGTAACGCTGGTCGTGGATGGCGGCCAGTGGCTGTTGGGGACGAGTTTGAGTTAATAGTCCGGCGTCGGTTCCGATGCCGTCTCCGTCTTTTTTTCAGGCTTCGTTAGGATTGCCCGTAGCACAAGCATTTTGGCCAAAATCCTGACCTCCGGGCGGTCAAAGCTGTTTGTAAGATTTCTTGTCTTGCCAAAATCGGCCTTTGCCAGGGTTCTGATGGTGCCTTCGGCAACCCCGACATTGCTCGTCATATTTCGAACCATAGAGCCCCCAAACATTCCAAGCTGCACTTCATCGTCCTGCATTATCTCGCCGGCTGTATCAATAAACTCGCCGACCTTGATGAATGCGGCAATGGTTTCATTGAGCCGCGAGATCGTGTCTTGCAGCAGCGAAAAG
>Ga0308176_10002494_pt1 | contig 11627 bp, 12 predicted proteins | sample PhyCR2_3_FD_203890 | JGI IMG/M metagenome (GOLD analysis project Ga0308176, IMG submission 203890) | Soil microbial communities from UC Gill Tract Community Farm, Albany, California, United States - DLSLS.C.R2 | ecosystem: Environmental > Terrestrial > Soil > Agricultural land | place: USA... | reverse complement strand
AGCGTCGAACCAGGTCTTCTCCGGGTGCAGTCCGTGATGTCGCTTTTCTCGGCCCCGGGGCTCGCACGAACACGTCCCCGACAGGCTCAGTCAGGAAAAAGTCCCGCTCAACCCTCCTGACAGGAGTCGAGCAGCAAGTCTCCTAGATGACGCACAGCTCCGGGCCGGAGACGGATACCCGGGTGTGCGCTTCGATCACCGCTCAGGCGGCGAGAGCGAAGGAACTGCGCTTAGCGTTGGCAGTTATAGGTTTCCAGCGATCGTTTACGAGATGACGCTGGCTTCTCGACCCGCTTCCCCTGGAACTAACGTCCCAAGTCGAAACCGATCAGCCCCTCTTGAGTTGTGACCTGCGTGCACAGGCTACCGGACTCAACCACGTCGGCGCCTCAGGGATTCCCGACTCAGGGATTCCCGACGGGCGGCCCGGCGTACCGGATCCGCACCACGACCTGCCCCGGAGGCAGCTTCAGGTGCGGCCTCCGGCGGTGGTACGTCGACCGCGCGACCGCGTAGCCGGGGTCGCCCGGGGCCAGCAGGACCGCGGTGCCCGGGACCCAGTCGCCGGCCCACAGCACGGCCACCGGCGTCGCCGGGAAGCGCAGGTTGGTCCACCACGTCTTGCGCTGCGCGTGCCCGGGCACGACGACCAGCCCGAGGCTGTCGACGGCGTACTGCACGGGGAACCGGAAGGTGCGCCCGCTGACCCGGCCGAGGACCGAGAGCCCGAGGAGGCTGCGGTCGAGGTGCCCACGGAAGGGCGACCCGAGCAGGCCGAGCACGATCCGGTTGACCGGTGGGGCGCCGGTCAACGAGGGCAGGAACCAGCCCGTCACCAGGCCGAGCACCGCCCCGGCGGCGGCACCCGTCAGTGCGCCGTCGAGCAGCAGCCAGGCCACCGGCCAGTCCGCCCCGGGCACCGAGGCACCCAGGAAGACCAGACACATGGCCGGTGGCCAGGCCACCGCATTGGCGCCCACCCAGCGCCACGGGTGGGAGGCCGCGCCGCGTAGGGCGACCGCCTGTGCGGACCCCAGCACGGGGCCCATCACCAGTCCCAGACCCGCGGCGCCGAGAAGCACCAGCGGAAGCGGCGGAGAGCTTCCGCCACCGTCCCCCGACAGGACGGCGGGCGCAGATGCGCCCGCCCACCCCAGGCCGGCGACCAGCACGGTCGCGAGCACGTAGCGCCCCCTCTGCAGCGAGGACAGCCAGCGGCCCAGGCCCCATGCCTGCGCCGATCCCAGGGCAATACCTTCGACCAGCCCACCGAGGACCACGATCACGAGCGCCAGCCCGACACTCCCCAGTGCGCCGGGACGGTCGACGACGGCCTGACCGGCTCGCGCCGCCCCTGCAGCAGCTGTCATGCCCACGGCCTCGGCGGCAGCGCAGAGCGCAGTCCACCTCAGGATCGTGGGTGCCAGTGCCGGGGCCTCCGTCCGGGTGACCACGGTGCTGCTGGTCGAAAGGCTCACTCGGCTCGACCCACCCGGAGTGCGCTGGAGCGCGCATCAGCAGGGAACGAGGAGTGCATGACCCACAGTCCACCGGGCATACCCAACATGGGGCAGGGCCTTAGGTCCCTACCGGTTCGGGGCCTTGTGGTGAATCAGCCGAAGAGCCGGACGCCGTTCTCCCAGCAGACCGCACGCAGCCAGTCCTCGCCCAGCTCCAGCCGCTGGAGCCCCTCCAGCTGGTGGGCATAGGGGTACGGGATGGTCGGGAAGTCGCTGCCGAGCAGCACCTTGTCCTGCAGGTCGACCAGCCGGGGAAGCAGCTCGCGCGGGTAGGCCGCCTCGACCTCGAAGAAGTCGGTGAACACCATCGTGGTGTCCAGACAGGTGCGCTCGAAGGCCTCCGCGAGCGCCAGGAACTCGGCGTACTCCGGTGCGCCGAGGTGCGCGACGACCACCGTCAGCCTCGGGAACCTCTCCAGCACCCTGCGCAACGGGTCGGGGCCGGTGAAGGCGTTGCCGACGGGCCCGGAGCCGGCATGGATCACGATGGGGGTGCCGGCGTCCTCGAGGGTCCCCCACACGGCATCCAGCTCGGGCGCGTCGAGGTGGAACTCCCCTACCTGCACGTGCACCTTGAAGACCGCGACACCGTCGGCGACCAGCTTGCCGACGTACGCCGCTGCCTCGGGCTCGGGGTAGAACGTCGCCGACCACAGGCACTCGGGCACCTGCTCGGCGAAGGAGCGCGCCCAGTCGTTGAGGTACGACGCGATCCCGGGCCGGTGGGCGTAGGGCAGGGCCGAGAACCGGCGTACCCCCATCGACCGGAGGTGCTCGACCCGCTCCTCGTGGCTGCCGCGGTAGCGGATCGGCCACTCCCGCCCGATCTTCGGCCCGGCCCGGTCGAACTGCTCGTAGACCTTGCGCTGGACGTTCTCGGGCAGGAAGTGGACGTGCACGTCGAAGAGCCCGGGCAGCCCGAGGTCCTGCCAGAACGACCGGACCTGTCCGACCTCGGACGACACGCTCAGTCCATGCCCTTGAGCCGGCGGCCCAGGGCCTGCTCCTTCTCGCGGTTGGCCTGGCGCTCGGCCAGCGAGTGCCGCTTGTCCCAGGTCTTCTTGCCGCGGGCCAGGGCGATCTCGACCTTGGCGCGGCCGTCGACGAAGTACAGCGAGAGCGGCACGATCGTCAGGCCCTTCTCGTTGACCCGGCGCTCGATCTTGTCGATCTCGGCACGGTTGAGGAGGAGCTTGCGCTTGCGGCGCGCGGCGTGGTTGGTCCAGGTCCCCTGGGTGTACTCCGGGATGTGGACCCCGTGCAGCCAGGCCTCGTGGTCGTCGATGTCGACGAAGCCGTCGACCAGGGAGGCGCGACCGGCGCGCAACGACTTCACCTCGGTGCCCATGAGGACCAGGCCGGCCTCGTAGGTGTCCTCGACGTGGTAGTCGTGCCGCGCCTTCTTGTTCTGCGCGATGAGCTTGCGCCCCTGTTCCTTCGGCATCCGACCATTCTTTCAGGCGCGGCAACCGGGTTCGCGGGCGCGTCCCGCCGGCTCAGAACCAGTTCATCGGGTCGACGGGGGTGCCGTTGACCATGACCGTGAAGTGCAGGTGGCAGCCGGTGGACCAGCCGGTGGTGCCGACCCAGCCGACGACCTGGCCGCGGCTGACGTGGTTGCCCGTGTGCGCCCGGTAGCCGGACAGGTGGTTGTAGATCACCGTGACGTTCTTGCCGTTGATCATGCCGAGGTTCAGGTAGAGGCGGTTGCCCCAGACCGAGGAGTAGTACTCCGACATCACGGTGCCGTTCGCGACGGCGTACAGCGGCTGGTGGCAGGCGGCGCCGAAGTCCGTGCCGTCGTGCAGTCCCCAGTAGTGGTAGATCGGGTGGATCCGCCAGCCGAACGGCGAGGTGACCGGGCCGCTGACCGGGTGCATGAGCAGGCCACCCGAGGGGCCGTGGTATCCGGCGTTCGCGTGCTGGGCCGCGGCACGACGGGCGGCCGCGAGGATCTGCTGCTTGATCCGGTTCTCCTGCTGGTGCAGGCGTGCGAGCTGGGCCCGGTCGCGGGCGTGGGCGCGGCTGGCGATCTCGCGGGCGTGCTGGCGCGAGGCCACCATGGTGCGGACCTTGTCCTTGGCCGCGTGGGTCTGCTCGAGCAGGGTGCGCATGACGACCAGATGCCTGGCTGCGGCGCGGCGCTGGACCGCGACCTCGTCCTTGGCCGCCTGGACCTCCTGCTGGTGGACCTGGAGCAGCACCTCGGCCGCGTGCAGGTCGTCGTAGGAGCGGGTCTGTCGGCTCACGATCACGTCGCGGGCCTCGATCCGTCGGGTGAGGTCCGCCGGGCTCTGCGCGTCGAGGATCGAGGAGATCGCGAGCAGCTGGGGGTCACCCTCCTCGTAGATCGAGGTGATCGTGTCGGCGACCTGCGTGCGCTGGTCCTCCACGGCCTGCTGGCCCGTCGCGAGGGCCGACTCCGCGTTGGCCAGCCGCTGCTCGGCGGCAGCCAGCTCGGCCTTCATCTCCCGGTCCCGCAGCTGGGCGGCATCGTGCTTGCTGCGCGCCGCGTCGAGCTCGTGCCGTGCCGCGTCGAGGCGCGACTTCGCCTGGTCGAGGGCGACCGTCGCGCGCCGCAGCCGTGAGCTGGACTCGTCGAGGTCGTGCGTGGCCGAGTGGATCTGACCCTGGACGTGCTTCTGCTTGTCCTTCAGGTCGTCGGCGTTGGCAAGGGGGGCGGTGAGCACACCGATCGCGACCGCACCAGCCAGGGAGGCTGCTGCGAGGCGATGGCGCGCGGCACGGGGGAAGGAGCGCACCGTTCTGCCTTCGTTGTGATGGAAGTGAACAGTGTGACGTTAACCCCCGCGGGTCAGACTTTGAGGTATTTGCGGGTCAGCACGAGTGTCGGGAGCAGCGTGAGGATCGGTCCGAGGATCGCGATGGCGATGACGGCGACGACGTACTCCGACCCACCGACCCATGGGATGAAGTTCAGCTTGCCCTCGATGCGCTGGTGCACGCCGAAGTACATGAAGGCGCCGAGACCCCCTGCAGCCAGTGTCACGCCTATCAGCGCGGTGACCAGCGCCTCGAGCAGGAACGGCAGCGCGATGTAGACCGTCGAGGCTCCGACGAGCCGCATGATCCCGATCTCCCGCCGTCGGGCGAAGGCCGCGAGTCGGATCGTGTTGGCGACCAGCAGCAGGGCGGCGATGACGAGGAACGCCGCCGTCCCGAGGGCACCCCACTGCAACGCGTTGATCGAGCCGTAGAGGGGTTTCAGGGTCTGGCGGGCGTCGCGGATGCCGGAGACGCCGTCGAGCCCGACCACGGCACTGGTGATGCCCTTGTACTGGTTGGGGTCCTTGAGCGTGATCCACAGCGACTGCGGCATGTCGGCCGCGGTGGCCGCCGGGTTGGGGCCCTGGAACTTGTCCGGGCCGAGCAGCTCCTTGACCTTCGCGAAGGCCTGCTCCTTGGACTCGAAGTGGTAGTCCGCCACCTCGGGGTTGTCCTTGGTGACCTTCTCGATCGCCTGCTTCTGCGCGTTGGTGACCTCACCGGTGCAGGCCGGGTTGTCGTCCTTCTCCTTGCACAGCCAGACGGTGATCTGCAGCTGGCTGCCCCAGTAGCTGGCGGCCTTGTCCGCCTGCTGGTTCAGGAGCACCCCGAGGCCGACCAGGGTGAGGGAGACGAACAGGGTCAGCACCACCGCCACGTGCATGGTGAGGTTGCGGCGCAGACCTTGGCCGAGCTCGGAGAAGACGTAACGCAGCTGCATGAGGAGTAGAGGCTCTCTTCGGGGGCAGGTGGTGGGAGGGGGATCAGTGCTGGAAGCCGTAGACGCCCTGCGCCTGGTCACGGATGACCCGGCCGTCGTCGAGCTCGATGACCCGCTTGCGCATCTGGTCGACGATGCCCGCGTCGTGCGTGGCCATCAGGACGGTCGTTCCCGTGCGGTTGATCCGGTCGAGGAGCTTCATGATCCCGACCGAGGTGGTCGGGTCGAGGTTTCCGGTCGGCTCGTCGGCGATGAGGATCATCGGCCGGTTGACGAAGGCACGGGCGATCGCGACCCGCTGCTGCTCACCGCCGGAGAGCTCGTCGGGCATCCGGTCGCCCTTGCCCTCGAGGCCGACCAGCTCGAGCGTCTCGGGGACCAGGCTGGCGATCTCCGAGCGCGAGCGGCCGATGACCTGCAGCGCGAACGCGACGTTCTCGCTGACGGTCTTGTTGGGCAGCAGGCGGAAGTCCTGGAAGACCGTGCCGATCGACCGGCGCAGCCGCGGCACCTTCCACCCTGCGAGGCGGTTGATCTCCTTGCCGGCCACGTAGACGCGGCCGGAGGTGGCGCGGTACTCGCGCAGGATCAGGCGCAGGAACGTGGACTTGCCGGACCCCGAGGCCCCCACGAGGAAGACGAACTCGCCCTTCTCCACGTCGACCGACACCTGGTCGAGGGCAGGGTGGCCCATGCCGGCGTAGGTCTTGGTGACCTTCTCGAAACGAATCACGTGGAATGAGGGTAGTCGAGAAACCTGAGAGGGACGGCACGCCCCGTCACCGGGCGTGGCCCGGCTCACGCCGGGCCCCGTATGTTGTTCGCTGTGCACGCCGTACGACGTCCGCTCCTCGCCGCTGCCCTGGCGCTGTCGCTGCTCCTGCTCGGGGCCTGTGACGACAACAGCTCCTCGACCCCGAAGCCGACGCCGACGACCGCTCCCCCGACCCCGATCCAGTCCCTCTCGACGACCGACCTGGTGGTGCGCCGCGAGGCCTTCTGCCCGGTGGTCTCGCCCGATGCCGTGACCGCGGCCCTGGGCGGGACGCCGAAGAAGGAGACCTCCTACGGCAACGGCGACCCGGCCCGGCTCGCCACGGACGTCAAGGACGTGGCCCACGAGTATGGCTGCCTGTGGCGCTCCGCCGACGGGGCCATCGCCCGCGCCTGGGTCTTCGCGCCTCCGATCACCCGCGCCCGGGCCGGCGACCTGGTGCGCGCACCGCTCGGGACCCACTGCGTGAGGGTGCCCGGACCCGACTACGGGGCACCGTCGGTCGCGACCCGGTGCCGCACCCCCGACGGTGTCGAGCGGGCCCACCGCGGCCTCTTCGGGGACGCCTGGCTGAGCTGCACGCTGAGCGCGCCCGGGCGGAAGGAGCCCGCCGACCTGTCCGCGCGGGCCAACCGCTGGTGCGCAGCGGTGGCCACCGCTGCGGCGAGCTGACTGACAGCCCCCCGTCATCTGGGGCAGGATCGGCGCACCACGACGGGGGAGATCAGGGTGAGGCGGATCATCACGACGGCGGTGGCGCTGCTGCTGGCCGGGGCGGCACTGGTGCCGCAGGGCTCCGCGATGGCTGGGGCCCAGGCTGGACCACAGGCCGGGACGCAGGCGACCTGCCACGGCCTGGCGGCGACCATGGTCTACGGCAACGGGGACGACCAGGTCACCGGCACCACGGGTGACGACGTGGTCGTGCTCGGCGGCGGCAACGACACCTGGACCGACCCCGGCGGCGACGACGTCGTCTGCGCCGGCCCGGGCGACGACGACCTCAACGACGGTCCCGGGCACGACTGGTTCAGCGGCGGCGCCGGGAACGACGGCCTGGCCTTCGACGGGTCCCGGTTGCAGCTCGACGTGGGCACCGGCCACGAGCAGGGCAACGGTCGCGACGCCTTCACCGGCGTGGAGGCCTTCTACGGGACGCCCGACGACGACCGGTTCGTCGGCACGGCGGGACCCGACGCCTTCAACGGCAACGGCGGGAGCGACCAGGTCTACCTCGGCAGGGGCGCGGACTGGACCCAGGCGATGGGCGACTCGCGCGTCTACGGCGGCCCCGGCGCCGACCACCTCATCGTCCAGGACGGCGCGATGGCGCTCGGCGGGTCGGGGGCGGACTTCCTGGAGTCGATGCTCGGCTCCCCCCAGCTCATCGGTGGCCGCGACGCGGACGTGCTCCAGGCCAACCTCTCGACTCCAGCGGTCGACGGCCAGCAGGGCCGGGACCGGTTCGGGGCCTGGTTCGGCACGGAGCCGATGACCGTCGACCTGACGACCGGCGCGGCGAGCAGCCCGGTGGCCGGGCAGTTCACGGTGCGAGGCGTCGAGGACGTCGTCGGCACGGCGTACGACGACGTGCTGCGCGGGACCGACGGCGCCAACCGGCTGACCGGAGGCGCCGGGGACGACCGGATCGCCGGACGCGGCGGCGACGACACGCTGGACGGCGGGGACGGCACCGACCGCGCCGACGGCGGCGGTGGCCGCGACACGTGCACCGCGGAGACCGTCCTGCGCTGCTGAGCCCGCAGTCGAGCCGGCGCGTTCCTACCCAGATCTGGGCACCCGCGCCCTGATCCGGGGGCCGGCTCTCCCCTCGCTCCCGACCCTGAGTGCGTGGGAGGGAGCAGGCCGATGCAACGAGCACGACGTGCCCGATGGCACCGATCCGAGGCGGGAGTCCTCGGCGTCGTCCTGCTGGGCACGACGCTGTCCGCCCTCGGGGCGGTGCCGGCCGGTGCGTCGTCCGACCGCGCAGCGACCACCGAGGCGCCGGGCCGCGTCCTGTTCCGGGACCCGGCCGGCACCGACGGCCCGGCCACCGCTGCCCGGACGACGACGGCGCCCGCGGCGGCGTACGCGCTCAGCCGGACGTTCGCGCTGCACAGCCTGCCGGGCTCGCAGCACACGATCTTCCTCGACTTCGACGGCGCCACCGTCGCCGACACGGCGTGGAACACCCCCGACATCGGTCTCGAGCCGCGCGACTACAAGGGGTGGGTGCTGGACCCCCTGAACCCGCTCTCGGACGTCGAGCTCGCCGACATCCAGAACATCTGGCAGCGGGTGGCCGAGGACTACGCCCCCTTCGACGTCGACGTCACCACCGCCGACCCGGGCCAGGACGCCCTGACCCGCAGCGGGCCCGACGACGCGACGTACGGCACCCGGGTGCTGGTCAGCTCCAGCAACCCGGCGATGCGCGTGGTCTGCCCCGACCTCTGCTCGGGCAGCGCTTTCTTCGACGTCTTCGACCTCACGAGCGCCCACGACTTCTACCAGCCGGCCTGGGTCTTCCCGAAGATGCTCTTCAACGACCCCAAGGACATCGGCGAGACGATCAGCCACGAGGTCGGCCACAACTTCGGCCTGCTCCACGACGGCACCGCGACCGACGGCTACTACGGCGGGCACCGCAACTGGGCGCCGATCATGGGGGCAGGCTTCGACCGGCCGATCACCCAGTGGAGCCGCGGCGAGTACGCCGGGGCCGACAACCAGCAGGACGACCTCGCGCTGATCGCCGCCAACGGCGCGCCGCTGCGGCCTGACGAGGCGGGCAGCACGCCGGACGGCGCCGGACCGCTGCCCGCGGGGCGGGCGTACATCACTGACAACGCGGACGTCGACGTCTATGCCCTCGGGTCGTGCGACGGGAGCGTGACCGTCTCGGCCAGGTCCGCGTCGGTGTCACCGGACCTCGACATCCGGGTCTCGGTGCTCCGGGCCGACGGCACGCTCGTCGCCGGCGCCAACCCGCCGTCGAACAACCTCGACCGCGACCGTGTGAAGGGCATGTCGGCGGCGGTGGCCGCGCAGGTCCCGCCGGGCAGCTACTTCGTCGCCGTCACCGGGGTCGGTCACGGCGGTGCGGTGAGCGGGTACGACGGCTACGCGAGCGTCGGCTCCTACCGGCTCAGCCAACGCGGCTGCTCGGGCTGAGCCCGCGAACGCGTCAGTTCGCGGCGGCCTTCTCGGCGCCGCGACGCCAGCGGATCCCGGCCTCGAGGAAGCCGTCGAGGTCGCCGTCGAACACGGACGCTGGGTTGCCGACCTCGTAGCCGGTCCGCAGGTCCTTGACGATCTGGTAGGGGTTCAGCACGTAGTTGCGCATCTGGTCGCCCCAGGAGGCCGCGACGTCTCCGCGCATCTCGTCGAGCTGGGCCTTCTCCTGGGCCTTCTTCAGCGCGAGCAGCTTGGCCTTCAGCACCACCATGGCGCTGGCCTTGTTCTGCAGCTGGCTCTTCTCGTTCTGGCAGCTGACGACGACTCCCGTGGGGATGTGGGTCAGGCGTACGGCGGAGTCGGTGGTGTTGACCGACTGGCCGCCCGGGCCGCCGGATCGGTAGACGTCGACGCGGATCTCCTCGTCGGGGACGTCGATCTCGTCGGTCTGCTCCAGCACCGGCACCACCTCGACCGCGGCGAAGCTGGTCTGGCGACGGCCCTGGTTGTCGAACGGGCTGATCCGGACCAGGCGGTGGGTGCCGGCCTCGACCGAGAGGGTGCCGTAGGCGTACGGCGCGTGCACGGCGAAGGTGGCCGACTTCAGGCCCGCCTCCTCGGCGTAGGAGGTGTCGAAGACCTCGACGGGGTACTTGTGCTGCTCGGCCCAGCGCGTGTACATCCGCATCAGCATCTCGGCGAAGTCGGCGGCGTCGACGCCACCGGCGCCCGAGCGGATGGTCACCAGCGCTTCGCGGGCGTCGTACTCGCCGGAGAGCAGGGTGCGGACCTCGAGCGCCTCGACGGCCTTCTTGATCCGGCCCAGCTCGGACTCAGCCTCGGCGATCGCGTCGGCGTCGCCCTCCTCCTGGCCGAGCTCGACCATGATGCCGAGGTCCTCGACCCGGCCGCTGAGCGCCGTGAAGCGGTCGACCTCGCCCTGGAGGGCCGAGAGGCGGCCGGTCACCCGGGTCGCGTTGTCCTGGTCGTCCCACAGGTCGGGAGCAGCGACCTGCTCACCGAGGTCGGCGATCTCCTTGCGCATCGCGTCGACGTCCAGCACCTGCTCGATGGTGCGCATGGTCGCCTGGAGCTGCTTGATCTCGGTGTCGAAGTCGGGGCCTGCCACAAGGAGCGAGCCTACCTTCACGGGGGCGGCCGCCCGAAACGGCCGCGACGGGGTCAGGCCGCGCGGCCGAGGACCTGGGAGACGTACCACCGTCCGTCGGCGCCCTTGCGCGCCGCGATCGCCATCCGGCGGAAGCGCCGGTCCAGGATGTTGGCGCGGTGGTCCTTGGACCTCATCCAGCCGTCGTCGACGACAGACCTGCCCGAGCTGAAGCCGTAGGCGACGTTCTCCCCCACCCGCCGGAGGTGGCAGGCGTCGAGGACTTTCTGGAGGTCCTGGTGGTACATCTCCTCCTTGCGGGCCATCCGCCGCGCCTGCCTCCGGGCGAAGCCCTGCAGGCAGTCGCTGCGGGTGAGCCGCACCCGGTCGTGCCGGACCCGCTGGTGGTTGGTGGCGACGAAGGCGTCGTGGGCGTACGTGGCGGCGGGAGTCGCCGCCTGCGCGGGCAGCGGGGGTGCCAGCGCGAAGGTCGTCAGGGCGGTGATGATGACGGCCAGAGCCGCGTGTGGGTGCATGGGGGGTGCTCCCTGGTCCGAGTTCCGGGGCCCCCAATCCTAGCGAGCGCGCTCGTCCGTGTGCCGTCTCCTGCGCTCAGGGCGCGTCGACGTGCACGACCGCCGACCCGGTCGAGCCGACCGAGGTCCGGCCCGGCGAGCCGGGCACGGTGAGCGGCAGGTCGAGCGGCGCCCGGACCGTGACGGTGACCCGGTGCAGGGTGCCGTCGACGGCGACGTCGAAGCTGAGCCCGGGATAGCTCGCGAAAGCCCCGGTGTCGCTCAGGTAGGTGTGCACCGCGGCCCGCACCGCCTCCGGCGTGAGCGCGAGGTCCTCGGGCGGCACGCCGTGGGTGTAGGTCTCCTCCCCCGTCGCACCGAGGTCGGCACCCCGCAGCGCCGCGCCGTCGGCGAGGGTGTCGAGGCCCTGGCGCTGGAGGTACGCCGCGGAGGCGTCGACGACCAGCGCGACCAGCATCGCCAGCACGATCGCGAAGCCGACGATCATCACCGTGGCCTGGCCCTCGTCGGCCCGGCTCCTCACCGGACCTCCTGGAACTGGCCGATCGGCACCGTGTGGCTCGCATCGAGGGCGAAGCTCGGCGCCTCGCCGCCGAACACGCTCGGCAGCAGCGGCAGGTCGACGCGCGAGCGGATGCTCACGGTGATCACCGACGTGCCGTTGTGGCAGTCGTGCGGGTAGGGCCGGCACATGACGTCGACCGCGAGCGGTGCGGCCTCGAGCCCCTGGTCGGCCAGCGCCTGCCGGGCCGCCGCCTCGGCGCGGGCCCGTCCCTGGGCG
>Ga0308176_10002491_pt1 | contig 11632 bp, 13 predicted proteins | sample PhyCR2_3_FD_203890 | JGI IMG/M metagenome (GOLD analysis project Ga0308176, IMG submission 203890) | Soil microbial communities from UC Gill Tract Community Farm, Albany, California, United States - DLSLS.C.R2 | ecosystem: Environmental > Terrestrial > Soil > Agricultural land | place: USA... | reverse complement strand
GATCCTGATGAAGAAGAAGATGGACCTGTTCGAGCCGTCGCCCTACTTCGCATGGGTCGTCCACCTCGACGGCATGCGCGAGCGCCACGACGAGTTCGTCGAGCGCAAGGGGACCTTCGACAAGGCCGTCGACGGGATCAGGGAGGCACAGCGCCGCGGCTTTCGCGTCAACACGAACACCACCTTCCTCACGACCGATACGCCGAAGACGGTGCGCGACGTGCTCGACTTCCTGAACGACGAGCTGAAGGTCGACCAGATGATGCTCTCGCCGGCCTACGCGTACGAGAAGGCGCCGGATCAGGAGCATTTCCCGGGCGTCGCGCAGGCGCGGAAGCTCTTCAGCACCGCGTTCGCCGACGGCAACCGCAAGCGCTGGCGGCTGAACCACACACCGCTCTTCCTCGACTTCCTCGAGGGGAAGACGGACTTCCAGTGCACGCCGTGGGGCATCCCGAGCTACTCCGTCTTCGGCTGGCAGCGGCCCTGCTACCTGATGGCCGACGGCTACACGCAGACGTACAAGGAGCTGCTCGAGACGACCGACTGGTCCAAGTACGGCCGCGGCCGCGACCCGCGCTGCGACAACTGCATGGCCCACTGCGGCTACGAGCCCTCCGCGGTGCTTGCCTCGACGCGCTCGGTGCGCGAGGCGCTGCGCGCGGCGCTCGCCCCGCGGTAGCGTCGTGCGCGCCGTCCTCGCGGCGTGCGAGACTACGGCCGTGAAAGGCTCCCAGAAACCCAAGAAGACGGCGAAGAAGCCCGCGCAGAAGACGCTCAAGGAGCGGCGCGTCGAGAAGCGCGCCGCCGAGAAGCAGAACAGAGCTCCGTAAGGGCACGGCCGTTTCCGGGAGCGGGCCCCGTCGCCGGGACCCGCTCGGGAAGAGGCTTACGTGCCGAGGACCTTCTTCGCCTTCTGCACCGACGGGAGCGCCGACTTCGTCTTCGCGAGCGCGCGGGCCCGCACGTCCACCGAGGCCGGCTTCGCGGCGATCGTGATCTCCTCGCCCGTCGCAGGGTTCCGGCCGGGGCGCGACTTCGTGGCCGGCTTGACCCGCACGGTCAGCTGGACGAGGTTGCCGATCTTCACCTTCTGTGCTGCGCCGATCTCGGCGAGCACGACCTCCTCGAGCGCGGCGAGGGCGCGCTTGGCCTCCGCACGCGTGAGCTCGGCGTGCTCGGCAACGGCGTCGGCCAGCTGGGATTGAGTCAGGGGCATTCAGGTTTCTCCTGTCTGTGATTTCGAATGGGCGGATTGAACCGGTGGCTCCGGACGATGGGCTCTCAGGGCCCACGTACGGGCGGCCCCCAGCATGGCAATTCCCGCCGCCGCGAGGAGCAGCACACCGCCGCTGCGTACGAGCGGCACAGAGCCGACGAGCGATCCGGCGGCGAGGAGCTCGACGGCGGCGGCGAACGACGCAGCCTCCGCCAGCCAGAGCCCGCGCGGATAGAGCGCGCTCTGCTTCGGGCGCGGCCCCGGCGGCCACCACACCCACACGGAGAGCGCGAACAGCTTGCCGAGATGGGCGAGGGTCACACCGCCCGCCCAGCCGAGCAGCAGGAGGATCACGTATCCGACAATTCCGCGTGAGGGTGAGAGGGCGCCCGTCAGCATCAGCGCGCCGAGCACGGCCGCCTGGAGCAAGAACGCGACACCTGTCAGGAGGTGCGCGAGCGGCGCCTCGATCGAGATCCGCCGTGCGTGCGCGACGCGCACGACGAGGCGTGCGAAGACGGCGAGGGTCGCGAAGACGACGGCGCCGCCCGCGAGCGCGATGTCGTTCCGGGCGACGGCGAGCCCCGTCACGACGAGAGCGACGCCGACGCCGAGCGAGCACTCGGTGAGCGGCAGACGACGGGCGGGCGCAGTCGGCGCTTGCGCGAGCAGCGGCACGAGCGTGCGTCCGACCGTGACGATCAGGATCGTCAGCCAGCCGAGCACCGCGAGGTGGAGATGGACGAGGATCGTGCGGCCGTCGACGCCGGGGGAGAAGGCGATCCCGCCGAGGAGGAGCGCCGCGGCGACGCCGAGCGACGAGAGCGTGACGCCGACGCGGCTGACGATCAGCGTGCGATCGCCCGGTGCGCGCAGGACGAGCCCGAGCAGCTCGCCGAGCACGAGCGCGAGCCCGGCGACGACGAGCGCCGCTCCGGGCCAGAGGAGGCCGGGCATGCGGTAGGCGACTCCCGGAGGGACGAGGAAGCCGCCGAGCAGGAGCACGAACGCCGCCTGCAGCCGGCGCCTGTTGCGCACGTCGTTTCGCAACATCACCGGCAGCAGGTGGAAGGACGCCCCCGTGACGGCGAACGGCAAGAAGCCGAGCGCGAACAGATGGACGGCGAGGAGCGGCAGCGCCGCAAACGGCCGGCGCGCGGCAAGGTCACCTGTGCCGGCCAGCACGGCGACGGCGGCCGCAGACAGCCCGGCGAGCGCGACGGCGAAGTACGCACCGAGCAGGCCGAGCGCGATCGGCCCGCCCACCGCCCGCGCACCTCCGAGCAGCGGCAGCTTCTTCGCCGGGTTCGTCACCGAGGGCGGCGCCGCGCCCGGCGCAGTGCGTCGAGCCGGCGCCGGTCCTGCTTCGTCGGCCGCAGGCCGAGGTCGGCGCCCAGCGGGCGGGCAAGCCGCCGCTCCGCCGCGTGCCGTTCGCGGGCCGCTGCCGACTCGGGTGTCTCCTCGTAGAGAGTCGCGGCGATCCGCGCCGGGCCGCGCTTGTCGCTCAACGCACGCACGGCGACCGTCCACGCGATCGTGCCGATCCTGATCTCGAGCACGTCGCCGACGTGCACGTCCTTCGCCGGCTTCACCCGTGCGCCGTTCAGCTGTACATGCCCGGCGAGCACAGAGTCGGTCGCGAGCGCGCGCGTCTTGAAGAAGCGCGCCGCCCACAGCCATTTGTCGATGCGGACCCGCTCGCTCATTCGGCGAACGGCGCATCGAGGATGCGGCTCGCGCCGCCTTGCTCGTGCAGGTACCTGTGCACGACGCACTGCGGCTTGCGCGCGGCCTGGTCTTCGAAGAGCGCGAGGAAATGCCGTTTGAATCCCAGGCGCGGGTACGTCTCCAGGACAGCGTCTCGCAGAGGCTCGTCGATCTCGTGCAGCCGCCGGCCGGACACGTCGACGCTTGTCCCGAACGCGAGCAGATGCGCCTCCGCCGGCTCGTCCGCCGCGACGTCGTGCATGTGCAGGTAGATCGCGCGGCCGACGCGGTCGGCGCGCTCCGCCGGCCAGCCGAGCCCGGCCAGGAGCTCGCGCGCCGCGTCCGCGCCGTCGGACTCGAAGCACCCGCCGCGGTCGTACGTCTCGGTCAGCCCGATGTCGTGCAGCAGCGACGCGACGTACAGCAGCTCGGCGTCGAAACGGAAGCCGTCGGCGATCCCGACCAGCGCGCCGAAGCCGTACGAGCGGAAGCCGTGGTTCACGAGGCTCTCGGACGAGGAGGCGCGGCTCACCTCTTCCGCCTCGCGCGCCGCGGCCGAGTCGGGCACGCGCAACTGCTCGAGGTCGTGGTGGCTGAACGGCTGCAGTCGCGAGATCAGGCGGCGTAACGGCTCGTTGCCGGAGGCCATCAGTTACGGCAGTCCGCGCATGCGCCGCGCAGCACGACGTCGTGCGCGACGACCGAATAACCGCTTCGCTCTTCGACGGCCTCGATCGCCTGCTCCAGGCGCCGGTCGGCGAACGGCTCGACCTTGCCGCACGCGCCGCAGACGAGGTGATGGTGATGGCCCGCGTCGCGCGCGGCTTCGTAGCGGACGATTCCGTCGCCGAGATCGATGCGCTGCACGAGCCCGAGCTCGTCCAGCCGTTCCAGCATGCGGTACACGCTCGCGAGGCCGACCTTGGTGCCGCCGGTCGAGAGCGCGTCGAAGATCTCCTGCGCGCCGCGGCAGCAGTCCTCCCGGTCGAGATGCTCGAGGACGAGCCGGCCCGCGGCGCCCGGCCGGTAGCCGGCGACCCGGAGCTCCGCCTGCGCGTGCGTCACCCAGTCCATTGGACAGACGATAACGAGAATCGTTATCGTCCACCGGTCGATGAGAATCATTCTCGCCACGTGCATGCTCCTCACCTGCGCCGCGTGCGGCCCCGCGGGCGGCGGGCATTCGGTCGTTGCAGCCTTCTATCCGCTCGCCTATGCCGCGCGCGAGGTGGGCGGCACGGCCTATGCCGTGCACGACCTGACCCCGGCCGGGGCGGAGCCGCACGACGTGGAGTTGACGCCGCGGGCGATCGCGGAGATCCAGCGTGCCGGCGTCGTGCTGTACCTCTCGCACGGCTTCCAGCCGGCCGTCTCGGACGCCGTTCGCCGGGCCTCGGGAAAGCGTGTCGACGTCCTCGCCGGGCTCCCCGTGCGCCGCTCGGATCCACATGTGTGGCTCGACCCGGTGCTGTACGCACGCATCGTGCGGAGGGTGGGCGCCGCGCTCGGGCGCCGGGGAAGGGCGGATGCGCTCGCAGCGCGCGTCCTGCGGCTCGACGGCGCCTACCGTCGCGGCCTCGCGCACTGCACACGCCGCGACTTCGTCACGAGCCACGCCGCGTTCGGGTATCTCGCGGCGCGCTACGGGCTGCGCCAGATCGCGATCACCGGAATCGATCCCGAGTCGGAGCCGAGCCCGCGGGAGCTCGCGTCGCTTGCACGGCTCGTCCACCGCGAGCACATCGGCACCGTTTTCTTCGAGCGGCTCGTGTCGCCGAAGCTCGCGCAGACGGTTGCGCGCGAGGCAGGCGCGCGCGCCGCGGTGCTCGACCCGATCGAGGGGCTGACGCCGCAGGAGGCGCGCGACGGCGCGACGTATCTCACGCTGATGCGGCGGAACCTCGCGGCGTTGCGAGAGGCGCTCGGATGCCGTTAGCGGTCGAGTTCGACGGCGTCGACTTCGCCTACGGCCAGGGTCCGGCGGTGCTGACCGGCGTCGACCTCCGGGTCGCGGAGGGCGAGTTCGTCGCGATCGCCGGCCCGAACGGCGGCGGCAAGACGACGCTGCTCCGCCTCGCGCTCGGCCTCGAGCGCCCGACACGCGGCGCGGTGCTCCTTTTCGGCGAGACCGCGCGCACGTTCGGCGCGCGCACGGAGATCGGCTACCTCGCGCAGCGCACGAAGATCGGAGTGCACGCCCCCGCGACCGTCCGGGAGGTGGTCGAAGCCGGCCGCGCGGCGCTGCGGCCGATCGGCCGGCTGCGGCGGGACGATCACGCCGCGGTCGATGAGGCGCTCGAGCGTGTCGGCATGCACGAGCTCGCGGGCCGGCGGCTGAGCACACTCTCGGGCGGCCAGCAGCAGCGCGCGTTCATCGCGAAGGCGCTCGCGGCACACCCGTCGCTGCTCGTGCTCGACGAGCCGACCACCGGCGTAGACGTGGCCGCGCAGGACGCGCTCGGTGCGCTCTTGCATCGCCTGCACGAGGAGCTCGGTGTGACGATCCTCTACGTCTCGCACGAATTCGGCGCGGTCGAGCGATTCGTGGAGCGGCTCGTGCTCGTCCGCGAGCGCATCGTCTTCGACGGCCCGCCGGCGCAGCTGCCGGGCCTGTGGCACGACCCCTCGCATACGCATGCTTGATCTCGAGTTCATGCGGCTCGCCTTCGCCGCCGGGGCGATCGTCGGCGTGCTCGCGCCGGCCGTCGGCTTCTTCCTCGTGCAGCGCGAGATGAGCCTGATCGGCGACGGCATCGGGCATGTCGCCTTCGCCGGTGTCGCGGCCGGCTACCTGCTCGGCATCTCGCCCGTGTGGACGGCGCTCGCGGCCGCGCTGATCGGAGCCGGCGGCATCGAGTGGCTGCGCGCGCGGCGGCGGGCGGCGGGCGACCAGGCGCTCGCGATCGTCTTCTACACGGGAATCGCCGGCGGGGTGGTGCTGATCTCCGCCGCCGGTGCGCTCAACGCGAACCTCTTCTCGTATCTCTTCGGGTCGATCCTCACGGTGACGGGCAGCGATCTCGTCGTGATCGCGGTGCTCGGCATCGGCGCGCTCGTCGTGCTCGCCGTGCTCATGCGCGCGCTGATCGCGGTGTCCCTCGACGAGGACGGAGCCCGGGTCGCCGGGTTGCCCGTGCCGGTGCTGAACGGAGTGATTTCGATGCTCGCCGCGCTGACGATCGGCGTCTCGATGAGGATCGTCGGCATCCTCCTGATCGCGGCGCTGATGGTGCTGCCGGTCATCGCCGCGCAGAGGATCGCATGGAGCCTCCGCTCGACGATCGGCGTGTCGATCTGTTTCGGGCTGCTCTCCGTGCTCGTCGGCCTGACCGTCTCCTACTACGCGAATCTTCCACCGGGTGGCACGATCGTCCTCGCGGGAACGGCTGTCTTCCTCGCAACCTCGACGGTCGAAGCGTTGCGACGCTGATCGTTAGGCTGTCCGCCGATGGATGTCGAAGAACGGGTCGAGCAGGGCGCCGAGCAGCGCGACCTGAACGGCGTCTACCGCTACTACGAGCTGGCGAAGCGCGCCGAATGGCAGATCAGGGATCTGCCGTGGGGCGAGATCCCGCCGGTGCCGGAGTACAGGGGCTCGCCGCAGAAGCTTGCGCGGCGGCAGGATCTCTGGCGCTCGGTGATCACGCAGCAGCTCCAGGCGGACGAGCTCGCTGTCGAGATGGCGACGCAGCTCTTCGCGATCGCGCCCGACCACGAGGCGAAGCTCTACTACACGACGATGGTGCAGGACGAGTCGCGCCACACGGAGGCGTGGCTGAAGCTCATCCACGAAGCGGGCGGGATGGCGGAGCGCGATCCGTATCTCGACCAGCTCGCGCAGCAGGTGCTCGACGCCGACACGCTCGAGGAGAAGGTGTTCCTCATGCAGGTCTTCTACGAGCGGCTGATCATCCCGCGCTTCCGGATGATCGCGCGCTCGTCCCGCGGCACCGTGCTCGAGGATCTCTGCAACCGGCTTGCGATCGACGACGGGATCCACCACGGTGCCGGCATGGCGTACGAGCGCGTCCTGCTCGAGGGTGCGGGGAAGAAGGTGAGAACGATGCTCGTCGTCGCCGCGAACCGGCTGCTCCCGATCTTCGCCCAGCACGCGTTGTGGCGCCCGAAGGCGCGTGAGTTCATCGGCGCGTTGATGCGCGAGACCGACATCAGGATGCTCCGAGAGGACCTCGAGAACGGCATCCGCCTCGCGAAGTCGCTCGGCATCGATCCGAGCGGCATCGAGCTGCCCTACCAGCTGAAGTAGCGCATCCTGCCCGGCATGCCGCCTACGATGCCGGGGTGGCGGGCGACGAGACCTTCGCCGGCGAGCTCGCCGGGAACGATGCGTATGCGTCCGGCTTCGAGCTCGCCGGCCTGCAGGCGCACGCTGCACGCGGTCTCGCGGTCCTCACGTGCATGGACTCGCGCATCGAGCCGCTCACGATGCTCGGGCTCGGGCCGGGCGACGCGAAGATCCTCCGGAACGCCGGCGCGCGCGTCACGGGCGACGTCCTGCGCACGCTGGTGCTGGCCTCGCACCTCCTCGGGGTCGAGCGCCTGATGGTGATCGCGCACACCGATTGCCGCATGACCGCCGGAAGCGAGGACGACATCCACGCCGCCGTGCGCGATGCAGGGGGGCCCGACACGAGGAGCCTCACCTTCCACGTCACGGATGACGCTGCGCGATCGGTTTGCGAGGACGTCGAGCGCGTGAGGGCGTCGCCGTATCTTCCGCACCTCCAGGTCGGAGGGTTCCTCTACGACGTCGCGACCGGGCGCCTCGCACGACTCTGTTGAGCTTGAATACGGGCCGTGTGCTTCGACACCGACTCCGAGCCGCCGATCCCGCGCATCGCGGGTGCGGCCGTCTCCCACGAGGATCTCGTCCTCACGTCCGCCGACGGCACGAGCTTCTCCGCGTTCCTCGCGGCCCCCGACGTGCCGGCCCGGACCGGCATCGTGATCTTCCCCGACGTGCGCGGCCTCTATCGCTTCTACGAGGAGCTCGCGCTGCGCTTTGCCGAGCGCGGCCATGCTGCGATCGCCTTCGACTACTTCGGACGCACCGCCGGGACCGGCAAGCGAGACGACGAGTTCGAGTACATGCCACACGTCGACCAGACGACCGACGACGGCGTGCAGGCGGACGCCGGGGCGGCGATCACGAAGCTCCGCGAGCTCGGCTGCACGTCGATCTTCAGCGTCGGCTTCTGCTTCGGTGGGCGCGCCTCCTGGGTCGCGGCCGCCTCCGGCCACGCGCTCGCCGGCGCGATCGGGTTCTACGGCTCGCCGACCCGCGAGCGCGGCGGGCCGAGCGTCGTCCAGCGCGCGCAGCAGATCGCGTGCCCGATCCTCGCGCTGCAGGCGGGCGACGACCAGAGCATCACCGCCGGCGACAACGCGGAGCTCGACCGGGCGCTCGACGCCGTCGGGGTGGAGCACGAGATCGTGACGTTCGACGGCGCGCCGCACAGCTTCTTCGACCGCAAGCACGAGGAGTTCTCCGACGCGTCCGGCGACGCGTGGCGACGTGTGCTCGCGTTCGTCGAAGCGCACGCTTGATCCTCGCGATCGACCAGGGGACGACCGGCACGACCTGCCTCGTCGTCGACGAGGAGCTGCGCGTCCACCGGCGCGGCTACGCGGAGCTGCCGCAGCACTTCCCGCAGCCCGGATGGGTCGAGCACGATCCGGAGGAGATCTGGCAGAGCGTCCTCGTCGCGGCGGCGGCCGCAGGCCTCGACGGCGTCGAAACCGTCGCGATCACGAACCAGCGCGAGACGACGCTTCTCTGGGACCGGGCGAGCGGGAAGGCGGTTGCGCCCGCGATCGTCTGGCAGGACCGCCGCACGGCCGGCCGCTGCCGCGAGCTCGACGCAGATCTGATCCGCGAGCGCACCGGGCTCGTGCCCGACCCGTACTTCTCGGCGACGAAGCTCGAATGGCTGCTGCGCGGGCGCTCAGCGTCCGGGCTCGCGTTCGGCACCGTCGACTCGTGGCTCGTCTGGAAGCTGACGGGCGGTGCTGCGCACGTCACCGATCGAACGAATGCCTCACGCACGCTCCTCGCGTCGCTCGAGCCCCTCGGCTGGGATGACGACCTGCTCGCGCTGTTCGGCGTCGACCCGGAGCTCCTGCCGCGGATCGTTCGCTCCGACGAGGACGTGGGCGGGGGCACGCTGCTCGGGGTCCCCGTGCGGATCAGGGGCATCGCCGGCGACCAGCAGGCGGCGCTCTACGGCCAGGGCTGCCACGAGGCGGGCGAGGGGAAGGCGACATACGGCACCGGCAGCTTCGTCCTCGTCCACGCGGGCGACGACGCCTCGCCGCCTCCGCACGGCCTGCTGAAGACGGCCGCCGCCGACGGCTACGCGCTGGAGGGTGCAGTCCTCGTCGCGGGGGCCGCCATCCAGTGGCTGCGCGACGGGCTCGGCGTGCTCGGCGACGCAGCCGAGAGCGAGGCGGTCGCGACGAGCGTCGAGTCGACCGGCGGCGTCGTCTTCGTCCCTGCGCTCGCCGGGCTCGGCTCACCGTGGTGGGACGCCGGCGCGCGGGGCCTCGTCGCCGGGATCAGCCGCGGGACAACCCGTGCGCACCTCGTCCGCGCGGCGCTCGAGGCGATCGCCCACCAGGTCGCGGATGTCGTCGATGCGCTCCCGGAGCGGCCGGACGTCCTGCGTGCGGACGGCGGCGCGACGGCGAACGGGTTCCTGATGCAGTTCCAGGCTGATCTCCTCGGCCTGCCGGTCGAGGTGGCAGCCGAACGGGAGACCACGGCGCTCGGCGCCGCGGCGCTCGCCGCGGGCCGCGGCACCCGGGTCGGCGTGGGCGCGGTCTACGAGCCGGCGCTGTCCGCCGACGAGGCTGCGGGCCACCGGAGCCGCTGGGCGGCTGCGCTGAACCGTTCCCGAACTTAACGAGAAGTTCTTAGTCACTGGGTGCATCCTTTACGGCAACCCGATCGAGGAGGCGTGCGTGGACGAGGTCACGGCCAAGTTGGAGCAGGCGTTGTTCGAGGTCCGGCGCGTGATCGCCGGGCAGGAGGAGATGCTGGAGCGGGTGCTCGTCTGCCTGCTCGCGGGCGGCCACGTGCTGATCGAGGGCGTGCCGGGGCTCGCGAAGACGCTGACGATCAAGACGACTGCCGCCGTCCTCGGCGGATCCTTCAACCGCGTGCAGTTCACCCCCGACCTCGTGCCGTCGGACCTCGTCGGCACACGCGTGTATCGGCCTGACCGCACAGAGTTCGAGACGGAGCTCGGCCCCGTCTTCTGCAACTTCCTGCTCGCCGACGAGATCAACCGGGCGCCCGCGAAGGTGCAGTCGGCGCTCCTCGAGGTGATGCAGGAGCGTCAGGTGACGATCGGGCACACGACGTTCCCGGTGCCGTCGCCGTTCCTCGTGCTCGCGACGCAGAACCCGATCGAGTCCGAGGGCACATACCCGCTGCCCGAGGCGCAGGTCGACCGGTTCATGCTGAAGATCCTCGTCGACTATCCGGCGCACGACGAGGAGCTGACCGTCGTCGCCCGCTCGCTCGAGGCGGCGCCCGACCTCGCGCAGGTGCTGTCGCTGGAAGAGCTGCAGGAGCTGCAGGCGGAGGCGGCGCGGGTCTACGTCGACCCGGCCCTCATCAGCTGGACGGTCGACGTGGCGACGGCGACCCGGCGGCCGGCCGAGCACGGGCTCGGCGAGATCGCCGACTACGTCTCCTTCGGTGCAAGCCCGCGCGGCCCCATCAGCCTGGTTGCGGCCGGGCGCGCGCTCGCGCTGATTCGCGGGCGCGACTACGTCGTGCCGGCCGACCTCGACGCGCTCGTCCGCGATGCGTTCCGGCATCGCCTTGTCCTCTCGTACCGCGCGCTCGCGGAAGAGGTCATGCCGGACACGATCCTCGAGCAGGTGCTCGCGGCCGTGCCCATGCCTCAGATCGACCTCGGGAGGACGAACGTCGCGTGACGGCGGGCTCGGCCGATCCGCTCGCACCGATCCGGACGCCGAGCGAGCCGGGCCCCGGCCCGCTGTCGGCGTCGTCCCTGCGCGCGCTCGAGCTGTCGGTCGGCCGGCGGGTCGACGGTCTCCTCGCCGGCGACTACCGCTCCGCGTTCGCCGGCGTTGGCAGTGAGCTCTGGCAGGTCCGGCCGTACGAGCCGGGCGACGACGTGCGCCGCATCGAATGGAACGTGACGGCGCGCACCGGGCAGCCGCACGTGCGCGTCGAGCTCGCCGAGCGGGTCCTCGTGACCTGGCTCGTGCTCGACGCCTCGGCGTCGATGGCGTTCGGGACGGGCGAACGCCGCAAGGCGGACGTCGCGGAGGGCGTCGCCGTCGCGGTGGGCTACGCCGCCACCCGTCGTGGCAACCGCCTGGGCACGATCGCGTTCGGCTCGGAGCCGGTCGTCGAGCGGCCGCGGCAGGGCCGCCGCGCCCTGCTCGACACGCTGCACCTCCTCCGCGAGCTGCCGCCGGCGGGCACCGCGACGTTACGGGATGCGCTCGAGCTCGCGGATCGCGTCACCCGGCAGCGCGCGCTCCTCGTCGTCGTCTCGGACTTCCGTGGCCCCGCCGACTGGCGCGCGCCGCTGCTCCGGCTCGCCGGCCGTCACGCAGTGCTCGCGGTCGAGGTGAGAGACCCGCGCGAGCAGCAGCTCGCGGACGTCGGCGAGCTCCGGCTCGTCGACCCGGAGACGGGTCGACAGC
>Ga0308176_10002487_pt1 | contig 11643 bp, 8 predicted proteins | sample PhyCR2_3_FD_203890 | JGI IMG/M metagenome (GOLD analysis project Ga0308176, IMG submission 203890) | Soil microbial communities from UC Gill Tract Community Farm, Albany, California, United States - DLSLS.C.R2 | ecosystem: Environmental > Terrestrial > Soil > Agricultural land | place: USA... | reverse complement strand
AAAATGGGTCGGTCCACTCCACAGACGAGAGGCCTCCATGTCGACCACGTTCGACGCTCGCGACGGCGACGGTGTGTTGGACCCGTCCCCGAACAACGTCGCGCTCGCAGATGAAGAAACTCTGCATCGCACCTTCCTCACTGAATACGCCGCGCTGACCGCGGAAGCGCGCGCCGATCTCGGCACCGAAGCCATCGTGCTCGCGCCGAAGGTCGTCGAGGGCGCGTTCGTCCGCGCGTGGGATGCGCGGGCCAAGTTCCGAACGCCGGCGGAGGTCCATCAGTTTCTCGTCGAGGACGTGCACCATGCAGCCGCACGTGCGTTGAGCCGCCGCGTTGCCGCCAGACGGTTCGCCGGCCACGAGCACGCCGACGCGCACGTCACGCACGACCCATCTCCCGATGAGGCATGGGCGCACATCCAGCACGCGCTCCATGGCGAGGCGCACAGCCCGCAGGCGCTCGCCGAGCAGGCGGCGGCATCGCGGCACGGCGCGGCGGAACACATCAACGTCGCGACGCACGAGGGAAGTCCGTGGATCCCCCTCATCCTCGGGGCCGTGGTGCTCGCCGGCCTGCTCGGCCTCGCGGCGTTCATGACGCGAATGAGCGCCGATGCGCGGTTCGCCAAGGCGCTCGCCGCGCCGGACGTTCGCGTCGTGAGCTCGACGGCGGGACGCATCGGCATCGTCACGCTGGACGACGGCACCACGGCGCGCTTCGCACCCGAGACGAAGATCACGATCCCGAAGAACTTCGGTCCGGAGATGCGCGCCGTGCGGCTCGAAGGGAATGCGGTGTTCACCGTCAAGCCCGGCCTCGAGAAGCAGTTCCATGTCTTCGCCAAGGATGTGGACGTCGTCGCGAAAGGGACGTCGTTCACTGTCGGTGCCTATCCGAACGACAGCGCGGTCGTCGTGGTGACCCACGAGGGCACCGTCGCGGTCGGCCGTGCGAAGGATCTCGTGGACGTGACGGCGGGGAACGCCCTCCTCGTGCCGCCTCACTCGGCCGGGCGCGCAGCGACCGCGGCCGAGCGCGAGGAGGTGGACGGCTGGCGTACGGGAACGTTGGCGATCAACGACAAGCCGCTTCGCGACGTGCTCGACAGCTTCTATCGCTGGTACGGACTGCACCTTTCCGTGTCGCCCGACTCGGTGCTCACGCGCAAGGTGACGCTGCGCGCATCGCTGGACTCCACCCGTCAGGCGCTGCGCGGTGTGGAGCAGAGCACGGGGCTGGAGTTCGGCTACGCCGGCCAGAACATGGTCTTTCATCTCCCGTCGGCGACGGCCGCGGCGAAGAAGCGGTAGCGCGCTCGACTCGACGAACGAGAGCACGGGGGCAGACACCAGCAGATGTCTGCCCCCGTGCGTCATCGACCGACCGATCGTCTGACGTTTCTGAGCTTCTCCGGATTCAGCACGCGATAGAACCCGACGAACTGCCCGCCGTCGGTGTCGATCGACGTGGTCGAGATCAGCTCGTCCCCCGCCATGGTGAGCAGCGCCGGCTCACCATTGATCCAGGCGATCTCGTATCGCAGGTGCGAGCCCCACTTGCGCTCGACGCCGAGCACGAGCCGTACGATCCGGTCGCGACCTCTGACCGTCCGGCGTGCGGCAGACACGACGCCGCCGCCATCAGACGTCCACGTCGCGTCAGGGGCGACGAGCGCGAGCAGCGACTCGCGATCCTCGAGGCGTATCGCTTCGAGGAAGCGCTCGAGCAGCCGTGCGAGCGTCTCCGGCGCGACGGGAAAGCGCGTGCGCTCGGTGCGCACGCGCTCGCGCGCACGATGCACCATCTGCCGGCAGGCGGCTTCGCTCCGCTCGAGCACCCGGGCGATCTCCGTGTAGTCGGAGTCGAATACTTCGCGCAGGAGAAAAGCGGCCCGCTCTTCCGGAGCGAGCCGCTCGAGGAGGACGAGAAACGCCATCGAGAGATCGCTCGCCAGCTCGGTGTGACGATCGGCCGCATGCGGCACGGTGACGAGCGGCTCGGGGAGCCAGTGGCCGACGTAGCGCTCGCGCTCGACCGCCGAATGACGCAGCCGATCGATCGAGAGACGGGTGGTCACTGCCACCAACCACGCCTCGGGCGCGCGAATCGCCTCCAGATCGGCATGGTGCCAGCGCAGATATGCCTCCTGCACCAAGTCGTTGGCGTCGTCCACGGTGCCAAGCATCCGGTAGGCGATGCCGAACAGGCGCGGGCGGTGACGTTCGAAGGCGACGGCGCGGTCGGCGGCGTCACCGTCCGTCATGCTCTCGATGGTACTCTCGATGTGCGCTCTCATGCGAGAAGAGACGTTGAAGCCGGCGCGATGTGACAGGCCGGAAGCCATGTCACAACCGGGCGCTTGGCACCGTCTACGCTCTCCGAAGGCAACGAATCACACCGAATCACATTGACGGAGCGACATACGATGCGGATCGAATATGCGGCAGTGGCGCCCGGCGCGCTGCGCGCCATGTACGGGCTCGAGGAATATGTGCGGCAGTCCGGGCTCGAGCACGAATTGCTCGAGCTGGTGAAGCTGCGCGCCTCGTACGTGAACGGCTGCGCGTACTGCGTGGACATGCACACCAAGGATGCGCGTGCCGCCGGTGAGACGGAGCAGCGTCTCTACGGCGTGGCCGTCTGGCACGAGACGCCCTTCTTCACGCCGCGCGAGCGTGCCGCCCTGGCGTGGACCGAAGCGGTCACCGACATCGCGCGCGGTGCCGTGTCCGATGAGCTGTACGCCTCGACGCGCGAGCACTTCACCGAGGTCGAGCTCGTGAACCTGACGATGGCGGTGATCGCGATCAACGGCTGGAACCGGCTCGCGATCACCTTCCAACCAGAGGTCGGATCGTATCAGCCGCAGAAGCTGCGGAGCGCGTGACGGTCGTCAGGGCCGAGTGACGGGAACGAACCGGCCCTGCGCATCGCGTACGTAGTAGACGGGCGCGGGGCCGGTGTAGGGATCGGTCTCGCGTCCCGTCACCGCTGCGCCGGTGGCGGCGGGCACACTGGTGCGCGCCTCGTCGATCGCGCCGCCGACTTGCTGCTCCACCTTGTTCCCCAGCTTCGCCGCCTGCACCTCGGCCTCCGCGCGCACCACCTTCAGCTCGGCGAGCCGCTGGTCGAGTAGCCGGCGCGCCTCGTCGACGTCGCGCTCCTTGGCGACGACCTTCTCGTTCGCGCTCGCATAGTCGTTCTTGGCGCCGCGCGTGCCGCTGTTCCGCCAGACCGCTATCGCGAGCAGCAGGGCCAGCAGCGCGAGGCCGGCGATGATCAACAGGTTGCGATTGCGCTCGGCAGGATGCTCGACCGCGCGGGCGGTCTGCCGCGTCGCGGCACCGTCGAGCGGGTCGTGGTGATACGAGGCACCCTGGTATGGATCGTTCTGAAATGGCTCCGTCATGACTCGTCTCCGATGGAGGTGTCGCACTCATCGGTCGTCATGAGCAAGGTTCGAGCACAGAGAGCGGGCTCGAGCGCGAAGCGTGCGTTCGAAGAGCCGCCTGCTCAGGGACGGCGCACGCCGTCGAGCACGGCGCGCACCTGCTCGGTGAGCCTGGCCGGCGTGAACGGCTTCTGAATGAACGCGCGGCTCGCGTCGAGCATCGCCTGGTCGATGACCGCGCGATCGGTGTAGCCCGACATGAACAGGACCTTCATGTCGGGACGCACCTGCGCGAGCCGCTCGGCCAGCACCGGGCCACTCATGCGCTGCATCACGACGTCGGTGAGCAGCAGGTCGATCGTCCCCTCGTGCTGCTCGCAGATGAGGAGGGCATCACCTCCGCTCTGGGCTTCGAGCACGTGGTAGCCGTAGCGGTGCAGAATGGTGAGCGCGACCGTGCGCACCTGTGCTTCGTCCTCGACGAGGAGGATCGTCTCGGTGCCGCCGCGCCGCCGCACGTCGGCTGCGGCCGGCGGCGTGCTCTCCGACACTCCGCGGTCGACGCGCGGGAAGTACACCTTCATCGAGGTGCCGCGTCCCGGCTCGCTCGTGGTGCGGATCGCGCCGCCACTCTGCTTCACGATCCCCAGCACCGTGGAGAGGCCGAGCCCCGTGCCCTTCCCCATGACCTTGGTCGTGAAGAACGGCTCGAAGATCCGTGACATCGTCGCGCGCCCCATTCCTTCGCCAGTGTCAGTGATGGCGAGCATCACGCACGGACCGGGCTTCATTCCGTCATCGCCCGCAGCGAAGGACTCGTCGAGGTCGACGTTCGCCGTCTCGATCGTGAGCCGCCCGCCCTCGGGCATCGCGTCGCGCGAGTTCACCGCGAGATTCATCACCACCTGCTCGATCTGTCCCGGATCGACGATCACGTCGCCGAGCGCCGTTCCCGCTTCGACGCGCAGCTCGATGTCTTCGCCGATCAGCCGACGCAGCATCTTCTGCATCCCGGCCACGATCTCGTTGAGATCGATGATCTGCGGCTGGATCACCTGCTGCCGGCTGAAGGCGAGGAGCTGCCGGGTGAGCGCGGCCGCCCGCTCGCCAGCGAGCCGGATCTCCTCGACGTCGGCACGGGAGGGATCGTTGCTCGACATCGACTCCGCCACCAGCACGCTGTAGCTGAGGATGATCGAGAGCAGGTTGTTGAAGTCGTGCGCGATGCCGCCGGCGAGCTGCCCGACCGCCTCCATCTTCTGCGCCTGGCGCAGCTCGGCCTGGAGTCGCATCCGCTCGCCGATGGCGCGGCCCACCGTGGCGAAGGCAACGGGTGCTCCCGTCTGCGGGTCGCGCAGCGCGAAGAGCGACAGCTCCACCGGAATCGACTGTCCGGATTCGAGATGCCGCAACCGGCTCTCTCCGGACCAGTGACCCGCGTCGCGCAATGCGGGCAGGATCTCCATCTCCATCCGGAAGCGTGACTCGAGCTCGAACAGGTCGAGGGCGCTGCGTCCACGCACCGCATCGAGTGACGTCGCACCGAGGAGCGCGAGCCCCGCAGCATTCACGTACTCGAGCTCGAGACCGGGACTGGTGACACCGATGAAGTCCGTCGCGTGTTCGACGAGATGCTGGAGGCGCTGCCGTTGTTCCTCGTTCGCACGATCGCGGGTGATGTCGCGCATCAGGATCCCGAGTCGCGGCGGATCGCCGGCCGATGCGACGATAGGCGTCACGCTCATGCGCAGCCACGCGCCAAGGCGCGTGGTGGACGCGCGCTCCATCGTCACCGGCTGCTTGGTGGTCCAGACGCGTCGATAGAGAGCGACGATTCCGCGATGATCGTCCGGCGTCATCCCCAACTGGGTGCCGAGCCGGCCGACGACACTCGGCGCTCCACCGAGCCACGCCCTCGCCGCGTCGTTGGTCATCATGATCCGATAGTCGGGCGCCGGACTCGTCCCATCCTCGAGCAGCTCGACGACGAACATCATGAAGCCGGGCGCACCGAAGAATCCACGCAGCAGCGATTCACGCTCCCGGACCGCGCGCTCCGTCTCGTGGCGCGCGGTGACGTCCTGGAAGGTGCCCACCGCGAGCACCACCTCTCCTTCGGCATCGCGCACCGGGCTCGCACTCATCGACAGCACCTGCACGGAACCGTCGGGGCGAGGGTAGTACATCTCCTCCTGCTCCACCGTCTCGTGCTGCAACATCACGCGCGCCAGCGGACGCTCGTGTGGCGCGTATGGCGTGCCGTCGCTGCGCTCGGCGATGCGCGGGCTGTACTCGCTCACCTCGGTGCCCCGCCCCGCGGGGAGTCCGGTGAGCTCGTCCGCCCTGCGGTTGTGCAACACCACTCGCCCTGTTGCCACTTCGACCGCGAACACGCCGATGGGGATCTGCTCGATCACCGCGTCGAGCACTCGCTTCGCGCGCTCGGCAGCCGAACGGGCTTCCTCGGAGATCGCGCGCTCGCGGATCAACTCGTCGTTGAGCGAGCGCAGCTCGTCGATGGTGGCTTCGAGCTCCGCGGCCTGGCTCTCCAGCTCCTGGGCCTGCTCCTCGAGAAGCGCCTGCACCCGCTCGGCCTCGGCCAATGCCGACGCGAGATCGCGGTCCGGATCGATCGGATTCGGAGTGTCGATTGGCATCGGGGGCTGGCCACGTTCGCGACCGGAGCTGCGGCGGGAGGGCTCGGTCGGCTCGAAGCGGTTCGGTGGGCGGGGCTGCAGCTTATGAAGGCGGGCGGGGGAGTGCAAGCGTGTCATTCATCCGTCGCCCAAGAGATTTCTTGTGCGAATCCGGGCGGACCGCGCTGGACCTGGTCCGCCCCTCCGGCCCGAAACGACGAGACGCCTCTCGAAGCGCGCAGCTCCGAGAGGCGTCCAGGGATGTCGTCGAAACGGCAGACGGCGTCCGGGAAGATCCCGGCGTCCCGTCGCGAACGACCGAGGTCAGGCCGTTACTGCTTCAGCAGCACCAGCTTGTTCGTCATCACCTCTCCGCCGCGATCGAAGCTCCGAACGATGGTCAGCTTCTTCCCGCCGTCGCTGAGGGTCCACTTGTCGGTGGCCTTGATCTCGGCGTCGCCGAACTTGAGCTGGCTCGTGAAGACGGGCGAATCACCCTCCCAGGTCACCACCGTGGACACCGGCACCGGGTTGCCGCCGATGTTGAGCTCGTTCGTCGACGTGCCGGTGAAGGCGTACTTCAACTTCACCGACGTCTCCCCCATCTGCGTCGTCTGGGTGCGCTCGACCAGAAAGTCGGTCGGCGTCTGCGTGATCTTCTGAGTGAGCTTGCTCGGCGTCATCGGACCCTGATCGCTCTGCGCAGGGTCGAAGGTGTAGCTGCCCGAGAAATCGGGATGTGCGGCCTGAGCGCGCAGCGCGACGGGAGTCGCGAGCGCGAGGAGAAGGGCGAAGGCACCGCGTGACACAGTTCGCATGAAAGACTCCATGGACATTGACTGATCGATTCGGTCGTGCTTCCGGGACCCACGACATGCCTCCGCGATGGCGCGAATGCAAGGGCGTTCGTCACACTGCACTGGGCGAGGCCATCGCGGCCCAAAGCTGTGCCGATGCGCGCGGTCGTGACGGCCGAGGGAGGTGGGTGGGTCCGAGAGCTCACTGCTGCGCGGCTCTCGTGGCGGGAGTATCGGGAGTATATAGTAGCGACGGTCGGGCGTCCCACTAGCGCTTGACCGAGTCGAAGACGACCGCTCACGCTCTCCGGGAGGAGACGATGCGGAAAACTGGAAATGGCGTACCCCGTCTCGGGGGGCGAGCGCTGCTCGGTGCGCTCGTGGTCGCTCTGCTGCCCGCGTGTCGGCCGCTCTCCGCCCGGCCGGAGCCGCCGGCACCACATGCCGTCAGCACCTCCGACGCCTCGGTGCAGCACGAGGAGGCGTATCAGTCGTTCTCGCGCATCGAAGAGCTCATCGAGGGGCGTGCACCTGGTGTGCAGGTGCTGCGGCGGACCGACGGCACCTATGCGCTCCGCATTCGTGGTGTGAGCTCACCATCCGGCAACAACGAGCCGCTCATCGTGATCGACGGCAGCAGCTCCGCCGACGGCATGTCCACGCATGCGCTCGCCCTGCTCAACCCGCAGGACGTGAAGACCATCGAGGTTCTCAAGGACGCGGCATCGACGGCGTTCTACGGCATGCGCGGCCAGAACGGCGTGATCGTCATCACGACTCGCCAGCAGTAGATTTCGTCGCGGGACCGACCTAGCGCGACCGGCTCGCCGGCCGGTCCCCGCGCGCGCCTACACCTCGAGAAGTCCTCGACGGCGTCGAAGCTCGCCGTCGCACTCGACCGGTCGCCGGCCAGCTCGGCACGACCATCGGCGTCATCCCATCGGCGTCATCAAGGTATTGCCGTGAGAGCCAGTGCCCTGCTCGTGTCATTGCTCCTGCTCTGTGCCGTGGCGTGCGGTGAACGGGGCGGATCGCCGTTGTTCGAGATCGCGGCGCCGAGCAAGACCGGGGTGCACTTCGCCAACGCGCTCACGGAGGACGACTCCGTCCACAACGCGCTCGACTTCGACTACATGTACAACGGCGCCGGCGTCGGGGTGGCCGACTTCGACGGCGACGGGCGTGAAGATCTCTTCTTCGCCGGCAACATGGTCACGAGCCGTCTGTACCTGAACCGTGGCGCGCTCAAGTTCGACGACGTCACCGAAGCGGCCGGCGTCGTCACGTCGAAGTGGATCACCGGCGTGAGCATCGTGGACATCGATCAGGACGGGCGACCCGACATCTACCTCTCTGTCGCCGGTCCCGATTCCACCAAGCGGGGAAACCTGCTCTTCGTGAACCAGGGGCCGGATCGCAACGGCGTGCCGCACTTCGTCGAGCAGGCAAAGCGCTACGGCATCGCCGACGTGGGCTACAACACCCAGGCCGTCTTCTTCGACTACGATCGCGACGGCGACCTCGATCTCTACATCCTCAAGAATGCGCTCGAGGCGTCCAACCGCAACACGATCCGCGCGAAGCGGATCGGCGATGACGCGAAGAGCATCGATCGCCTGTACCGCAACGAGGGGAACGGCACCTTCACCGACGTGAGCAAGCAGGCCGGCATCACGAGCGAAGGCTACGGCCTCGGCATCGTCGTCACCGACTTCAATCGCGACGGCTGGCCCGACCTGTACGTGACCAACGACTTCCTCTCCAACGATCTCGTCTGGATCAACAATCACGACGGCACCTTCACCGACCATGCCGCGCGGTACATGAAGCACACGAGCTTCAACGCGATGGGCGTCGACGTTGCCGATTACAACAACGACGGACGCGTGGACGTGATGGCGGTGGACATGCTTCCACCGGACAACTACCGGCGCAAGCTGATGTACCCCGGCAGCAACTACGACAAGTTCCACCTCGCGCTGGATCTGGGCTATCAGGCCGAGTACGTGCGCAACACGTTGCAGCTGAACGACGGGCCGGGTCCCGATGGATCGCCCGCGTTCAGCGACGTCGGACAGCTCGCCGGGGTGGACGCGACCGACTGGAGCTGGGCGCCGCTGTTCGCCGACCTGGACAACGACGGCTTCAAGGACCTCTTCATCACCAACGGCTACCGGCGCGACGTCACCAATCTCGACTTCGTGCAGTTTCTCCAGCAGGGGAGCAACATGGGGCCGGAGAAGGAGCGCCACGCGCGGCTGCTCGCCGCGCTGCGCAAGCTCCCCGAGATCAAGCTGTCCAACTTCGCCTTCCGGAATCGCGGCGATCTCACCTTCAGCAACGAGACGAGCGCGTGGGGCCTCGATGACCCCACCTACGCGAACGGCGCGGTATACGCGGACCTCGATGGCGATGGCGATCTCGATCTCGTGGTCAACAACATCGACGGCCCCGCGTCGATCTACGTGAACCACGCGGAGGGGCTGCCGAATCACAACTACCTCCGCTTCGCGCTGATGGGAGCAGCCGGCAATCGCGCCGGCTACGGCGCATCGGTCACGATCCACGTGGGAAGCACGCAGCAGTACGAAGAGATGAGCCCTGTTCGCGGCTATGTCTCCAGCGTCGAGCCCTTCCTGCACTTCGGGCTTGGCGCGGCGACGCAGGTGGACTCCGCCCAGGTGCGGTGGCCCGACGGAAGCTGCCAGTCGTTGTCGCACATCGCGGCGAATCGGGTGATCCGTGTCGATCGCGCGAGCGCGACACCCTGCCCCAGTCCTGCCCCGCGCCCAGACGATCGCCTGCTCGAGCGTGCGACGGACGTCGGCGGGCTCGCCTACGTGCACGACACGCGCGACCTGCTCGACTTCAAGGTGACTCCCCTGCTGCCGCACAAGCTCTCGGCGGGCGGACCGGGCATCGCCGTCGGCGGCGTCGACGGCGACGGGCGCGACGACGTCTTCATCGGCGCTGGTCGCGGACACGAGCGATCGATCTTTCTCCAGACCACTCCTGGCCACTTCACGCGTCGCGCCATTCCCGGGGGCGACGAGCTCGATGACATGGGCGCGCTCTTCTTCGACGCCGACGGCGACGGGGACGCTGATCTCCTCGTGGCGAGCGGCGGCGGGTTCAACACAGGCGACCAGTCGGCGTACCGCGCGCGTCTCTACGTGAACGACGGCCGCGGCAACTTCATGCTCGCGCCGGACGCGCTGGGGGGCGCGGGCACCGATGCATCGAGCGTGGCGGCGGCCGACTACGATGGCGACGGCGATCTCGACCTGTTCATCGGCGGCCGTGTCGTTCCGGGCAAGTATCCACTTCCGGCGAGAAGCTTTCTGCTGAGGAACGACACGCCGCGCGGCGGACCTCCGCACTTCACCGACGTCACGGCGAGCGTGGCGCCGTCGCTCGTGAAGGCGGGGCTCGTCACCAGCGCGCTGTTCACCGACTTCGATGCGGACGGCAAGGTCGACCTGATCATCGTCGGTGAGTGGATGCCGATCACCTTCCTCAGGAACGATCGCGGTCGGTTCGTGGACGTCACCGCCGCGACGGGACTCGGCGCGACGAACGGATGGTGGAACAGCCTCGCCGCCGGCGACTTCGACCACGACGGCGACACGGACTATCTCGTAGGCAACGTCGGGTTGAACACCAAGTACCGTGCGTCGCAGTCGGAGCCTCTGCGCGTGCATGCCGGCGACTTCGACAGGAACGGCAGCATCGATCCAGTTCTCTCGGCGTACAGCGACGGCAGGAGCTACGCGGTGGCGTCGCGCGACCTGCTGGTCGAGCAGATGATCGCGATGCAGGGGCGCTTCCCGAAATACAGCGACTACGCGAAAGCGACGCTCGAGCGAACGCTGTCGAAGGAGGAGCGCGACAGCGCGTTCGTCGGTCAGGCCGTCACACTCGCGAGCAGCTACCTCGAGAACCGCGGCGGAGGGCGGTTCGCGCTCCGCCCGCTTCCGATCGCTGCGCAGATCGCGCCGGTGTTCGGCATGCTCGCGCGCGACGTCGATGGCGACGGCAACCTGGATGCGCTCCTCGTCGGCAACTCGTACGCGAGCGAGACGCAGGCAGGATGGGACGACGCGTCGATCGGCGCGCTGCTGCTGGGGGACGGCAAGGGCGGCTTTCGATTCAGGAATGGTGCGGAGAGCGGCTTCTTCGTCGACGGCGACGCGCGAGCGATCGCCGACGTGAAGGTGGACGAGACGCGCTCACTGGTGCTCGTGACGCAGAATCACGACAGCCTGCGGGTGTTCTCGCCCCTTCGCTCGCGCGCGGGCCGGACGGTCGCGGTCGCACCGCTCGATGCATATGCGCTGATCACCGAAGCGAGCGGCAGGACGCGCAGGGAAGAGCTGTACTACGGCTCGACGTACCTCTCGCAGTCGTCGCGGTATCTACGCGTGCCCGCTGGTGCAACGAAGGTCGTGGTGTTCGACTCGCGCGGCCGGAGCCACGAGGTTGCCACCTCGCCGCCTCCACGCGTCGCCAACGGGAAGTGATAGCGCGGGTATCCCGAGCGGCGGTTGGCAGTCGAGGGGGCTGCATGTAGAGCCTGAGCCTGAGCACGAGCACTCAGCTGTCAGCATCTCCTGCTCGGGCTCGAGCTCGAGCTCGAGCTTGTGAGCTGGAGATCTCAGTGCGGATAGCTCGTGCTCAGGCTCGAGCTCTCCCAAGCCGCTTCGCTCGGGCTGACGGCATCCAGGCCATCGTCTCGCAACGTGTTGTCACGCGGAGCGCGCGGAGGAACGCGGAGGCGCGGTTGGCTCGGCACGAGCAACAGCAACGACGCTGAAGGG
>Ga0308176_10002486_pt1 | contig 11644 bp, 12 predicted proteins | sample PhyCR2_3_FD_203890 | JGI IMG/M metagenome (GOLD analysis project Ga0308176, IMG submission 203890) | Soil microbial communities from UC Gill Tract Community Farm, Albany, California, United States - DLSLS.C.R2 | ecosystem: Environmental > Terrestrial > Soil > Agricultural land | place: USA... | reverse complement strand
GAATCAGGAAGTGCGGCCTCCGTTCGATGAAATGCGTGAACGCCTCCCTCGAGAGGCGGCACGCGGTCACGGTATCGACGGCTTCCGCCGAAAAACTGTAACGGTCGGTCGAGGCCGTGCCGATGAAGTCGCCCGGTAGCGCGAAGCCGATCACCTGACGCCGTCCATCCGGCAGCAGCTTGTGCAGGCGCGCGACTCCCGAGGTCAGGGTGTGCACCGAACTGGCGAGCTGGCCCACGGAAAACAGCGATTCATTGGGCGCAAACTGAACCTGGCGGGAGATCCGCTCAAACTCGGCGAGGTCGGCCTGATCGAGCGCACCGCAGATGCTGAGCGAGCGTACCGTACAGGCCGCGCAGCGGCCGAAACTTGCCCGGTTAGGAGAGACGGTTCGTATCATGGCTCCTACTCGTTCGAGCGCCGGATGGCGGCGCTGTCTCCCGGCCACGCCGGCCTGCCGGATATATTTCATTCTAGCGAATCCACCATTTGCTGATTGATCCACATCAAATTCACCGACGATTAAACCGTCACATTACGCATCGGGTGCTGAAGCCGTATTTGCGCGGAGTTGAAATGACGATGATCGGACGAGTTCTTCTGGCGCTGGCGTTTACGTTCATCACCCTGACAGCCGCTGCGGCGGCGTCACCCCAGGAGCAGCGCGGCAGGACTTTCGCGCTGAACAATTGCGCAAAGTGCCATTCGATCGACAAGGTTTCGGCAAGCCCGCTCAAGATCGCGCCGCCGTTCCGGACGCTGCACAAGCGCTATCCGATCGAGACGATCGGCGAGGCGCTGGCCGAAGGCATTTACACCGGGCATCCGACCATGCCGGCCTTCCAGCTCGACCCGGACCAGATCGGCGATCTGCTGGCCTATCTCAAGACGCTCGAATAATCGGACCGGTAATTTTGCGCGACCGTCACGGCGCGATACCTAGCTCGCCTGCAAGGTCCAGACGATCACGTTCTTCGCCAGCCGGCCGAATGCTTCGCTGAACGCGGCGACCGCCTCGGCCGGTGCGACCGTTGCAAAGGGCTGGCGTTCTTCGAACAGCCGCGAGGCCAGGATCTTGCCGTTCTTGTCGACGATCCTCGCCGACAGGCCGATCTCGGCCACCGGGCCCGAATTGATGGCGATGCGAAACCGCCTGACATCGATCAGCAACTGGAATTCGGTCTGACCGATATCGGGCGCGCGCAGCGGCGCATGCGCGATGTCGTAATTCTCGAAGCTTTCGATCAAACGTGCCTGAATCAGCTTCGGCAGCGCATCGGCCCACATCGCCTCCGCGAATCCGGGGTATTCCTGCGCCGGCGAAAACAGGAATCGCTGCGTCTCCAGCATCGCGATTGCGGTCGGCTCCGGTATCGCCCATTGCACGTTGATGGTCTTGCCCAGCGGTCCGGGATTCGGCAGCGCGCGCAGGTCATAGGTAATCTTCGGCGGCGGGCTGGTGACCCCGGTCATGCGTTCGAGGCCAGCGACGATGCCGTCGAGCTTGCCGGTGTTGCGCGCCAGGCCTTCGGAAAATACCTTCAGATTGCCGATAGTATCCTTTAGCGCGCCCGAATTCTCCGACAGTACCGCATCGACCTTGCGCAGCGCATCGCGCGCGGCCTGTGTCATGCCCTGCCCCGCTCCGGGCTCGGCGATCAGCGTTCGCACCTCACCGCGCTGCGCAACCTGGGTGCCGCCTTCTAGCGCGATCACGGGCACGCCGGTCAGCCCCTGGAATTCCAGACCGACTTTAGTGTCGGCCCGCACTGGCGTCGTCGACACGACCGAGATCGTCGCATGGACGCCGCGCGGATTGTCCGGGACCAGACCGAGCTCGGTCACCTCGCCGACCCGGATGCCATTGAACAGCACGGCAGCGCCGACCAGCAATCCCGGCACCGAGCCTTCGAACTGCACGCGATAGCTGGCGCGCGGGCCGAGCCCGCCGGTGTTCTGCAGCCAATAGACGAAGCCGAACACGGCGATGATAGCTGCCAGTACGAAGGCGCCGACAATAGCGAAAGGAGCACGCGTTTCCATGTTTCAACTCGCCTCTTCAACTTGCTTTGGGCTGCAGCATCTGGGAGCGCTTGCCGTGGAAATAGGCCCGCACCCAGGGATGTTCGGATTGCAGCAATTCGCGCATCGGCCCGATGGCCACGATCTTGCCGTCGGCAAGCGCCGCGACGCGGTCGCAGACGGTATTGAGGCTGGCGAGATCATGGGTGACCATGAACACGGTCAGCCCCAGCGTCTTCTGCAGTGTCTTGATCAGGGCGTCGAAATCGCCGGCGGCGATCGGATCCAGCCCCGAGGTCGGCTCGTCCAAGAACACGATCGCCGGATCGAGCGCGAGCGCGCGCGCCAGCGCCACGCGCTTGGTCATGCCGCCGGACAATTCGGAGGGAAACTTGTCGCCATCCTCCGGCTTGAGCCCGACCATTTCGAGCTTGGCGGTCGCGATCTCGTCCATCAGGGTATCAGACAGATCGAGGTTCTCGCGCATCGGAAACTGGATGTTCTGCCGTACCGTCAGCGATGAGAACAGCGCGCCCTGCTGGAACAGGATACCCCACCGCCCTGCTGCGCCCCGCGTCGCGCGGTCGTGGTTGATCGGCGAACCCATCACCTCGATCTCGCCGCCCTGCCGCGCGATCAGCCCGATGATGGTTCGCATCAACACCGACTTGCCGCCGCCGGAGGCACCGACCAGCCCGAGGATTTCGCCGCGGCGGACGTCCAGCGCGAGATGATCGATCACGACACGGTGGCCGAAACCGACCACGAGTTCGCGGACACGAATGGCAAAGGTTTCGGTGGACTCCTGCATCGCTACATTCCGATCGATGCAAAGAACACCGCAAACAGCCCGTCGAGCACGATCACCAGGAAGATCGATTTGACGACCGAGGCGGTGGTCTGCTTGCCCAGCGATTCCGCGCTGCCCTTGACGCGCAGGCCCTCGCTGCAGGCGACGATGCCGATCACCAGCGCCATGAACGGTGCCTTGATGATGCCGACCTCGAAATGGGTGACGGAAACGGCGTCATGTAGCCGCGCCAGAAAGATCGCCGGTCCCATGCCGCCGTAGAACCAGGCGACCAGACCGCCGCCATAGAGCGCCGCCATCGCGCCGATGAAACTAAGGATAGGAAGCGCAATGATCAACGCCAGGATTCGCGGCAGCATAAGCACTTCGACCGGATCGAGCCCCATGGTCGACAGCGCGTCGATCTCCTCGCGCATCTTCATGGAACCGAGTTCGGCGGTATAGGCGCTTCCCGAGCGCCCCGCGACCATGATGGCGACGATCAAGACGCCGAGCTCGCGCAGCACGAGAATGCCGACCATGTCGACGACATAGGAATCCGCGCCGAATTTGCGGAAATGGAAAATGCCCTGCTGTGCGATGATGGCGCCGATCAGGAAGGTGATCAGCACGACGATGGGGATCGCCTGCCAGCCGACCCGGTAGAGCTGATAGGTCAGCGACGTCAGTCGCAGAGACCGCGGGTGGCGCAGGACGCCGAGGATGGCGAAACACAGCGCGCCCAGCATCTGCAGGAAGGCTTCGATGTCTTCCCTGGACCCGATGGTGGCGCGGCCGATATCGCTGAGTCTTGCCACGACCGGATTCGGCGCCGGCGCCGGTGCCGGCGTTTGCCGGTTGACCTGGCGAACCTCGTCGATCAGGCCGGCGTAATTGTCGGCGATGCCGGTGATCTCGGCAGGGCGACCGGCGGAAGCAGCCCGCCGCGACATTTTCTCCAGCAGCCAGGCGCCGAGCGTATCGAGTTCGCGCAAACCCGCCAAATCGACTTTGACGGCGGCGGCGCGCTCGAGCTGCGGCGCGACGTCGTTGGAAAGCCGTTCCAATGCCGCCGCGTTCGAAGCCGTCCAGGAACCGGCCGGGCGCAATTCGAGCGCGTCGCCCGATGAGGTCGCCGTTAGCAGAGGTACCGTCGCCAATAAAATGTTCCTTCAATCAGATGGCTTCTCGGCTTTCTAGATCGCGGCACCGGCGCCGATGTTGACCTGCCTCAAGGCGCAAGACGGCGCGTTGGCATGTCGCGCGGTTGACCCACGTCAAATAGCGCTGCTGCGATGTCGCCTACAATTTGACGCGCAAGGAACGCGAGCAGGCAAGATGTTCAGGGCAAGCGGGCTGGATGATGAACTGCAGGCGCTCAAAAGCGAGTTATCGCGGCTTTTGAAGATGCCGGCCGAGGACATGCTCGATACCGCAAAGGACAAATCCGAAGCGCTTGCCGAGCATATCAAGGCGACCCTGAGCGACCTCGGGGACATCTTGAGCGAGGAAGAGGAGCATGTCGAGCGATTGGTCGCCGAGCGGCCGATCGTGGCGCTGGCGTCCGCCTTCGCGCTCGGTATCGTCATCGGTTTCATGCTGAGGAGACATTGAGAGTGAATAGCGAGAAAGTCATCAAGCACCTGCGCGCATTGTGGCGCACCGACCGTATCATCGCGGAAATCCGGATGCGGCACATGCTGGTCGGCCTGGGTCTGCGGGCGTTTGCAGCGCTGATCGCCGCCTTCGGCCTGTTGATGCTGGAGCTCTCGGCCTATTTCGCGCTGGTGCAGATCTGGAGCGCCATTGTCGCGGCCGCCATCCTCGGCGGCGTCAATTTCGCGCTTGCGGCGGTGCTGTTCGTGATTGGCGGAAGGCCACCTACGGGCCGCGAACTCGAACTCGCCACCGAAATTCACGGCTCGGCGGTCGAGGGATTGCAGGGCGAGGCGCGTGCGCTGCAGTCGCAATTCACCGGCATGGTGCAGCACCCCCTGAACAGCGCGCTGCCATTGGTGTTGGTCCCGTTGATCACGATCATCGTCAAGAGCCTGAAGAAATCGAGGGCGACGGCAAAGCCCCCTACCGAACCGGGCTGATCGCAGCAGCAGCCTCGTACCGAAAACGCCAAGGAGCCATACGCATGTCGACAACCAGAGTGAACACTCAACCAAAACCGATCCTGAACGCTTCCCTGCCCGCGCAATTTCGGCAATTCCGCCTCGTGCTGGCCCGGGAACCCGGTCACCCCGAAGGCGATGACGAGGTGGCCTATATCATCGTGGCGCCACTCGATTTCGAAGGCCGCATCGACGCAGGGCTGTGGCGTGAGCATCGCGACGCCTGCCGCGTCGTGCGCCAGCGGCCTGACCAGCAGGACCAGCGCGGTCACCTGGTTCACCGGCCCGGCGGCGGCTGGGCCTTCCATTATGACGACAGCGAGGCCAGCCTGCCTGATGAACTCGGCTATCACTTCGCGGACGAACGATTTCTCGTCGGCGAATATGTCTCGTTCAACGAAGGCGGCTGGATGCACACCTATCGGGTGACATCGGTGTCGTATCTCTGAACCGTGAAACCGTTTCCCGGCCTTACCGAAGCCGAGGCCGCGGCGCGGCTTCAGGCGGAGGGACATAACGAACTCCCGCAGGCGGATCGGCGCACACCGTTTCGCATTGCGATCGAGGTGCTGCGCGAGCCGATGCTGGCGCTGCTTCTGGTCGGCGGCATCGTCTATCTGGCGCTCGGTGACCTCAAGGAGGCGGTCATCCTGCTCGTCTTCGCGACAATGTCGATCGCGATCACGGTGATACAGGAGGCGCGGACCGAACGGGTGCTGGAAGCGTTACGCGATCTCACCAGCCCCCGCGCACTCGTCATTCGCGACGGAGAGCGCAAGCGCATCGCCGGCCGCGACGTCGTGCGCGGGGATCTCATCGTTCTCTCCGAAGGCGACCGGGTGCCGGCCGACGCCATTCTCCTGCAATGCACGGATCTGCAGGCCGACGAATCCACGCTAACCGGAGAATCCGTGCCGGTGCGCAAGGTCGCCTGGGACGAGCGGCCGACAGTTGGACCGCAGCATCCGGGAGGCGACGACCTGCCGCAGATTTTCTCCGGCTCGCTGGTGGTGCGCGGCTCGGGGCTGGCGGAAGTCACCGCGACAGGCGCCAAAAGCGAAATCGGTCAGATCGGCCAGTCGCTCGCTACGCTTGAGACCGAACCGCCACGCCTGCAGGTGCAGACCCGGCGCGTCGTCCGGCTGTTCGCCGTTCTCGGCGGCGCGGTCAGCCTGCTTGCGGTCCTGCTCTACGGTTTTATGCGAGGCGGATGGCTGGATGCGGTGCTGGCCGGCATTGCGCTGGGCATGTCGATGCTGCCGGAGGAATTTCCGGTCGTGTTGACCGTCTTCATGGCGATGGGCGCATGGCGCATTTCGCAAGCGCGTGTCCTGACGCGGCGCGCGGCGGCGATCGAGACGCTGGGTTCCGCCACCGTGCTGTGCACGGACAAGACCGGCACGCTGACCGAAAACCGGATGACGATCGTCGAACTGCGGCTGAGGGATGGAAGCATCTTCCGCCCGCAGGATGGCGCGGAAATGCCGGCGCAGTTCCGCGACGTGAGCGAGTTCGGCCTGCTGGCGAGCGCCCCCGAGCCGGTCGATCCCATGGAGCGGGCGTTTCATATGCTTGCGCGCGAGCGGTCGGCCGAGGCGGTGGTTCGGCATCCGAACTGGAAGCTGGTGCATGCCTATGGGCTCCGGCCCGATCTCCTCGCCGTAACCCACATCTGGCAGGCGGATGGCGATCGGCCGGAATATCTGATCGCAACCAAGGGCGCTCCCGAAGCAATCGCAGGTCTCTGCGGGTTGAGCGCAGCCGACCGTATGGCGTTGACGGGCGTGCTCGATGCGATGGCCTCCGCCGGCCTGCGGGTGCTGGGCGTGGCGCGCGCCAGCCTCGGCGGGCCGTCCTGGCCGAATTCGCCGCGCGAACTGAACTTCGAGTACTTGGGGCTGGTGGGCCTTGCCGATCCATTGCGGGCCAGTGTCGTCGAAGCGGTGCGCGAATGCCAGAGCGCCGGCATCAAGGCCGTCATGATCACCGGCGACTACCCGGCAACCGCAAACGCCATCGCCCATCAGGCCGGGCTCGAACGCGGCGAGCTCATCACCGGCGAGCAGCTCGCACAACTGAGCGATGCGGAATTGGCCGCCCGGGTGGATGCGGCCGGCGTCTTCGCCCGGATCTCGCCGAACCAGAAGCTGCGCATCGTCAACGCCTACAAGGGCAATGGCGAGATCGTCGCGATGACCGGCGATGGCGTCAACGATGCGCCTTCGCTGAAGGCGGCCCATATCGGCATCGCCATGGGCGGACGGGGCACCGACGTGGCGCGCGAAGCTTCCTCCATCGTGCTGCTGGACGACGATTTCGGTTCCATCGTCAAGGCGATCCGCCTTGGACGCCGCATCTATGACAATCTGCGCAAGGCGATGGGCTTCATCTTTGCCGTTCACGTCCCCATTGCGGGCATGGCCCTGCTGCCGCTGGCGTTCGGCCTGCCGATCCTGTTCGGGCCAATCCATATCGCCTTGCTCGAAATGGTGATCGATCCCGTGTGTTCGTTGGTGTTCGAGGCCGAGAACGAGGAAGACGACGTCATGCGCCGTCCACCGCGCGCGCCCCAGGAGCCGCTATTCTCCAGATCGTTGGTCGTGTGGAGCCTGCTGCAGGGGCTGCTGGCGTTTGCGGTCACCGCTGCCGTTTACGTCGCCGCGCTACGATGGGGCATGCCCGTTCCAGAAGTTCGGTCGCTGACGTTCTTCTCGCTCATCGTCGTCATCGTCAGCCTGATTCTGGTCAACCGCTCCTTCAGCGCCTCGTTGCTCACCGCCGTGGGGCGTCCGAACCGGACGCTGGCCGCGGTGCTTGCCGCCGTCGCCGCAATTTTGGCACTCACTTTGCTTTGGCCGGCTGCGACCCAGCTCTTCGCCTTCGGTCCCCTCCACGCCGACGATCTCGCCCTCACGCTTGGCGCAGGCTTCGTCGCACTGCTCGTACTGGAAATGCTGAAGCCGCTGCTGCGCCTATCGCTGCAATCGCAAGCGCGACGAAATGCTCTTCTTGCGGTGGATCAAACATCCAAACCGACCGGTCGCTAGATTGGTTCCGGAAGAAGGAGAGCCCCCATGGCGTTCAAGGACATTCTGCTGACACTGACGAGTTATCCCGATCCCACCCCGGCGTCGGTTGCCGAGCGCGCGGTCGCCATTGCCGCGACCTTCGGCGCGCATCTGGCGGCGGTGGCTTGCGAGGTGCATGTGGAAGTGCCCGGGCACTTCCTCTCGGGCGCGACGGCCAACATTCCCGGCATCATCGCTGGCGAAACCGAGAAGAGCCGCAACAGCGCCAAGGCCATGCTGGCGGCTTTCGACGCCGCCGCAAACAAGGCCGGCATTCTGCACGAAACCTATCTCGAAAAGTGCCCGACTTTCGCCGTGCCGGATCTTCTGGTCGACCATGCGCGGCTTCGCGACCTTACCATCGTGCCGGTCCCGGAAAGCTACGACCAATGGTATGCCGAAGCCGTCATTTTCGGATCGGGGCGGCCGACCCTCGTTCTGCCCGAGAAACCCGCAGCACGCCCGTTCCAGCTCGGTACCGTCGCCGTCGCCTGGGATTTCAGCCGCGCCGCGGCCCGCGCCGTTTCCGATGCCATGCCGTTGCTCGAAAAGGCCGGCAAGGTGAGGATCGTCACCGTCACCAACGAAAAGAAGCTCGACAGCAAGCATTCCGCCGAAACCATCGCCAGGAACCTGGCGCGCCACGACATCGACGTGGTGCTGGACAAGGTCGACGCCGGCGGCCGGGGGATCGGCGACGTGCTCGAAGCCTACACCGCCTCGCAACAGATCGATGTTCTCGTGATGGGCGCCTATGGCCACGCGCGCTGGCGCGAATTCATCCTCGGCGGCGCCACCAAGAGCCTGCTGTCGAAGCCGCCGCTGCCGATCCTGCTTTCGCATTGAGGGGCGCTTCGGCTTCGGTGAGTTCAGATGGTCGAAAGCCCAAATCGGGATAATTCCCGCCCGTCCCTGAAAGTCCGCCCGGTCAACCTCGACACCGGCCGCGAAAACGTCGTGGTGATTTCGCGTCACTCGAGCGCGCTGCGGCCGGAGATCTTTCGTGGATTCAGCCGGGTCGAACTGCAGCGCGGCGCGAAGGCGCTTCTTGCCACGCTCCTGATCACGGATGACGACGCTCTGGTCGGGCCCGATGAAATCGGGCTGTCCGAGCCGGCATTCCGCCGCTTCGCCGAGCCGGCGGGCAGTCTGGTGATCGTCAGTCCCGCTGCCCCGCCCGAAAGCCTCGATGCAGTGCGCGGCAAGATTCAGGGCCGGACCTTCGAGCCGGCCGAAATCGACGCCATCATCAGGGATCTCGCGCATTACCGTTATTCGGACATGGAAGTAGCCGCGTTCCTAATCAGTTCGGCGAGTTTTATGACCAGCCGCGAATTGCTCGCTCTGGTCCACGCCATGGCCAATACCGGGACGCAGTTGAACTGGCCGAACACTATCGTCGTCGACAAGCACTGCATCGGCGGCATTCCGGGCAACCGCACCTCCATGACCGTGGTGCCAATCGTCGCGGCGCACGGCCTCACTATCCCCAAGACGTCCTCGCGCGCGATCACCTCGCCGGCTGGGACCGCCGACACCATGGAGGTATTGGCCCGGGTCGACGTTTCCATCGATGAGATGAAGGAAGTGGTCGCAGCGTGCCGCGGCTGTCTCGTCTGGGGCGGGCACGTCAACCTGTCCCCCGCAGACGACATCCTGATCTCCGTTGAGCGCCAACTCTGCCTCGACACTAGCGAGCAGATGGTCGCCTCGATCATGTCGAAGAAGCTCGCGGCCGGCTCGACCCACCTCCTGATCGACCTGCCGGTCGGTCCGACGGCAAAGCTTGCCAACGCCACCGAGGCCATGCGGCTGCGCAAGCTGTTCGAGTTCGTCGGCGACCATTTTGGCATGTCCGTCGAGGTGATCGCGACCGACGGCCGTCAGCCGATCGGCAACGGCATCGGCCCGGTGCTGGAGGCCGGCGACGTGATGGCCGTTCTCTCCAATGCGAACGGCGCGCCCGCCGACCTCAGGGAAAAATCGCTGCGGCTGGCAGCGCATCTCCTCGAATAGACCCGCAGTTGCGCGGCGGCGCCGGATATGCGCGCGCTCTCGAGCTGCTCGACAGCGGCGCGGCCTTGAAGAAGATGCAGGAGATCATCGATGCGCAGGGGCGCTCGACCTGCCGCAACGATCTCGGCAAATTGACCTTCGATATCCATGCCCTTGAGGACGGAGTCATTACCGAGATCGACTGTCTGCAACTGAACCGACTGGCGCGGACCGCCGGCGCGCCGATCGACAAGGGCGCCGGCATCAAACTGTTTCACAAGATCGGCGAGCGCGTCGAGAAAGGCCAGCCGCTCTATCGAATTCATGCCTATGACCAATCTGAACTCGATCTGGCTGTGACGGCTGCAACTCGCAACAGTGGATACGTCGTCGGCGCCCGGCATCCTCCATCGGTAGAGACGCCATGAGCACGTCCGTTCAAAGCCTGCCTTCATTTTCGCGCGACGCGGCCGCGCTCGCCGCGCTTCTTGGCGTGCCATTTCACGAAATTGCGGTCCACGCGTTTCCCGATAGCGAAATACGCGTCACAGTCGACCCGGCGGCGACGACGACGATCGTTTACGCCTCGCTGTACCGGCCCAACGACAAGCTCATCGCGCTGATGTTTGCAGCGGAAGCTTTGCGGCGAGGTGGCGCAAAGCGCCTCGTGCTGGTCGCACCGTACCTGTGCTACATGCGGCAGGACGCTGTCTTTCACCCGGGCGAAGCGATCAGCCAGAAAGTCATCGGTCCGCTGCTGGCGCGATGCTTCGACCGCATTGTCACCGTCGACGCGCATCTGCATCGCACGCCGGACCTCGCGGCGGTATTTCCCGGCATCCAATCCGACAATCTCTCGGCCATGCCTGTTATAGCGGACGCGGTGGGCAACACCGGCCTCGATCGGGGGACGATCGTGGTGGGACCGGATGCGGAATCGCTGCCCTGGGTCAGTGACCTCGCCGGCCGGCTCGGCCTGCCCCATACCCTTGCCAAGAAGAGCCGTCGTGACGACCGCTCGGTCGCGATCGAATTCAACGAAACGGCATTCATCACCGGTCGCCCCGCTTTGATCACCGACGACATCGTGTCGTCAGGCGGAACCATCATCGCCTGCGCCGGGGCGCTGACCGCCGCCGGCGCGACGGCCATCGACGTCGTGGTGACGCACGCGCTGTTTTCCAGAGCGGCCTGCGACGAGATGGCAGCATCGGGCATTCGCTCGATCCGTTCGACAAACAGCGTCCCGCATTTCACCAATGCCATCGGACTCGATGAATTGTTCTTCGAGGCGCTGAAGGGCGAACTGTCGGAGCCGTCTCGATGACCGTCACCATCCGGTTTTGCGGCGCATCCCGCACCGTCACAGGTTCCTGTTATCTCTTCGAGACGAGCACCGGGCGCTTTCTGATCGACTGCGGACTGTTTCAGGGCCAGAAGACGCTGAAGGCGCTCAACTACGGCGATTTTCCATTTCGGCCCGGCGACATCGATGCCGTGCTCCTGACCCACGCGCACATCGATCACAGCGGCCTGTTGCCAAAACTGGTGCGACACGGCTTTGCCGGCCGTATCCTAGCGACACGCGGAACCATCGATCTCTGTTCCTACATGCTGCCCGACGCCGGCAACATCCAGGAATCGGAAGT
>Ga0308176_10002485_pt1 | contig 11646 bp, 10 predicted proteins | sample PhyCR2_3_FD_203890 | JGI IMG/M metagenome (GOLD analysis project Ga0308176, IMG submission 203890) | Soil microbial communities from UC Gill Tract Community Farm, Albany, California, United States - DLSLS.C.R2 | ecosystem: Environmental > Terrestrial > Soil > Agricultural land | place: USA... | reverse complement strand
CGCCAGGTTTGAGGACCCGCCGTACTTCGGACAACGTGGTCTCCCGCTGGTCCGCTTGGAGGTGGTGGAACATAAACGACGAGAACACCCGATCGAAGCATGCATCGGGATACGGCAGGTTGTCCGAAGAACCTTGATCGAAGAGAACCGACAGTCCAGATCGTTTCGCCTTACGCCTGGCTCGGGCGAGGGCCCTCGGATCGGGATCCAATCCGACAACGTCGGTACCGGGATAGAGCCGTTTGATAAGGATGGCCATGGTACCCGTCCCGCAACCTATATCGAGCACGCGATGACTCGCCCGGACCGCAGCTTGATTGAGGAGTACGCTCCTTACCGTATCGACACCAAGGAACTTCACAAGCGGATCGTATAGCGGCAGAGCCCAGTCATGGCCAGCAGCGGGCAGGTAAGTTTTTTCAAGCCTTCCCATTTCTTTGAATCCCTCTTGCAAGAGGGATCCTATACTGGATCGTTGAACACTCCTAGACATGTGTCCATTATCTTTCGTGTGTCCAGGAGAGACTTGCACAACCCACAGGCGGCTGTCTATTTCTGGTCGAACTCCGTCGGATTGTCCCGAAAGGTGAGAGGATGCTGAAGTGACGAGAAAAAAGGACCGGCGCGTGCTACGCACGGAACAACTTCTTCGAGCAGCAATGTCATCTCTAATTAAAGAGAAGGGATTCGAAGCGCTTTCCGTTCAGGAAATAGTTGATCGCGCCAACGTTGGCCGTGCGACCTTCTATGCACACTTTGACAACAAAGAGGATCTGCTGGCGAGCGGTTTCGATGGCCTTCGAGAGTCTCTCAACGAATGCCAGCGCAAAGCGCTGGCTGCCGAAGGTTACTCAGAGGAACGGGTGTTTGCGTTTAGCCAGGAAGTATTCGCGCACGCCAACGAGTACCGCAACGTATTCCAGACGATGGTAGGGAAGCCGAGCGGTGCTGTCGTTCAGCAGCTATTGCACAAGATTCTGCTGGATCTGATTCGCAAAGAGGTGAAGGCGATGGCTTCACGGGCCAACGCCGATTCCATCTCAGCGGAGGCGCTCGCACAGTTTATGGCGGGTGCTCTCCTCGGAGTGCTGATGTGGTGGCTAAATGCAAAAACGCGGTTTTCCGTTGAGGACATGAACAGAATATTTAGACGGCTCGCGATTCCAGCGCTGAAGGCCAGCTTCGCCTAGGCTCATCGGCCGGCAATTAGTCGTGAGACTGCCACGGATGAAGTCGTGGGACCAATCGCGATACGATCGATGTTTGCGTCCAGCTGGTCTGAGCCTCCCGAGCCGGAACTTGAACGTGGCCACAACTGTAACGGAGTTCATCGAGCTTAACCACCGAGAGCCCTATGTGCCTTTCGGACAGTTCGGGCGCTCCGTGCCTCGCCTGCCCAAACGAAACCCCGCGAAGTCCTTGAAAAGACTGCCAGTTGTTGGAGGCGCGGGGCGGAATCGAACCACCGAATAAAGGTTTTGTAGACCACACCAAGAGATTGAAAAGCGTCTCTCTTTTCAACAACCTGATTGAGTTGCCAGTCCGGCCCTCGTCCGATCATTCTGCCGCCTTCAGTGCGGCAGGAAGTATATGATCGAATTTTAACTGCCTCCGATTTTGATTTCGCTCGCGGATGGATATACTTTGCAACAACAACACGCAGGCCCGAGTGACCGAGCAGATCGGCAACGGTCCCGAGATCGGTTCCGGCCTCCGTCAGTTGAACGGGTCGCAAAGGTGTGGCGCAGGTCGTAAAGCACAAGTGAGACTCCTGCATCACGGCTTGTTCCAGAGCGGGCCAGAGCCGCGCTTTGGCTCCGCGCAGAAATGCTTTCAGCTTGCTCGAAGCCATTTCAATCGGTGCTGTTCATCTGAAAATGCGGCAGAATACGATTGGGGGCGGAGCTATGCAGCAGAAACCTCTCTGGGAGCCGTCCCTGGAGCGTCGGGAACGTACAAATCTCACGAGTTTTCTACGCGAGAGTGGCTTTTCGGATTACGAAAGTCTTCACTGCTGGTCGGTTAATGAACTCGATGCATTTTGGAAGGCGGTCTGGAAGTTTAGCGCAGTTATCGGCGAGATGGGTAAAGTTGCCTTTGATCCCGGCGAGGCGATGCGCTCGAACGGGTTCTTTCCTGATGCCAAATTGAACGTTGCGGAAAACCTTCTCTGGTCGCAGGGCGGAGAGTCTGCCATTGTTGCCATTGGGGAAGACGGCGCCAGATATGAGCTCTCGTGGGACGAACTGAGATGCCAAGTATTCTCAGTCGCGGGTGCGCTCAGGAGCGCTGGCGTGCTGCCTGGCGATCGAGTCGCGGCATCGCTGCCTCTTGTTCCAGAAGCCGTGGTGCTGCTCCTTGCCACGTCCGCGATCGGTGCGATATTCAGCTCGACCTCACCCGATTTCGGAGCAGCGGGTGTACTGGACCGCTTTGGGCAGATTGAACCGAAGGTTCTGGTGGCAACGACGGGGTACCGGTACGGCGGCAAATGGTTCGATTGCGTCGAGCGCCTGCGCGACATACGGCGAGGCCTGCCATCAGTAACGGAGATCGTAATTGTGAAACGGGAATTGCGGGACGTCAGAGACATCCCGGATGCACACTCATGGGAGACTTGGATTCGCTCAGCTGATCCCGTCGATTCTCTAGAGGATTTTCCGTTCGACCATCCATGGCTCGTGTTGTTCTCCAGCGGGACCACGGGAAAGCCTAAGTGCATTGTGCACCGGACGGGTGGCGTATTTTTGAACCTCAAAAAGGAACACGTCCTTCATTGCGATGTGAAGAGTGGCGATCGTGTACTGTACTTCACAACAACAGGGTGGATGATGTTCAACTGGCTGGTGAATGTGCTGGCGGCGGGAGCGACGGCCGTTCTGGTGGATGGCAATCCGTTTTATCCCGATCCAACCAGGCTGTTAGATATCGCAGACCGGGAGCGCATAACGTTACTCGGCGTCAGCGCGAAGTTCATCGACGAACTCAGGAAGACTGGTTTTCAACCTTGCCGGTCCCACTCGTTCGATCATCTTCGGACGATCTGCTCTACTGGGTCCCCTTTGTCGCCCGAAAGCTTCTCCTGGGTCTACTCAGATATCAAGAGGGATGTACACCTGGCGTCGATTTCGGGTGGTACCGATATATGTGGGTGCTTTCTATTGGGCAGCCCGATCGAGCCGGTGTACGCCGGTGAGTTGCAGCGGCCGGGATTAGGAATGGCAATGGACGTCTGGGACGAGAACGGAAGGACTCTCCGCGATCAACCAGGCGCGAGGGGAGAATTAGTGTGTGTGCGTCCGTTTCCTTCGCAGCCGCTGGCGTTCTGGGGGGACGCCGACGGACAACACTATTGTGCCGCTTACTTCGAAAAGTATCCGGGCGTTTGGGCGCATGGAGATTTCGCGTCGTGGACTAGCCATGGCGGAATGATCATCCATGGCCGCAGCGACGCCACACTCAATCCTGGCGGAGTGCGCATCGGAACGGCCGAACTATATCGCATAGTAGAGCAGATTCCCAGTGTCCTGGAGGCTCTTGTCTTCGGACAGCAGTGGAAGGGTGATGTGCGGATTGTGCTGCTGGTTCGACTCGCGCCGGGTGTGATTTTCGACCATGAACTCGAAGCCGAGATACGGCAGCGAATTCGATCGAGTTATACACCGCGCCATGTGCCTGCTGTGATTCTTGCGGTGGACGATCTGCCGCGAACCCGGAGCAACAAGCTAGTGGAGCTGGCTGTTTCGGATTTTGTGAATGGACGGGAGGTTCGCAACATCGAAGCAATTGCAAACCCGGAGGCTCTTTGGGCGATTTTCGACAGGCCCGAACTAAAGGCGTAACAAAGCGGGATAATGGACTCGGAGTTTGGCATGTCACAAGTGCTGGAACAGACACCGCGGCCCGCTGAGAAGACCGAAGAATTTCTGCCGCTAAACGGAATTGATCACCTTGAGTTTTATGCCGGCAACGCAAAGCAGGCCGCCCACTTTTACCGCACTGCATTCGGTATGAGTCTGACCGCCTACCGCGGGCCGGAGAACGGCAGCCGTGATTCCGTGTCCTACGTAGTTGAGCAGAACAAGATCCGCTTCGTGCTGACAACGGCACTGCGGTCCGGCCACCCGATTTCGGAGCATGTGCAGAAGCATGGAGACGGCGTGCACGGCATAGCTCTGTCGGTGAATGACGCGGAATCGGCGTGGAAGGAGACGACAGCACGGGGAGCGCGAAGCGTGCGGGGGCCGGAAACGATTCGCAACGAGGACGGCGACGCGAGGTTCGCGTCCATCGCGGTCTACGGCGATACGATCCACACGTTCGTGGAGCGCCAGAGATATGCCGGGTCCTTTCTGCCGGGCTTTTCTTGCGTTGCCGGACCGGATACCCTGGCGAAGCCTACCGGGTTGCTGCACATTGACCACATCGTCGGCAACGTCGGCTGGGGCGAGATGAATCGGTGGGTGGCGTTTTATCGGGATGTGATGGGCTTTCGGCAGTACCAGCATTTCGATGACAAAGACATCAGCACAGAGTACTCTGCGCTCATGTCGAAGGTGATGGCAAGCGGAAACGATCGCATCAAGTTCCCGATCAATGAGCCGGCACAAGCTAAAAGGAAGTCTCAGATAGAGGAGTATCTGGACTTCTATGGCGGTCCCGGCGTTCAGCACATAGCAATGGCCACGGATAACATTGTGCAGACGGTAAAGCGGCTCCGCGCACAGGGCACCGAGTTTCTGCGGGTGCCGAACACGTATTACGAAGATCTGGGAAGGCGCGTTGGGCGAATCGATGAGCCGCTGGATGAACTGAGCGGGCTCGGGATTCTTGTGGACCGCGATGATGAAGGATACATGCTGCAGATCTTCACGAAACCGGTAGAAGACCGACCCACGCTTTTCTTTGAAATCATCCAGCGCAAGGGCAGCCGTGGTTTCGGGAAGGGCAACTTTAAAGCCCTATTTGAAGCAATTGAGCGCGAGCAGGAGTTGCGTGGAAACCTGTAGAAACGGCCTGATCAAACGCGGGACTCCGCGAGGCCGAGAAAACTTTCGAGATCGTGCTCGTTGACGGCGGGCTCGCCCGGAGCGACGTTGTTTAGCCCGCCGCTTTTCAGCATGCGCTCCAGCTTACCAACCAGATCGTGCAGGTGATCGAACCCTTCGACTACGAAGAGCAGGGGCTGATAGTGGTCGATTTCGAAGGCCTGATTGACGGCCCACTCCAGTTGCATCGGGTAGCGCTGCACTTCGGGGGAGTCCACGGCATGGGCGATTTCTCCGAAACTGGAAAGAAGACCGCTGCCGTACACGCGGATGCCATCCCGGTATCGCATCAGGCCGAACTCCACAGTGAACCAGAAGAACCGCGCCATCGCCCGGATGACATTGGTCAGGACGTGAACGCGTTTACTACGATCCGCGATATAGCTGACCCAATCGGCCGCCGTGTGGGCGCATTCGCCAAACCGTACCAGCGTGTCGGCGAAGGCGCGATCGGTATGCATAGGCACGTGTCCCGCGATGTCGTGAAAGATATCGGGCTCAGGCAGGTAATCGAGTTTGTCGATCGAGCGGATTGTGATCGTAGTCGGGAACTGGCGGTTTCGTAGAGAATCGAAGAACACGAAAGCTGGAACATAACCACTGACCGCTCTGGCCTGAAAGCCGGTCAGCGGGCACAGGAACGTGTTTACGTCCTGAAGGCGCGGGATGTGATACGGGTCCAGGGCCAGAGAGTCGATTCCACGCAGGAAAGCGTCGTTCGCATAACGGTACCATCGGGGCTTGATCCTGGCGAATAACTGCCGCCACGTTTCGTGGTTTGTTTCCGAATAAAGCTCGTAGGGCTGTTCAATGAAGAGCTGGCCGGCATGGCGCGCTTCTTCTATAAAGGGCGACTCATTTGTGGTGAGACCTGAGCCGATGACGGTGGCCATTATCGACCTCCCGATGCTCATTATATGCCTGAGAGCATCGCCGGAGTTGGCAAGCTTACAGAAGTTTGGCGGGCACGATATGGCCCCGGCATTCACCGAGACCGACGCGAACGAATCCATTTCGCTCGGCGAATGCTGCCATGATCACTTCGTCTCCGTCTTCGAGGAAGGTTCGAGTCTCGCCGGTGGGAAGCACGATTGGATGGGCGCCTCGCCGTGTGAGTTCGAGCAGACAGCCTGAGGAGTCCGGCTGAGGCCCAGAGACTGTTCCGGTGGCGAGCAGATCGCCGGGACGGAGATTACAGCCGTTGCTGGTGTGGTGAGTTAGCAGCTGGGCAACCGTCCAGTAGAGGTCGCGCGCATTACTTCGGCTGAGGCGAACGGGGCTCATGCCCTCCACCTTCATGCGCTCAGACCGGATGAATACTTCAAGGCAGATATCGAATGCACCAGTCGTTTCGTTTTCCTCCGACTGGAGATACGACAGGGGCGCGGGGTTCTCCGGTTCGCGTAAAGCCGCAGGTGCTCTGAAGGGCGCAAGGGCTTCCATGGTGATGATCCAAGGCCCGACGCTTGTGCTGAAGCTTTTAGCGAGGAAGGGCCCAAGCGGTTGATATTCCCAGGACTGAACGTCGCGGGCGGACCAGTCGTTCACGAGAGAGAATCCGAAAATGTGGGACTCGGCGTCTGTCATCGAAATGGGGGAGCCAAGGGCGTTCCCAGGACCGATAAAACAGCCGAGTTCCAGTTCGTAATCGAGCGCCTGAGTGGGCCGAAAGGCGGGAACATCGATGCCTTGCGGCTTGATCTGCCCACCAGGACGTGCGATCGCCGTTCCACTGACAACGACGGAAGAAGCGCGGCCATGATAGCCGATGGGGACGTATTTGTAGTTGGGCAGGAGCGGGCTATCCGGGCGAAAGAGGCGGCCGACACGTGTTGCGTGGTGGATGGATGCGTAGAAATCGGTGTAGTCGCCAATGGCGGCCGGCAGTTCCATCGCGGCTTGTTCGGCTGGGACAAGATAGGGCTGTAGCGCGGATCGAGCGTGCTTCCAGTCCGGGTGATCGGCTCTGAGAACACGGCTCAAGAGGAGGCGCAGTTCGGACCAGGCGGAGGGCCCGAGTTCCATTAAGCCGTTCAGTGTCTTCGAAGAAAGCGCGTTCCGCGTGGCGGGGGGCAGCGGTTGAAACGGCGATGACTCTCGTGCGAGGCGGAGGTCCAGAATGCTGCTGCCGATGGCGGCGCCGATGGAAGTGGCTTCTTCACATTTTTCGTCGCGAAAAACACCCAAAGGCAGATTTTGAATCGGGAAATCCGATTGGAGATCGTTCGCAGATTCGACCCAGCTCTTCAGTTGAGGATCATGTGTTTCTCCGATGGGGTAGCTCATAACAGGCCCAGATCCTGGAGGTCGGAGATCGGTTCTGTGAACGAGCAGGAGCCGAAGCTGATAGCGAACTGCTCGCGCGTGTCTCTGAGTTGACTGGTGGTCAGGCGATAGCCGCGCCAGGTGACTCCGTCATGGTCGAAGACAAATGCCGCCGGCGATTGTTCGTTCAGTAAGGCCGTCGCGACGCATTCCGCTTCGCTGCAATAAATCAATGTGGCGGCAAGAAACACGTTGACGAAGCCGTGCATCATCGCAGACGGGCTATCCGGCTCATACCGCAGCGGGTGAACACCGGGGAATGGATGATGGAGACCTGCGGTTGCTTTCCAGGGTATTTTCGCTCGCCTGCAGCCTTTCATAAATGCAACGATTTCGTGTGGGGAGGGAAAGTTACTCGCGTTTATGCCGCCCGTGCGAATCTTGGCACCCGCATCCGCTGCAGCAACTGCTTCGAATAGTTCAGATGTCCATTTCCCGTCGTGTGCTTCCAGGAAGATCGTCTGAACGGGCAGGGCCTTTCGCAGTGAGGCGACTTCGGTCGGGGTCTTTGTCTTTACTTCGAACACGGAAGCACGAGGCGCGGGACTGTTCAGCCTGCTGAGTTGCTCCGGTTCGCCTAAGATGCTGAGACTGTGATCAGTGATGCCCTCACGATGAGCCGCGAAGTTGTTCAGGAGTGACAGAGGCACCACGAAGCGGCCGAGTGCCCACGAATATCGTTGCCCCAGATAGGTGCGGTAGTTGGCAGCAGCAGACGACAAGTCGAGAGACGCGGGCGGGAAGAGGCCGGCATAATCGATGAGCCCTCGCAGTAACGTCTCGATGGATCTCATCGGAAGTGCTTTTTGAGCCCTTGCCAGCATTCGTAGTACTCGTGTTGCAGAATGTGGGTTTCCATTGCAAATCTCGTGGGGCGGATCACCAGTTGAGTCTCGAACATAAACGCCAAAGTGTTATCGAGTTTCTGAGGCTTCAGTTCGGCGCTGCTTGCCCGTTCCCAGGTCTCGGCATCGGGTCCGTGGCCGGACATGCAATTGTGCAAGCTGGCGCCGCCAGGCAGGAAGCCTTCTGCTTTGGCATCGTAGGCCCCGAAGATCAGGCCCATGAATTCGTTCATGGCGTTGCGATGGAACCAGGGCGGACGAAACGTATGTTCCGCGACCAGCCACCGCGGCGGAAAGATTGCGAAGTCGATGTTCGCGGTGCCCGGGCTGGAAGTGGGCGCCGTGAGAACGGTGTAAATGGACGGGTCGGGATGGTCGAACGAAACTGTGTTGATGCAGTTGAATGTTGCGAGATCGTACTTGTAGGGCACGTAGTTTCCATGCCATGCGACAACATCCAAAGGCGAGTGATCGATCGACGCAGTCCAGATATTGCCCAGAAATTTGTTGATAATTTGGAACTCCCCGTCGCGGTCCTCGAAGGCGGCAACGGGCGCCAGAAAATTGCGTGGATTGGCGAGACCGTTGGCACCGATGGGCCCCAGATCGGGCAGGCGAAATTGGGTTCCGTGATTTTCACAAACGTAACCTCGCGCGGTTCCCTCCTGCAACTCCGCCCTGAATTTGAGGCCGCGAGGAATCACACAGATCTCGCCTGGGGCTACGTCCAAAATGCCCAATTCCGTCGCAAAGCGTAGCGGTCCGCTTTGGGGGACGATCAGCAGTTCACCGTCCGAGGTGTAAAACAAGCGGTCCTGCATAGATCGATTGCAGGCGTAGAGATGGATGCTGACGCCGGTCTGCAACGAGGGATCTCCGTTGCCGCCGAAGGTGATCAGCCCGTCGATGAAGTCCGTCGGTTCCTCCGGGACCGGGAGGGGATTCCATCGGAGCTGGTTCGGTGGCGTGGGCACTTCCTGAAAAGGCCCACTCCGGATGAGTCCGTTCGGGCGCAGTTCGAAGGGACGGTGAGTGACGGAAGGTCGGATTCGATATGTCCACGTCCGGCGGTTTGTGCTTCGCGGACTAGTAAAGGACGTCCCACTGAACTGTTCCGTATAGAGGCCATGCGGGCTTTTCTGGGGAGAATTCTGTCCATTGGGTAGGGCATCAGGGACAGCCTCGGTCTGGAACTCGTTCCCGAAACCGGACTGATACTGCGGAGTGGAAGGACGCATTCTGGCTCCTTGCAGCTTTTTGCGTTGTAGCGCATGAGACGCCTTGCCCGAAGCCCTCGCTGCTTGCGGACGGGGTGCACCTCGCGAAGTCAATTATTTCATGCCGCGTCATTTACGGTGCACATCGCACACTGAGAATATGCAATCCGGGCGCTCACGTTCCCGAGAGCGCCGCCGCTAGGATTTCTCAAGTCTTGGATCACACACCACACGGAAGTTATCTCGGCCCTTTGGCCTGATCCTTAGGTTTGCGGCAAGTGATTGACGGCAATTGGCAGTGTGGCAAATAGAAAATGCAGGCGCACGAGAGCGTGGAGGGTAAGGATCGAATAGGCGTAAGGGGAACTTCGATACTGGCAATCGCTGGGGAGTTCGCCACTCTGTTTCAGCTCAGCAATTACCGAGATAAGAGGGATGTCCATCAACGTTGATGGCTCTGGGCCGAAGATGCCCATACGGCCAGTTGTAAGAACTGCTCGGCGGCGAGTCGATCCCGAGACGGAGAGAGCAGGAATCAATGGTGTGGCGCTCTGAATCGAGTGCTCGATACAGATGAGGTCCATCTACCGGCCACGCGAACATCCGTGTCATTCACGCGCCACGACCTCTTCGGATAGCGAAAATGACGCCGCACAGGTTGGCACAGGAGGGGCGCATAGCGCAAAATCCAACGACCAACGGTCGAGTGATCCACGGTGAGCCCCCGCTTCAGTATGATCTCTTCCACGTCGCGATAACGGCCGAAAACGGAGGTACCAGCGAACGCACAGCACGATGCCTTAATCTTGAAAATGACTTCCTTTGAATACCGCTGGCCGGCTCTTCCGCACTCGGCCTACCTTACCAGGGAGCCTTTCCTGTTTGCGCCACTACCGCAGGTCGCGTCTGAACAAAGAGCTGCCAGCCATCGAAAGTTGCTCGTACGCTACCGAACCATATTTCATGGCGCGTGCTGCCATTTTCTTTGCAAACAGCCAATAGTACTGCCACCTGGCTCTAGTACGGACGGTACAACAAATCTGCGCAGTCCGGTTCCGTAGGCATTAAGATTAAGTCCTCCTGGATTGTCGAGCATGGCCTGTCACCAGGATCTGTCAGTCGAATCCGGCGAGAAATCGCTCGGCGTAAATTGCGACGTATCCCTGAAACCAATGCCAATCGGAGGTTCTGATCATGGCTCAGTTCAATTCGAAGAACGACCCTACACAATTCAACCAGGCTCGGCCAGATAATGAGCCTTCTTCCACCTGCGGCTCGCACCTCGGTTTATCGAAGCGTCGAAAGTTCCTCCAGATGGCGATCGGAAGCGCGATCACCGGATTTGTGGCTACGGCCGGGATGGAGTTCCTGGCCCCAGGTTCCGCTCTGGCACAGACGACGCTCACCCCTGAAATGGCACTGGCGGAATTGGTTGCGGGCAACAAGCGCTACGTGGCTGGAAACCTGACGTCATTTGAGGAGAACCTCGCTATCTTGAGGCACCATACCAGTGAAAAACAGCAACCGTTCGCGGCACTGTTGGCCTGTGCGGATTCCCGGGTACCCGTCGAGTTAATTTTCGATCAAACTATCGGTCATATCTTCGTTACGCGCGATGCTGGGAATGTCACGACTTCGGAAATCATCGCAAGCCTTGAATATGGTGCAGCGGTCTTGGGCGTTAAAGTAATACTGGTCATGGGACATGGTTCTTGCGGTGCAGTTCAGGCCACGATTGAAGGGAAGGAAGTTCCCGGGCAGATCAGCGCGCTTTATCCGCACATCCAGCCCGCGGTCGATCTCGCGGGACCAGACCTCGAGTCAGCGACCAAGGCAAACGCCAAAATCCAGGCATCTTTGCTTCGCGAGGCTTCGCCTGTTATCTCCGGATTAGTGAAAGACTACAAACTACTAGTTCTTCCCGCGTTTTATAACATCAGCTCAGGGGTCGTTTCGCTGCTGGAGTGCAAGTAGGCACGGACAATCGTCGAACCAGCGGCACGTAAGCTGGGCGTAGCTGAAACAGAACACAAAGATAGTAAGAGCCTCGCAGGAACTGGGCTTTGCATCGGCCTCTGTAACGCGCAGTACTCAATTCCAGAGTTGCCTCCGCCCATGGCGCCTCCGGCGAAGTGTCAGGCTCGTCCAACACAGGTTGAGCCGAGCACATGCTTAACTGAGCGCGCCGAGTTGGTCTGAAGCCTGATCTTC
>Ga0308176_10002484_pt1 | contig 11648 bp, 8 predicted proteins | sample PhyCR2_3_FD_203890 | JGI IMG/M metagenome (GOLD analysis project Ga0308176, IMG submission 203890) | Soil microbial communities from UC Gill Tract Community Farm, Albany, California, United States - DLSLS.C.R2 | ecosystem: Environmental > Terrestrial > Soil > Agricultural land | place: USA... | reverse complement strand
CGAACCCCGACGGCGCGCGTCTCGCCGACGCGGCCGTCGCGTCCGGTGAGCTGCCGCCGGCCTTCCCGGTGCTGGTCGTGGACCGTCCCCGCGCCGTCGTGGGCGACCTGGCCGCGCTGGTGCACGGCGGACCCGCGGAGCGGCTGCGGCTCCTCGCGGTGACCGGCACGCAGGGCAAGACCACCACGACGCGGCTGGCGGAGGGCGCCCTCACCGCCGCGGGCGTGCCCGCGGCGGTGGTGGGCACGGTCGGCACCCGCGTCGCCGGCGTCGACGTGCCGACGTCTCTGACCACGCCGGAGGCGCCGGACCTGCACGCGCTGTTCGCGGTCATGGTCGAGCGCGGTGTCGCCGCGTGCGCGATGGAGGTCTCCAGCCACGCCCTCGTCATGGGCCGCGTCGACGGCGTCGTCTTCGACGTGGCCTGCTTCACGAACCTGGGCCGCGACCACCTCGACTTCCACGCGGACGTGGAGGAGTACTACGCCGCCAAGGCCTCGCTGTTCACCCCGGCCCGGACCCGCCGGGCGCTCGTGAACCTCGACGACGAGCACGGCCGCCGGCTGGCCGACGAGTGCCCGGTGCCGGTGCGGACGTTCTCCACGGCCGGCCGGCCGGCGGACTGGTGGGCCGACGACGTCCGGGCGGAGCCGACCGGGTCACGGTTCACCGTCCACACCCCCTCGGGCGCGACGCTGGCCTGCCGGGTGCCCCTGGCCGGCGGCTTCAACGTCTCGAACGCGCTGTGCGCGGTCGCCGGGCTCGGCGAGCTCGGCTACGACCCGGCCGCGGTCGCCTCGGCGATGTCCGGGGTGACCGGCGTGCCGGGCCGGCTGGAGCAGGTCGACGCCGGACAGGGCTTCCTGGCGGTGGTGGACTACGCCCACAAGCCGGACGCCGTCACCGCCGCCCTCGAGGCGCTGCGACCGCTGACCAGGGGCCGGCTGGTCGTCGTCATCGGCGCCGGCGGCGACCGCGACACGGGCAAGCGACCGATCATGGGGGAGATCGCCGCCCGGCTGGCCGACGTGGTCGTGGTCACCGACGACAACCCGCGCAGCGAGGACCCGGCGGCGATCCGCGCGCAGCTGGTGGCCGGGACGGTCCGGGTCCCCGACGGCGAGCGCGCGGAGGTCCACGAGGTCGGCGACCGGCGTGCGGCGATCCGGCTGGCCGTGGGCGTGGCGAGCGACGGGGACACGGTGCTGGTGGCCGGCAAGGGGCACGAGACGGGCCAGGTGGTCGCCGGGACGACGTACCCGTTCGACGACCGGGACGTGCTGCGCGAGGAGATGACCCGCCGATGATCGCGATGAGGCTGCCCGAGATCGCCGAGGTGGTCGACGGCGAGGTCGTCCACGACCCCGGCACGGTCGTCCGCGGCCCGGCGTTCGTGGACAGCCGGCTCGTCGAGCGCGACGGGCTGTTCGTGGCGGTCGTCGGCGACCGCGTCGACGGCCACGACTACGCCCGCCGGGCGCTCGACGCCGGTGCCGCGGCGGTGCTGTCCTCCCGCGACACAGGTGGTCCCGGCGTCGTGGTGGCGGACCCGGTCACCGCGCTGGCCCGGCTGGCACGGCACGTGCTCGGCCGGCTCCCGGCGACCACGGTGGTGGCCCTCACCGGCTCCCAGGGCAAGACCGGCACCAAGGACCTGCTCGCCCAGGTGCTGGCCGCGGCCGGCCGCACCGTGGCGACGCACGGCTCGTTCAACAACGAGCTGGGCCTGCCGCTGACGGTGCTGCGGGGGGACCCGACGACCCGGTTCCTGGTCCTCGAGATGGGCGCCCGCCACGTGGGGGACCTCCGCGTCTCCTGTGGGGTGGCGCACCCCGACGTGGCGCTCGTGCTGAACGTCGGGACGGCCCACCTGGGCGAGTTCGGCTCACGTGAGGCCATCGCGCAGGCCAAGGGCGAGATCGTGGAGGCCCTCGACGCCGACGGGACCGCGGTCCTCAACGCGGACGACCCCATGGTCGCCGAGATGGCCTCGCGAACCCGTGGGCACGTGCGGACCTTCGGCGCCGACCCCGCCGCCGACGTCCGCATCGCGGAGCTCGAGGTCGACGGGTCCGGCGGGCCGTCGTTCGACCTGGTCGCTGGTCGCGACCGATCCCGGGTCCGTCTGCGGCTCGTGGGGGAGCACCACGCCGCCAACGCCGCCGCGGCTGCCGCGGTCGCCCTCGCCGTCGGGGTCCCGTTCGGGGTCGTCTGCTCCTCGCTGGGGTCGGCGACGGCCACGTCACCGGGCCGGATGCAGGTCCGGGAGCGCTCCGACGGGCTGCTCGTCGTCGACGACGCCTACAACGCCAACCCCGAGTCGGTGCGGGCCGCGCTCAAGGCGCTCGCGGCGATCGGCCGGGGCCGGCCGGACGCGCGCACCGTGGCGGTCCTGGGCGAGATGCGCGAGCTCGGCCCCACCGCGCTGGAGGAGCACGACGCGGTCGGCCGGCTGGCGGTGCGCCTCGACATCCACCAGCTGCTCGTGGTGGGGGAGGCGGCCCGCCCGATCCACCTCGGCGCCTCGCTGGAGGGCTCCTGGGGCCAGGAGTCGGTGTTCGTCGCCGACACCGACGAGGCCACCGCCTGGCTGCGAGCGCACGTCCGGCCCGGGGACGTGGTGCTGCTCAAGGCCTCGAACGCCGTCCGGCTGGGCCGGGTCGCGGACGCGCTCCTCGCGGACGACCCGGCGGCCGGGCCCGGTGCGGGCCTCGCCGCCGAGGACGGGGCCACCGGCCGATGAGGGCGATCCTGCTGGCCGGAGCGCTGGCGCTGGTCTTCACCCTGCTCGGGACCCGGGTCGCGATCCGGATCCTGGTGTCGAAGGGGTACGGCCAGCTGATCCGCGACGACGGGCCCACGACCCACCACACCAAGCGCGGCACGCCCACGATGGGCGGGCTGGTCATCATCGTCTCGGTCGTGCTGGCGTACCTGCTCGCGAAGCTGGTCACCGAGGACGTGCCGTCCTGGTCGGCACTGCTGCTGCTGTTCCTCCTGGTGGGGCTCGGCACCGTCGGCTTCCTCGACGACTACATCAAGATCGCCAAGCAGCGCAGCCTGGGCCTGCGCAGCAAGGCGAAGATGGCCGGTCAGACGGTGGTCGCCGTGGTGTTCGCCGCCCTGGCGCTGACCCGTCCCGACGACCGCGGGCAGACTCCGGCCTCCCGGCACATCTCCTTCATCCGCGACTTCGACAACCTCACGCTGCCGGCGGTGGTGGTCGTGGTGCTGATCCTCGTGATGATCTCGGGGTCGAGCAACGCCGTGAACCTCACCGACGGCCTCGACGGCCTCGCGGCCGGCGCGTCGACCATGGTCTTCGGCGCCTACACGCTCGTGAACATCTGGCAGAACAACCAGTGGTGCGCGCTGACCGCCGGCAACAAGTGCTACGACGTGCGCGACCCGCTCGACCTGGCCGCGGTCGCCGCGGCGCTCACCGGGGCCTGCTTCGGCTTCCTGTGGTGGAACGCGTCACCGGCCAAGATCTTCATGGGCGACACCGGCTCGCTGTCCCTCGGCGGCGCGCTGGCCGGGCTCGCCGTGCTCACGCGCACCGAGTTCCTGCTGGCGGTCCTCGGCGGGCTGTTCGTGATCATCACGATGTCGGTCATCCTGCAGGTCGGCTACTTCAAGCTCACCAAGGGCAGGCGGATCTTCCGGATGGCTCCGCTGCAGCACCACTTCGAGCTGAAGGGCTGGGCCGAGATCACGATCGTGATCCGGTTCTGGATCATCGCGGGGATCTGCGTCGCGGCCGGTCTCGGCGTCTTCTACGCCGAGTGGGTGGCCGGCGTATGAGCGGCCCCGAGCGGCGGCTGGACCGGCTGGGCCGGCGTGACGAGTGGGCCGGCGTCCGCGCCGTCGTCCTGGGCACCGGGGTCTCCGGCCTCGCCGCGGCCGACACCCTCCTCCACCTCGGTGCCACGGTGACGCTGCTCGCGGAGGGCGCCACCGACGACCAGCGCGAGCGGGCCGCGCTCCTGGAGGTCCTCGGCGCCGTCGTGCGCGTCGGGCCGGGGCAGGGGGCGGCGCTGCCGGCCGGCACCGACCTGGTCGTGACCTCGCCGGGCGTGCCGCCCACGGCGCCGCTGCTGGTCGCGGCCGCCGACGCCGGGGTCCCGGTGTGGGGCGAGGTCGAGCTCGCCTGGCGGCTGCGCGACCCGGAGCATCCCGGCGAGTGGCTGTGCGTGACCGGGACCAACGGCAAGACCACCACCGTGCAGATGCTCGACACCGTCCTGCAGGCCGCCGGTGTCGGCTCGGTCGCCTGCGGCAACGTGGGCCTCGCGGCCGTCGAGGCGGTGATGGACCCGACGCCGTACGCCGTCTACGCCGTCGAGCTGTCGAGCTTCCAGCTGCACTACACGCACTCGCTGTCGCCCTGGTCGTCCGCGGTCCTCAACGTCGCCGAGGACCACCTGGACTGGTACCCCGGGCCGCACGGGATGATCGACTACGCCGCGGACAAGGGCCGGGTGTACCACCAGGTGCGCTCCGCCTGCGTCTACAACGTCGCGGACCCGGTCACCGAGCGGCTCGTCCGCGACGCCGACGTCGTCGAGGGCGCCCGGGCGGTCGGCTTCACGCTCGGCACCCCGGCGCCCTCCATGGTCGGCGTCGTCGACGACGTGCTCGCCGACCGCGCGTTCGTCGAGGAGCGGCAGCACAGCGCCGTCGAGCTGTGCACGGTCGCCGACCTGGGCTCGCGGGCCCCGCACGTCGTGGCCAACGCCCTGGCGGCCGCGGCGCTCGCCCGGTCGGTCGGCGTCCCACCGGTGGCGGTGCGCGACGGGCTGCGCTCCTTCGTGCCGGGCGGCCACCGGATCGCCGACCTCGGCACCGTCCACCACGTCGGCTACGTCGACGACTCCAAGGCCACCAACCCGGCCGCGGCGGCGTCCTCGCTGCAGGCCTACGACCCCGTCGTCTGGGTCGCCGGAGGGCTCGCCAAGGGAGCCCGGTTCGAGGACCTGGTGCTGTCGGTGCGGGACCGCCTGCGCGGCGTCGTCCTGCTCGGCCGGGACCGTGCGGTGATCGCGGAGGCGCTTTCGCGACACGCGCCCGATGTGCCCGTGATCGACGTCGGCGCCGGTGACACTGCTGTCATGGACCGCGTGGTCGAGGCGGCCGCGGGACTCGCCCGACCCGGAGACACCGTGCTGCTCGCCCCCGGCTGCGCGTCCATGGACATGTTCGCGAACTACGGCGCCCGCGGCGACGCCTTCGCGGAGTCGGTGCGCCGGCTGCGCGAGCGCTGAGCCGGCACCCGCCACGGCTGTCGCTAGGAGGGCACCGCGTGAGCACGACGGCAGGGCAGCGGCGCGAGGTCGACGAGGGCCGGCTGAGCGCCCTGCGGCACACGGCGGGGCAGTCGGTGTCCCAGCTCATGGACCGCCCGCTCACGTCGTACTACCTGCTGCTCGGAGCCTCGACCCTGCTGCTCACGATCGGGCTCATGGAGGTGCTCTCGGCCTCGAGCGTCGACGGCTTCGAGAACCACGGCAGCAGCTACTACTGGTTCCTTCGGCAGCTGACGTGGGTGTTCCTCGCCCTGCCGGTCGCGTTCACCGCGACCCGGCTGCCGCACCGGGTGCTGCGCTGGCTCGCCTGGCCGGGGCTGCTGGTCGCGGTGGCGCTGCTCGCGCTGACCCAGACCAGCCTGGGTGTCTCGGTGAACGGCAACCAGAACTGGCTCCAGCTCGGCCCGCTGCGGATCCAGCCGTCGGAGATCGCCAAGCTCGCGATCATCCTGTGGTGCTCCCACGTCTACGCGCACAAGGAGCGTCTGCTCGGCGACTGGCGGCACACCCTCGTGCCGGTGCTGCCCGTCTCGGTCCTGGTCGTCGGCATGGTGGTGCTCGGCGGCGACCTGGGCACCGCACTGGTGCTGATGGCGATCGTGCTCGGGCTGCTGTGGGTGGTCGGCGCCCCGGCCCGGCTGTTCGTGGGGTCGCTGGTGACGGTCGCGGTCGCGGCGCTCTACCTCGCCACGACCAGCGCCGAGCGGCTGCAGCGGCTGACGAACTTCGCCGACCCGTTCAAGGACTACCAGGGTGCCGGCTGGCAGCCTGCCCACGGCCTCTTCGCGATGTCGAGCGGCGGGATCTTCGGCAAGGGCATCTCCGCCAGCCAGCAGAAGTGGGGCGCGCTGCCGGAGGCGCACACCGACTTCATCTTCGCGGTTCTCGGCGAGGAGCTCGGGCTGGTCGGGACACTCCTCGTGCTGGGGCTCTTCCTCACCATCGCCTACGCCGGCATCCGCGTCGCGGTCCGGACCCGGGACCCCTTCGTGCGGTACATGTCCGCCGGCATCACCGTGTGGCTGACCGCCCAGATGATCATCAACGTCGGCATGGTGCTGGCGCTGCTGCCGGTGATCGGCCTGCCGCTGCCGCTGGTCTCCTACGGCGGCTCCGCCCTGCTGCCGTCCCTCGTCGCGCTCGGCCTGCTGCTGTCCTTCGCCCGCTCGGAGCCCGGTGCCCAGGCCGCCCTCGACGCGAAGCGCCGGCGCCGCACCGCCGGTGTGACGGCCGGCGGCGGCCTCGCGAGGCGCCGTCGATGAGGGTCCTGCTGGCCGGTGGCGGCACGGCGGGGCACACCTCGCCGCTGCTGGCCACCGCCGATGCGCTGCGCCGCCTCGACACCGAGGTCGAGGTGACGGCGCTCGGGACGCCGCGGGGGATCGAGGTCCGCGTCGTGCCGGAGGCGGGGTACCCGCTGGAGCTGGTCCCGCCGGTGCCGCTGCCGCGCACACCCTCGGCCGACCTCGCCCGCGTGCCGGCCCGTCTGGCCGGCGCCTTCCGCGCCGCACTGGCGGTGCTGGACAGGGTCCGCCCCGACGTGGTCGCCGGGTTCGGCGGCTACGTCTGCGTCCCCGCCTACCTGGCGGCCCGTCGGCGCGGCGTCCCGCTCGTCGTGCACGAGGGCAACGCGCTGCCCGGGCTCGCGAACCGGATCGGTGCCCGGCTCACCGCGCACGTCGCGACCAGCTTCCCCGGCACGCCGCTGCGCCACGCGTCGTACCTCGGGCTGCCGATCCGGCGGATGGTCTCCACCCTCGACCGGGCCGCACTGCGGGAGGAGGCCCGCGGCAGCCTCGGGCTCGACGCGGACCGGCCGACGCTGCTGGTCACCGGCGGCAGCCAGGGCGCCCGACGGCTCAACGAGGCCGTGGCCGGCGCGGAGGCGTCCCTCGCCCGGGCCGGCGTCCAGGTCCTGCACGTCACCGGGCCCGGCAACACCGTGGAGGTGGCGCGGAGCGGCGGCGCGCCGGCGTACGTCGTCCTTTCGTACGTCGACCGGATGGACCTCGCCTACGCCGCCGCGGACCTCGTCGTGTGCCGGGCCGGCGCGAACACGGTGACGGAGGTGGCCGCTGTCGGGCTGCCCGCGGTGTTCGTCCCGCTGCCGATCGGCAACGGCGAGCAGGGGCGCAACGCGCGCCCCGTCGTGGACGCGGGCGGCGGGCTGCTCGTCACGGACGCGGAGCTGACGCCGGAGTGGGTCGCCCGCACCGTGCCCGCGCTCGCCGCCGACCCTGCGCGGCTGGCGTCCATGTCCGCGGCGGCCGCGGGCCTCGTGCCCCGTGACGCCGACGAGCGCCTCGCGCGGATGGTGCTCGAGGCGGGGTCGGGGGCGCGGCGATGAGGGTGCCGCGATGAGGGTCCCGGTCCCCGAGGAGCTGCTGCCCGCCGACCGGCTCGGGCGGGTCCACTTCGTCGGCATCGGCGGGGCCGGGCTGTCGGGCATCGCGCGGATCATGCTGGCCAGGGGCGTCCCGGTCAGCGGCAGCGACGCGAGGCAGTCGGCGACGGTCGAGGCGCTGCGCGCGCTCGGCGCGCGCTGCCACGTCGGCCACTCCGCGGCGCAGGTGCGCGACGTCGACACCGTGGTGGTCTCCACCGCCGTGCGCGAGGACAACCCGGAGGTCGTCGAGGCGCACCGGCTGGGGCTGCGGCTGCTGCCGCGCTCGGCCGCCCTGGAGTCGGTCATGCGTGGCCGCACGGTCGTGGCGGTCGCGGGCACGCACGGCAAGACGACGACGACCTCGCTGCTCACCGTCGCGCTCCAGCACTGCGGAGCCGACCCCTCCTTCGCGATCGGCGGGGACCTCAACGAGTCCGGGTCCAACGCGCACGACGGGAGCGGGCGGACCTTCGTCGCCGAGGCGGACGAGAGCGACGGGGCGTTCCTGGTCTACTCCCCGCACGGCGCCGTCATCACCAACGTCGAGGCCGACCACCTCGACCACTACGGCACCGAGGAGGCCTACCGGGCCGCCTTCGCCACGTTCGCGGACCGGGTCGACCCCGACGGCTTCCTGGTCGCGTGCGTCGACGACCCCGGCGCCGCCGAGCTCCTCGAGCGGGCTCGGGCCCGCGGGCTGGCCGTCACCGGCGTGGGGGAGGCGGCGGCCGCCGACCTCCGCGCCGTGGACCTGGTCTTCGCCGGCTCGACCTCCCGCTTCAGCGTGGTCGACGGCGGCAGGACGCTCGGCGACGTGACGCTGCGGATCCCCGGACGGCACTACGTCCTCGACGCGCTCGCGGCCCTCGCGGCGGGACTGCGCCTCGGCTTCTCCTTCCCGGACCTGCGCCGCGGGCTCGAGGCGTTCTCGGGGACCCGGCGCCGCATGGAGCTCAAGGGCGAGGCGGCCGGCGTCCGGGTCTACGACAGCTACGCCCACCATCCCAACGAGATCGCGGGCGACCTGCAGGCGGCCCGCTCCCTGGCCGGCGACGGCCGGGTCGTGGTCGCCTTCCAGCCGCACCTGGTCTCACGGACCCGGATCTTCGGCCCGGCGATGGGCGCGGCCCTCGGCGCAGCGGACAGCGTCGTGGTGATGGACGTGTACGTCGCCCGCGAGGACCCCGAGCCCGGCATCGACGGCCGGCTCGTCGCCTCGCACGTGCCGCTGCCGGCCGACCGCGTGCACTTCGAGCGGTCCTGGTCCGCGACGCCCGCGGCCCTCGTCGAGCGGGCCGGGCCCGGCGACGTCGTGCTGACGCTGGGCGCCGGGGACGTGACGCTCGTGGGCCCCGAGGTGCTGGAGCTGCTGCGCGAGCAGGCGGAGGAGGACCGATGAGGCTGCCGGGACGACGCCGGGACGGCGCCGCGAGCGTCGAGGAGGACCGCGCCGGTGCGGACGGTGGCGCGGAGCCCACCGTCCGGCTGGCCCGGCGCCGGTTCGCCCGGCGGCAGTGGTCGCGACGCTGGCTGGCCTGGCGCCGGCTGCTCGCGGCGGCCCTGCTCCTCGGCGTGGTCGCGGGTGCGGTCTGGCTGGTGTTCTTCTCCTCGGTGCTGGCCGTCTCGGGCGTCACGGTCGAGGGCACCCGCGTGCTGGCCTCCTCGGCGGTGCGGTCGGCGGCCGGGGTGCCGCTCGGCGGCCCGCTGGCCACGGCCGACCTGGGCGCCGTCACCGCCCGCGTGGAGCGGCTGCCCGCCGTGCGCAGCGTGGACGTGTCGCGGTCCTGGCCGGACCGGGTCCGGATCGCGGTGACCGAGCGGCGCGCGGTCGCGGCGGTCCGTCGCGGCGACGGACCCCTGCGCGGCGTGGACGAGCAGGGTGTGGTGTTCCGCGGCTTCGCGCGGCCGCCCCATGGCCTGCCGGTGATCCGCATGCACCACGGCGCGGCCCGCGAGGCGCTGGCCGAGGCCGCAACGGTCGCGGCCTCGCTGCCCGCGGACGTCGCCCGGCGCGTCGCGGAGGTCGAGGTGCGCACCGTCGACACGATCTCGCTGCGGCTGCACAACGGCCGGCTGGTCCGCTGGGGGAGCGCCGACGACTCGGCCGACAAGGGCCGGGTGCTCGCGGTGCTGCTCGGCCGTCGCGCGTCGTTCTACGACGTCAGCGTTCCCGGCGAGCCGGTCATCCGCCCCTGACCTCCTCTCCCGCCGAGGAGTCACCTGGTCAGCCGGACACGCCGGCCGGCGCCGCGCAGGTGACCCCTCGGCTCTGCCGGGCCGAACACGCCCGGGGACGAATTTGCCGCGACGCGCCGCGTGTCGGCACGGGTTCCCCGGTCGCGTCACCTACGTTCTTCTGCAACGCGAGGTTGACATAACTATAACCCTCTACTTGAGGGTGAGAGTTCCTCCGGGAAGCGTCGGTCTCGCGGCTTCCCCACCGACATTCACCCCGTCTGCTCTGCTCCTGAGGCTGAGCAGCCAAGCAGCGAGAGGCACTGCCGTGGCAGCACCGCAGAACTACCTGGCCGTCATCAAGGTCGTGGGTATCGGTGGAGGTGGAGTCAACGCCGTCAACCGGATGATCGAGGTCGGCCTCAAGGGCGTCGAGTTCATCGCGATCAACACCGACGCCCAGGCCCTCCTGATGAGCGACGCCGACGTCAAGCTCGACATCGGCCGCGAGCTCACCCGCGGGCTCGGCGCGGGCGCCAACCCCGAGGTCGGCGGGAAGGCCGCCGAGGACCACGCCGAGGAGATCGAGGAGGTCATCAAGGGCGCCGACATGGTGTTCGTGACGGCCGGTGAGGGCGGTGGCACCGGCACCGGCGGCGCGCCCGTCGTGGCCAGGATCGCGCGGTCGCTGGGGGCCCTGACCATCGGCGTGGTGACGCGTCCGTTCTCGTTCGAGGGCCGGCGCCGGGCGAACCAGGCCGAGGAGGGCATCGCCGGGCTCCGCGAGGAGGTCGACACCCTCATCGTGATCCCCAACGACCGGCTGCTGTCCATCAGCGACCGCAACGTCTCGGTGCTCGACGCCTTCAAGCAGGCCGACCAGGTGCTGCTGCAGGGCGTCTCCGGCATCACCGACCTGATCACCACGCCCGGCCTGATCAACCTCGACTTCGCCGACGTGAAGTCGGTGATGGCGAACGCCGGATCGGCGCTGATGGGCATCGGGTCGGCCCGGGGCGAGGACCGCGCCGTCGCCGCCGCGGAGATGGCGGTCTCCAGCCCGCTGCTCGAGGCCTCCATCGACGGTGCGCACGGCGTGCTGCTCTCGATCGCGGGCGGATCCGACCTGGGCCTGTTCGAGATCAACGAGGCCGCCGCGCTGGTGTCCCAGGCGGCCCACGCCGAGGCCAACATCATCTTCGGTGCGGTCATCGACGACGCGCTCGGCGACGAGGTCCGGGTCACCGTCATCGCCGCCGGCTTCGACGGCGGGATGCCCAAGCGTCGGGACAACTACACCGGGCTGCGTCGCGAGCCGGCGCCGAAGGCCACCCAGGAGGAGGTCCGCACCGCGGCCCGGGCCGCCATGCCGTCGCAGGGCCAGCCCCAGGGCCAGCCGCAGGGTCAGTTCCAGGGCCAGACGCAGGACCAGCCCCAGGGACCCTCGCAGCGCTCCGCCGTCCCGGTGGGCGGCTCCGCCGGGGGCCGGCCCTCGGCGGGGTCACCCGCCGGCGCCACCTCGGCGCGGGAGTCCGAGCGGGTCGGCGTCGCCCAGCCGTCGGGACAGCCCTCGGGCCAGCCGGCCCGCCGGCCGGTGACGTTCGAGGACGACGACCTGGACGTCCCCGACTTCCTGAAGTGACGAGCGGCCGGCCCCTGCCGGCCACGAGGAGGACCGTCCAGCAGTGTTCGCGCTCGAGGACACGCACGGCGGGATCGGCGTCGCGTTCACGGACCGCCACGGAGGAGCCAGTGGCGGTCCGTTCGCGTCCCTCAACCTC
>Ga0308176_10002483_pt1 | contig 11648 bp, 14 predicted proteins | sample PhyCR2_3_FD_203890 | JGI IMG/M metagenome (GOLD analysis project Ga0308176, IMG submission 203890) | Soil microbial communities from UC Gill Tract Community Farm, Albany, California, United States - DLSLS.C.R2 | ecosystem: Environmental > Terrestrial > Soil > Agricultural land | place: USA... | reverse complement strand
GAACTGGAAGGTCTGCCCGGGGCCGAACGCGCTCGAGGCGAACGTATGCCCGTCATCCGACGACACGGTATGCTGCTCCTGGTCGGTGTTGGTCCAGGTGACCGTAGTGCCGCTCGCCACGCTCAGGCTCGGCGGCACGTAGGCGAAGTTCTTGATGGATACGGCGTCGCCGCTGACCGGCGGCTCCGGCCCGGTGGCGGCCGGACGGTCGCTCACGCAGGCCGCCAGCGCGCCCAGCAGGAGGGCGCACCCCGCGGCGCGGACCGGCGGTCGGGCCAGCACTATGCGCCGAGCCGGCGAAGACGATCGCATGCGCCTACTGCACGACCAGCGTGCCATGCATGATCGCACCATGCACGGCGCAGTGATAGTTGTAGACGCCCGCCGTCATGAACGTGAACGTGTACACGGTGCCGTCACCCGACTGGGGGTCTCCGCTGCCCGGGAACGCCGCCGGACCATCGGACACGACGCTGTGGAACGTCGAGCCCGTGCCGGTCCAGGTCCAGGTGACGGCCGTCCCGGCCGGGACGGTGTCCTGCGCCGGGGTCGTGCCGTTGTGCGAGCTCTGGAAGAAATCGTTGCCCACGATGATCTGGCCGACCGGCCCGCCGCCACCGTTGTTGCCGCCGTTGCCTCCACTGCTGGTGCCGGTGCTGTCGCTGGAGCACCCGATGGCCACGGCCGCCAGGGCGGCCGCCAGCCAGGTGCGAGATGGACGCATGAAGCCCTCCTTGGAAACGGCGCGGCGGCTTGCTCGTGCCGCCGGCCTCGCTCACCTTATCTGTTGTAACAGTTATCTATCGTCACGGGTCTCGTCAAGACATCTGTGGTAACAGACGTGCGGACACGCACGAATGTCGAACCAACGGCCGCGATCGGAGTCGCCATGCGCCGTCTCCGCCGGATCATCAAACAGCGGAAGCCGTTTCAGAGTCTGCAGCAGGAAGTGTTTCTCGAGGTGCTCCGCACCGGTCACGCGCTGGTGCACGACCTCGTCGACCTGCTCAAGCCCTACGGCCTCACCCAGCCCCAGTACAACGTGCTCCGCATTCTCCGCGGCGCCGGCTCGGCCGGCCTCCCCACCGGCGAGGTCGGCGAGCGCATGGTGGCCAGCCGCGAGCCCGACGTGACCCGGCTCCTGGTTCGCATGGAGCAGTCGGGCCTGGTGCGCCGCCAGCGGCGCCCCGACAACCGCCGCGTCGTGACCGCCAGGATCACGGCCCAAGGGCTCCGGGTGCTCAAGGCGCTGGACCAGCCCGTCCTGGCGATGCACGCCACCCAGCTGCAACACATGACCCGCCGGGAGCTCGAACAACTGGCGACGCTGCTGGAGCGCGCTCGCCGGGAGGACGACGGTGCCTCGGCACCTTGAGGGAGGAACGCGCCTGCCCCGCCATTTGTGACCGAACCTCGATCCGCGACGTCTCAGGGTGTGCTCGGGACCACGATCGACGTCTACCCGGGGGCCGGCCACGCCGGCGTGAGAGCCGGCCACGCTGGCGTGAGAGCCGGCCACGCCGGCGCGATGGGATCAGGCTTCGACTAGGCGCTTTCCTCCGGAGGCGGGCACGCGATGGGACACTCAACCAGGATAGCGCTCGCGGTCGGCGCGGGCCTGCTCGCGAGCGGGATATCCAGCTGCGGCGATGCCACGAGCCCCGACTTCGACAACGATCAGTTCGTCGGCACCTGGGCCGTGCAGGTATCGGCCTCCGCCGACTGCTGGCCCGCCTTCGAGCTCCGCTTCCGGGTGGACCAGGACGATGCCGATGGTTCGGATCCCGAGAACGATCTGATCACCATCGCTTCGGTGTGGTGGGCCGCCTCCCAGCCCGCGGCGACCGACGACTTCAGGGGGAGCTTCGACTGGGGCCGGAACCGGTTCGAGTTCCGTTTTCACCTTGGCGGCGGTGAGTGGCACTTCACCGGCAGCGATCCGAAGCCAACCACCGTCACGGGCACGTTCAGCGATCCCGATGGGGCGGTCTTTTCGCCGGACTGCACCGGTACCGCCACGGCGACCCGGCTCGACCGCTGACGCGCCGAGCTCCGGCGCCGCAGCCTTCGCATGGCTCGACCCGGTTACCGGGCCGCGGCGGGCGTCAGTACCAGATAGGGCACGTCATCCGCAGCAAGCGATCGGAACCATGCGACCAGGTCCGGGTAGGTGTCCGGCGGGTACACGCCACGAGTGCCCTCGAGTCGCCGGCGCACGTGAAGCGTGTCGCTTTCCTGGCTGTAGGTCGCCGTATAACGACCCCAGACGCCCGAGACGGAAACCGGCGCCGGCAGGTCGACCCGCCATCCGCTCGGCAGAGCGAGCACCAGCTCATTGGTCGCGACCAGCGGGCCGATGACTCGCGCCGCGTCGATCGGGAAGCGCCTCGGTCCCGCCGCGTCCAGCATGCGAGCCGCATCACCCATGCCCCGCATGCTGGGGAACGGCAGCGAAAGAATCATGGTTCGCCCTCCTCCTGCCGCGCGGGCCGCGAGTCCGTGCGTGATCCGGAGCGCAATGCGTGCCTCCGCGGTGAGGTCGTGGCCGTCGAAGATCTGCAGGCTGTCGGCCTCGGCATCCGGGTAGAGCTTGGCGGCCATGGACCGAGCGAAGTCCGCCCGCCGGGTCGAATCGATCGGGCCCACGAACAGCTGCCGTAGCGCGTATTGACGCGCTCCCTTGGCGCGCTCCTCGTAGGACGCATCTATGTAGCCGTCGGACGCCAGCGCGCCGACGATTCGGGTCTCGTACAGGTTGGCCCCGGGTGACGATTCAGGAAGGCGGACCTGATCGGTGCCCCCGTCCGGGTGGACCACCAGGGCAAACCCGCCCTGTTCTCCACTCGGCAGCTCGCCGTAGGGCATCAGGTCGGCGGTGAGGTCGACGAACACACGCCCCTCGGGACGCTCCACCAGCGCGATCGCGTGATCGAACTGGCTGATGGAAGGCACCGCCTGCTCCACCGTGCCCCTGCTGTTGAGCAACACGGGGTACGCGGTATATCCGAGCGCGCTCGCGACGGCGACGAAGAGCGTCGCCTTGTCCTTACAGTCGCCGTACCCGGTGCGGACCACCTCCGCGGGTGGCCGCGGCTGGTAGCCGCCGAGGCCCAGGGCAATCGATACGTAGCGGATGTCCTGCGCCACCCAACGCTGGACGGCCCGAAGCGTGTCGGTCGCCGTCTGCGCTTTGGTGAAGAACGGCTTGACCGCCGCGAGGACCTCCGGTGCGGCCGTGCTCCGATCGCGCGACAGCCCTGCGTACCAGCGACCGATGTCCTCCCAGGAGACGGTGCCGCCGACCTCGATGCTGGCGACCACGCCGTTCGAATCGGCCATGAATTCCTCACCCGACACCCGGGGCACATCCTGCGCGGCCCAGGTCCGGATCCAGCGATCGCCGGCGATGGTCTCCCGCGCACGAAACGGAAGGTTGCGCTCGACGATGCGCGGCGTGATCGACTTGGGCAGGTCGAGGATGTAGCGGGATCGCCGGGTGAACGCGCCCGTCTGCACGCTCCAACTCGCGCTCCAGTCACCGCGGAGAAACGGTTTCCGTTCCTCGATGGTATAACTCCAGTCCACGATCGTGCCCGGGGCCACTCCGCTCAGCGACACACGCCGCACCTTTGTGTCGGTGTAGACCGGGTTGCCGAGCGCGGCGGGCACGTCCGCGTCCTGTACTTGCGCCGGCGCCTTGCTGATCGCGCTGCCGTCGGGCCTGACGACCCGCATCCAGTTGATCGTGAGGCGTTGATGACTGGGTGAATAGGAGAATTCGTGCTCGGCGTAGTTGGCAACCGCGTCGGACGAGAGGATCTGGACCACCTGCCGATAGGTCTTGGTGCCGGTGCCGTCCGCGTCGTACCGCACCACGCCGTCGTCGAGCAGCAGCACGACGCGCTCGCTCGGGTGCTCAGCAGGATTGACCGCCAGCCGATAGAGCGTATCGCTTCGGACCGAAGGATCACCGCCGGGCGTGATCTTCGGTGCCTGCGCGGCGAGGGAGACCGCTGCGAGCAGCGCCAACAGGACGACCGCCGGCACACGCATGGAGCACCTCGCTCGTCTTGCCCGCCGCCCCGCGTCCGCGGACGAGGGCGAACCGGTGAAATGAGGATGGTACATAAGTGGGGCTACGCCGCGCCGGGTCGCCGCAGGCTGCCGGTCGCCCGATGCTGCGCGGTCGCCACAGAAGCGGCGAGCCCGAGACATACTGGGCCCGCGAATGGCAGGCCCGGGGAGGCGAGCGGCGAACGAGGTGCCTTCGAATGCAAGGGGTGAGCCGCTGGACCCACCAAAAGCAATCGGCCTAGCGAAGGCCAGGCCGATGGGAATGATGCAGCTGAAAGCAGTTGTGCAATGCGCCGCGTAGGAATCGAACCTACAACCTAGTGATTAAGAGTCACTTGCTCTGCCAATTGAGCTAGCGGCGCCTACCGCTCCTCCTGCCTCATCCGCCCCAGCCCCCTATAGCCCCAAGGGGAGTCGAACCCCTCTCTGGACCTTGAAAGGGTCCCGTCCTAACCGATAGACGATGGGGCCGGGCCCTGCTCCCTGCTATATAGCGCTAACGGGATTCGAACCCGTGTTTGGGCCTTGAGAGGGCCCCGTCCTAGTCCCCTAGACGATAGCGCCTTGGGATTCCCGCCGCGGCCAAGCCCGCCGCCGCAAACACCGACTGCCTCCCGCCACCACCTCCACTTCCGAGACAGGCCCGGAGGGAATCGAACCCCCAACCCCCGGTTTTGGAGACCGGTGCTCTACCAATTGAGCTACGGACCTCTGACCTCCTACCAGGGTGGCTGACGGGACTTGAACCCGCAACCTCCGGAGCCACAGTCCGGCGCTCTAACCGATTGAGCTACAACCACCGCGGGGAGTCTAAGACCCCGTTCCAGAGCCGCAAAAAGTACCCTTTGTCAAGGGTCCGGGTCAAGGCCAGAATCGCGCCGCAAGAGCCTCGGTTTCGGGCGCTTCAGGCATCGCGACACCATCCAGGGTCGCTACCGGCACCACGCCCCGCGCGGCGTTGGCCACGAACATCGGCCGCGCGCGGATCTCGTCCAGCAACGCCTTTCGCTCCTCGATCGGACCGAGGATTTCCACGATCCGCGCCCGGGCCACCCCCGGCAGCACGCCGAGCTCGAGGGCCGGCGCGGCCACCTTGCCGTCTTCCCACCAGAACACGCCCCAGATCGCCGTCTCGGCGACTTGCCCGCCGGCGGTGAGCAGCAGGCCGTCGTCGGCACCGAGCGTCTTCGCATCCGCCAGTGCCCGGTCGAACCGCTCCCGGTCCACCAGTTTATGGGGATACGCCCGGTGGATCACCTTCGAGGTGACCAGGCGAACCGGCGCGGTGCTTCCGATCGGCCGCTCACCCGCGACGAGGCCGCGCCGGCTCACCAGCAGCCGGTGCACCCGGTCCGCTCCGCCCTCGGGCGTGATGAGCTCGGTCGGGATCGGTACGCCGAGCGCGCGGCAGCTGGTCGTGAGCCGCCGCACGTGGAGGTACCAGAGCGGCGCGACGCCGTTCCTGAGCCGGACCGTCTCGATCAAGGTGTCCATCGGTCAGCCTCCCCGGCCGGCCGAGGCATCGGCAGCGACCGCGAGCTCCGTCGGCGGTGTCACGGGGCGCTGGGCTCGCGCGTCCAGCCAGCCCTTGAGCGCGGTCGACCCAAGAATGACGGCGCCGCCGAGGACGGCCCACGCTCCAGGCCGCTCACCCTGGAACAGCCACGCCCAGACCGGATTCAGCACCGGCTCGATCAGGAGGATCAGCGACGCCTCGAGGGCCGGGATGCGGGCGAGACCCGAGGTCACCAGCACATAGGCGACCGCGATCTGGAACACGCCGAGGTAGATCACCACCGCCCAGTCGAGCCCCGCGTGCGACCCCAGTGGCATGCCCATCGGGAGAGCCACCAGAAACGCGGTGATGTTGCCGCTCACCACCGCCGCCATCGCCGATCCGCGGTTGCCCTGGCCGCTGCCCAGCCAGCGCAGCCCGCACACCGTCAACGCCCAACAGAAACCGCTGATCAGGGCCAGCAGGTTCCCGCGCACCGGGTCGGGCGCGCTGGCCACCGGTATCTCCTCGCTCACGAAGAAGAGCGCGAGCCCGACCCCCACGGCGGCCATGAAGCCGAGATCCTGGCGTCGGATCGGCTCCTTGAGCAGCCACGGGCTCAGCACCAGCAGATAGAGCGGTGCGGTGCTCTGGAGGTAGATGGTGTTGGCGGCGGTCGTGAGCCGGTTGGCCAGCACGAACAGGGTGAGACACGCGGCGTAGGCGAATCCCACCAGCACCGCCCGGCCGCTCCAACCGCGGCGGGCCGCCGGCGCGATCAGCAGGATGGCCATCGCCGCGATGCCGCTTCGGAGGCCGGCGGTTTGCCAGCCGGTGAAATCGGTGGCCTTGATGGCCGCGCCGCCGGTCGAGAACAGCGCGGCGGCCGTCGCGAGCTGCCACCGGGCGCGGGAACGGTCGGGCATGGCGCGAAGATAACCGTGGCCCGATCCGGCCGGAATCGCCGGGGAGGCGGTGCGCCGATCACGACCGGTCGGTCACCGTGGGCAGCAGTCGCGGGTGCTCGGGGTCGGACAGATCGAGCCAGGTCCACGGGATGCGCCGGATGCGCGGCCGCCGACTGAGGCCAAGTGCCCGGAAGGTGGGGACCTGGTGGAGAAAGCCCAGCAGCCGCGACAGTCGGTTCGACGAGGTGAGGACGACGTGCGTGACCAGATATTCGTCGCCGGCCGGCTCCGCGACCAGGTCGTCGATGGTACCCACCTCGCGCCCGTGCGCGTCGATCACCCGGCGGCCCAGCAGGCGCTCCAGCCGGACCGAGGCCTTGGCCGTCATGCGCCGGGAATCCGCCCGATGACATGATCGCGCACCCAGCGCTCCCAATGGAGTGCCGGGCTTCGCGACGAGTCCACATCCACCTTGACGTCCACGCCGACCCGGAGCACTCGGCTCCACGGGATCAGGTCCGGGCGACCATCCGTTCCGCGGCGGCGCTCCACCCAGCGGGCCAACCCCCGATGGATGCGCCACAGCAGCGTCGTGCCGCCCACCACGATGTGCGTCACCCGGGCGGGCTCGCCGGGGCGCGTCTCCAGCACGAGGCCGTCCACCTTGCCCATCATCCGATCGTGACGGTCGACCACCTGCTGGTCCAGAACGGCGAGCCCGAGCTCCATGTCAGCTCCCCATGAGCTGGAGCGGAATAGCCACCAGCGCGACCACGCAGGCGACGAAGCCGACCGCCAGGACGGCCGCGTTGCTCAGCCATCCGTTGGTGCGCTCACCCAGGTACGTCGGATCGTTCATGAGCACCAGTAGCGGCACCACGGTGACCGGCAGCGACAGCGCCGTGAGCGCCATCGAAAACACCGTCAGCTTGAGCGGGTCGATGCCGGTGACGATCACCAGCCCGGCCAGCGGCAGGCACACCGTGTACACCAGCGTAAAGCGCGCCGCCTCCCGGGGCCGGAGGTTCTCGCCCCAGCGCCAGCCGAAGCCCTGCGCGGCCAGGTAGGAAAGCTGAAGCGCGATCTCGAGCGCCGCCCCGAAACAGGCAATGGCGAGCGACGCGATGAAGAGCACGAAGCCCGTCCGGCCCAGCGGCGTGACGAGAATGAGCGGGATCTGCTCGTACCGGCTGACCTGAATCCCGAGCGGGTGGAGCACCATGGCCGCGCACACCAGCACCGCGATGGCTACCACACCGCCGAAGGTCATCCCGAGCCCGGCCACGAGCCGGTTGATGCCGAGGTAGCTCACGTCCCAGCCGTCCTCGACCGCGCCGGCGGAGTAGAAGTAGAACAGGTAGGGACTGACGGATGCGCCGATGATGCTCACCGCCATGAACCAGTACTTGGCCGAGTCCTGCTGCGGCAGCGATGGCAGCAGGCGCGCCGCCACCTGGCCGACCGGGGGATCGAGCCGGAACGCGCCCACCACGAAGGCCAGGGTCACGAGCCCCAGGAGCGAGGCGCCCTTCTCGACCATTCCGAAGGTGCCCTTCCAGAGGAACAGCCACACCAGGGCGGCCACCGGCAGCGCCCACCATTGGAATCCGATGCCACTGGCGAACTGCAGGGCCAGGCACACGCCTCCGATCTCCGACGCCAATACCAGGAACGAGACCAGGCCCACGGCGACGAGCGGAACCAGGAAAAATCGGATGCCGAACCGCTCGCGCATGGCGTCGGGGAGGGTATGCCGGCTGACGGCGGCAAATCGGCCGGCCATCTCGATCAGGAAGGCGATGCAGATGATGCCGAGCCCGATGGCCCAGGCCAGCTGGAACCCGAACGTCGCCCCGGCCTGCGCCGCGGTAGCCAGTGAGCCCGCCTCGAGGAAGCCGCCGATGCCGGTGACGATGCCGAGGGCGATCTCGAGCAGTTTGCTCATCGCACCGCCGCCTTCCGCAGCTTCGCCTCGGCGGCGGCGCGAGCCTCCGCTTCGGCGCGGCGCACCTGTTCGGCGAACCCCGCCGGGATGGCTCCCCGCGCTTGCGCGGTGTTCACCAGACGCGCCGTCGAATCCCAGGAGCTGAGCTCCTCGCTCGCGTCCGCGGCCTGCTTGGCCGCGGAGGGGCCGCAGCCCGCCAACACCACCACGAGTGCGATGCGCAGTCGTGCCATGCCCATCTCCCGCGGCCACGCGCAGCCGCTGGGCCCACCACGAATAGGCCGGTTGTGTGCAATTCTAGGATCAAGCATGGGAGTCCCGCGCCGCGGGAGCCGCGACGGGGGTCACAGGGCGCGGTCGGGATGCTGCTAGCTGCGGCGCAGGTGCCGCGGGCTGTCGGTAACGCCCCCGCCCAACCGGCCGTCATGGCCGCCCCACTCGAACCGCGGCACTTTCGGTCCTGCACCCGAGCTGCGCTCAGCCGGGTCGGGCCGTAGACGAAAGGTCTGGCCCAGGATGCCCGTGGGAGGCTTCGATCCGTAGGCCCTGGGCATCACCGAGTGACCACCGGTGGAGGGCTTGGCCGTGGCCGGCGTCGCCGTGGCGGCGGAAGCGGCACCGGTGCTGGTCGAGCCGGTGATCGCCTTGAGCTGGTTCTTCAGGTTGTGGCAGCCACCCGCTGCGCTGATGAGCGCCACCAGCACTACGTATGAAAGCCGCCGCCGCCAACGGCTGCTGGACGTCGTGCCTCCAGTGGTGGGTCCTTTCAAATGTGTGGCGATCCCGCGCCCCTTCGATCCGCTTGCAGTCATCGCAGCGTATACAGGTACGCCGCGATGTCCCGCGCGTGCGCTTCGCTTACGCCGAGTGCGGGCATGGCGGTCCCCGGCTCGATGGATTGCGGGTTCATGATCCACTTGATCAGCGCGCTCGCGGTGTTGGGGGCTTCTCCGGCGATGTAGGCGCGGCCCGCGAACGCCGTGAGCGGCGGGCCGACCATGCCCTGGGCGGTTCGGACCCCGGGCACCACATGGCACGCCCCGCATCCGTACGCATTGATCGCCTCCCGGCCTCGCGCGGGATCGCCGCCGGCCACCAGCACGGCAGGCGCGGCCTGGCGACAACCGCCTGCCGAGGCGAGGGCGGCAAGAACGACCGCGATCTTCCCGACCACGCGCCCGACCTCAGGACGAGACAGCCCAGCCCTCACCCGCCCGCCCTGGTGCCGCCGGCCGGTCCGGGTGACACCTCGTGCGAAGGCGTTGGCGGCTTTACCGGCTCGTTTCCGGTGCCGAGGGTGCGGATGTAGGCCACCAGGCGCCAGATCTGATCGTCCTGCAGGCGCCCGGCCCAGGCCGGCATACCGTAGGGCCGCCCCTCAGCAATGCTCGAGAAGATCTGCGCGTCGCCGCTGCCGTAGATCCACAGCGAGTCTCGCAGGCTGGGTCCCATGCCGCCGCCGGCGTAGCCGGAGTGGCACCCGGCGCAGTTCATCCCAGTGAAGAGCTGGCGGCCGGCCATGATGGCCGCCTTGTCGCCGGTGTAGGGATTGCTGATCGCACCGAGCACCGCCTGGGGGTGGATGCCGGGTCTCACACCCGCACCGGGTGGGAGCGCGGCGCTGGCGGCGGCGCTCCGGTTGGGCACGCGTGCCGGGCGGTCCTGACCAATGCGGGTGCAGGCGGCCGCGGCCAGGACCACCACCGCCATGGCGCCACGCGTCAGCGGCTGCATGTTCCCTCCGTCGAGGTCCCGCGCGCACACGGCGCGGGCGCGGGGCCCGGACCCGCGTCTTCGGCCGCGAGCGATCGTTCGGTGGATACCAGCGGCACGCCGTACCGTCGCAGCACCCGCACGATGTCCGCCTGCCGGCGCGCCAGCGCGGCGTCGATGGCCGTGCGGAGCGCGGTGTCGGCCGGTCGGACGCCGGCGGCGATCGCGAAGGTGAACCGCAGGCCCGGCGGATCCAGCGCCGGGGTCACCGGCTCGATCCGCATCGGCACGCCGGTCCGGGGCGCGAAGTAGCCCGCGAACGGCCCCCAGATGATGGCCAAGTCGACCTCGCGCCGCGCCACGGCGCGGACCAGATCGGAGGGTGGATTGGGCCGCGCGTAGTTGCCGTAGAGGCTGTATCCGACCACGTTGTCGATGATGTGCCGGCGCGCCAGGGCGTGCGCCGGCGGCGGGTTCACGTAGTCGTCGCCCACGAAGTGGATGCCGATGCGGAGATGCCGAAGCCGCGGGTCGTCCAGCGAGTGGATGTCCAGGCCGCGGTCGCGCCGGGAAAGAAAGACGTAGGTGGACGTGTAATAGGGATGGGTGGCAAGCACCCGATCACTCGAGGCCGGAATGCCGAGCACCACGTCGCAGCGGCCGGCCCCGAGGGTCTTGCGCACGAAGCCGCGCCACTGGGGCGCCCAGGTATAGGCCACCGGCCGATGCAGCTCCCGGCCCACCAGCTCGGCGATCCGGTTCTCGAAGCCCTCGCGCCGCTCATCGGAGAACGGCAGGTTGTTGGGATCGGCACAGACCCGGAGCGGGCCGGCGGGGGCCGCGCCCGTGAGAAGGCCCGTCAGCGCCAGCGCGCCCGACAGGATGACGGCCCGGAGACCAACCGCGCCGCGGCGGCCACTACGGCAGGGCGAACACATAGACCGTCCCGCCGGGCGCGGTGTAGTTGGGCAGGTCCTTCATCGCGTTGACAAACCCCAGCGCGCCGGTTGGATCCGATGGCGAGAGGCCCAGGGCCACCGCACCCGCCCATCCGCCCACGCCTGAATACACCGCCACGTACTGTTTGCCGTCGGGGCCCGTGTAGGTCATGAAGTTGCCGATGAGGCCCGAGCCGGTCTTGAACTTCCACAGCACCTCGCCGGTGCGCGCGTTCACCGCCTTGGCCCAGCCGTCCATCGTGCCGTAGAAGGCGACGTCGCCCCCCGTCACCAACGCGCCGGTCCAGACCGGGAATCGCTCGGGAATGGCCCACACCTTCTTGCCCGCCACCGGATCCCAGGCAAAGAACTCGCCCCGGTTGCCACCCGGGCCGGCGTACATCATGACCTCGGCCCCCACGTACGGCGTCCCTGCGATGTATCCGGTTTCCTGGGCTTTGTAATCCATGCACAGGTTGGTACCGGGACTGTAGAACAGGTGAGTGCGGAACGAGAACGCGGCCGGCTGCTGATCCTTGGCACCGGTGGCGGCGGGACAGATGTCGGTGACATTC
>Ga0308176_10002482_pt1 | contig 11649 bp, 9 predicted proteins | sample PhyCR2_3_FD_203890 | JGI IMG/M metagenome (GOLD analysis project Ga0308176, IMG submission 203890) | Soil microbial communities from UC Gill Tract Community Farm, Albany, California, United States - DLSLS.C.R2 | ecosystem: Environmental > Terrestrial > Soil > Agricultural land | place: USA... | reverse complement strand
ACCTACAGGACGTGGCCGGGCTCGCCGTCGGGCGTGACGACCTGCCGGCCCGCCGCCTGCCAGATCTGCATGCCGCCGTCGACGTTCACGGCGTCGATGCCCTGCTGGACCAGGTACATCGTGACCTGGGCCGAGCGGCCACCGGAACGGCAGATCACATGGACGCGGCCGTCCTGCGGGGCGGCCTCGGTCAGCTCGCCGTAACGGGCCACGAACTCGCTGATCGGGATGTGCAGTGCCCCTTCGGCGTGGCCCGCCTGCCACTCGTCGTCCTCGCGGACGTCCAGCAGGAAGTCGCCGTCCTTGAGGTCGCCGACCTCGACCGTGGGCACACCAGCTCCGAAACTCATGCCCCCGACGCTACCCGAAGAGCACCGCGCCTCATTCCCCGTCCAGCAGCGCGGCCAGCTCGGTCTCACGCGCGGCGATGTCGTCGCGGAGCTTGCCGGCGATCTCCTCCAGGAGGCTGTCGGGGTCGTCCGGGGCGAGGCGCAGCATGCCGGCGATGGCGCCCTCCTCCAGTTCGCGAGCGACCAGGGTGAGCAGTTCCTTGCGCTGGGCGAGCCATTCGAGGCGGGCGTACAGCTCCTCGCTGGGGCTCGGGCGCCGCTCGGGCGGCACCGGGCCCGCCGCCCACTCCTCGGCCAGCTCCTTCAGCAGGGCCTCGTCACCGCGGGCGTAGGCGGCGTTCACCCGGGTGATGAACTCCTCGCGGCGCTCCCGCTCCGGCTCCTCCTGGGCGAGGTCGGGGTGCGCCTTGCGGGCCAGCTCGCGGTAGAGCTTGCGGGCCTCCTCGCTGGGGCGCACCCGCTCGGGGGGCCGTACCTCCTGGTCGGTGAGCATGGCGGTGGCCTCCGGGAACAGGCCGTGGCCGTCCATCCAGCCGTGCAGCAGCTCCTCCACGCCGGGGATGGGCGTGACCTGGGCGCGGGCCTCCTCGGCGCGGCGGATGTCCTCCGGGTCGCCGGTGCGGGCGGCCTTCGCCTCGGCGATCCGGGCGTCGAGCTCCTCCAGGCGCGCGTAGAGGGGGCCGAGGCGCTGTTCGTGCAGCCGGGAGAAGTTCTCGACCTCGACGCGGAAGGTCTCGACGGCGATCTCGTACTCGATCAAGGCCTGCTCGGCGGCCCGTACGGCCCGCTCGAGGCGTTCCTCGGGGCGCGGCGGGGACTGATCAGGTTCGGGGGAGGTCACGCGGCCCAGAGTATCGCTGTGCTGGTCTCGGGCCGGGTGGGGTGTGCGGTGGGGGCGCGGAGCGGACCCTCCAGGACCGGTCGCGGCGCCCCGTACCTGTTCAGACACCCTGTTCCGCTGCGATGCGGCCCGTTCTGACGGCCGTGGTCAGGGTGGTGTGGTCGCGTTCCGTGATGTCGGCGTAGGCGAGGGCGAAGGCGGAGACGGCCTCGTCGAGTTCCTCGTTCTTGCCGCAGTAGCCGGCGATGGCGCGGGGGTCGGCGCTGTGGCTGTGCGCGCGGGCCAGGAGGGCGCCGGTCATGCGGCCGTAGTCGTCGATCTGGTCGGCGGCGAGCGCGGCCGGGTCGACGCTGCCCTTGCGGTTGCGGAACTGGCGCACCTGGAAGGGCCGCCCGTCGACCGTCGTCCAGCCGAGCAGGATGTCGCTGACCACCTGCATCCGCTTCTGGCCGCGGACCACCCGGCGCCCCTCGTGCTCCACAGCCGGCGCCTGGAAGCCGGCCGCGGCCAGGTGCGGGACGAGCGCCGACGGACGCGCCTCCTTCACCTGGAGCACCAGCGGCTCCCCGCGGTGGTCCAGCAGCAGGACCACGTACGAGCGCGTGCCTACGCTGCCCGTGCCGACCACCCGGAACGCCACGTCGTGCACCGCGTGCCGGGCCAGCAGCGGCAACCGGTCCTCGGAGAGCGTCGCCGCGTACGGCTCGAGGGCGGCGGCCACCGCGGCCGCCTCGGCGTCCGGGACCCGGCGCAGCACCGGCGGCGCGTCGACGAAGCGCCGTCCGCCGGTCTCCGTCTCCTCCGTCGACCTGGCCGCGAACCGGCCGCTGGTGTTGGCCCGCGCCTTCTCCGAGACCCGTTCGAGCGTGCCGAGCAGGTCGTGGGCGTCGGTGTGGGAGACCAGTTCCTCGTCCGCGATGGCGTTCCAGGCGTCGAGGACGGGCAGCCCGGCCAGCAGCCGCATGGTCCGCCGGTAGGCGCCCACCGCGTCCTGGGCGGCCTCCCGGCAGGTGTCCTCGTCGGCGCCCGCCTCCCGTCCGGCCAGCACCAGGGAGGCGGCGAGCCGCTTCAGGTCCCACTCCCAGGGGCCGTGCACCGTCTCGTCGAAGTCGTTGAGGTCGATGACCAGGCGGCCGCGGGCGTCCCCGTAGAGACCGAAGTTGGCCGCGTGCGCGTCACCGCATATCTGGGCGCCGATGCGGGTCATCGGGGTACGGGCCAGGTCGTACGCCATGAGCCCGGCGGAGCCGCGCAGGAAGGCGAACGGGGTGGCCACCATCCTGCCCACCCGTATCGGCGTCAGCTCGGGGATGCGGCCGGCGTTGGAGTCCGCCACCGCGGTGACCGCGTCCGGGCGGCCTGCGTCCAGATCGAGGACGCGGTGTGCGTCACGCGGGACCGCGGCCCGCAGCGCCTTGCCCTGCTTCTTGGGCGAACCCTGCGACGGCCACTGGGCGAAGCCACGCACCCGCGGCAACCGGGGCGCCGTCACCGCCCGCCCCACCGCCTCCACACCGGATCCCGTCACCAGGACCGCCTCCCCCGCCCGCACGCTCGGACATCAACTCGTGCAGACCGTACAGCCGTCGGCCGGAACGCGTCAGACCCTGTGGACAACCGAAGACCTGTGGAAAACCCTGTCCGCCACGCCGTCGGCACCCCTGAGAGCTTCCTCACAGAGAACGCACGCCAAAACGACTACGGGCCCACCGTTTTCACGATGGGCCCGTAGCCTCTGTGTGCGCGAGGGGGGAGTTGAACCCCCACGCCCTTTCGGGCACTGGAACCTGAATCCAGCGCGTCTGCCTATTCCGCCACCCGCGCATTGGGTGTGTCTTCCGGCTCCGTCCCTTTCGGGCCGGCCCCTTCCGACATCCAGAACATTAGCACGCTGTACGAGGTGGATTCACATCCCTTACCTGCCGCCCGACCGGGTAGGGAGAGCGCAGGCGCAGGCCACGTTTCAGGGAGAGCCTGTTCACGTATCAACCTCGTACCGGTCCCGGCCATCTGTCCAGGAGGCGGGCCGGGTCCACAGCCGGGTGCGGGACACTGGTACTTGCCCGCCTCTACGATCCTTGTCTGCAGGAGTTCGAAGGGGAGCCGCTGGGGGAACCGGCTGATTGCCGGACGCGTAGATACGATCAGTGAGCAGTACGGGCGGAACAGCGGCCCACAGCAGCAGGCACAGAGCAGGGCAAGGCATAACGGCAGCGACGGAGGAGGTGCCCCATGGGAGTCCTGAAGAAGTTCGAGCAGCGTCTCGAAGGTCTGGTCAACGGCACCTTCGCCAAGGTCTTCAAGTCCGAGGTCCAGCCGGTGGAGATCGCCGGCGCGCTCCAGCGGGAGTGCGACAACAACGCCACCATCTGGAACCGCGACCGCACGGTCGTACCCAACGACTTCATCGTGGAGCTGAGCGCGCCGGACCACGAGCGCCTCAGCCCCTACTCCGGGCAGCTCGGCGACGAGCTGGCCGGCATGGTGCGCGACTACGCCAAGCAGCAGCGCTACACCTTCATGGGCCCGATCAAGGTCAACCTGGAGAAGGCCGACGACCTGGACACCGGGCTGTACCGGGTGCGCAGCCGCACCCTGGCCTCCTCCAGCAACCAGCAGGCGCCCCCCGGGCCGCCCGCCGGACGTCCCGGCCCCGCCCAGGGCGGCGGCCACGGCTACCCGCCCGCCGCTCCCGCCGGAGCGCCCCCCATGCCGTCCGCACCGCCGCCCGGCACCCGCCCCGGCGGCTACGGTTACCCGCAGCCCGCCACCCAGCGGCCCGCGGCCGCACCCATGAGCGGCGGGCGCACCCGCCACTGGATCGAGATCAACGGCACCCGCCACCAGATCTCCCGCCCGACCCTGGTGCTGGGCCGCAGCACCGAGGCCGACGTGCGGATCGACGACCCCGGCGTCTCCCGCCGGCACTGTGAGATCCGGACCGGAACGCCCTCGACGATCCAGGATCTCGGCTCCACCAACGGCATCGTGGTGGACGGGCAGCACACCACCCGCGCTACGCTCCGCGACGGCTCGCGGATCGTCGTGGGCAGCACCACCATCATTTACCGGCAAGCCGAAGGGTGAAGCGGGGGCAATGTCAGAGCTGACCCTCACGGTCATGCGGCTGGGTTTCCTGGCCGTACTGTGGCTGTTCGTGATCGTGGCCGTACAGGTCATCCGTAGTGACCTGTTCGGTACACGCGTCACCCAGCGCGGAGCGCGCAGGGAGGCGGCACGGCCGCAGCAGGCCGCCCGGCAGCAGTCCGCGCCCCCGCAGCAGCGCGGCCAGCAGGGCGGCGGCCGACGCGGCCGCAACGCCCCCACCAAGCTGGTCGTGTCCGAGGGCACCCTCACCGGCACCACCGTCGCGCTGCAGGGCCAGACCATCACCCTGGGCCGGGCGCACGACTCCACGATCGTGCTGGACGACGACTACGCCTCCAGCCGCCATGCCAGGATCTACCCGGACCGCGACGGCCAGTGGATCGTCGAGGATCTCGGCTCCACCAACGGCACCTACCTGGACCGGTCCCGGCTGACGACTCCCACGCCGATCCCGCTGGGCGCGCCGATCCGCATCGGCAAAACCGTCATCGAGCTGCGGAAGTAGTGCTACGTCATGAGTGAGCGCGAGCGGAGCGAGCACGCAGCGGCAGGCCGCACCCCGGTCTCCGGCGCGCTCCTGACCGGAGGGTGGGCAGTGTGGCTCGACACGACCGGCTGTACCCGGAGCCGACGGGCGAGGTGCGCATGAGTCTGTCACTGCGCTTCGCCGCCGGATCGCACAAGGGCATGATCCGGGAGGGCAACGAGGACTCCGGTTACGCCGGTCCCCGCCTGCTCGCGATCGCCGACGGCATGGGCGGCCAGGCGGCCGGCGAGGTCGCCTCCTCCGAGGTCATCTCCACCCTGGTCACGCTCGACGACGACGTCCCCGGCTCCGACATCCTCACCTCCCTCAGCCACGCCGTGCAGCGCGCCAACGACCAGCTGCGCGGCATGGTCGAGGAGGACCCGCAGCTCGAGGGCATGGGCACCACGCTCACCGCCCTGCTGTGGACCGGGCAGCGGCTCGGCCTGGTGCACGTCGGCGACTCGCGCGCGTACCTGCTGCGCGACGGGTTGCTGACCCAGATCACCCAGGACCACACCTGGGTGCAGCGGCTCGTCGACGAGGGCCGCATCACCGAGGAAGAGGCCACCACCCACCCGCAGCGCTCCCTGCTGATGCGCGCCCTCGGCAGCGGCGACCACGTCGAGCCCGACCTGTCCATCCGCGAGGTCCGGGCCGGCGACCGCTACCTGATCTGCTCCGACGGTCTGTCCGGCGTGGTCTCCCACCAGACGATGGAGGAGACCCTCGCCAGCTACCAGGGCCCGCAGGAGACCGTGCAGGAGCTGATCCAGCTCGCGCTGCGCGGCGGCGGCCCGGACAACATCACCGTCATCATCGCCGACGTGCTCGACCTGGACACCGGCGACACCCTCGCCGGGCAGCTGTCCGACACCCCGGTCGTGGTCGGCGCCGTCGCCGAGAACCAGCACCACCTGCACGACAACGGCATCATGCAGACCCCGGCCGGCCGCGCCTCCCACCTGGGCCGCCAGGACCACCCGGGAGGCGGCGGCGAGTTCGGCCCGCCCGGCTCCGGCGACACCACCGGCTACGTCCCCGACGGCTACGGGGACTACACGGACGACGACTTCACCAAGCCGCGCAAGAACCGCAGGTGGCTGAAGAGATCGTTCTACAGCGTCCTCGCCCTCGCCGTCATCGGCGGCGGCCTGTACGGCGGCTACCGCTGGACGCAGACCCAGTACTACGTCGGCACCAACGACGAGCACGTCGCCCTGTACCGCGGCATCAGCCAGGACCTCGCCTGGGTGTCGCTGTCCAAGGTGGAGAAGGACCACCCCGAGATCGAACTCAAGTACCTGCCGCCCTACCAGCAGAAGCAGGTCAAGAACACGATCACGGCAGGCGGCCTGGACCAGGCCCGGGCGAAGATCGACGCCCTGTCCGTGCAGGCCTCCGCATGCCGCAAGCAGGCCGAGCGCGCGGCCGCCGAGACCGAGAAGAACGCCAAGACCGGCGAGGGCGAGGCCGGAGGCACCACGGGAACCACCCCGGCCTCCTTCACGTCCAAGGCATCACCCACGCCGAACCCGTCGGCGTCGTCGAAGCCCCCGTCGTCCCCCTCGAAGTCCCCGACCGCCAAGCCCAGCCCCGGCCCGAGCCTCTCCGAGAATGAGCAGAAGGTCGTCGATCAGTGCGGCAAGCAGTAAGCACGCCGTGAGAGGCCCTGTCACACGATGAGCAGCACTTCGAACACACCGACGCACCACACGTCCACGATCGGCGCCATCGGCGCACCGAGCCGCCGCAACACCGAGCTGGCCCTGCTGATCTTCGCGGTGGTCATTCCGGTGTTCGCCTATGCCAACGTGGGTCTGGCCATCGACGGCCAGGTGCCCGCGGGGCTGCTGAGCTACGGCCTGGGCCTCGGCCTGATGGCCGGCGTCGCCCACCTCGCCGTGCGGAAGTTCGCCGCCTACGCCGACCCGCTGCTGCTGCCGCTGGCCACCCTGCTGAACGGCCTCGGACTGGTGTGCATCTGGCGGCTGGACCAGTCGAAGCTGCTCCAATCGCTGCCCAATTTCGTCACGGCCGCACCGCGCCAGCTGCTGTACACGGCGTTGGGCATCGCCATGTTCGTCGCCGTGCTGTTCTTCCTGAAGGACCACCGCGTCCTGCAGCGTTACACCTACATCTCCATGTTCGGCGCCCTGATCCTGCTCATCCTCCCGCTGGTACCTGGCCTCGGGGCCAACATCTACGGCGCAAAGATCTGGATCAGGGTTCCCGGCCTGGGCTCGCTGCAGCCTGGAGAGTTCGCGAAGATCGTCCTCGCCATCTTCTTCGCCGGGTATCTGATGGTGAAGCGCGACGCCCTTGCCCTCGCCAGCCGCCGCTTCATGGGCCTGTACCTGCCGCGCGGTCGCGACCTCGGTCCGATCCTGGTCGTCTGGGCGATCTCGATCCTCATCCTCGTTTTCGAGACCGACCTCGGCACCTCGCTGCTGTTCTTCGGAATGTTCGTCATCATGCTGTACGTCGCCACCGAGAGGACCAGTTGGATCGTCTTCGGTCTGCTGATGTCCGCGGTCGGCGCCGTCGGTGTGGCGAGCTTCGAGCCTCACATCCAGACCCGTGTGCAGGCCTGGCTCAACCCGCTGCGCGAGTACAAGCTCAGTCAGCAGGGCGTGGGCGGTCACACGGAACAGTCCATGCAGGCGCTGTGGGCGTTCGGCTCCGGCGGCACTCTCGGCACCGGCTGGGGCCAGGGCCACTCCGACCTGATCAAGTTCGCCGCCAATTCCGACTTCATCCTCGCCACGTTCGGTGAGGAGCTGGGCCTGGCCGGCGTCATGGGGATCCTCCTGATCTACGGCCTGATCGTGGAGCGCGGCGTGCGCACCGCCCTCGCCGCCCGCGACCCGTTCGGCAAGCTGCTGGCCATCGGCCTGTCCGGCGCCTTCGCGCTCCAGGTGTTCGTCGTGGCCGGCGGTGTGATGAGCCTCATCCCGCTGACCGGTATGACGATGCCGTTCCTCGCGTATGGCGGTTCTTCCGTGCTGGCCAACTGGGCCCTGATCGGCATCCTCATCCGGATCAGCGACACCGCGCGCCGCCCGGCACCCGCCCCCGCCGCCAACCCCGACGCCGAGATGACCCAGGTGGTCCGCCCGTCATGAACAAACCCCTGCGCCGGATCGCGATCTTCTGCGGCCTGCTCGTGCTGGCCCTGCTGATCCGCGACAACTGGCTCCAGTACGTCAAGGCCGACCAGCTGCGCACCGACACGGCCAACCGCCGGGTCGCCATCGAGCGGTACGCCAACCCGCGGGGCGACATCGTCGTCGACGGCGACCCCATAACCGGGTCGGTCGAGGCCAAGAACGGCGACTTCAAGTACAAGCGCACCTACAAGAACGGGGCCATGTGGGCCCCGGTCACCGGCTACTCCTCGCAGGCCTTCGGCGCCAACCAGCTGGAGAACATCGAGGACGGCATCCTCACCGGCAACGACGACCGGCTCTTCTTCCGCAAGACCCTCGACATGATCACCGGCAAGGACCAGCAGGGCGGCAACGTGGTCACCACGCTCAACGCCGCCGCGCAGAAGGCCGCGTTCAACGGCCTGCGGTCCCAGGGCGGCAAGGGCGCCGTGGTGGCCCTCGAGCCCTCCACCGGCAAGATCCTCGCCCTGGCCTCCTACCCGTCGTACGACCCCTCGAGTTTCGCGGGCAACACGGACAAGGACGCCAAGGCCTGGAACGGGCTTCTGAAGAAGAACAACCCGTCCGACCCGGCGCTCAACCGGGCGCTGCGCGAGACCTACCCGCCGGGCTCCACCTTCAAGGTGGTCACCGCGGCGGCCGCGCTGGAGAACGGGCTGTACAAGTCGGCCGACGAGAAGACCGACTCACCACTGCCCTACGTCATGAAGGGCACCACCACCGAGCTGAAGAACGAGGGCAACATCCCCTGCAAGGACGCCAACATGCGCGAGGCGCTGCGGGTGTCCTGCAACACCGTCTTCGGCAAGATCGGCGCCGACCTCGGCAACGACAAGATGCTGGCCGAGGCGAAGAAGTTCGGCTTCGACGCCGAGCAGTTCACCCCGATCCGCTCCAGCGCCTCGGTCTTCTCCGACAACATGAACCCGTCGCAGACCGCACTGTCCTCCATCGGCCAGTACAACACCGCCGCCACCCCGCTGCAGATGGCCATGGTCGCCTCGGCCGTCGCCAACGACGGCAAGCTGATGAAGCCGTACATGGTCGACCAGCTGCAGTCCTCCAACCTCGACCCGGTCGCCAAGACCGATCCCGAGGAGCTGAGCCGGCCGCTGTCCCCGCAGAACGCGCAGATCCTGCAGTCGATGATGGAGACGGTCGTCAAGAGCGGTACGGGCCAGAGGGCACAGATCGGCGGCGGAGTGACCGTCGGCGGCAAGACCGGTACCGCCCAGCACGGTGTGGCGAACAGCGCGAACCCGTACGCATGGTTCATCTCATACGCCAAACTCAGCGACAACAGCTCGCCGGTCGCCGTGGCCGTCGTGGTCGAGGACGAGAACGCCAACCGTGACGACATCTCCGGCGGCGGCCTGGCCGCGCCGATCGCGAAGAACGTCATGGAGGCGGTCATCAACTCCAAGAAGTGAACCCGCTCACGTCCCCTTCACATCGTTGCACGTTGCGATACCGGTCCTGTATCGGGTTCCGGGCTTGGCCAGGGCACACGGAGCGAGCCGGGTACGGTAGGCCCGGACGGCAGCCTCCGGCCGCACACGACATGTGCGCGGCCGAGACCGACGGAGAGGGCTGGTAGGTAGCTATGGAAGAGCCGCGTCGCCTCGGCGGCCGGTACGAGCTGGGCCAGGTGCTCGGTCGTGGTGGCATGGCGGAGGTCTACCTCGCGCATGACACCCGCCTCGGCCGCACCGTGGCGGTGAAGACGCTGCGCGCGGACCTAGCGCGCGATCCGTCCTTCCAGGCCCGGTTCCGCCGGGAGGCCCAGTCGGCCGCCTCGCTCAACCATCCCGCGATCGTCGCGGTCTACGACACGGGCGAGGACTACATCGACGGGGTCTCGATCCCGTACATCGTTATGGAGTACGTCGACGGCTCCACGCTCCGTGAGCTCCTTCACTCCGGCCGCAAGCTGCTGCCCGAGCGGTCCATGGAGATGACCATCGGCATCCTCCAGGGCCTGGAGTACGCCCACCGCAGCGGCATCGTCCACCGTGACATCAAGCCGGCCAACGTCATGCTGACCCGCAACGGCCAGGTCAAGGTGATGGACTTCGGCATCGCCCGCGCCATGGGCGACTCCGGCATGACCATGACCCAGACCGCGGCGGTCATCGGCACGGCCCAGTACCTCTCCCCGGAGCAGGCCAAGGGCGAGCAGGTCGACGCCCGCTCGGACCTCTATTCGACGGGCTGCCTCCTCTACGAGCTGCTGACGGTCCGCCCACCCTTCGTCGGCGACTCTCCCGTGGCCGTGGCCTACCAGCACGTCCGCGAGGAGCCGCAGGCCCCCTCGGTCTTCGACCCCGAGATCACGCCCGAGATGGACGCCATCGTCCTGAAGGCGCTGGTCAAGGACCCGAACTACCGCTACCAGTCGGCCGACGAGATGCGCGCCGACATCGAGGCCTGCCTCGACGGCCAGCCGGTCGCCGCCACGGCCGCGATGGGCGCCGTGGGCGCGGCGGGCTACGGCGGCTACCCCGACGACCAGCCGACGACGGCGCTGCGGTCGGACGCGGGCGGGGGAGCGACCACCATGCTCCCGCCGATGAACCCGGACGACGGGGGCTACGGCTACGACGAACGCCCGGACCGCCGCCGCCAGCAGAAGAAGAACAACTCCTCGACGATCCTCCTCGTGGTCGCGGGCATCCTGGTGCTGGTGGGCGCGATCCTGATCGGTCAGTGGATCTTCAGCGGGCACGACAGCGAGAACGACACGTTCGCCGCACCGAAATTCGTCGGCAACAGCTTCGGCACGGCCCAGAAGATGGCCGAGAACCGGGGCCTGAAGCTGGCGCCCCCCACCCGCAAACCCTGCGAGAACCAGCCGAAGAACAACGTCTGCGAGCAGAACCCGACGGAGGGCTCGGACGTCAAGAAGGGCGACACCATCACGCTGGTGGTGTCCACGGGCGCGCCCAAGGTCACCGTCCCGGACGTGCTCGGCATCCAGTACGACCAGGCCGAGGCCCAGCTGAGGAAGAAGGGCTTCGAGGTCCAGAAGAAGACCGAGGTGTCCAGCCAGACGCCCGGCGTGGTCACCAAGCAGGACCCGGACGGCGGCACCAGCCGGCAGAAGGGCTCCACCATCGTCCTCACGGTCGCCAAGGCCGAGGAGAAGGTCGCGGTCCCGGACGTCACCGGCAAGACCTGTGACGAGGCCAAGGCCGAACTGCAGTCGAAGGGCCTGGCCCCGAACGCGACCTGCAACGACACCCCCACCGACAACCCCGACGACGACGGCAAGGTCCTCTCGACCACTCCGGCGGCGGGCAGCGAGGTCGCCAAGAACACCCCGGTGGCCATCAACGTCGGCAAGGTGCAGAACCAACAGGTGCAGGTCCCGAACGTCCAGGGCCAGAAGCTCAAGGACGCCAAGAAGCTGCTGGAGCAGGCCGGCCTGCAGGTCGGCAACGTCACCGGCTCGCAGGACGACAACTCGACCGTCTTCACGTCCAACCCGCCCCAGGGGAGCACGGTCCAGCGGGGCTCGACCGTCGACCTGGTCACCGTCGGCGGCCAGAACGGCAACCCCGGCGGAAACGACGGCGGCACCAACTTCTTCGGCGGCGCCGGAGGCTGACACCTGACACAACGAGTGGGGCCCCTGCCGGAACCGTCCGGCCGGGG
>Ga0308176_10002481_pt1 | contig 11657 bp, 10 predicted proteins | sample PhyCR2_3_FD_203890 | JGI IMG/M metagenome (GOLD analysis project Ga0308176, IMG submission 203890) | Soil microbial communities from UC Gill Tract Community Farm, Albany, California, United States - DLSLS.C.R2 | ecosystem: Environmental > Terrestrial > Soil > Agricultural land | place: USA... | reverse complement strand
ACGAGCCGAACGCGAACGCGATTCTCGCGACGCATCACCTCTTCCATCAGACGTCGATCCTGCCGGTGACGGCGTACTACCCCGGCCTCGAGGCGACGTCGGCAGCGATCTCCTCCCTCACCGGCCTCACGACGTTCGGCGCCGGGCTCGTCGTGGTGGGCGCCGCACGGCTGATCATGATGCTTGCGCTGTTTCTCCTGTTCGAGCGTCTCAGCGGATCAGCGCAGGCCGCAGGGCTCGGAACGCTCGCGTACACCGCAAATTCGAACTTCGTCTTCTTCGACGCGCAATTTGCGTACGAGTCGCTCGCGCTGCCGCTCCTGCTCGTCGCGTTCCTGGCGATCGCCGAATGGCGTGTCCGTGACCGCCGACACGGCTGGTCGCGCGTGATCGTGCTGATGACGGTGGCGATCATCGTCACCCATCACGTGACGTCGTACGCGCTCACGGGCTTCCTCCTCCTGCTGTGCGGCGCGTACGCGTTCCTCGCCCGCGAGCGCCTGCACGAGGCTCCCTGGAAGTTCGCCGGGCTCGCGACGATCGCCGTGATCGTCTGGGTGGCAACTGCGGCGCGGGCGACGATCGGCTACCTCTGGCCCGTCGTCCGCGGCGCCGTTTCGTCGACGTTCCACACGCTCCAGGGTCAGACCGCGCCGCGGCAGCTGTTCGCGGCGTCGGGCTATCAGCCGCCGATCCTCGAGCGGGCCACCGGGATCCTGACGGTGCTCTTGCTCTTCGGCGGCTCGATTCTCGGGCTGCGGGCGTTGTGGCGCGACCATCGACACGACCCCTACGCGCTCCTACTCGGATCCGGAACGATCGCGTTCTTCGGATCGCTCGTCGCACGGTACGCGCCTGCAGCCTGGGAGACGGCGAATCGCGCATCGGAGTTCCTGTTCATCGGGCTCGCGTTCGTCGTCGGGCTGATCGGGTTCGACGCCTGGTTCCCGCGACGGTCGCGCGCTTTTGCAGCCGCGGTCGCGGCGTCGCTCCTCGGGATCGTCTTCGCCGGCGGCGTGATCTCCGGCTGGGCGCCCGAGCTCCGGCTCGCGCAGCCGTACCGGCTCGACGTCAAAGGTCGAACGGTCGACGCCGAGGGCAGGCAGCTGGCCCGGTTCGTCGCCGCAGCGTTCCCCGGTCGTCGGTTCGCGGCGAGCGACGCGGACGCACGCTTGCTCGCGAGCTACGCGGACGCCTGGGCGATCGCGGGGAAGAGCCCCGATGTCTACGACATCCTGCGCTCCGCCGACTTCCCGTTCTGGCAAGAGGCGCTCCTCCGGAAAGAGCGGATTCATCTGATCGCGATCGATCGCCGCGACCGGAGCTTCGACAACACGAGCGGGTATTACTTCGGCCTTCGACCGCCCTTCGGCGTGCCCGACAACCTGCTGCCGCGGCGGGTGGTCACGAAGTTCGAGGACTTCGAGCTGGACAGGCCCTACGACTCGGGGAACATCGTCCTCTTCCGATATCCGTGAATCGCGCGCGCTCCTCGATCCCCGCGATGGTCGTCGCCGTCCTCAGCGTCGTCGTCGTGCTGTTCGCCCCCGACCCGATTCGAATCGCGATCGGGATCCCCTTCGCACTGGTGATTCCCGGGTACCTCCTCTCGGCAGCCCTCTTCCCCGGCGCGGACATCGACCGGGCGCGGCGGGCGATGCTGACGCCCTCGCTCAGCATCGCGGTCGTGATCCTCGTCGCGCTCCCCCTGCACCTCACCGTCGGGCTGCGGCCCGTGACCTGGGCCGTCGCTCTCGCCGTCGTCGACGGCGCGATCTACCTCGTCGCGCGGCGACGATCGCTAGCCGCGGGCGCACAATCCCGGCCGCTTCCGCGTTTCGACATCACGCGGCGCGACGTCGTGCTCCTCGCGTTCGCGGTCGTCCTCGTCTCGGCCGCGACGGCGCTCGCGCTGACGCCGCTCTCCGCCCGTCACGTCGACGGCTACACCGCCCTCTGGATCGTCCCGAAGGCGGGGGAGAACACCGTGCGCGTCGGTGTCCGCAGCGGCGAGCTCCAGCCGTTTCGGTACCGGCTCGTCGTCCGGGGGCCGCGCCGGCGGCTCCTGAATCGCGTGATCGGCCCCGTCGAGCCCGGAACCGTCGTGATCCGCACGATCCGCGTTCCGGCGGCCGGCGGGACGATCAAGGCGCTCCTCTACCGGCTGCAGCGTCCGGGCACGGTGTACCGCAGCGTCTCGATCACGGTCCCGCGGCACCGCTGAGGCCGCGTCTCACGGTCAGTGGAGCGGGCCGACCTTCGAGAGCGACGGCAGGTGTCCGAATTGGCCGCCGCGTGCGTAGTACGTGGAGCCGATCGCACGCGCAAACGCCTTCTGCGCCGCCGCCGACGACTCGATGTCCCAGGGCCACGACTGGCCGTCCTCCGAGATCCTCCAGTTGAACCAGAGCACCGCCTTGACCCGGGGATAGTGGCGCGGCAGCTCCTTCGTGAGGGCGTTCGTGATCCATGCGCCCTTCGAGCCGCCGACCTCGTCGGAGCTCATCTCGCCGATCATGATCGGCTTGTTCGGCGCCACTGCAAGGAGATCGCGGTAGCTCCGCGCGAATACCTGGTTGAACGTGAGCCACTGCTTCCGCCCCCAGTTGTAACCGTTCAGGCACGTCCAGTCGACGTAGGCGTCGCCCGGATAGAGCGCCGAATACGGTGTGAAGGCATGGTCGGGATCGACGTTCGGGCACCAGACCCACGTGACGTTCGTCGCGCCCTCACCCTGCACGACGTCGTGCATGTGCCGCCACGCAGCGATGTAATCGGCGGCAGTGTTGCCGTTCCGGCCGGCGCTCCACTGATACCACGTCCCGTTCATCTCCTCGTCGAACAGGAGAAACAACGGGTGCCCGAACTGACGCACTGCGTCGGCCCAGCTCTTGATCCCGGCGTCGTAGCGCCCCGCGGCGACGTCGGCGAGGGGCGCGTCCTCGGAGCTCATGTCGAGCGCGGGTATCGCACCGCGCCGCACGGCGAGCTGCGCCGCGTGCCCATCGAATTGCGAGATCCACGGCGGAGGCTGGCCGTAGTGCTCGATCGCCATGCGCTTTCCGGCATCACGCTGGAATCTCGTCACCGTGTTGCCGTCCCACGGCGAGTCGCCCCACGATCCGCCGTAAAGCGATGCATATGTCTGGCGGCCCTCGACGTAGGCGCCCCAGTAGATCGAATTCGTGGTGTGCCGCGGAACCCCGGCGATCGCGGCAGCCGCTCCGACGGCGGCCGCCCCGGTGCCCAGCACGATCAACAGGTCTCTACGCCGTAGCCTCATGAGCTTTTCGCGAGGGAAGCGTGGAACGCCGCACGCCGGGAGGCGTTCTGGCCCTCGGAATCAGTGTAACCCCGCCACGAGACGGCGTCGGCACGGCTTTCAGGAGCCGAGGCCGAAGAGACGCGCAGCCGCCTTCCGGGCCCGATCGAGGGACGCTGCAACCCGGCGTCCCGGGCCTCCGGCGACCCGTGACACCGGAATCCCTGCGAGCGTTCGAACGTAGCGCGCCATCCGTATTGCGTCGACGACCGCCTCCGCGGAGAGCGGCGACGTCACGTCCAGCTCGAGCGCGAGCGGAAAGAAGTCGAGCCGTCGGTGAAAGTCCAGCCCGACGGTCTCGAGGACGTCGCCCTCCAGCGCCGGGATCGGCATCGGCGGGACCCAGCCGTCATAGCGGCGGTTCCAGATCTCGATGCCGTCGAGAAGCGATCCGCTCTCGCCGGTGACGCGGCCGAGCGCTCCGCGCCGGTTCGGATGCGCGAGGATCGCGAGCGCGCGCTCGGCCCGCACGCGGCGAAGCATGTCGAGCGTCTCCGGCGCAGCGCCGAAGAACGACTCGGCTCCCCACACCAGAACGTGGACGTCGTTCGCCGCGTCCTCGTACTCGATCCCCGGGATGAGCAGGATCTGATCGGACGCGCTCGCGCACGCCGATCGATACTCGAGCCAGCGTGCCTCGTCGAACGTGCGGCTGTGCTCGGACATCAGGACGCAGCCGTAGCCGAACCGGCGAAAGAGGGCCGCGACCTCTGTCAGCGAGCACGTGCCGTCGTACGACCAGGTCGAGTGCACGTGCAGTGCCGCGCGAATCCTCACCGTCGCAGCCTCCGGAGCACAGGCGCGAATCCCGTCTGGAGGGTGTCCTCGAGGAAGACCCCTCGACATCCCGGGCGCAGGTTGTACCAGGTGTCGGAGCGACGAATCCGGGCGACGTCCGCGATCGTCCGCCTGCGCGATGGGAACGAGAGGGCGCGGGACCGTGGCCCCTTCAACACCGCCAGCGTGTGCGCGATCTCGAAGCCGAGGTGCCGGCAGACGATCTCGCGAAAGTCGGTGGAGCGCACGGGCGGCGCGGTGTCGAACAGCCGTTCACGTGCCGCCCACGCGGGGTATTCGTTGCCGAGCCGGCGCGCCAGCGCAGTGCTCCCCCACGGCCGCCCGTTCAGCTCGACGAACCACGTCCGGTCGTCGGCCCGCAGGGTCTCGATCATGAACAGTCCGCGCCAGCCGCTTCGCGCGAGAAGCGCCTTCGCCGCCGCGGCCACGTGAGAGTCGATCGGGATCGAGACGCACGCACTCGACCCGGAGCCGTGCGGATCGACCATACGGATGCGCCTGTGCGCCGACGCCGCCACGAGGTCGGTGCCAACCATCAAGCCGAAGAGGCCCTCGCCGGTGCCGCGGAGCCAGCGCTGGAGGACGACGGGCTCTCCCACCGGATAGGTCGCGAGCGCCCGGTCGAGCTCGTGCCGGTCGGCGCAGACGACGGTCGGCGCGCGGAGGAACGCACCGTCGCGCTCCGAGACGGCCAGCGCACGTTTGACGACGAGCGGAAACTCGGGCAGCCGATCCAGGTCTTCGATCGAGTCGAGCACGACCGTCGGCGGCAGGGAAAAGCCGGCGGCTGCAGCTTCGGTGAACTGCACTCGCTTGTCGAGCGCGAGGCGCGCCTGCAATCCGGTTGCGCCGATCACAGGCAGATCGTGCTCTTCCGCATGTCGTGCGCAGAGCCAGAGCGCCTCGTCGTCGAACGGCATCAACGCGTCGGCGTCGACGGCGCGGGCGAGCTCGGCGATCTGACCGAGGCACGCGCGCCAGTCGTCGCCGGGCGAGTCGACCTCGACGACCTCGAGGGGCCGGAACCGACGGATCGGCGCCCGCGCACCTCGACGCGTGAACGCCGTCAGCCGGAAGCCGGCGTCGGCGAGGCTCCACACGCTCTCCGGCGCGGCCAGCGACTCTGCGAAGCCGACGAGCAGATGCGGAGCGCCGGCCATCGTCAGATCCGGAAACGGAACCGGCGCGCATCGACGGCTTGGAGTGCACCGGACCGCGCAACGGTGTGCACATCGGTCGCGCGGGCGCCGACGTCGCGGAACGTCAAACGTCCGAACTCGCTCTCGCGATACTCCGTGGTGGAAAGCGCGTCGATCCGCCGCAGCGCCACGGCGTGACCGTAGCCTCGGAGACAGTCCTGTGCAGGTCGCACGAGCGCTCCCGCCGTCTCGAAGATCGCGCCTGCCGGCCGCGCATGCCTGACGTCGCTCACGATCGGATTGCACGGATGCGCAGACCACGGCCCCCTCGGGTCGTCGGCGAAGAAGAGGAAGAGCTCCTCGTCCGAGGGCAGCTCGGAGGCACCGGAGATCGTCATGAAGAGCCAGAGCTGCCCCTCGTGCACGAGGATCGTCGGGTCGACCGCGAGCACGTCCTCGAAGAGGACGCTGACGCGCTTCCACTCGTACGGGAACTGGACGGCGCGGTAGAGGTCGACCGTTCGGTTGGCGCGCGCCTCGGGGATCATGTACGCGTCCCCGTCGAATTCGAAGACGCACGGATAGGAGAGATGGTGGTCGCGCTCGAGCGCGCGCCGGAACCGGCCGACGGTGCCGTGGGCGTCGACTTCGGCAGCGACGATCGAGCCCTTCGAAGCGGCATAGTCGAACGACTCGGCAAACAGGTAGGTGCGCCCGTCTCTCGCCACCAGCCACGGGTCGGCGAGATAGACGCTCCGTGGAGCCGGAACACGTCGATACCCCGCGTCCCGACTCCTGATGAGGATGAACCACTCCTCCTTCATCAGGAGGTGCCGCACGAGCCGCGCGGCGAGCTGCGGCACGGCGAATGCCGCAAACCTGACCACGTCGCGGGCGGTCGGCGCGCGTGCGACCGACCGAGCGTCGGCGGTCGTCACGAATCGAGCCCGGAGAGAGTGCGCCGGAGCAATACCTCGCACCGTCGAAAAGCCGTGTCGAGCGTGTGGCGAAGCGAGAGCGGGTGTGGAGCGCCGACCGTCCGCGCGAGCACGCGGGTGTCGCGGCCGGCCAGCGCCTCGACGACGCTTTCGATCGGCGAACGACGCCGGATCGCGTCGAGCACGCTCCGGTCTTCTCCGGCTGCCAGTCTGTTCCGGACGCGGATGAGACCGCGGCGAGCATGGTCGGCATACCCGCCGGCGTCGGCGTCGGTGCGGAGGTCGAGCACCCACTCGACGGCGCCGACGGCGTCGGACGCCACGATGAGCCGCCGCAGGTCAGCCGCGAGCGGGGCCCGATCGAGCGCAGTCACCGAAAGCGGATATGCCACGCGCTCGGCGCGGTCGTACAGCGACAAGACCGCGGCGGCAATGGGCGAACGGACGACCGGCCGACACTGCGCGTCGACCGTCACGGCGGCGAGCCGGAGGTGCGGCAGGTCCGCTGCGTACGCCAGGATCGACGAAACCCAGCGCGACGGCCGCTCGCTCTCGACGACGGCGAGAAGCGTCGGGCGTTCCTTCACCGTGCCCGACCTCGCGCGCCGGCCGAAGGTTGCGCCGACAGGATCTGCCGCAGGCTGCGCGCGAGGAGCCACGCCGCGATCGCAGTCTGCGTCGCGAGCCATGCCCAGCCGACGCCGACGATGCCGATCCGTGGGAGCAGGACGAACGACACGCCGAGCGTGCCGACGAATGTCGCCGACTGGATGCCGAGGACCATGCGTCCGTCGTGGCGGATTCGTGCGATCGCGAGGCCGAGGACCGAGAGCACATTCGGAATCGCCGCGAGTGCGAGCAAGCGCAGGAGCGTGTCGCCTTCGGCGGCGTAGCGTCGGCCGAACGCGCGCAAGACCCACGGCGCCGCTGCGACGAGCACGACGACGGCCGGCACGATGAGCCTCAGCGTCTGGCGGAGGACGCGGCGCGCGTAGTCGCCGATTCGAGACTCGTCGAACGCAAGCTCCACCATCAACGACGTGCTCGTGCTGAGCGCGACGAGCTGCACGCCGGTCGCGATCGTCCACGGAATGTAGAAGAAGGCGGTCTGCTCCGATCCGACCTCCGATGCCACGACGACCGGCAGCAGCGTCGACGAACCGAGGAGGAAGAGCGAGCCGACGTAGTTGTGGCCGGCGAACCGCGCGACGGCACGCAGGTCGAGCGTCCGCAGGTCGGTCTTGGCCACGTGTCGCGGCAGCAGCCGGCCGAAGATCAGCGCGTTGATCGGGACGAGCGAGAGCAGGACCGGCAGATTCCACGCCCAGAAGATCCCGCTCCGGCTGAGCGAGCCGACGAAGGCGAGCAGGAGCGCAATCTTCACCAGCGAGAAGATCGAGTTCTCGATCGGGACCCAGTGCGCTGCGCGCATCCCCGTCAGGGCGCTGTCCTGAAGCGTGAACACGGTCCAGCAGACGGTCGCCGCGGCGAACGCCACCGGCCACCAGCCGTGAGAGAGGAACGCGAGCCTCGGCGGGCCCCAGGTCGTGCTCGTCAGTGCGACGCCGGCGGCCGCGACGGCGGAGAGGGCACAGGTGATCGCATAGATCGCGACGAGGAGACGGCGCGTCACCGAGCCCGCCGCGGGCAGATACCGAACGACGACGGCGTTGAGACCCAGCTGGCAGACCGCCGACACGAGGATCATCGCCGAAATCGTGGCGGAGTTGATGCCGACGACGGACGGCGAATACCGCCGCGCGGCGATCGTCCAGAACAGAAAGCCGGCCATCGAGCCGAATCCCGCCCCGAGCGTGAGCAGGTAGCCGTTGCGGTAGAGCGGGACGGCGAGGTGCGTGCGGAACCGGTCCGACGCCGCAGTCATCGCTTCACCGCCTGAATCACGGCACTTGCCGTCTCGAGGTCCTCGTCGGTGAGCCCGCGAAAGCGTGGAGCGAGCTCCGACCGGAGGATCGCAGACGGCCTGGTCGCGCGTCGCACGGCGACGACGTCGAAGCCGTGCTCCTCGATCAGGCGGAGGTGGGCCGAGAGCGGTAGGCGGTTGATCGCATACCGTCGACGACCGCGGATGAGCGCCCACACGAGGTCGGACAACGTCCAGTGCCCGTTCCAGTCTCGCGCGAAGTCATGCGACTTGAAGTCGATCGTGTGCGACATCCAGCCGCCTCGCCTCAACGCCGAGTGCATCTGCGCATAGATGTCGTCGAGATCGTCGACATGCTCGAGGACAGCCTGGGAGACGAGCGCGTCCACGGTGCCGTCGAGCTCCAGCTGGGCGCCCGCACCGGCGGCGTACAGCAGCCGTAGACCACCGACCGGGGAGCCGGGACCGCGGAGAGCCGCGCGCACGGCATCGGCACGCTGCGACGAGGACGCCTCCTCCGCGCGCTCCTCGCCGATCAGCTCCGACGGCCGAACCTCGGGGGCGACGGTCTGGCCCCCGACGCTGACCGCTGCAGGAGCGTCGGCCGCAAACAGGCCGCGGATCTGATCGACCATCGCGACGTCCCGCTCAGTCGCCGCGTAGCGGACGAGATCGACTGCCACGTACGTCGACGCGCCGGCGAGAAGCGCGGCGATGCCGGTGCCGAGGGTGTCGCCGGGACCTGCCTCGGCGACGGTCGCCGGTGCGGGATCGAGCCCGGCGGCGGCTGCGAAGTGGAGGTGACGCAGCCAGATCTCGTAGCAGTACGACGCCGAGTCCGAACCGCCGGTCGCGCGCTCGGCGAGCCGCCACAACCCGGGCACGAACGTCACGAGGCCGGCTGCGAACCGCCGCGTCAATTGCCGGGTCACGGCGACGGTCGGGCGGGCCTAGGGAACGTCGCGCAGGGAGGAAGCGCGCCGTGGGACGCTACGGTGAGAAAACCGGTCGAGGTGAGCGATCCGAGCCACAGCAGCAGTCCCGATGTTAGCGAGCGGCGACTCGAGCGCCCGTGCTCTCCCGGAGCGCCGAGCGCGCCATGTCGTTGATCCGCCGCAGCATCGGGGTCGGCCGTTCGCGGCGGCTCGCCCACTCGATGTCGAGCAGTGCGTGACGGAGACGATCGAGCTGAGCGAACGCCCCCTGCTCCTCGGCGGGGGCGGGGCCGGACGGTACCTCGTAGAGAGCCATGCGGCTCCTGTCGGCTCCTCGACGGAGAACCTTTAGGCCCGTGGCCGGCCCGGATCCCGAGGAGGTGGCGGTCGACATCGTCGTCGACAACCACGACTACGGGCGATATCTCGCCCAGGCGGTCGACAGCGCGCTCGGCCAGACCCACCCGGCCGTCCGGGTGATCGTCGTCGACGACGGCTCGACCGACGACTCACGGCGGATCCTCGAGGCCTACCGCAACCGGGTCGACCTCGTGCTCAAGGCGAACGGCGGACAGGCGTCTGCTCTCAACGCCGGCTTCGAGCGCTGCTCGGGCGACGTCGTCATCTTCCTCGATGCCGACGACGCGTTGACGCCCGACGCCGCGGCGGCCGCCGCGGCCGCATTCGCCGCCTCTCCGGAGCTCGTCAAGGTCCAGCTCAGGATGGAGGTGATCGACACGGCCGGGCGAAGGACAGGGGCCGTGAAGCCGGCGGCGCATCTCGGCCTGCCGCAGGGCGACGTGTCGCGTGCCGAGCTGACCTTCCCCTTCGATCTCGTCTGGCTCGCGACGAGCGCGAACGCGTTCAGCACCACGGCGCTGCGCCGTCTGCTGCCGATCCCGGAGGAGTTCCGCTCGTTCCCCGACTGGTACCTCGTGCACCTCGTCGCGCTTCTCGGGCCGGTCGCGTCGCTCGACATCGTCGGTGCGCTCTATCGCGTGCACGGGGCGAACAGCTACGAGCCTCCCGTCGCCGAGCTCGACCTCGATCACGTGCGGCAGACGGTGGCCTATGCGGCTGCGACGCAACGGGCTCTCGACCGGCTCGCCCGCGAGCTCGGCCGCGCGGCGCCGGGGCCCGGGCCGCTGTCGGTCTCGGACCTCGCAAACCGGCTGATCTCGCTGCGGCTCGAGCCGGGGCTTCATCCCCGGAGCGGCGACACGGTCGGGGCGTTGATGCGCGACGGCGTCCGCGCGGCGCTCCGCCGGTTCGACGTCCGCCCGCCGCTCCGGCTCGCGGCCGCGGCGTGGTTCGTCGCACTGGCGGCCGCGCCCACGCGGGCGGTGACGCCGCTCGCAGAGGTCTTCCTCTTCCCCGAGCGCCGGCAACGGCTGAACCGTGTCCTGCGACCGCTTCACCGGCGCCCATGAGGATCCTCCTCGTGACGCCGATGCCGCCGCGACGCGAGGCCCCGGGCGCGATCCCCATGCTCCTGCATGCCGCGCTGGTGGGGCTGCGGGAGCGCAACGAGGTCAGCCTCGTGACGGTCTTCGGCGACGAGCCCGGCGACGCGGAGGCGGTGGCGGCGCTCGCCGAGGCGGGCATCGACGTGCACGCCGTCGACACCCGCGTGCGCTCTGCGCGCGCCCGGCGGCGGCGGCAACTGCGGCTCGCAGGGACCTGGGCGCGCGGGCGCTACCCGTGGCGGACGGCGTGGTTCGCCGACCCTCGCGTGCAGAAGGCGATCGACGGGCTCACCGCGGCGCGGTCGTTCGACGTCGCCGCGATCGAGGACAACGCGATGGGTGTCTTTCGCCTTCCCGCCGGGCTCCCGGCCGTGCTCGCCGAATACGAGGTTCGCCGGCCGCGGCCCATCGAATGGCGGCCGGGCCCGCCGCGGGCATGGCCGGGGTGGGCGTTCCGCGAGTCGGACTGGCGCCGCTGGCCGGCATACGAGCGGCGGGTGTGGACTCGGTTCGATCGCCTCCAGGTCGTGACCCGGGAGGACGCGGCGACCGTCGCGGAGATCGCGCCCGATCTCGCGGCCCGGGTCCGGGTCAATCCCTTCGGGATCGACGTGCCCCCCGAGCTCGACCCGGCGAGCGAGCAGGAAGGAACGCTGCTCTTCACGGGCAACTTCACGCACCCGCCCAACGTCGACGCGGCGGAGTTCCTCGCGCGCGACGTGGTTCCCAGGATCGCGGCTGCACGCCTCGTGATCGCGGGCAACGCAGCCGCGCGCCGCGTCGGCCACCTAGCGGGCGCCGCCGTCGAGGTCGTCGACGCGCCGGAGCGGATCGAACCGCACCTCGCCGCCGCGGCCGTCGTGCTCGCCCCCGTCCGCACCGGCGGCGGCATGCGCATGAAGGTGCTGCAGGCACTCGCCGCCGGCAAGCCGGTCGTCACGACGGCGCGCGGCGCGCGCGGCTTCGAGCCGGACGGCGACCCGCCGTTCGTCGTCGCCGACGACGCGGCCGGCATCGCCGACGCCGCCGAGCGACTCCTGCGCGACCGCGCGGCCCGGCGGACGCTCGGCGCGCGCGCGCGCCGTTTCGCGATCGATCGCCACAGCCCCGACGCGTACGCCGACCGGCTCGAGCGGGTGTACGCCGAGGCGATCGAAGCCGCACGGGCGCGCCA
>Ga0308176_10002480_pt1 | contig 11657 bp, 14 predicted proteins | sample PhyCR2_3_FD_203890 | JGI IMG/M metagenome (GOLD analysis project Ga0308176, IMG submission 203890) | Soil microbial communities from UC Gill Tract Community Farm, Albany, California, United States - DLSLS.C.R2 | ecosystem: Environmental > Terrestrial > Soil > Agricultural land | place: USA... | reverse complement strand
GGTGGGTATGCCGTCTCCGTCCTGGGGCACGCCGGCGCCGTCGAGCGCCACGCGGACATCGACGCCGAGCGGGCCTACGCCCGCGCGCTCATCGCGCACCTGGAGGATGCGGCCGGACGCGACGGGCGGGAGTAGTCAGGAGGGCCGCCAGCCGGCGATCGTCATGACGGCGACGTTCGTGGCGTCCGCCAGAGCCGTGTCGGCGTCGGCCGCGAGGTCGCGGAGCAGCCGCGACCGTGCGGCCGTGGTGCCGGCGTCCAGCCCGCCCGATCCCAGCGAGGTGAGGCTGACGGTGCGGTGCGCGAGACGGGAGAGGTTGGCGGCGAGCGACATGATGCGCAGGGCCCGACCCGAGGTGGCCGCCGGGATGCCCCACAGCGCCGTGTCGAGGTCGGCCTGCGCCTCGGCCCGGGCCCGGTCGCCCCACGGGTGCCCGCCGACCTGCTCGAACTGGGCCGTGTGGTCGCGCAGCCGGGTCATGAGCTCGCGCTCGATGTCACGCAGGTCGAGCATCTCCATCCGGTGACGCGGCAGCGGATCCGCCTCGTAGGCCGTCCAGTCGGCGCGCACGCCCACGTCGCCCTCCGGGCCGAACTCGGAGAGGGTGGGCACGAGGACGCCGCCGATGCCGGCGACGAAGACGCACTCGCCTGCGTCGGCGGCGTGCGCGGTGGCCTCGGCGGAGCCGCGCGGCATCCGGCTGAGGTCACCCGGGCGGGGGAGCGCGACGAAGAGCGCCTGCTCCCCGAGGTCGCGCCAGACGTCGAGCCGGGCGAGGTCGCCGGCGACGTGGTCGAGGTCGGGGAAGGCGCGGGCGAGGGCGTCGGTCGTGCCGAGGTCACCGTGCCAGGAGGCCGTGACCCACAGCGCGAGCCGGACGGACGCGGGCAGCTCGGGCACCACGCCATCGTAGGGCGCGCCCGGACGGCGGCCCGAACAGCGGTGCCATAGGGTCGAGCCATGAGCGACGTCCTCGCCTTCGCCGGAGTCACCGTCCGCCGCGGCACCACGACGCTGCTCGACGACATCTCCTGGGAGGTGGAGGAGGGCGAGCGCTGGGTCGTGCTGGGCGCCAACGGCGCCGGCAAGACCACGCTGCTGCAGATCGCCGCTGCCCGGCTGCACCCGTCGTCGGGCGTCGCGGGTGTGCTGGGCGAGGTGCTCGGGGCCGTCGACGTCTTCGAGCTGCGGCCGCGCATCGGCCTGGCGAGCTCCTCGATGGCAGAGCGCATCCCGGGCGACGAGCTGGTCGGCAACGTCGTCGTCACGGCCTCCTACGGCATCATCGGCCGCTGGCGCGAGTCCTACGACCACGTCGACTACGTCCGGGCCATGGAGCTGCTCAAGGCGCTCGGCGCCGACCACCTCGCCGACCGCACCTACGGCACGCTGAGCGAGGGCGAGCGCAAGCGCGTCCAGATCGCCCGTGCCCTGATGACCGACCCCGAGCTGATGCTGCTCGACGAGCCCGCTGCCGGCCTCGACCTGGGAGGGCGCGAGGACCTCGTGCGCCGGCTGGGGGAGCTGGCCGCCGACACCGAGGCGCCGGCCATGGTGCTGGTCACCCACCACGTCGAGGAGATCCCGCCGTCGTTCACCGACGTGCTGATGATCCGCGACGGCAAGGTCGTGGCCGCCGGCCCCATCCCGCTGACCCTCACCGCGGACAACCTCAGCGCGACGTTCGGACTGCCGCTCGTGCTCGAGCAGCGCGGTGAGCGCTGGACCGCGCGCGCCGAGTCCTGATCGCAACCCGCACGCCTTCTCGATCCGTAGGTCTCCGGCGGGAACCGAGAGACACTTGAGATCGTCACACAAGTGACGCACGGGACGTCGGTGTCCATCGCCGGCGCCGAACGAAGGCAGGGTGAGGTCACGTGTCCGAGGGGCAGGCGTGGATGGTCTGGCTGGGGGTCGCCCTGGTGCTCGTCGCCATCGAGACCGTCACGGTCGACTTCACCTTCCTGATGCTCGCCGGCGGTGCCGCCGGGGGCGCCATCGCAGCGGCGTTCGGGCTTCCTCCGGTGGTCCAGGCCATCGTCGCGGGCCTGGTGGCCGTCGCCCTCCTCGCCCTCCTGCGCCCCTGGCTCAAGAAGCGCTTCACGGCCACGACGCCGCCGCAGATCATGGGCGCCGCAGCCAACGTCGGTCGCTCCGCGATCGCCATCGACCGCGTCAACCCCGCGGGCGGTCAGGTCAAGCTCGCCGGTGAGACCTGGTCGGCCCGCACCCGGGGCGACGACATCGAACCGGGCGAGGAGGTCGTCGTCGACTCCATCGAGGGAGCCACCGCCATCGTGCGGCGTGCGCACGTCGTCGGCTCCTAGAGCCGCAAGGGCGGTCGCCGAGCCGCCGTCACCACCAGCAGTTCCAAGAGAACGGGCGGGTCGCCCGACCCACCCGCACCAACCGTGGCTCCTCGGGGGAGCACGGACCGCACAGGGAGAAGGTCGAGAAGGTCGTGGAGCCGGTAGTCATCATTCCCATCCTCATCGTCATCGTGGCGCTCATCATCGTGGTGCGCACGGTCCGCATCGTGCCGCAGCAGACGGCCCAGATCGTCGAGCGACTCGGCGGCTACAACAAGACACTGACGCCAGGCATCCACTTCCTCGTCCCCTTCGTCGACAAGGTGCGCGCCAACATCGACCTTCGTGAGCAGGTCGTCTCGTTCCCGCCGCAGCCGGTCATCACGTCGGACAACCTCGTCGTCAGCATCGACACCGTCATCTACTACTCCGTCATCGACGCCAAGGCGGCCGTCTACGAGATCGCCAACTTCATCCAGGGCATCGAGCAGCTGACGGTCACCACCCTGCGAAACGTGATCGGCTCGCTCGACCTCGAGCAGACGCTGACGAGCCGTGACCAGATCAACGGCCAGCTGCGCGGCGTCCTCGACGAGGCCACCGGCAAGTGGGGCATCCGCGTCAACCGCGTCGAGCTCAAGGCCATCGACCCGCCGCACTCGGTGCAGGACTCGATGGAGAAGCAGATGCGCGCCGAGCGCGACCGGCGCGCCGCGATCCTCACGGCCGAGGGTGTCAAGCAGTCCGCGATCCTCACCGCGGAGGGTGAGAAGCAGAGCCAGATCCTGCGCGCCGAGGGCTCGGCCCAGGCCCGCATCCTCGAGGCCCAGGGCCAGGCCCGCGCGATCCAGCAGGTCTTCGCTGCCATCCACCGCGGCAAGCCGACACAGAAGCTGCTCGCCTACCAGTACCTCCAGGTGCTGCCGCAGATCGCCCGCGGCGACTCCAACAAGATGTGGATCGTGCCGTCCGAGCTGACCGACGCCCTCAAGGGCATCGGCAACGCCCTGGGCGGTGACGCGCGCACGGCCGCCGAGGATGACGACGAGTCGTGGGTGCAGACCACCGACGCGCAGGAGGACGCCTTCGCCGAGACGATCCTCGAAGACTCGGCGAAGGCTCTCGCCGAGGCCCGCGGACAGGCCGCGGCCGCGAGCGCGGAGTCGACCGAGCCTCTGACACGCCACGCAGCGATGCGCACCGGAGCCACGGCCAACGTCCCCCCGTTCCCGGCCTCGGCACCCCCGGTGCCCGCGCCGGAGGCCCCGCCCGTCGACCCGCCGGTCGCCCCGGCTGACCTGCCGGCAGCCGACCCGGAGCCTCCGGCCGCGCGCTGAGCCAGCGGCCGCCGGACAGCACACGGACGGCATACGCAAGCGGGACGGAACCACCGGAAGAGACACCCGGTCACCCTCTGTAGGGTGACCGGGTGTCTTTCTGGTCGGGGGTCGCTGTCGCGCTGGCCGGCACGGGTGCCGGCATCATCAACACCATCGTGGGCTCGGGGACGCTGATCACCTTCCCCACGCTGCTGTTCTTCGGGGTCAACCCGCTGGTCGCAAACGTCTCCAACAACATCGGGCTCGTCGCCGGCGGCGTGACGGGTGCCTGGGGCTACCGGCACGAGCTGACCGGGCAGGCGCAGACGCTGCGCCGCCTCATGCCGATGTCGTTCCTCGGCTCCATCGTGGGGGCGAGCCTGCTCCTGGTCCTGCCGGCCTCGGCCTTCCGGGCGATCGTGCCGGTGCTGATCCTCATCGCGCTCGTGCTCGTCGTCGCCGGGCCCTCGATCCAGGCGCACATCCACCCCGCCGGCCACGACGGCCCGGTGCCGGCCTGGCACGCGCCAGCCATGGCTGCCGGCGTCTTCGTGGCCGGCGTCTACGGCGGCTACTTCGGGGCCGCGCAGGGCGTGCTCATCATGGGCCTGCTCAGCGCGCTCAGCCTCGAGCCACTCCAGCGCCTCAACGGCTACAAGAACGTCCTCTCGCTCATCGTGAACTTCGTGGCGGCGACCGTCTTCGTGCTCTTCGCGCGCGACCACATCGACTGGCTGGTCGTCCTGCTCATCGCCGCCGGTGCGTTCGTCGGCGGCATCATCGGCGCCCACGTGGGCCGCCGCATCCCGCCGAACGTGCTCCGCGCCCTGATCCTGCTGATCGGCATCGTCGCCATCGTCAAGCTGGTCTGGTTCCCCTGAGCCTCGGTCGGCGTCGTCCGCTCCTGAGGGGGCGACGCGGTGCGGGGGCGGCGGAGGTGCCGCACTAGCCTGACGGGCGTGCCGATCGAGATCACCGACCCCGCCGACCCGCGCCTCGCCGACTACGTCGCCCTCACCGACGTCGTGCTGCGGCGGCGCACGGAGCCGGAGCGCGGTCTCTACATCGCCGAGAGCCAGAAGGTGATCCGGCGGGCGCTGCGCGCCGGGCACCGGCCCCGCTCCTACCTGATGGCACGCCGCTGGCTCGACGACCTCGCGGACCTCGTCGCCGACGCCGAGGCCGACGGGATCCCGGTCTACTTCGGTGAGCACCCCGTCATCGAGCAGCTGACCGGCTTCCACCTGCACCGGGGGGCGCTGGCCGCGATGCAACGGCCCGTCCTGCCCTCGGCCGCCTCCTTGGTGCGCGACGCCCGGCGCGTCATCGTGCTGGAGGACGTCGTCGACCACACCAACGTGGGAGCGATCTTCCGCAGCGCCGCCGCCCTCGGCGTCGAGGCCGTCCTCGTCACGCCCCGTTGCGCCGACCCGCTCTACCGCCGCTCGATCCGGGTCTCGATGGGCACCGTCTTCCAGGTGCCGTGGACCCGGATCGACCCGTGGCCGCAGGGGATCCAGCTGCTGCACGACGCGGGGCTCAGGGTGGCGGCCATGGCGCTGTCGGACGACTCGGTGTCGCTGGACGACCTCGAGGCTGCGCCGCCCGAGCGCCTCGCCCTCGTCGTCGGCACGGAGGGCGACGGGCTGTCGCACCGCACCGTCGCGGATGCAGACCTCACCCTGCGCATCCCGATGGCCGGTGGCGTCGACTCCCTCAACGTCGCCGCGGCGAGCGCCGTCGCGATGTGGGCGTTGCGCCCGCGGCCGCCCGTCTGAAAGACACCGGCTGCCGGCCACGCCCGACCCGCAGACACGAGGGGTGGCCGGTGACAGGATCGCAGGATGCTGACGGGGCTCGTCCCCAAGGTGTTCTGCGACGACATCGAGGTCGGGCTGGCGCTGCTGGTCCTCGCCGCGGTGGCCTACGCGGGTTTGGCCGGGGCCCGGGACCGGTCACGTCCTCTGGAGGGTCCTTGCGGTGGCCCAGCCGCTGCTCGGCATCCCCCTCCTGGTGGCAACCCGGCTCTCCGGTCGGTCAGGGCTGATGGGCTGGTGCTGTCCGTCCTCATGCTCGTGGACGGCACAGCGCCCGGGTTCGCGTGGGGGGTGCGTGGCGGCGACTGTGCTCCTGCTGGTCGGGGACTTCGGCACGCGGGACCGCCCGTCCCCGCCGCTTGCCGGCGTCCTGGCCGCCGGCTACGCCGCTCTGGTCGCGTGGTTCTGCCTCCTCGCGACGCTTCTGCTGAGGTAGCCGGTGGAGCCGGGCGGCGAAGTCACGACACCTTCCGGTGGATCGCCAGGAGCTTCCACGCCACCAGGGCGAACCATGCCGGCAGCAGCAGGCCGTACAGCAGGTAGGCCGGCCCGATGACCGGCCGCAAGGCTTCGGAGACGATGCCGATGCTGCCCGCGATGATGCCGACCACGGCCACGAGCCGACCGAAGTCGCTCCTGCCCATGACGGCGGACAGGACCAGGATGGCGGCTGCGGTCAGGATGCCCGCCCACGACACGGCGTTCGTCGCCGCGACCAACGCGTCGGCAGCACTGGCCAGGCCGGTGCGCTGCGGGTCCGTCGTGGCTGCGGCGAAGGAGTTGCTCAGCCCGACGAGCCCTCCGTGCAGCGACTGCGGGCTGCTGCCGAGGGCGAGCGCGATGGTCTCCGAGACGACCCCGAACAGCCCGCCGATGACCGCGACGCTCCTGTCGACCTCCCAGAGCGCAGCGGTGACCGCCGAGAACACCACCACCGCAGGCACACCGAGTCCGACGAAGCACACCAGCTCGGTCAGGTAGACGCCTTTGTGCGCGGCGACGTAGACGAGCAGCTCCCGTCCGTCCGTCGGCGGCACCGGGGTGACGAAGACGAGGACGACGGGGACGAGGACGAGGACGACGTAGAGCAGGGCGGACAGACCTCCGATCCGGTACAGGGTCGCCCACGTCGCGTCGACGCGACTCGCACCGGCTCCGGGGTCTGCTCTTCGCCCTGTCCTAGAGGGCATTCCGCGCCTCGTTCCCCAACCGGAAGGCGTCTCGCGGACGCCATCGTCCTCCATTCCACTGTGCCACCGGCCCCGCAGTGCCGAGGCGGTTGCGATGTGATCAGCAGGATCAGGCGCGGCGCATGGTGTGGATGCGAACGCAGGAGCCATCGCGCAGCGGCAGCACCTCACCGGTCGGCGTGAACCCGTGCCGCTCGTAGAGGCGGCGGGCGGTGTCGTTGCCTTCCGTCACGTGCAGGACGACGGGCCGGCCCTGGTCGTCGGCGTGCTCGAGCAGGCGCTCGAGCACCCGGGCTGCGAGTCCTCGGCCTCGGGATGCCGGCTCGACCCACATCCCCCAGACGAAGGCGTCGCCGGATGGGTCCGGCGTGTAGAGGCCGCCCATGCCGACCGGGTCGCTGCCGGCGAAGACGAGGACGAGCGGTCCCGGTCCGTCCGCTCGCACTCGCCAGACCGAGGGCGGCTGGGACGCGGCCGTGTCGAGCGTCGCCCCGAAGGAGTCGGGGGAGTCCGCCAGCGCCCGCAGGCGAATGGCCCGGAGCGCCTCCCAGTCGTCGCCGGAGATGACGCGCAGCTCGGTGCTCGGGTCGGTGCTCGGGTCGGTCCTTGGTTCGGTGCTCGGGTCGGTGCTCACGGTTCGGAGGGTACCGATCGGCCGTCGACCCAGCCGCTGACCGCTGAGGCGTCCTCCGGTGTGTCGTGCGAGCGCCGCTATCCCGAGGCGCGCTCGAGCCAGGCGAGGTCTCCCATGAAGCGCTGCTCGACCTCCATCGTCGTGTTGGCCTTGACCCAGTCGATCAGGGAGCTGTCGGCCTCCTTGGCGTGGGCCTCGGACTCCCACTGGCTGACGGACACGACCTTGTCGTCGTAGAACATGACGGCGTACGAGATGTACCCCGGCGTGCCGGTCACGATGGGAACGGCTCCCTCGCGTGCCTTCGACTCGAGCTCGTCCTTGTCCTCGCTGTAGGTGTAGACGACCACGCGCTCGTACATGCCTGCCTCCTTGTCGATCCGCTGCACGATCGGACGCACGTCCTTCCGTGCCAGTGCCCTCGAACGTAGCCCTGCCGGCGTTCGCCTCGTGCGCGAACTCGGGAACGCGGCCCATACGCGCGGATTGCCGTCCGAGCTGCGTCGAATGCGCCGTCACCGCGGATGCCGGCCGGAGCAGCACCGCCCGTCCAACGGCCACCGTGGCCGGACCTGCGACGGCTCAGGCGCGCACGAGCCGCTCGAGCAGGCGCTGCAGCTCCACCGCGGGGTCCTCGCACAGCCCGCCGTGGACCGGCCCGGGCTGGACGACCGTCGAGCGCGGGGCGATGATCCAGCCGAAGCGCTGGCCCGGCTTGTCCAGGGTCGGCAGCCCGCGGCCCGTCTCGCCCCGGCACACGGCACGGACGCGCTCGAGCATCGAGCGGACCCCGTCGAGGTCGCACGTGGGGGCCAGCGCGCCCGCGCGGCTCTCGTCGAGGTGCCAGGCAGCGTCGAGGAAACCGGCGTCCTGGGAGTAGAGCACGACGCCGACGTTGATGAACTCCTCCCGGTCAACGCGGGGGACCAGCCGCAGCACGACGTACTGGTATGCGTTCACGCCGCCACTCCCGTCGGTACCCAGGTGAGCGGCCCGTCGAGCCGGGCCCGCAGCATGAGGGCGTATGCCGCCCGCACCGCGGGTGCGTCGGCGAGGTCCGCGGTGGGCTCGAGCCACTCCTCGGGCACGTCGGCGACGACGGCTTCGACGGCCTGCGGCGTGAGCCGGGCGGCGAGCTCGTCGTGGCGGCGCGCGACGTCGCCGGCGACGTCACGGAGGACGTGTCGGCTGGCGTCGAACGGCTGCGCGGCGAACCGCTCGGGAGCGGGCGGGCGGCTGGGCCAGGAGTGGTGGAAGTAGAGGGCCGCACCGTGGTCGATGGCCCAGGTGCGTCCGTGCCAGACGAGCAGGTTGGGGTTCGACCAGGTCCGGTCGACGTTGGCGGTCAGCGCGTCGAGCCAGACGATCCGCTCGGCGAGGTCGGCGTCGGGCGGGCACGAGCCGTCGTAGCCGAGCGAGCCGGGCAGGAAGTCGACGCCGAGGTTGGTGCCCACGGAGGCGGTGAGCAGGTCCTGGACCTCCTCGTCGGCCTCGTACTTGGCGATCCTCGGGTCGAGGTTCACCACCGCCAGGTCGGGCACCGGGACCTCGAGGAGTCGGGCGAGGCCTGCCACGATCACCTCGGCGACGAGGACCTTGAGCCCCTGGCCGGCACCGCGGAACTTCAGGACGTAGGTGCCGTCGTCGTCGGCCTCGACGATGCCGGGCAGCGAGCCACCCTCCTTGAGCGGCGTCACGTAGCGGGTGGCGGTCAGCTCGGGAAGCACCGCGTCAGCCTAGTGGCCGCTCACGGTCGGCTGTCGTCGCGCGCTCCCACAGCCTGCCGACCGTCATGGCGAGGATGCCGTAGAGGCAGGCGAAGGACACGATCGGCCACCAGGCGAGCCCGCTCGCGGGCAGGACGAACGCTCCGAGCGCGGCGGCCGCGACCATGCCGGCGTTGTAGACGACGTCGTACGCCGAGAAGGCGCGGCCGAGGAGCTGGTCGTCGACGTGTGCCTGCATGAGGGAGTCGACCGTGATCTTCACGCACTGGGAGGTGAAGGAGACGGCCAGCCCCACGACGACGACGGTCCACGGCAGGAGGAACGGACCGAGCGCCGCGCACACCAGGGCGCCGAGCGCGAGCATCCTCGCGGCATACGGAACGGCGGTCAGGCGCGGGGCGAGCCACGGCGTCACGAAGGCCGCGGCGGTGAAGCCGACGGCGGAGGCGGCGGCGGCGATGCCGAAGCCGAGGGGGCCGTGGCCGTTCTCGAACGGCCCCCGGAAGAGCAGCAGCGTCTGCAGCAGCAGGAAGCCGAACGGGATGCGGGTGAGGAAGACGAGCGCCAGCAGCAGCCGGGCGCGCCGGGGCAGCGTCTGCGCCGCCTCGACGAGGCCGCTGACCACAGAGCGGGCGATCTGGCCCGCGGACGGCGCCCGGCTGGTGTCGTCGGGGCCGATGAACGGCAGGCGTGCCGCCGCCCAGGCGGCCACGGCGACGCCCAGGGCCGCGAGCAGGACGTCGGTCACGTCGCTGCCGGAGAGGGCCCGGACCCCGGTGCCGACGCCGCCCCCGAGCAGGTAGGCGATCGAGCCGCACGTGGGCGCAACCGAGTTCGCGCTGACCAGGAGCTCGCGCGAGACGACGTGCGGCATGGCGGAGGAGAGCCCGGCGAGGATGAAACGGTTGACGGAGAAGACGAGCAGCACCAGCCCGAAGAACGCCGGGCTGGTGCCCGCGCTGGCCACGAGCCCGGCGACCGCGAGCATGGCAGCGACCCGCACCAGCTGGCTGACGACGAGGACGCGCCGACGCGGCCAACGGTCGAGCAGCACCCCGACGAAGGGGCCGAGGACGCTGTAGGGGAGCAGGACCACCGCGAAGGCCATGGCGATGCCCCGCGCGTCGGCGGCCTCCTCCGGGTTGAAGAGGACGTGGCTGGCCAGCGCCACCTGGAACACCCCGTCACTGAAGGACGACGTCACCCGGCTGACGAAGAGCCGGCGGAACCCTCGACCCCGGAGCAGGGTGAACAGGGCCCGCAGGAACGTCACGCGGCACAGCGTACGGTCAGGTCCGGCCCGCGCGGCGCAGGAAGCGCTCAGCTCGGTCGGGGAATGACAGGCCTCAGGCGTTGCCGCCCAGAGCCGGCTGCCTGGAGGAGTCAGCGACGGGGGAGTCGGCGACGAGGGAAACAGAGACCGGCGAGACGGGGATGGGCGAGTCGGCGCCGGTCGATGCCATGACGTCAGCCGGCTCCTGGGAGTCCGGCAAGCCCACGGCGATCCGGGCAATGGTGGGCAGCGCCGCCGCAAGGCTTGCTCGCTCGGCGTCGGGCAGCTGCGAGAGGACCGCAGCAGTGGCCTGCGAGCGGCGGTCGCGCCACTGCTCGAGACCCTCGCGGGCGCCTGGGGTCAGCTCCAGACGCGCCAGCCGTCGATCGGCGAGATCCCGGCTGCGCAGGAGCACCTCCATCGCCACGAGCTGTCCCACGAGGGTCGATACCGTGTTGGGCGCCAGCCCCAGCACCCGCGCCGCCTCGGCCACGGTGATGCCGGGACTGCGACGCACGACCCGCATCAGCTCCAGCTGCGCACCGGAGAGGGCCAGCTCGGGAAGCGGAACACCCACCAGACGCCGCGAGCGGCGTCGCAGGAGGCCGACGACGTCGTAGAGGTCGTCCACCAGTCCGGCCACGTTGTCGTCGCTCACGGTGGAAGGGTACGGCTCCGGCACGGCGGCCACCAGTGACCGTCCACAGGCGGCGGGTGCCGCGCGAGAGCCGGCGGGGGCCTGGTCGGAGCGTAAGGCTCGGTGCACATCAGGCGATTTCGATCCCTGGGGGCGTTGGCCCACCTACAGTCGGGCCGTTCGCCGAACCCCCACGATCCCAGGTGGCCCTGATGCGTTCTCGCGCCCTTTCCCTCGTGACCGCCTGTTCGATTCCGGGTCTCGTCGCGGCCGTCCTCGGTGCCGCGGTGCTGCCCTCGGGGCCCGGTCGTGTCGTTCGGTCGGACGCCGCGACCGTGGCCCTCACACTGACGCCGACCGCCCGGGCTCGGGCGGCCTACAACACACGCTCGCCACGTCGGCCGCCACCGGCGGCGTGCCCCTGTTCATCTCCGCGGACCAGGAGGGGGGCCAGGTCCAGGTGCTGCAGGGCCCGGGCTTCTCCCGCATGCCCAGCGCGCTGACCCAGGGCTCGTGGGCCGACACGACGCTCACGGCATACGCCAGGACGTGGGGCACCCAGGTGATGCGCTCGGGCGTCAACGTCGACCTAGCCCCGGTGATGGACACCGTGGCCAAGGGCTTCGCGAGCTCGAACAGGCCCATCGGCTACTACCAGCGCGAATACGGCTACACCCCGGCAGTCGTCGCCGCCAAGGGCGCGACGTTCCTCAAGGGCATGCAGACCTCGGGCCTCGCCATGACCCCAAAG
>Ga0308176_10002479_pt1 | contig 11669 bp, 9 predicted proteins | sample PhyCR2_3_FD_203890 | JGI IMG/M metagenome (GOLD analysis project Ga0308176, IMG submission 203890) | Soil microbial communities from UC Gill Tract Community Farm, Albany, California, United States - DLSLS.C.R2 | ecosystem: Environmental > Terrestrial > Soil > Agricultural land | place: USA... | reverse complement strand
CGAGCGGATCGGCACGCTCCGCTGCGTCGACGCCAGCGGCCAGTGGGAAAACTTCTGGAAACCCGCCGCCGCGTGACGCATCATCTACCCGGCAGAGGAACTACACCCCAGGACACTGGAAAGTCGCGCATCCCGCCAGAAAAGAACCCGCCGCGGGGAGCGGCCGGGGACACGACGCACAGGATCGGTACTGCTTATGGCTGCTTCCTTTCGGACCTGACCCGGTTCGCAGCCAACCCTTGCATCGGACCCGGCCGCCCCTCGCGGCGGGCGAGTTGTCTCGTCGAAATGTACTAGCCTCGAGTGATTCGTCCAACTCCGATCAAAAGTTCGCACCCAAGCTTAACGCGGCGCCGACGCCTGCTGCTCCTTCTGGAGCTGCGCGTAGGGGTTGTGGTCCGGCGTCACCGGGAGCACCTGCACGCTCTTGATTTTCTGCGGCGTCTGCGGCGTTCCCGTGTTCGGGTTGGAGATCGGGGTGGCGGCGATCTTCTTCACCGCGTCCATCCCCGACATCACTTTGCCGAACGCGGTGTATTTGCGGTCGAGCTGGGCCGTGTTGGCGTAATCGAGGCAGACGAAGAACTGGCTGCCGGCGCTATTGGGGTCCTGGCTGCGGGCCATCGACAGCACGCCTTCCTTGTGCGGGCGGTCGTTGAACTCGGCGTCGATCTGGTAGCCGGGGCCGCCGGTGCCGTCGCCGCGCGGGTCGCCACCTTGGATGACGAATCCCGGCACGATGCGGTGGAAGGTGAGCCCGTCGTAATAGCCGCCTTCGGCCAGGCGCAGAAAGTTGTCGGCCGTGTTGGGGGCGTCGTCGTAGTAGAACGCCATCGTCAGGTCGCCGGCGTCGGTGCTCATTACGGCGTAGCGCAGGGGCTCGACCTTTATCACCATCGGGCCCTCGGGCGCGCCCCGGCGGGCGTCGGAGCGGACGCCGATCACCACCGGCGTGCCCATGAAGCCGCCCTGGTCCACGGGCTTGGTCTCGTCCTTCGCCTGGGCGTAGAGGATGTAGGTGCCGGGCGTGGCGAGGATCGGAAAGATCTCCTTGGCGTCGAACGGCTTGTTCTCCGGCACGTCGGCGTTGCCCTTGGGGTCGATGACCTTTCCCGCGAAATCGGTCAAGGCGAGCTTCACGTTCTTGTCGGACTTGATCGTGAACGTCAGCGGCTGGTCCGGGGCGAACCAGATCTTGGACGGGACGAGCAGCGAAAACATCATCATCAGCACCGGGGCCATGGCTTGCATGCGTGTCTCCTGTTGACCGGGGACGGGAACACTACCCCTGCCGGTACTTTTCCGCAATCGCCAACTCGAAGGCGTGGTGCTCGGGATTCAGCGGCACGCCGCGGAAATCCGAGCGGCAGCGGTAGCAGGTCGTGACCTTGGGGACGAAGAAGTACAAGACGGCGTCCAACGCGGCGGCGCCCAGGAGGACGTAAACGCCGAGATAAAACGTGTGCGGGCGGGCGGAGAGGACGATGAAGGCGACGGCGGCGGCCACGACGATGCCGAGGCCGAGCTTCTGGGGGAAGTCCTTGCGGACGAAGAGGTCGCGGCAGCCGCACTTGGGGCACTCGGTTAAGGGAGCCTGAGTCATGTCCGTCAGAAAGGTAACCCGGTTTCCGTAACCAGGTACAGGGCCAGCAGTTCGCCGATGAAGACCAGCACGCCGGTGACGTAGAGGATGCCGGTGGCCGACTGGGTGGAGCGGCGGCGGATGCAGTCGTGGGCCATGTAGGCGAAGACCGCGGGGACCACGAGGCCGACGAGCCAGCGGGTGAAGATGTACAGGCCGTACTTGCCCCAGAAGAGGTACGTCGGATGCCGCGCGTGGAGGGACGGCGCGATCATGGCGGCGGAGGCGAATCGGAAACCAATTGCTCCGGCGAGCCAGAGGTTGAGGCGGAGGAATGGGGCGATGCCCATGCGGCTGGCGGTGAGGTAGGCGTGGCCGAGGAGCATGTCCATGAGGCACAGGCCGGTCATGGCCGCGACGCCGGAGGTGGAAAGGAGGAGGGAAGGGAGTATGACGGAGCGGGGGAGTGAGGGGGTAACGGGGTAAAGGAGGCTGATGGCCGCGGCAATCCCGGCGATTGCGGCAAGGGCGGCGGAGATACGCTGGGCCGTGCGGCGGGCGGTTTGCGCGAGGGCGAGTTGGGCCAGGATGGCGGCGACCGTTGCGCTGTAGAGGGAGAGAGTGAATGCGCGGTGCACAAGTGGGGCCGTGCGGCGGGTGAAGAAGAACAGGGAGAGGGCGGCCATGCTCAGGGCAAGGATGCCGCAGAGGCGGAGCCATTGGAGCGTAACCTGCCTGGGGTCGGAGATGGCGGCCGCCAGCATGATGCCGGCGGCGAGGAGGATCAGGAATGTTTCGGGCATGGAGGAGCGGGTGAATGTAGGTGGGAAATGCGGACTGGGGAAGAGGATTGGACACGAAGTTACGAAGACACGAAGCGGGCGCGGTGGGCGGAAGTGGCGCTGTGTCATACCGGGGGATTGGGTTCGTTCCGCAATGGCGCGCGCTGGGTTGGAGGGAGTTGGGGTCGATTCTGGGGCTGCGAGGGGGATTTTTGGCAGGTTTGAGTGGGTTGGATTGGGTTCGTTCCGCGGGGGCGGAGGGGCCGAGGCGGGGAGGGGGCGCGGTGTGGGAAGACTGCTGTTGTGGGACTAAAACGGACAAAATACCCCCTTTTTCAGAGTTCTAACGTCGTTATTCTATCATCACCCAAACTCCGTGTCAATATAAATTTCTGCGACGGGAGGGGCTTTATCAGGCGGCTGGGGGCGATCGTCTGGTACGGCGGGGGTGTGCGTTGCGGGCGGTCATATCGCGGCCAATGAGGGGTCAGGAGGTCTTCGCTGCGCTTAGACACCGGCGTGAAGTTCGATTCAAGAGGAGCATTCATCAGGTCCGCAGTTTTCGTCCGAGCTTTTGTTCGACGGATTGGATTTTGGAGTCGAGGCGTCCGGATTGGTTTTTGCGCCAGTCCATTTTGACGGTGCAGGTGATGCGGTTGCAGTCTTTGGCGAGGGCCTGCTGGCATTGGGAGATCACCGCCATCACTTCGTCCCATTCGCCTTCGAGGCAGGTGCCGAGGGGGCCGAGTTTGTAGGGGAGGCCGCTGCGGTCGACGATGTCGAGGCAGCGGGCGACGTATTGGCTGACGGATTCGCCTTTGTCCATGGGCCAGATGCTGAATTCGGCGAGGAGCATGGGAGTCCTTTCGTTGCGGGAAAGTGGAATTATCGAGCCCGCGTGTGGGTTGGCTTACTATAATAAAGGCGGTGTGGATTTTGGCAGGAGGAGTCATGCGTTACGACCTGCTTACTTTGGTGTTCCTGGCCGGGGGATTGGCGGTTGCCGCCGAGCCGGCGGGGCCGGCGTCGCGACCGTCGGAGGCGGGGAAGGTGCTCATCCTGCCGATGGCCAGGATCAGCGGGGATCAGACGGGACAACAGGCGGACTGGATCGCGAAAGCGGTGCAACAGAGCCTGGTCGCGGAAGTCGCGCGGACGACCGCGGCCCAGCCGGTTGCGCCGGCGGCGGCGTCGGGTGTGACTGATCCGGAGGCGGCGGTGCGGTCGGGGCGCGAGGCCGGCGCGCGGTACGTGGTCTTGGGGAGCTACCAGGTGCTGGAGAGCGATCTGAGGATTACGGCGCAGGTGCTGGAGGTCGAAACGGGAAATTCCATCGGCGCGCTCAAGGCGACCGGCAGCGTGCGTGAGCTTTTCTCGATGGAGGACACGCTAGGGTCGCAGCTGGCGCGGTTGCTGCCGCGGCGGGAAGGGGATGCGACGGCGATCGCGTCGGCGACGTCCTCGACGGCTCCGGCGGTCGCGCCCGAAGGGGCGGTGCGCGTGGGGACGCCGTTTGACGGCTCGGGGCTTGAGCGTTCGCTTTACCCGGCGGCGCCGATGGCGGGGACGTATGACAACGCGTATGACCGGTACGTCTACAACCCGCCGGTGTATCCGTATTACCCGTCCTACGGGTATTCGTACGGGGGTTACCCCTATGGGTACGGGTACGGTGTGGACTACTTCCCGTATGGGTCGGGGTTTTGCGGGTTCGGGAGCCGGTTTCTCACGGTGGTGATCAATCGCGATCACGACGGGCATCACGGCGCGCAAAACCCGATGCCGACCCCGACGCCGCCGGCGATGACGCCGAACACGCCGCCGGTGGTGGTGACGCCGCATCCGAGCGCTCCGGGCGGCTTGGTTGGGCCGAGGCCGATGCAGCCGATGCGTCCGGTTGGGCCGGCGCCTGGGCCGCCGGTGCGGCCGCAGAGCGTGGGTGTGATGACGCCGGTGCGGGGTGGGAAATAAGCGAGCCCAGGGCTGAAGCCCTGGGCTTGGCATCCTACTTTGCGGCTTCCTCGGGGTTTTCGGTGATTTCGTCGAGGGCCTTGTCCACTTCCCTGGCGTCGAGGATGCCCATTTCTTCCAGCGCGAGTAGCGCGGCCTTTTGCTCGGCCATTTTCTTGTTGGGGCCCCAGGCGCTGGTGAAGCGGCGGCCGTCCACGCAGACGCAGACTTCGAAGCACTTGCTGTGGTCGGGGCCCTTCTCGTCGAGCAACTCGTACTGGGGCGTGGCGCCCATGGCCTTCTGGGCGTGCTGCTGGAGTATGGCCTTGTAGTTCTGCTGGTGGCCGTCGCAGGCAATGGCCTCGATCTTGGGGCCCATCGTGCGCAGGACGTATTCCTTGACCTTTTCGAAGCCGCCGTCGAGGTAGAGGGCGGCGACGATCGATTCGTACACCGCGGCGGCGAGGGAGCTGGGCATTTGCTCGCGCGAGCTGATGCCTTTGCCGATCATGAGCAGATCGATGAGGCCGGTTTCGATGGACACTTCGGCGCAGGTTCGGCGGGAGACGACGGCGGACTTGATCTTGGTGAGCTCGCCTTCGAGGTATTCGGGGAAGCGGAGGTAAAGGGCCTCACAGATGATGAGGTCGAGGACGGCGTCGCCGAGGAACTCCATGCGCTCGTTGCTGTTGAGGCGGTGGTCGGCGATGGAGGCGTGGGTGAGGGACTCCTTGAGGAGGTCGGGTTTGTTGAAGGTGTGGCCGAGGATTTTTTCCGCGCGGGCTTGAGTTTCTGGGCTCACGGTGGCGTAGCTCGTGTTAGCAAGACAGGGTGATACCGCTTACACGGCCGCGCGAACCGGCGTCGGGAAGGGGCAGCAACGCGTGGGGGGAATGCGAATTTCGATGATCCGACCGGCGGAAAATCCGCGGCAGTGATCGGCGAAACTGGGATTCCGCGAAGCGGCGGCTGCCCGCCCGTGGCGACACGTGTCGCAACGCCGGGGCGGCGGCAAACACGGCGTAAGTCGAAGTGCGGCGGATGAATCGATTGGGAGTCGCTCCGGGATGGCCGGTCGCCGGGCTCCTGTGATTCGACACCTCTGGTTACGCCGGGGCAGTAGCGTAGCGTCCGAGAAAATGGGTGTCAATTCGGAAAGAAAGCGGGGGTCGCTTGCCTGAGGCGGCGGGCGGATTTACGATAGAGTGTTGGTCCGAAGCGGCCGAATTCAGGAATGTTTGCGCCGCCGTTCGCACGGGAACTTTGCGGTCGCTGTCCCGTCTCACCCACCCGACGTCTGGGGCCAGTATGAAGTTTTGGCGAGTTGAGGTTGCGCTGTTGGGGTTGTTCGCCGCCGTATCGTTGCCGGCGGCGCCGGCCGGGGCGCGGGAAGCGGCGGGGCCGCAGCCCGGGGTCGCGCCGGCGACGCGACCGGCGGGGCGGGGCGCGGCGGAAAGCCTCTTCGATCCCAGCCGTCACATGCGCGTCGCCGAGGTGAAGCCGGGGATGAAGGGGTACGGGCTGAGCGTCTTCAAGGGGACGAAGATCGAGCGGTTCAACGTCGAAGTGGTGGCGGTGCTGAAGAACTTCAACCCGAAGTACGACGTGATCTGGGTGCGTTGCTCGGGACTTGACCTGGAGCACACGGGGACGGTTTCGGGGATGAGCGGTTCGCCGATTTTTCTGAGGGACGAGCAGGGACGGGAGCGGCTGGCGGGGGCGTTCGCGTACGGGTTTCCAATGATGAAGGACGCGACGGGGGGCGTGCAGCCGATCGAGTACATGCTGAACCTGCCGGGGCAGCCGGCCGACTACGACGCCGGAAGGCCGGCGGTCGCCGAGCGCGCTGCGGACGGGGCGGCGGGGAAGGGCGACGCCGAAAAGCGAGCGCGCTGGTCGCTGGACGAGGTGGCGCCGCTGCCGGGGGCGGCGCGGCCGCCGAAGAATTATCCGTTCGGGTTGCTGGGGCAGAGCGGGCCCAATCCGAGACTGGGCGTTGACGAGGACGCGGCACGGATTCGGCCGCTGGCGACGCCGCTGATGATGGCGGGGATTTCCGGGCGGTGTCTGGATGAGTTCGCGCCGATTTTCCGGGCGTACGGCCTGGTGCCGCTGCAGGCGGGCGGGGTGGGAGGCACGGTTGCGGCCGACGGGACGGCGGAGCACGTGAAGCTGGAGCGCGGGTCGGTGCTCACGGTGCCACTGATGACAGGCGACATCGACATGACGGTGGTCGGCACCTGCACCGAAGTGATTGGCGACCGCATTTTCGGGTTCGGGCACTCATTCAACAGCGAGGGGCCGGTTTCGCTGCCGATGGGGACGGGGCAAATCGCGACGGTGATTGCGAACCTGACGACGAGCTTTAAGCTCGGGTCGCTGCTGGACCCGGTGGGGATGCTGGTGGCGGACCAGACCGTAGGCGTCTCCGGCAGGGTGGGAAAGTTGCCGGCGATGGTACCGATTGAAATTCGCGTGAAGTATGCGGACGGGAGCGAGGACCAGACGTATCACTTTGACGCGGCGGTGCACCCGCGGTTTACGCCGCTGCTGGTGGCGGCGGCGTTCGTCGCGGCGGCGGGTGGGGCGAAGGAATTCCCGCAGTACCACACGCTGGATTACGACCTGAACATGGCGTTTGCGAACGGGAGGTCGCTGGAGATCAACAACACGCTGGTGAACGCGTCGGCGGGGGACGTGTTTTTTGAAATGGGGACTCCCCTGCTGGCGGCGACGGACAACCCGTTCGAGCGTGTGTGGCCGAAGAAGATCACGGGGACGGTGCGGGTGCTGCCGGAGGCGCGGGACGCGAAGATCCTGTCGGTGAACGTGCTGAAGCTGAAGTACAAGGCGGGGGAGACGGTGAAGGCGTTTGTGACCTACCGGCCGTTCCGTTCGCCGGAGGCGGTGCTGCCGATCGAGTTTGACCTGCCGCGGGATTTGCCGGAGGGGACGTATCAACTGTCGGTGACGGACTGGCAGAAGTACCTGGAGCAGGAGCGGGCGGCGAACGCGTTTCGATTCGTCGCGGAGAACGCGGATCAGGTGTTCGACGTGCTGAAGGACCTGAGCGGCGTGAAGCATGATGCGCTGTACCTGCGACTGCTGCGGCAGCCGGACGGGGTGGCGATCGGGCGGACGGCGATGCCGCATTTGCCTTCGTCGCGGCGGATGGTGCTGATGGACGCCGGGCGGAGCAACACGCTGCCGTTCGTGAGCACGACGGTGAAGGTGATCCCGACGGAGCTGGTGATGAGCGGGTCGGCGGATTTTCTGATCACGATCGAGCCGGACGCGAAGGTGCAGGTGGCGGGGCCGGCGAACAAGCCGCCGGCACCGGCGGCACCGACGGGCGGGGCGAAGCCGGCGGACGGGAAGCAGCAGGGAGCGCCGCCGGCGAAATCCGATCCGTCGAAAGCGGAACCCACGAAGAAATGACCGCCAAACGCAAGCGAATGCCACGCGGCGTTTGATTCACCGACAGGCACCTGGAGCAATTATGGTTCGATACCTTCGTCCGCTGATCCGCGCCGGTCTGTTCCTGATCACCGCGAGCGCGGGGGCGGTGGGGACGTCGCACTGGACGCAAACGAGCGAGGCGGACTTTAAGGGCGGGACGTTTCAGAACGTCGTGGCGACGAATTTCGGGGACCTCAAGTTGTCGCGGGCCGTGCACAACATCCTTGAGCCGGACCCGCGAGTGAGCGCCGTGTATTCACTGGCGGAGGCGGCGGACGGGACGATCTACGCGGGCACCGGGCCGCAGGGGGTGCTGCTGGCCGTGAACGGGGACAAGGTGACGACGGCGGCCAAGCTCGACGACAACCCGAACATTTTTTGCGTGCTGATCGACCGCGGCGGCAGCGTGCTGCTGGGCACGGGCGGGGAGCGCGGGCGCGTGCTGCGGCTGGGAAAGGACCGGGGGAAGCCGGCGGAAGTGTTCTCGGCCGACGGGGTGCAGTACGTCTGGGCGATCCGCCAGACGCCGGACGGGAACATCTACGCGGCGACGGGGCCGAAGGGAAAGCTGTTTGAGATCCGGCCGGACGGCACGCGCCAGGTGCTGCTGGAAACGGACGAGAACAATCTCCTGAGCCTCCTGTCGGACGGGAAAGACCTGCTGTACGTCGGGACCGATCCGAACGGGCTGATCTACCGCGTCAATCGCAAGACGCGGGAGTCGTTCATCCTGTTCGACGCGGGGGAGACGGAAATTAGCGCGCTGGCCATGGACAAGTCGGGGAACCTGTACGCGGCGACGGCGGAGGCGCGTGAGGAGCCGCCGGGGCAGGGGGAGCAGCCGGCCGGACAGCCGCGCGCCGGGCGGCCGGAGTCGGGGACGGGCGGTCAGCCGATCCCGTCGCAGCCGGCGCCGGAACCGAAGCCGCCGCAGCTTCCGAACCCGACGCCGGGCGAGCCGCCGCCGATCCCCAAGGGCGCGCCCAAGGGTCCGGGGGGTTCGAAGGCGCCGCTGTTTTACGTCGCGCCGCGGGGGGCGCAGCTTGACGAGGAGGAGGAGCCGGAGCCGGCGCAGGACCGGCCGCGTCCCGGGCGGCCGGGCGCGCCGGACATGTCGCCGCCGACGCGCGACCCGCGGCAGGGCGCGCAGCGCCAGCCGGTGCGGCAACGCCCGGCGCAGCCGCGGCCGGAAGGCAACGCGATCTACCGGATCGACCGCGACGGGTTCGTCACGGAAATCTTCCGCCAGAATTTGACGGTCCTGTCGATGATCGAGAAGGACGGCGTGCTGCTGGTCGGCACGGGCAGCGAGGGCAACCTTTATCAGGTGAGCCCGGCGGCGGAGGAGACGGTCGTGCTGGCGAAGGTGGACGCCAAGCAGGTGATGTGCCTGCTGCCGGCGAAGGACGGGCGCATCTTCCTCGGGACCGCCAACGTGGGTGGGATCGCGGCAATGAGCTCGGGGTTCGCGGCGGAGGGCACGTACACCAGCGCGGTGCTCGACGCGTCGCAGATCAGCCGCTTCGGAAAGATGCAGCTCGAAGGGACGCTGCCCGGGGGCGCGACGCTGAAGGTGGCGACGCGCAGCGGCAACGTGCGCGACCCGGGGCGATCGGGGTGGTCGAAATGGACGGGGGACGTGCCGGCGTCGGAGTTCACCGGGGTGACGTCGCCGGCGGCGCGGTTCCTGCAGTACCGCCTCACGTTCTCGAGCAAGGACGGCGGCGAATCGGCGGTGGTGGATTCGGTGAGCATCGCGTACCAGGTGCCGAACCTGGGGCCGGTGGTGCGGTCGGTGCGCGTGGCGGGCAGCGCCAAGTCGCCGGCCGAGCCGGCGGCGGAGCGCACGCCGGGCCAGCTTACGCCGGGGCGCGGCACCGCCGTGCAGACGGTCGCGTGGGACGCTTCGGACCCGAACGGGGATTCGCTGACGTACTCGGTTTACCTGCGCAGCGGCGCCCGCGGGCCGTGGGTGCTGCTCCAGGAGAAGCTGCGCGAGGCGACGCTGGAGTGGGACACGCGGACGGTCGCGGACGGGCGTTACGAGCTGAAGGTGGTCGCGTCGGACGCCGCCGCCAACCCGCGCGGGAAGGGCAAGAACGGCAGCCGGGTATCGGACCCGATCCTGGTGGACAACACGCCGCCGATGATCGGGGACATCAAGTGGAAGCGGCAGGGCGCCGGCAACAACGACGTGAAGATCGATTTGGCGGTCATGGACCGCACGAGCACGATCGCCGGCGTGGACTACAGCGTGGATTCGCGGACCGACTGGCAAGCGGTGCTGCCGTCGGATAACATCTTCGACAGCCCGAGCGAGACGGTGGGCTTTGTCGTGCCGTCGCTGAAGGCCGGGCCGCATCAGGTCACGATCCGCGCTACGGACTCGCGCGGGAACCGTGCTTACGAGACGGTGTCGGTGACGCCGCAGCCGGAGCCGCAAAAGAACGCGGCCAACGACGCGAAGAAGGACGCGGCCGGGGAAAAACAAGGTTCGTAAGGATCGAGAGAGAAGGTTCGCCCCCATGCACTACCCCCACAAGAAGAGCAACATCAAGCGGGCGCGCAAGATCGGGTTCCGCGCGCGGATGAGGACGAAAAAGGGCCGGCAGATGATCAACCGGAAGCGCAGCGCCGGCCGGCGCGTGCAGGTCGTGTGACTCGCACGCACGCAAAGACCAGCAAGCCCAGGGATGGTTGTCCCTGGGCTTGCTCGTCTTTGGGGGGCTGGCGGCGCGAATCACTCGCGCTTGCCTTGGCGCTTAAAAAACCTGACCATTCTCCGGTCGAACCGGGGGCGCAATTCGGTCGAGGCGTGAAGAGGACGAGCATGATCCGCAACGTTTATCGGTGGCTGTCGGTCTGTGCCGTGCTGGTGTTGGTCGTCGCGTGCGCGCTGCCCGCGGCGGGCCAGGAGAAGGCGAAGAAGCGGCAGAAGAAATCGCCCCTGCCGCAGCCGGACGTACCCGCCGGCGCGGCGACGGTCGAGCCGATGGCCACGCCGCCGGAACGCATCCACGTGCCCAAGGACTTCAAGGTCGAGCTGATCTTCAACGTTCCCAAGGAAAAGCTCGGCTCGTGGGTCGCGATGTGCGTGGACCCCAAGGGACGGCTGATCACCTCGGACCAGTACGGGTCGCTGTACCGCGTCACGCCGCCGCCGCCGGGCGGCAGCCAGGGCGAGACGCGCGTGGAGAAGATCGAGCTTCCGATCGGCCATGCGCAGGGGCTGGTGTGCGGATTTGACAGCCTCTACGTGATGGTGAACGAGGACAACGTGTACCAGGGCCGCGGGCTGTACCGCGTGCGCGACACCGACGGCGACGACAAGTACGACAAGGTCGAATACCTGCGAAAATTTGAGAAGGGCAACGAGCACGGTGTGCACGGGCTGCTCCTCTCGCCGGACGGCAAGTCGCTGTTCGTCGTGCAGGGCGACCAGACGGTGATGACCCAGCTCGCCTCCTCGCGCGTGCCGCTGGTCTGGAGCGAAGACCACCTGCTCCCGCGCATGCCCGACGGCCGCGGCTTTATGAAGGACACGCTCGCCCCCGGCGGGTGCATCTACAAGGTGGACCCCGACGGCAAGAATTTCGAGCTGTGGTGCAACGGGTTCCGAAACGAGTACGACGCGGCCTTCGACCGGCACGGCGACCTGTTCACCTACGACGCGGACATGGAGTGGGACATGAACACGCCGTGGTACCGCCCGACGCGTATCTGCCTCTGCACCAGCGGCGCCGAGTTCGGCTGGCGCAACGGCACCGGCAAGTGGCCGCCGTATTACGCCGACAGCGTGCCGCCGGTAATCAACATCGGCCCCGGCTCGCCGACGGGCGTGTGCTTCGGCTACGGCGCCAAGTTCCCTGCCAAGTACCAGGATGCGTTCTTCGCCT
>Ga0308176_10002478_pt1 | contig 11669 bp, 8 predicted proteins | sample PhyCR2_3_FD_203890 | JGI IMG/M metagenome (GOLD analysis project Ga0308176, IMG submission 203890) | Soil microbial communities from UC Gill Tract Community Farm, Albany, California, United States - DLSLS.C.R2 | ecosystem: Environmental > Terrestrial > Soil > Agricultural land | place: USA... | reverse complement strand
GAAGACCCGAAAGCCTTTTACGGATTGGGGAAGGCCTACGAGGCACTCGCAACAACGCGGTTTAACGAATTGACGAAGCTTGCACCTCAATCCGGGTACGTCGCATCGCTAGTCGCAGATACGCGCATTCAGCGGAGGCAGTATCGGAGCGCTTTCTTCTTTTACAAGGAAGCTGAAAAGAACACACCGAATCTACCGGGACTGCACGCAGCACTCGCGCGCGTGTATCGCGAAACAGGACACCCCGATTGGGCAGCGGCCGAGGAAAAACTGGAAGCGGCGCCGGATTGCAAGGCGCAGACGCAGGCTTGCCGGTTTGTGCACGGAGATTACCTGGGGGCGACAAGGGTTGTGGACAAGACGGAATCGTCCCTGTTCTGGGCGGCACGCGCCTACAACCAATTGGCAATCGACGCCTTCGCCAGATTAGGACAGATGCCTGATTCGCCCGAACTGCATGCGTTGAAGGCCCAGATCTTCCACGATCACGGACAGGACCTGGAGGCAGCCAAGGAGTGGCGAGCGGCCATCGCCATCGCTCCCGATCCGAACGACCTGAGGCTGAAAGCAGAACTGGCGAATGCCCTGTTCCTGGCCCGCGACTACGCGGGCGCAATGCCGATGATTCAGCAGTTTCTCCAGCGAGAGCCCGAAGCAGCTGATTGGAACTTCATGATGGGTGAAAGTCTTTGGCGGACGCAGCAGGCCGAAAAGGCGGTTCCCTATCTCGAGCGCGCACTGAAGAGCGATCCGAAGATGCTACCGGCTCATGCCGCCCTGGGGCTTGCACTGGTATCGCTGGGCCGCAACAGCGAGGCCATCCCGCATCTGGAAGCCGCAGCCGGCCTGGACGATGACGGAAGCCTCCACTACAGCCTCGCTCGGGCTTACCAAGCGGCAGGCGACAAAGAGCGTGCGCGCGCGAGCATGGAACAGTACACGGAGATCAAGAAGCGCAATGCGGAAGTGAACGGCGAACTGGCGAAAGAGGCTGAGATCACGGCGCCTGCTACTCCGGCTCCCGCACGGTGAGTACCTGGTTGGCCCTCATGTTTTCGAGCACTTGACGTTTGCCGCTGGGCCAGAGAATTTCCGCCTTGTCAATGACGGTAGCGGCTCCCAGTCCGAAATGAACACCATCCAGGCTCCCTGACGCATAGCTGACCGCACTCGTCATTTCATTCACCTGGTTGCCGATCCGCACGCGAGCGCCGATGCCGTCGCGATTACTCTTCGTGCCCACGAGCTTCAGGCAGATCCAGTTGCTGGCCGATGGGCTCTCGTTCCGCCAGAGTTCGGTCTCCCCTTCGAGAGAAGAGACCACCACGTCAACACGGCCGTCCCGGTCAAAATCGGCATAGCCGCTTCCGCGATGAGCCTTCGCGCCAGTGAGACCTGCGAGGTCAGAGACATCGGTGAACGTGCCGTTCCGCGCGTTCCGAAACACCCGGTTCGGCTCCTTGTAAACCGCAGCTTCAAACATCTCCACGCGGTCATTCACGTGCGCGTCCGTCGTGAACAGGTCTTTCCAGCCATCATTGTCGAAGTCAAAGAGACCGACGCCCCACCCGCTGTGATGCAACGAGAGGGCGGCCATGTGGGACGCGTATGTTGCGTCGGTGAATGCCTCTTTCCCGGTGTTACGGAAAAGCGGAAATGTTTCCGATGCGAGGGCCGTGACAGCAACGTCGGGCAAGCCATCGTTGTCGTAGTCCCGAAAATCCGCGCCCATACTCGCGATGGGCTTGCCGTCTTCGCGTAGTGCGACACCAGCGAGGAGCCCAACTTCCTCGAACTTCCCGTGCCCGAGATTGTGGAAGAGAAAGTTCGGCATATTGTCGTTTGTGACGAAAACATCTGGAAGGCCGTCGCTATCGTAATCAGCAAAGACGACGCTCATACCTCGGCCAGGGAATTCGAGGATCCCGGCCTTTTTTGAGACGTCTTCGAACTTGCCATGCCCCAGGTTGTGATACAGAGTGCCCGGAAGCGGATCGAAGTACTTGGGGTGGCAGTAAATGCGAATGCCTCGTGAAGAGTCGCCACAATACCGGTTTGCGGTCGTAGAGAATTTCGCATAGTGCACGACCCACAGGTCGACCAGACCGTCGTTGTCGTAGTCGAACCAGCCACCGGCCACGGCCCATTCGCCGCTCGTGATGCCCGACGACCCAGTAATGTCTTCGAACGTGCCGTCTCCCCGGTTTCGATAGAGGAGATTGCGATTGACTCCGGCAACGAACAGGTCAGGATGCCCATCATTGTCGAAATCCGCAACCGCAGCGCCCATGGAATAACCTTCGCCCGCAATGCCTGCACGCTCGGTCACGTCTTTGAACTTCAGGTTTCCCTCGTTGTGATACAGACGATTCCAGTATTTGGGGCCGGACTTACGAAGCGAAGGGATCTCGGCGCCGTTGGTGAAAAACACGTCCGGCAAGCCATCGCCGTCGTAATCGAAAACCGCGAGGCCGCCCGCCATGGTCTCGATCATGTACTTGTCGGGCGTCGGGCAATTATGAAGGACGAAACGGAGCCCGGAAGACGGCGCTATGTCACGAAAACGGATGGACGAAGACTGATTTTCCGCGCCGACGATGAGAACACAGAGGAAGGCTGTGCAGCTAGCCAACTTCCACAAGCTCGGGCGACTCCTTCTTGCCGATCATACGGCGCGTCCGGAAAAAAATGGCAAAGACGAGGAATAGCGCGAGCGCGCCCATGCTGGAGCTCATCCAGAACCCGTTCCAGTTGCGAACCAGTCGGCCGCCAGCAGTGGTGGTAAAGAAGTCGACCGCAATCCCCGAAAGCAACGAGCCAAAAAACATGCCGATGCCATAGGTGACGAAAGTATAAAGGCCCTGTGCCGTATTGCGTAGGTTCGCTGGTGCTTCCTGGTCGGTATAGAGTTGGCCGGTTATGAAGAAGAAGTCGTAACAGACGCCGTGGATGAGAATTGCGACGTAGAACATCCACATGCGATCGCCCGCGTTTCCATAAGCAAGCAGTGCATAACGTACCGCCCAAGCACATAATCCCAAAAGCAGGATGCCGCGCACGCTGACACGCCGGAAGATCAATGGCATCAGGATCATCACGAAAACTTCAGAGAATTGGCCGAGCGTCATCTTGCCGGCGGCATTGACCACGCCAACTTCATTGAGGAATGCGTTGGTGAAGGAGAAGTAAAACGTCAGAGGAATGCAGGCAAGTATCGAAGCAGTCAGGAACACTGAGTACGATCGATCCTTCAACATGACCAGCGCGTCAAGCCCGAGGATCTGGCGAGCGGATATACGGCCCTGTTTGTTTGCCGGCGGTGTGTGCGGGAGGAATAGGCAGAAGACCGACATTACGACCGAAGCGCCAGCCGCTAGGAGGAACTGCGCTGAGGATGCCTCGACGCGGAGTTTCCCGACGACGATCCCGATCAGGATCCACGCTACCGTACCGAACACCCGGAATAGTGGGAATCGGCGTGCGTCCGTAATGTTTTTGAGCGTAATGGACGTCGTTAGCGCAAGGGTTGGGAAGAAGCACAGGCAGTACGCGAACATGAGGCCATAAACAGCGGGAAAGGACGTCACGCGCGTAACCAGGTAGAGAAACACGGCCCCGATCAGGTGAACGGCTGAAAGCACCCGCTCGGTCGAAAAGTAACGGTCAGCGATGAGGCCGACGAAGAACGGCGAGATCATCGACGCGAGCGCGGTGGTTCCAAAAACCGCTCCGGTCTGTGTGCCCGAGAAATGTAGCGTGGCCGTTAAGTAGGTGCCGATCGTGACGTACCAGCAACCCCAAACGACGAAGTTGAGGAACATCATGATGCAGAGTCGGATATTCACGGAACCGGGCATGTTTTCAGAGTTCTCTAGAGCGATTCGGACGGCTCCATTCAGTGTCGACGAGTTTCTGGACGAACGCAAGGAACCGCCGATGTCTTTCTCCTGGTACCGTCCGGAGTTTTGGGCTCGGTGCGCGTAGGAACGATAAGGAAGACCTGCCTCGATGGACGTATCCGCCCGGGAATTGCCGAACTATATGATACGAAGACCATGAAAGTGCTTGCGGTCGTCTTGTGCATCTGTTCCGGTACGCTTGGGTCGGCTCAGTTCGTCGATACTTCTGCGAGGCCAACGGGAGGTCGCACCAACGATCCTGCCGCTGTCGAGCTGTTCCGGGATCGGGGTTTGGGTCTCTTCATCCATTGGGGCGTGGACGGCACGCTAGGCGGCGTGATATCGCATTCTCTGGTCGGCGCTTCACCCGACTACACTGATCGCTTCTTCAAGACGCTGCCGGGTTACTTCAACCCCGATCAATACCGGCCCGACGATTACGCCCGCCTGGCTAAACTCGCAGGATTCAAATACGTAATGTTTACGGCGAAGCACCACGCCGGGTTCTGCATGTGGAACACGCAAACGACGGAATTCAGCGTCATGCACACGCCCTATGGCAAAGATGTGATGGGCCCAATGCTCAACGCTTTCCGGAAGGAGGGCATCGCCATTGGGATCTACTTCTCGCCCGACGACTTCTGGTGGCTATATCAGCACGGCATTACCATCAACCGGCATGTCAAAGGTGTTTACCCGCAAGACATTCCGGAGTTCATGGACTACACCAAACGCCAGCTGAAGGAACTCCTGACCGGATATGGGCCGATCGACTACTTCTTCTTCGACGGGCCGGCCGAGCAATTGACCGATTACGCCTGGTCTCTGCAACCGAAGCTCGTCATTACCCGTGGAGTTATGGAAACTCCCGAGCAATATACACCCGGAGTCGCTCTTCCCGGTGCATGGGAAGGTAACCTCACCATGGGAACGGAGTGGCCATGGAAGGCGACGAACGAGCACTACAAATCTGGAACGGAATTGGTCGATACGTTGATCGAGACCCGCGCCAAAGGTGGAAACCTGCTCCTGAATATCGGGCCGAAGCCAAATGGAACGATCCCCGAGGAACAGGATGCGCGCTTACGCGAAATCGCGCTCTGGCATTTCGTAAACGGTGAGTCTGTCCACGAAGTCCGGCCGTGGGTGGTCACGAACGAAAAGAACATATGGTTCACGAAAGCGAAAAACGACGGGACGGTGTATGCGTTCATCACCGGCGACACTCATTGGCGCCTTGGCGATGCGAAAACGATCACCTTACGATCTGTTCGCGCCACGTCACAGACCAAAATCTCCGTTTTGGGCCAATCTGACGAAATCGTGGAGTACAAGGCAGATGTGAAGCCGAAAACCACATGGACGCAGGACGGAGGTGGTCTGCGTGTCACCGCTTATAGGGCTCAGCGCCTGTATACCGATCGCACCTGGCCCGATCCTGTAGTCCTCAAGATGACACATGTGGAAGCTGCGATGAAGCCGCCTGCAGTGGTCACCGAAAGCGCCCAATGGGACCCGCGCAGCGGCAAAGAAACGCTACATGGCAGGTTGGCCGATATGGGCAATGTAGAACGCGTTGAGGTTGGTTTCCAATACCGCGTGAAAAAGGACGGAACCGACCTTTCGGAACGAATCGAACCCTGGACGGACTTGCCGACGAGCACCCGTACCGCTACTGGCGAATTCACCTTCACGTTGGACTCCCTGACCCCCAACCGGGAGTACGAGTTCCGAGCCCAAGTCAAACATCCCTTGCTTACGACCTACGGCCAGGAGAAGACGTTCCGAACTTCTGAGGCGAGTCGATGAAAGTCGCGCGAGGTCAGGAAGTGGCGACCAAAGCGGGCGAAATCGAATGAAGTGGAATCAATTGAATCGATGCATGAACCCGGAATTTCTGACAGCTGATTCAGTAACTTCCGGCGCACGCCAGAGTGCCTTGTCCATGCTGAGAGGTATTAGGCGAGGCGCTGTCGTCTACGCCGGCCACGGAGCGCGCCCTCGGGCGAAGTTGCGCACCATAACTCGAGCGGTGCAACTGTTCGTAGCCGTGCCGCTCACCGCTTTATCGATCTACGCCCAGCAAGTGCCGCCTCCGCAACAGCTCGCTTTTCAGCCGTATCATCTCAGCGGCATGTACGAGCTTGGGGAAACTGTCGGCTGGATAGTATCGCCGGGTCCCGCTAAGCCCACCTATGCGTATAGGTGGACCATCCGGCGAAACAACTCAGAGATTCTCAAACAAGGGAAGCTTGACCTCTCTTCGGGTAGGGACAAGATTGAGGTTGTCGGCGATCAGCCGGAGATGATTTACGTCGCCGTAGAACCCTATGCAGACCTGCCGAGTAATACAGCTGTACCTGACCACGGCCCTGCCTCAAAAGCCGGTTCTGTCCACGGTGACGCATCGGCCTTCGTAGGCGGTAATACGGGCCGCAACAACGGCCTTTACGCGGTCGGTGCTGCCGTTGCTCCAACTAAAATCGGGCTCTCAACGCCGCGGCCGAAAGACTTCGACGCATTCTGGGACGCAAAACTGGTTGAGCAGGCCAAGGTTCCGATCAATCCGGTGCTAACTCAGGTGCAATCTGAAATCCCCGGCGTTGACATGAGCATTTTCGTGCTCGACGCACTCGGATCCAAGGCGCACGGCTATGTGGCCAAGCCGGCCAAGCAAGGGAAGTTCCCGGCCCTCATCCAGCTGCAATATGCTGGTGTCTACGCTTTGAACGCTCGCGCGGATGCGCAACATGCGGCTGACGGCTGGTTAGCGATCAATGTTGACGCGCACGACAAGCTGCCGTCCGATCCTTCCGGCGGAGTCCCGAAGACGTACTCGGCGCTGGGGAACACGGATCGAGAGAAATCTTACTTCTTGAACATGTATCTACGCGATTCGCGTGCTCTGGACTATTTGTTGACACGGCCAGACTGGGACCGCAAAACGATTGTGCTTGCTGGAGGTAGTCAGGGAGGCCAGCAGAGTTTCGCCCTCGCGGGTCTGCGTCCCGAGAGAATCAGTGCCGTTCTGGTCTGCGTCCCAGCTGGAGCGGATACGAACGGGGACCTTCATGGCCGTCATGCTGGCTTTCCTTACTGGCCATCGAGCAACCCGGAGGCAATGAAGACCGCTCTCTATTTCGATCCGGTCAACTTCGCTTCACGTATCAAGTCGCCAGTGCTCGCAGGCATGGGATTTATCGATACCATCTCGCCGCCAGCTGGAATATGGACAACGCTCAACCAGATACCCGTTGGGACGGAACCGTTGCCACTAATTGAGTCAGAGCATGACAACCTGACTCCGGAAAAGGGGCGAGCCTGTCCATCTCGAACGCAGCAGATACTAAACGGCCTGCGATCCGGTGCGCCGTTCAATCCCACCATTCTGAAGTAATTTACTGAGGGTCGGAGCAGGCGTACAGCCGTAGCGTAGGATGTTCCCCGAAGCCGCCGGCAATAGCCACACAGGGATTGAGCGCTGCGGGTCCCAAGGACGAACGATCAGACGTCAGATCTCCAGCAGATCCTTGCCCAGTACAACCGGTCCTTTATACCCGCCCTGGCGCACTGCATCGGTCCACATCTCATCCGTGATCTCAGGATCCTCGGGCGGAACAAATGTGACAAGACGAGCGTTTTCACGCGCGCTTCAGCGGCCACGCGACCGACCTTTACAGCTGGCGTGTGATGGCTCAGAATCGATTTTTTCAAAGCCGCTGAGTTGTAAAGGTTCCGCGGCATGCGATCTACTCCTGAAGGCCAGAGCACCTCATGCACCAGCACATCGGCGTCACGAGCGAGCCGGATCAGGGCCTTGCAGGGCCTTGTATCTCCGGAGATCACGATCGAACGATCCGGCGTGTTGAGCCGGTAAGCAAACGCAGGCACGACCGGCGGGTGATCCACGAGAGCGCACGTCACCACGACACTATTTTCCCGCAGAATGACACCCTCCCGATTCAGCTCATGTGGCCTGATGAGCGGCGCTAGCGGAACTTTCGCTTCATCCGCGATGCGAGTCCGAATATCAAAAGCGTTCATCTCGAGAAATAATTCTGTCATGCGCGTCAGCGGCGGTGGTCCCCAGGTATCGACTTGAGTGCGCAGCCCGCATCCCCAGGCGGTCAGGAGCAAGGGGCCATATTCCGCGTTATGGTCGGAATGTTGATGGGTGATGAAAACGTGCCGAAGAGAGCTCAGACGTATATCCGCAAGGGCCAGGTGAGTGGCGACACCAACACCGCAATCAATCACATAGGCAGTCCCATTGACGACAACCACCTGAGAACTAGGAACGCGGGTCTTTCGCGGACAGGGGCCTCCCGCGGTCCCAAGCAGGATAAGGCGTGTTTTTGAACCCGCAGCCTGTGCCTCCGCGGATCGGCTAAGCGCTGGCGACAGACTTACTGCGGCCACCTGACGAGCTAGCTCGCGTCGTGAAATGCGGGGCATAAGTTCTCCTGTCGCGGCAGCATAACACCACAGGCCTCAGCCCTGCAGAGTACTCCTGAAAAGCGCCTCGATTAGCTGTTGATCTTGGGGAGGCAAGAGATTCTAACAACCGTCGAACGCGGTTTCCGGATTTGGCCGGATCCGGGTAAAGATCGTATCCTTGTCCGATCAACCGAGTGTCCGTTCCCGATCTTGTTCGCGGAAACAACGCTCATGCGATACAACAGACTCATGCACCGGCGGACACTTCTTCTTTCTTCAATCGCCATGGCCGCGGCCAGGCTTCGGGCGGCAGAGCGGCTACCGATCGCAACGGCAGTCGAATACAGCATGCTGCCGCAGAGCGCATCGATACCGGAGCGATTTCAGATTGCAAAGGATGCAGGCTTCGAGCGCATTGAATGCCCAACGACCCGCGACCAGGGTGAAGCGGAGGCAATGAAAGCAGCCGCCGAGAAGGCAGGTATCAAGATTCACTCGGTGATGAACATGGATCACTGGAAGTATCCGCTTTCCTCACCCGATCCAGCAGTAGTCGAGAAAAGTCTGGATGGCGCACGAGTCTCGATTCGGAATGCACATCTCTGGGGTGCCGACACCGTGCTGGTCGTTCCGGCCGTCGTCGATGCCCAAACCTCTTACCGGGATGCTTACACCCGGTCGCAAGCGAACATCCGCAAGCTGCTGCCTTTGGCCGAGGAACTCAAAGTAATCATCGCGATCGAAGAGGTTTGGAACAAGTTTCTTCTCAGCCCGATTGAATTCGCGCGCTACGTAGACGAGTTCAAAACCCCGTACATCAGAGCTTACTTCGACGTCGGAAACGTCGTCCTATACGGATACCCGCAGGACTGGATTCGCACGCTCGGAAGCCGAATCGTCAAGCTGCACATTAAAGACTTCAGCTTCCGCAGAGACGGGAGAAACTCCGTGGCGAAGTGGCAAGGGCTCGGAGAAGGCGACATTGACTGGCCCGCGATCTATGCAGCCCTGCGCGATATCGGATACAAAGGCACCGCAACCGTCGAATTGGAAGGCGGTGACGCGGGCGCACTCAAAGAAATATGCCGGCGCCTGAACCTGATCCTGAGTGGCGAGATGCCAAGCGGGGCTAAACCCGCTCACGGGTGATTCGTGAGGTCTCGAACCATGATGTCGCGGAATTTCATATTCCCGTGACCCCCGGCATGGAGCTGAAGTGCGATCGGCCCTTCGAAGGATTTGGGCTTGGGGTCGGTGAAGTCGACCATAGGGACACCGTTCAGGCGTGAACGGTAGCGATTGCCCACGACCTCGAGAACATATTCGTTCCATTCACTCATGCGCACCACGGTCTCGTTTTCGGGCGCAGGCCACACGATCCAACCTCGGCCATCGCCATAGAGACCGGCGGTGTGCTGGCCGATCCTGCAGTCAACTTCGAACTGCAGGCCTTGCGTGATCTCGGGGGTGCCTGGTTTGAACGCCGTGTGGAAGAACACGCCGCTGTTACCATCGCCCTCACAGCGGAAGCGAAGTGACAGCTGGAAGTCGCGGAAGGACTTCTCGGTCTGGAGATAGCCGTAGTCCTTCGTGAGTCCCCGTCCGTGGATCACGCCATCCTCGACAGTCCAGCTTTCCTGCCCGATCTTCACCCAGCCGGTGAGGTCCTGGCCGTTAAACAGCGAAACCCAATCTTCGCCGGGCAGCTTCTTCTTCACTTCCTGGGAATTGGCAGCCAGAATCAACAGCGGGAGTGCGCCAACCAGGGTGATTAGGCGATTGCGGAATGCGGAGGTTCTCATATGTTTGGAGCGAAGCTAGAATCTTAACAATCTTCCTGCTATGACCAGTTCCTTCGCAACCGAAGACATGGCTGTCGGCTACGCCAGGCACAGACCTCCTGTACACGAGCGCGTATTCGAACTGCTTGAACTTGGTGCGGGAACGCTGCGGGTACATCGCGCCCTCGACCTCGGGTGCGGGGCTGGCGTATCGACTCGGGTGCTGCAACCGCGGGCATCGGAGGTGATCGGACTCGATCCATCCCCGTCCATGCTCGAATGGGCAAAGAAGCTCCTAGCCAGTGCAGGTTTCGTCGCGGCCAGGGCAGAGGCAATTCCGATTGCGGATGGAACTGTGGATCTGGTTACCGCGGCGGGCTCGCTTAATTACTCCGCGTCGGAGAGTTTCTTCAATGAAACGGCGCGCGTACTCAATTCCGAAGGGTCACTGCTCGTCTATGACTTCGAACCCGGCAGGTCCTTCCGCGACGCTCCCGGGCTGGACCGCTGGTTCGAGGAGTTCTCGTTGAGGTATCCTTGGCCGCACGCAGACGGACGAGAAGTCCAGCCGGAGACCCTCGAAACGGAATCGGACAAGTTCAGATTGGTGAGGGCCGAACGCTTCCGGATTCCGATCGCGATGACACGCGCAGCGTACGCTGACTATATGATGACGGAGACGAACGTCGCGGCAGCGGTGGCACGGGGAGTCTCGGCGCAGGAGATCCGGCAGTGGTGCGGAGAGACGCTCAGATCGATCTGGAGCAACGAGCCGAAGGAGATCCTGTTCTTTGGGTATTGGGCTCAACTCCGACGAAAGCCATAATCATGCCGGCGGCGTTTACTGCGGAAAGGTATCTTAATGCGTTCAGCGAAAGAACAGGAACTAGGTTTGATGTTCTGGACCACGGGAAATCCGGAACAGGACATTGCGCGCGTGTCTGGGTTCGGATTGTCAGCAGGTCAACTCGGATTTCCGGGTGAGCTGCCGCTTGACAACATCGGAGAAAGGTGGGCATCGGCGCTCTCGAAGAATCCCGAGTTCGCCCTTACAACGGCGGTTTGCAGCTACGTTGGCGAAGATTACGCGGACGTCGAGACTGTGCGCCAGACTGTCGGGCTTGTGCCCCGGAATACGCGGGCTGAACGCGTGCAAAGAACGAAAAAAGTTGCAGACATAGCTGCCTCTCTGGGAATCGGAAGTGTCGCCTGCCACATCGGATTCGTTCCGGAGGACCGTCGAAGCCCCGAGTACGCCGAATTGTGCTCGATGGTTCGCGGCATTTGTGATCACCTGAGTCCGCGCGGGCAGAACTTTACGCTCGAAACGGGACAAGAGCCCGCGGAAGCACTCATGGCGTTCATCGACGATGTCGGCCGCGACAACTTGAAGATCAATTTCGATCCGGCGAACCTGATTCTATACGGGATGGGCGATCCGGTTGACGCCTTACGCGCCGTAGCGAGCCGGGTTGTTTCCGTGCATTGCAAAGATGGCGTGCGTCCCAAGGCGCCGGGTGCTCTTGGAGTTGAACAGCCACTGGGTTCCGGC
>Ga0308176_10002474_pt1 | contig 11676 bp, 7 predicted proteins | sample PhyCR2_3_FD_203890 | JGI IMG/M metagenome (GOLD analysis project Ga0308176, IMG submission 203890) | Soil microbial communities from UC Gill Tract Community Farm, Albany, California, United States - DLSLS.C.R2 | ecosystem: Environmental > Terrestrial > Soil > Agricultural land | place: USA... | reverse complement strand
TGACCTCCGATTGACCCACCCGAACTAGCCTGGACACCAACCCAGTCTGCTGTTCGACATCGGGAGGTTCCATGCGCGCCCTGTCCCGCCTTGCCCCTGCCCCGCTGATCGCCATCGCGCTCGCCGTCGCCACGGGTTGTGCCGGCGATCCGGCCAGTCCACCGGAGCCGCCGGCCCGCCCACCTGAGCCGCCGGTCGTTCTTCCTCGAACCGGTACGCTGCAGGTGCATCTGTCGCTGTTCGGCTCCGGACCTCCTCCGGCGGGCGTACTCCTCGCGCTCGATGCCGGACAGCCCGAGCGCTACGATGGTATGGGGCCGTTCACCCTCGGCCCGGTGCCCGAGGGGCCCCACGACGTTCGTCTCGACATTCCCGAGGCGCGCTGCTCGCCGACGGTGTGGAGCGCCTCGGGCGTGGTCCGGAGAGGCACGGTCACTGCGCTCGCGCTGGCCGCCGAGTGCGACTCGATCGTGCCGGGAACGTTCACGGTGTGGACGGCCGGGGATTCCTTGTCTTCCTCGACCGGCGCTGAGGTCATGCTGGACGGCCGCTCCTACGGCAGCATCGGGGTACCCGGCATTCAGACTCTGCCTCGGGTGGCCAGCGGCGATCACCGCCTCACCCTCAGGCTGGATTCGACCACCGCCTGCGCTTTCCTGCCTGATACGGCGGCATTCACCCTGGGGCGCGTCGCCGACACGGTGGTGTTCGTGCTTGTGTGTCCGCCGCCGACCGGGACCGCCACCATCGACGTGGATCTGACCATGCGCGTGCTCGGCATCGGCTCGCCTTTTCCCTCGCTCACGGTGTACCTCGACGGAATTCCGCTCCCGGCCGCCGTCGGCAGCAGGACCACGTTAACGACCACCTTCGGTTCCCACGAAGTCCGGCTGGCCGTGCCGGCCGGCTGCGGTCTCGGCTTTCTCGAGATCCCCAAGTCACCCAACCCACAGGTGCTCACCCTCACGCCCGAGGCGCCGACCGGCCGCGCCTGGTTCAACGTGGTGTGCATCTGGCCCTGACGGGGGGCAGTGGAGCAGCCCGGCTGGCGGGGCCGGGTGCGGGGCCGCATGTTAGTCGCCATCCCGCACGGGTGGCGGCCGCCCCTGACATACTCCCTGCCCCGTATTGCCGCGGCCCTGTCGGGTCGCTACACCATCGAGCGCGAGCTCGGTCGTGGCGGCATGGGTACGGTCTATTTGGCGCGCGACCGGAAGCACGAGCGACCGGTCGCCATCAAGGTCCTACCCCCCGACCTCGCGGCCGCGCTTGGGCCCGAGCGTTTTCTGCGCGAGATCGGAATCGTCGCCCGGCTAAGTCACCCCAACATCCTCCCGCTCCACGATTCCGGCCACGCCGCCGGGATGCCCTACTTCGTGTCGCCCTGGATCGAGGGTGAGTCGCTCCGCGAGCGCCTGGCCCGGTCGCCGACTCTCTCGGTGGAAGAGGCCATGGCACTGGGCGCGGAAGTGGCCGATGCGCTGGCCTACGCGCACGCCCGGGGCGTGGTCCATCGCGATGTGAAACCCGAGAACATCCTGCTGCACCAGGGCCACGCCCTCCTGGCTGATTTCGGAATCGCAAAGGCCGCGGGAGACAGCCAGCTCACCGACTCGGGCCAGCCCCTGGGGACGACCGGTTACGCCAGTCCGGAGCAGGCCGCCGGCAGCGCCGCCGCGGACGGTCGCAGCGACATCTACAGCCTCGGCTGTGTGCTCTACGAGATGCTGCTCACCGCTGCGGGCGACGGTAGCGTGGCCAGGGGACTGCTGGCGCGCCGGTTCACTGAGCCGTTACCCGGGATCCACCGGCTCCGCCCGGCGGTGCCCCCGTGGATCGACCCGGTGCTGGCGCGCGCGCTCGCGCTTTCTCCCGGCGAGCGCTATGGCAGGGCCGAGGAGTTCGCCCGCGCTCTCCGGGGAGCGCGGGCGAGAAAGGTAAGCCAGCCCCTCCGCTGGCTCGGTGCTCTCGCGGCGGTGTTGCTGCTGGCGGCAACCGCTCTGGCTCTGGCGACCCGGAGCGTCCCGCGCGCCGACTCCCGCGCCGTTGTGGTGGCCGAGTTCGAGAACCGGACCGGCGATAGCGCCCTGGCGCCGGTGGGCGACATCGCCTCGGACTACATCGCGCGCGGTCTCGCCGCCACCGGGCTGGTGCACGAGGTCTACGATGCTCGCGCCACCGCGGCCGAGCTGGGCCGGATCCACCAGCCGGGGCCGGCGCCCGCGCGCGACCTCGCCCGCCGCGTTGGGGCCGGAATGGTGCTGTGGGGCAACTTCTACCGCGAGGGCGACAGTCTCCACTTCGAGTCGCAGCTGGTGGACGCGGGCACGGGCCGGGTGATCCTCTCGCCCGCGCCGGTCGTCGGGCTCGCCGCCGAGAAGACGCGGGTCGTGGAGCTCCTGCGCCAGCGGGTCATGGCTGGTCTCGCAGTGGCAGTCAGCCGGGACTTCGGACCGTGGCAGGATCCGAGCGTTCCGCCGAGCTACGACGCGTATCTCGAGGTCCTTGCCGCCGAGCAGGCCGGCTGGACTTTCGACTTCGACGACGCGGCGCGACACCTCACCGCCGCGGCCCGGCTAGACTCGAGTTACGTGGGGGCACGGACCGCGCTGGCCGAAGCGCTGGCCCTCGCCGAGCGATGCGGCGAGGCGGACTCGGTGGTGGGCGGCTTCGAGGGCCGCCAGGCAGCGTTGTCCCCGCTTCAGCGCGCGCAGCTGGCTTGGAGCTCGGCGAGCTGTCGGCACGACTTCGAGGGGCAGCGGCTGGCCAGCCACGCCATGCTCGCGTCCGCACCCCGTTCGGTCGGCGCGGCGGTGCTGGCCTCGCTGGCCGCGACCCAGACCAACCGCCCTCGCGAGGCGCTGGAGGTGCTGCTCCGGAGCGATCCCCGCCGCATCGGGATCAGCGGCACGTCGGTGGCGGTGTACCTCGACTGGCTCGCCGGGGCCTACCATGCCGTCGGCGATCACCTGCGGGAGCTGGCCACGGCGCGGGAGGGACTTCGGGCGTACCCCGGTTACCTGCATCTCGAGAATGACGAGGGGTTCGCACTGGCCGCGCTGGGCGACACCGCGGCGGCGGAGAGTCTGGCGGTCGCGTGGCTGTCCCGCACCCCGGACGAGCACGCGTTCAGCGGCCAGCAGGCCGAGTGCGTGGCGCTCGAGCTGTCGGCCCATGGATCGGCCGGCCCATCGCGCCGCCTGATGCATCGGGTGGCCGCATGGTACGACACGCTGGGATGGGAGCGCGCCAACGGGAAGGACCGCCTGCCCTGTCTCTGGTTCCTGTTCAGTCCCGACTACTACACCGGACGTTGGGCCGAGGCACGGGGGCACTACCGCGCACGCCTGGCGCAGGACAGCACCGATCTGCTGGCGCATGCCGCATTCGGCGCGCTCGCCGCCCGCCAGGGCGATCGCGCCGAGACCCGGCGGATGGACCGCTGGCTCGCGGCACGCGGCGACGAGAGGGCGACGTATGCCCGTGCCCGCATGGCCCTGCTCGCGGGAGACACCAGGGCCGCCGCCGGATTCCTCCGCCGCGCCAACGGCCAGGGGCTGCACGTGCCCGACCACCTGGATCCGGACCTCGCGCCGCTCCGGGCCGATACCGCCTATCGCGATCTCTTCCGACCCCGGGGATGAGTGGAGCCCGGCAGGCCCGCGCCGCATGCCTGGTGGCGGTGCTGGCCGCGAGCGCCGCCTCGGCCGGCGCGCAAGGCGTCACCGGTGCAGCCCTGCACGGCTTTGTGAGCGACCCCGCGGGCCTACCGCTGGCCGAGGCGGTCGTGCTGGTCACGAACACCGCATCGGGCGAGCGGTGGCGAACGGCGACCGATGCCGGGGGCCGGTTTCGCTTCGAGTGGCTTTCGGTCGGCGGGCCGTATCGGGTTGAGGCTCGAGCAGTGGGCTACCTGCCGGCGGCGGACGATGGGCTCGCGCTGTCCCTAGGCGGCCACCAACTGGTGCGCCTGGCGCTCCGCCCTGCCGCGCTCGTCCTTGCGCCGCTGGAGGCGCGCGCGCCGCCGCCGCAGTCGAGCGGCCCGGGCCGCACCGTAGACACGGCGCAGATCACTCGCCTGCCGCTGCTCAACCGCGACGTGCTGTCTCTGGTCCGCGAGAGTCCCCAGGCGGTCGCCACCGTGGGGGGAAGCTCGATCGCCGGACAGAGCCCGCTGCAGAACAGCTTCCAGATCGACGGCGGGGAAAACAGCAGTCTCTATGGCCAGTTCGCGCCCACCCCTGGCGGGCTGATCGACCTCATCTCGCCGCCCGGGGGAGGCGGGCTCCGCACCGTGCCGCTCGACGCCGTACAGGAGGTGCGGGTGGAGGTCGCGCCGTTCGACGTCCGGGAGGGGAACTTCGTCGGCGGCCTGGTCAACGCGGTCACCCGGTCCGGCACCAACCAGGTGCATGGCACTTTGTTCGGCGTGCTGCAAGACCAGCGGCTCGCTGGCCGCGACACCGGCGGCGCGTTGTTGCCGCGGTTCCACACGCTCCAGTACGGCGGCAGCGTGGGCGGCCCCCTGATCCGCGACCGGCTGCATGTTTTCCTCTCGGGCGAGCTGCAGAGCAGCGAAACGCCCTATGCAGGCCCGCTGATCCGCGCGGACACTGCCGGCGGCATCGACTCGGCTGGTGTCGGGATCCGCTACGCGAGCGCCACCCGATTCCAGCGCATACTCCGCGACGGCTATGGCGTGGAGCCTGGCAGCTTCGGTCCGACCGACACCCGGAACCCGGCCCGGAGCCTGTTCGGCAAGGTCACGTTGCAGACCGGCGTGAACGGGCGGGTGGAGCTTTCGCAGAGCTACGTGCGAGGCGTCGACCACGGATTTCTGGTGAATCGTGAGCCATACGGCACCTATGGGCTCACCTCGAGCGACGGCTCCGTTCGGAGCACGACGCGCGCCACTCGCGCGGCCTGGAACACCGCGCTTGGCCGCCGCGGCGCCGGAGAGCTGATCGCGTCCCATCTGGTGATCGACGACCGCTGCGAGCCGGTGGGCGACTTCGCGTCGGTTCTGGTTTCGACCGACAACGGGCGCCTCGCCGCAGGGTGGAACCCGCTGTGTCCGGGCACGACCCTGGCGCAGCATGCGCTCGAGCTGACCGGCAATCTCAGCGTGGGGCTGGGCGCGCACCGACTGGTCTTGGGGAGTCACAACGAGCTGCTGGCGTTTCGGGACCCGACGTCGCTCGGGCGCGTAGGCGAGTGGGAGTTCGACGGCCTCGATGATCTCGAGGCGGCGCGCCCCACCGCCTACCGGCGGTCGGTTGGAGGCGCGCTACGCACCGGGCCGGTCGCCGACTTCCGCGTGCGGCAGCTCGGGCTCTACGCCCAGGACGAATGGAGCGCGGGGGCGGTCATCGTGAGCCTCGGCCTGCGCCTGGACGTTCCGCTCTTTCCCGATCGGCCGCTCACCAATCCCGACCTTCGGACATCCATCCTCGGCGTGGACACCGGCACCTTTCCGGATGGCCGACCGCTCTGGTCTCCCCGGTTGGGCGTGACATACACGCCGGGGGAAGGCCGGGTGACCTGGCGCGGCGGGGCCGGGCTGTTCACGGGGCGGCCCGCGTACTTCCTCCCTGGGGATGCGTACCGGTCCACTGGACTGGAACAATTCCTGGTGGACTGCAGCGGCGACGACGTGCCCGACTTCGCACTCCATCCCGGAGCCCAGCCGGGCGCATGCCGCGGCACGGATGCGAGCCCCGTACCACGCATCAGCTACGTCGACCGCTCGTTCCGGTTTCCTCAGGCGCTCAAGCTGTCCGCCGGTGTCGACGCACGGGTCGCAGGTCAGGTGCGGGCCACCATCGACCTGCTCCTGACGCGAACGATCCATCAGATCGATCTGGTGGACGTGAACCTCGGGCTCACCGGACGGCGGCTCGCAGGGGAGGGTGGCAGGGCAATGTACGGAACGGTCGACTCGAACGGCACCGCCAGCGAGTACCGGCCGACGCCGGAGTTTGCGTCGGTGGTTCGCCAGGGCAACGCGAGGGGCGACCGCTACGCTTCGCTGGCGGTGAGCCTCACGGCGCCTCTGGGCCGCCGCGGCAGCGTGAGCGCCGCGTACAGCTACAGCGCGGCGCGCGACCGGATGAGCGCGCCCGGCGGGCTGGGGATCTCGCTCTCGGGTCTCGGCGTGGCGGCGGACGCGATCGGCGGCACCGCGCTGGACGGAACCCCACAGCACCGGCGGCTGGCCCCGTCCGCGTTCGACGTACCCCACAAGCTGCGCCTGAGCGGGACGATCGAGGCGCCGTGGCGCACGTCGGTGTCGTTCATTTACGAGGGCGCCTCGGGATCGCCGTTCACCTACGTGGTCGATGGCGATATCAACGCCGACGGCTTCGGCGTCGAGCGGTTCGGCCAGATCTCGAACGACCCGGTATACGTGCCGGCGGCCGCGGCGCCCGGCGGAGATGTCGCCCTCGTGAACGGGGACGGCACCGCCGCCTCGTCGACGGAGTACGCCCGGCTGGCGCGGTACATCGACCGCGAGACCTGTCTCCGCCGCAGCCGCGGTGGCCTGATGCGGCGCAACACCTGCCGCAATCCCTGGCAGTCGAGGCTGGACCTCCGGCTCGCGAGATCGACCGCGCTCGGGACCGGTCACGAGATCGAGCTGAGCTTCGACCTGTTCAACTTGGCGCACCTGCTGGACGGCGACTGGGGCGTGGTCCGCCGCACCGCCGACTTCGGCCTGGAGGAGGTCCCCTTGGTGCGGCTGGCCGGGTTCGACGACCAGCGGGGCCGGGGCATCTACCAGCTGCGGTTGCCGGAGCCGGAGAAGGCGGACGCTGAGGCGTCGCGCTGGAGGATGCAGCTGGGAGCGCGGTATGTCTTCTGAGCCGATGCTGTGGCTCCGGACGCTGGGCGGGCTCACCCTCTCGCGCGGGTCGGAGAATCTCACGGGTGCTGTCACCCAACGCCGGCGGCTCGCGATCCTGGCCCTGCTCGCCGTCGCCGGCGACGGCGGCATGAGCCGCGACAAGCTGCTCGCCTATCTCTGGCCCGAGTCGGATGCGGAGCGCGCGCGGCACGTGCTCAACCAGCTGCTGTATGCCCAACGCCGGCAGGCGGGGTCGCCCTCGCTGTTCGCCGGGCAGAAAACTTTGCGGCTCGACCCGGCCGTGATCCGCACCGATGTGGCGGAGTTCGGAAGCGCGCTGGCGGCTGACAATCTCCAGAGCGCGGCCGACCTGTACCGTGGCCCCTTCCTCGACGGCTTTCATCTCAAGGACGCTCCCGAGTTCGACCACTGGGCCGACGACCAGCGGGCCCGGCTGGCTCGGCAGGTGCTGGCGGCCTACACGAGGCTGGCCAATGACGCCGCGGTCGCGGGTGACGCTCGCCGAGCGGCGGAATGGTGGCGCCGCGCCGGCACGCTGGACCCTTACGACAGCACCACGGCGCTGGGCCTGGTTCGAACCCTGGCCGACTCGGGCGACCGTGCCGGCGCGCTGTTGGCGGCGCGCCGGCACGAGGAGCTGCTCCGCCGGGAGCTGGGCCTGACACCAGATCGCGTGTTCACCGAGACCGTGGCGCGCCTCGGCGAATCGTGACGCCACTGTCAGAAGCTCAGCCGGCCGCTGAGCGACTGGTCGGTGGCGCCCGTCACGTTGGAGCCGGAGCCGCTCACAGGCAGGCTGCCGTGCGCTCCGGCGAAGCGGCCGGTGCCTCCGCTCACAACTCGCGTGCCGGTGAAGCCGAAGAGTCCGGCGGCGTCGGGCTCCAGGAAATCGATCTCCTCGGTCCCTTCGAGCCGGTCACCGTTTGCCCCCGTGAGGGTGAAGCTGCCCCGGCCGATCGCCGGCAGTACAGTGAAGTCGATGCTGCCGCTGTTGTGCAGCGTGGCGCTCCCAAGATGGGAGAGCTGGCACGCACCGGTGTCCTCGTAATCGGCGCTGGCCAGCTCGTTGCCGTTGGGCGGCGCCTGAAACGCAAGATTGGTCAGCTGGAAGGTGGTGCGGCAGACGCCGCTCAGCGGAATCGTCCCCGCGCGGTCGAGCGACGGGGTGGCCGTGGTGCCCGGCGCCGCGGGGTCGGAGCCGGCTTCGCTGCACCCGACTGAAAGCAGGACCAGGGAGGTGACGAGAACAACGGGCATGGGGCAGCGCATGGAGACACTCCGGTGTCGAGTGAGGATAACGTGCACTCGACAACGTGGGCCGCCGCGGTCAACGGCGGGTCAGCCGGCAGTCAATCGGCGCGGAAGGGCACGAGCATGCGCGAGGGCAAGAAGGCGGGGTCGACTGCGACACTAGCCGCCGTACCGTGCGCTTGGTGTAATTCGCTCCGGCGAGCCGCACGATCGCATCTCCCACGAGCAGTGGTGTGACCCCTGGCCTGACGGCGCTCACATTGGGGGAGGCCTAGGGAAGTCCCGCGAATGGCGCTCGACTGGCGAACGGTGGTACGCCGCCTCATCTTGGTGCCACCACCCACCATACCTCCGGCTCCCCGCACGAGAGGCTCGCCGCCATGTCGAGATCGACCGCCTGCGCCGCGCTCATTGCACTCGGCTCGCTCACGACCGCGCTGGCGCACCCGCCCGGGCCCGAGCGCATCGCCCCCAACGACAACCGTCGGTCCGCCGGCAAGCTCGCGCATGGCGTGCTGACGGTCGCGCTGGAGGCGCGGTCCGGCGTGTGGCGCCCGGAGGGCGACAGCGGCCGAGCGCTGGACGTGGCCGCGTTCGCGGAGGCGGGCAAGGCGCTGTCCACTCCCGGGCCCGTGATCCGGGTGCCGCTCGGCACCCAGATCCACGCGACGATCCGGAACCGGCTCGACCGGCCGCTCACGGTATACGGCTTCGGCCCGGCGGCGACGACGGCGGGGGAACAGGCAGATTCCGTCACCATCCCGCCCGACAGCTCGGCGGCGGTCCGGCTCACACCCACGGCGCCGGGGACCTACCTCTACTACGCCAAGCGCGGGACGGACCCCCTGGGGCTCCGGCTGGTGGAGGACATGCAGCTCGATGGCGTCATCGTGGTCGATCCGCCCGGCGCGCCGCGCCCGGCGAACGACCGCATCTTCGCCCTGTCGTGGTGGTGCTCCGTGGCGCCGAAGAGCCCGTCGGGTCTGGGCCGGTGCACCATGGCGATCAACGGGCTGTCCTGGCCGCACACCGAGCGGCTGGCGTACGCGCAGGGCGACTCGATCCACTGGCGGGTGGCGAACTTCACCGAGCTCGATCACCCGATGCACCTGCACGGCTTCTATTTCCGGATGGAGTCCAAGGGCGACGGCCGGACGGACACGCTCTACGCCCCCGAGCAGCGACGCATGGCCGTGACCGAGGTGCTCCAGCCGTTCGGTACCATGTCGCTGTCGTGGCTGGCCGACCGGCCGGGGAACTGGATCTATCACTGCCACTACGCCATCCATCTCTCCAAGCTGGTCGCGCTCGATACCGAGAACGGCGAGCTCGACAGCACCATGATACACCACCACATGTCGGACCGCCCGCACCAGATGTTCGGGCTGGTGCTGGGGGTCAGCATCGCGCCCAAGGGCGCCAATCCGGTGGCGATGGAGACGCCGCGCGCCATTCGGCTGGTGCAGCGGGAACGGCCCGACATCTACGGGTCGCAGGCGGGCATGTCCTACGTCATGGATGGCACGGCCGAGGCGACGGACCCGTCGGCGCTCCCGGTGCCGGGGCCGATGCTGGTGCTCGAGCGGGGCAAGCGGGTCGCGGTCACGATCGTGAACCAGTCGGAGGAGCCGGCCGCCGTGCACTGGCACGGCATCGAGCTGGAGAGCTATCCCGACGGGGTGCCCGGGTGGAGCGGCTCGGGGAACACGGTGCTGCAGGCCATCGCGCCGGGTGACTCGCTCACCGTGCGGTGGACGCCGCCGCGGGCCGGCTCGTTCATGTACCACTCGCACTTCAACGAGTCGATGCAGATGGGCAGCGGACTGTACGGCCCGATCATCGTGCTGGAGCCGGGCGAGCGGTTCGACTCGGCGACCGACAAGGTCCTGTTCTTCGGAACGGCGGGCAGCGCCAGCAATCCGGTGTTCGGCCCGTTCCCGGGATACGTGATGAATGGGAAGACCAGCCCGGAGCCGATGAATCTCAAGGCGGGCACGCAGTATCGGCTGCGGGTGTTCAATCTGGCCGGAGACTCGCCGCTGCAGGTGTCGCTCGATTCGGGGACCACGCCGATCAGGTGGCGGCCGGTGGCCAAGGACGGCTACCCGCTGCCGCCGTCGCAGATGGCTGCGCGGGAGGCGGTGGTGGTGTCGGACCCCGGGGAGATCTACGATTTCGAGTACACGCCACCGGCGGCCGAGGAGCTGACGCTCAGGTTCGGGCCGGTTCCGCCGCCACCGGCGCCGGCGGCTGCGGGGCCGCCTCCGCCACCCACCCCACCGCCTCCGGCCGACTCGGCGGCACCACCGGCGCCGGCTCCGCCGCCGCCGACGGTGAGCGTCGCGGTGCACGTGCGATAGGCGACGGAAGCCCTCAGACGGATTGCTCCCGCGCGAACAGGCGCTATCCTGCAAACTGGGGCGTTTCAAAAGCGCCAGGGCAGGAACCAGCACTGAAGGGAGTCGAGCAATGGCAAAGGTCCTCATGGTACTTACATCGCACGACCGGCTGGGCGATACCGGACAACCCACCGGCTTCTGGCTGGAGGAGTTCGCCGCCCCGTACTACGTCTTCAAGGACGCGGGGGTCGACCTCACGATCGCCTCGCCCAAGGGCGGCCAGCCGCCGATCGATCCCAAGAGCGATGACCCCAAGGCCGAGACACCGGCCATGAAGCGATTCCGGCAGGACCCGGAGGCGCAGCGCGCGCTGGCGAACACGGTCAGGCTCGCGAGCGTCTCGGCGGGCGACTACGACGCGGCCTTCTATCCCGGCGGCCACGGGCCGCTGTGGGATCTGGCGGAGGACCGCGACTCGATCGCCCTGATCGAGCAGCTCTATGCCGCGGGCAAGCCGGTGGCGGCGGTGTGCCATGGTCCGGCGGTGCTTCGCCGCGCAACGGCGCCGGACGGCGCGCCGCTGGTCCAGGGGAAAGCGGTGACCGGATTCGCCAACAGCGAGGAGGCGGCGGCCGGGCTCACGAACGTCGTACCCTTCCTGGTGGAAGACGCGCTCAAGGCCAACGGGGGGAAGTACTCGAAGGCGGCAGACTGGGCGGACCACGCCGTGGCTGACGGGCACCTCATTACCGGGCAGAACCCGGCCTCGTCGGAGTCCACGGCCAGGCTGCTGCTCAATCAGCTGGAGGCCGGGCTCGGGATGACGGCCCGCGCGGGGGCGCAACGCCGGTAGGGCGACGACCGTCCGTGAGGCGCCGAGGCTGTCTGTCTACCCCCGGGCCGGCAAGCGCATCTGTTTCCTCAGACTCCGGTCGAATGCCGACTCGGGAACGAAGCGCCGAAGCAGACTGACCTGCCGCGCCGCGCGGCCCGCGGTGTAGCGGCTGCGCGGGTGTGCCGCGGTCGAGGCCTTCACCACCGCGCTCGCGACCAGCTCCGGCGTGTCGGCGGTCTTCATCCCCTCACGCAGGACGCCCTCCGCGTTGGTGCGCGCCGACTGGTACACCTCGAGCTGCTGGTCTGCCTGGTAGACGTTCCCCTCGAAGGAGGTCCGCGTATAGGCGGGCTCGACCAGCACGACCCGGACACCCGAGCCGCGGA
>Ga0308176_10002473_pt1 | contig 11676 bp, 12 predicted proteins | sample PhyCR2_3_FD_203890 | JGI IMG/M metagenome (GOLD analysis project Ga0308176, IMG submission 203890) | Soil microbial communities from UC Gill Tract Community Farm, Albany, California, United States - DLSLS.C.R2 | ecosystem: Environmental > Terrestrial > Soil > Agricultural land | place: USA... | reverse complement strand
AGCAGCTCGCCGCGCTGGCCGAGGACAAGCCCGAGGGTGTCCGCAAGGTCGTCCCGCTGAAGGTGGCCGGTGCCTTCCACACGCGCCACATGGCCTCCGCCGTCGAGGCGCTTGCCGAGGCCGCGGCGCGGCTGACGCCCGCCGACCCGAAGGTCCCCTACGTCTCCAACAAGGACGGCCGCCAGGTCGCCTCCGGCGCCGAGGTGCTGGACCGGCTGGTCGGCCAGGTCGCCAACCCGGTGCGCTGGGACCTGTGCATGGAGACGTTCAAGGCGCTGGGCGTCACCGCGCTCATCGAGGTGTGCCCCGGCGGCACGCTGACCGGTCTGGCCAAGCGCGCGCTGCCCGGTGTGCGCACGCTCGCCCTGAAGACCCCCGACGACCTCGACGCGGCCCGCACGCTCATCGCCGAGACTGCGACACCTGCCGCTGACGCGGCGAGCGCCTGACAAGGAGCCCAAGACCCATGTCGAAGATCAAGCCCAGCAAGGGTGCCCCGCACGCGCGCATCCTCGGCGTCGGCGGCTACCGGCCGACCCGCGTGGTGCCCAACGAGGTGATCCTGGAGAGGATCGACTCGTCCGACGAGTGGATCCGTTCGCGCTCCGGCATCGAGACCCGGCACTGGGCGGGCCCCGAGGAGACGGTCTCCGCGATGTCCGTCGAGGCGGCCGGCAAGGCGATCGCCGACTCCGGCATCGCCGCCGAGCAGATCGGCGCCGTGGTCGTCTCGACCGTCTCGCACTTCAGCCAGACCCCGGCCGTCGCCACCGAGATCGCCGACAAGCTGGGCACGAACAAGGCCGCCGCCTTCGACATCTCGGCCGGCTGCGCGGGCTTCGGCTACGGCCTGACCCTCGCCAAGGGCATGGTGGTGGAAGGTTCCGCCGAGTACGTGCTCGTCATCGGTGTGGAGCGGCTCAGCGACCTCACCGATCTGGAGGACCGGGCCACGGCCTTCCTGTTCGGCGACGGCGCCGGCGCGGTCGTCGTCGGCCCCTCCCAGGAGCCGGCCATCGGCCCGACCGTGTGGGGCTCCGAGGGCGACAAGTCCGGCACCATCAAGCAGACGGTCTCCTGGGACCGTTTCCGGGTCGGCGACCTCGCCGAACTGCCCCTCGACAGCGAGGGCAACGTCAAGTTCCCTGCGATCACGCAGGAGGGCCAGGCGGTGTTCCGCTGGGCCGTGTTCGAGATGGCGAAGGTCGCCCAGCAGGCGCTGGACGCGGCCGGAATCAGCCCGGACGACCTGGACGTCTTCATTCCGCACCAGGCCAACATGCGGATCATCGACTCGATGGTGAAGACGCTGAAGCTGCCGGAGCACGTCACGGTCGCCCGTGACATCCGCACCACCGGCAACACCTCGGCCGCCTCGATCCCGCTCGCGATGGAGCGGCTCCTGGCGACCGGGGAGGCGAAGAGCGGCGACACCGCGCTCGTCATCGGATTCGGGGCGGGTCTCGTCTACGCCGCCACGGTCGTTACCCTCCCCTAGGCACTCCGTGCCGGATCTCGCTTCCGGCTCGGTGCAAACTGCCACAAACCGTCTGGATTATCGAAGAAGGAGCGCCTGACATGGCCGCCACTCAGGAAGAGATCGTCGCCGGTCTCGCCGAGATCGTGAACGAGATCGCCGGGATCCCCACCGAGGACGTCCAGCTGGACAAGTCCTTCACCGACGACCTGGACGTCGACTCGCTGTCCATGGTCGAGGTCGTCGTCGCCGCCGAGGAGCGCTTCGACGTGAAGATCCCGGACGAGGACGTCAAGAACCTCAAGACCGTTGGTGACGCCACCAACTACATCCTCAAGCACCAGGCCTGAGTCACCCCTTAGGCCGTCAGGCTGCTAGGCCCCGCCACCCGGCGGTGGCGCCGTCGAATCCCGTTTTCCGTTGGAGAAAGAATTCCCGTGAGCCCGACCAATCACACCGTGGTCGTCACCGGTATCGGCGCAACCACACCGCTGGGTGGCGACGCAGCCTCGTTCTGGGAGGCCCTGGTCGCCGGCAAGTCCGGTGTCGGCCCGCTCGAGCAGGAGTGGGCGGCCGAGCTGCCGGTCCGCATCGCCGCGCGGATCGCCGTCGAGCCCGGCGAGATCATCCCCCGCCCGCAGGCCCGCAAGCTGGACCGGTCCGCGCAGTTCGCGCTGATCGCCGCTCAGGAGGCCTGGAAGGACGCCGGTTTCACCGCCAAGGCCGGTGAGGACGCGTCCGTCAACCCCGACCGTCTCGGTGCGGTCATCGCCTCCGGCATCGGCGGCGTGACGACGCTCCTGGACCAGTACGACGTGCTCAAGGAGAAGGGCGTACGCCGCGTCTCCCCGCACACCGTGCCGATGCTGATGCCCAACTCCCCGGCGGCCAACGTCGGCATCGAGCTGGGTGCCCGCGCCGGTGTGCACACCCCTGTGTCGGCCTGCGCCTCCGGCGCGGAGGCCATCGGGTACGCGATCGAGATGATCCGCACCGGGCGTGCGGACGTGGTCGTGGCCGGTGGTACCGAGGCCGCCATCCACCCGCTTCCCATCGCCGCCTTCGGCAACATGATGGCGATGTCCAAGAACAACGACGACCCCGAGGGCGCGTCGCGTCCCTACGACTCGGGCCGCGACGGCTTCGTGCTCGGTGAGGGCGCCGGTGTGATCGTCCTGGAGTCCGAGGAGCACGCGAAGGCCCGCGGCGCCCGGATCTACGTCGAGGCGGTCGGCCAGGGCATCTCCGCCGACAGCCACCACATCACCCAGCCGGAGCCGTCCGGCAACGGCATCGCGCACGCGCTGCAGAACCTGCTCGACAACACGGACCTGAAGCCGGCTGAGGTCGTGCACGTGAACGCGCACGCCACCTCGACGCCGCAGGGTGACGTCGCCGAGATCAAGGCACTGCGGAAGGTGTTCGGCGACGACGTCGACCACATGGCGATCTCCGCCACCAAGTCGATGACGGGTCACCTGCTCGGCGGCGCGGGCGGTATCGAGACCGTGGCGTCGATCCTGGCGCTGGTGAACCGTACGGCTCCGCCGACCATCAACCTGTCGAACCTCGACCCCGAGGTCAACGCGGACGTGGTGACCGGTGAGGCCCGCGAGCTGCCCGAGGGGCGGATCGCCGTGCTGAACGACTCGTTCGGCTTCGGCGGGCACAACGTGGTCCTGGCCTTCCGGACCGTCTGAGAGCACAAGTGAGGAGCCCCCACCGGCCGGTGGGGGCTCTTTCATGTGTCCTGCGGGTTCTTCCGCGTGTCCTGGAGGTTCTCGGGCGTGTCCGGGAAGTTCTCGGGCGTGTCCGGGAGGGCTCAGACCACCTGGTGCAGCCAGCGCACCGGTGCTCCCTCGCCCGCGTAGCGGAACGGCTCGAGCTCGTCGTCCCAGGGCTTTCCGAGGAGCTTGGCGATCTCCGCCTCCAGGTCGGTCTCCTCGCGCTGGGAACGCGTCAGGGCCGCGCGCAGCCGGTCCTCGGGGATGAGGATGTCGCCGTGGATGCCGGTGACCGCGTGGAAGATGCCGAGGTCGGGGGTGCAGCTGTAGCGCTCGCCCTCGGCGGTGGCGCAGGGCTCGGCGGTGACCTCGAAGCGCAGCAGGTGCCAGCCGCGCAGGGCGGAGGCGAGCTTGGAGGCGGTGCCGGCCTCGCCCTGCCAGGAGAACTCCGAGCGCCAGGTGCCGGGTGCCGCGGGCTGCCGGATCCAGTCGAGGCTGACGCGCGTGCCGAGCACCCCGGCGACGGCCCACTCGACGTGCGGGCACAGCGCGCGCGGCGCGGAGTGCACGTACAGAACTCCACGTGTCGTCACCGGAACCTCCGGGCAGAGCGGGACATCTTGCGGACTGGCTGGGCGGCCCAGGCGCGACGGCCGCGTTTGATGGCGAGGCTACCCTGCGGCGGGGCAAGGAGTGTGACGTACCGTCGGTCCCGGTGCCAGGAAACCCGCGTCATTCACCCAGGGGGACGCTTGTACGGGGGTGCGGCGTTCCCAGGTCCCCCTTCCGGGAACCCTGGCGCGTTGTCATGGGAGGGAGCACCGCACCGTCGAGCGAGGGGAGCAGCCAAGATGCGCGAGCGAGGCCACCGGGCGCGGGGCGCCGTCGCCGTCATGACGGCGGCCGTCCTGGCCCTGACGGGGTGTGACGCCTTCGGCGGTGGTGGCGCCGGCGGCAAGAAGGACACCGGTACGCCCGCCTCCCGGCCTCCGGCCAGGCCGGCGCCGGTGTGGGACCGCAGTCCGGACTCGATCGCCGCGGTCGGCGACTCCATCACCCGGGGCTTCGACGCGTGCGCCGTGCTCTCCGACTGCCCCGAGGTGTCGTGGGCGACGGGCAGCGACGCCGGGGTCGACAGCCTGGCGGTGCGGCTGCTGGGGGTGCGGGGGGCGGCGGAGCACAGCCGCAACTACGCGGTGACCGGCGCCCGGATGTCGGACCTGCCGCGGCAGATGGCCGGCGCGATCGCCGGGCGGCCCGGACTGGTGACGGTGATGATCGGCGCGAACGACGCCTGCCGCGCGTCGGTCTCGGCGATGACCCCGGTGGCGGACTTCCGGGCGGACTTCGAGGCGTCGCTGACCAAGCTGCGTACGGCGCTGCCCAGGACGCAGGTGTACGTGGCGAGCGTGCCGAACCTGCTGCGGCTGTGGTCCCAGGGCCGGACGAACCCGCTGGGCAAGCAGGTGTGGAAGCTGGGCATCTGCCCGTCGATGCTGGCCGAGGCCGACGATCTGACCGGCGGGGCCACGCGGCGCCGGGAGGAGGTGCAGCGGCGGGTGGAGGACTACAACGCGGCGCTGCGGGCCGTGTGCGCCAAGGACCGCCGCTGCCGCTTCGACGGGAACGCGGTGTTCGACTTCCGCTTCGGCACCGACCAGCTCAGCCGCTGGGACTGGTTCCACCCGAGCCGCGACGGGCAGGCACGGCTGGCCGAGATCGCGTACCGCACTGTCACCGCGCGGAGACCGTGACTAGGGTTTCCCACATGAGCGAACTTTTCTGCACACTTCCCGACGGCGCGCCGGTGCACCGCTGGACGCTGGAGCGGGCCGGGGTGCGGGTGCGGGTGCTGTCGTACGGCGGGATCGTGCAGTCGGTCGAGGTTCCGGACCGGGACGGGCGTACGGCGGACGTGGTGCTCGGGTTTCCCGGGGTGGAGGGCTATCTGGAGCATCCGGAGCCCTACCTCGGCGCCCTGGTGGGCCGGTACGCCAACCGGATCGCGGGCGGGCGCTTCGCGCTGGACGGCCGGACGTACGCGCTGCCGGTGAACGACGGGCCCAACTGTCTGCACGGTGGGAACCGCGGGTTCGACAAGCGGGTGTGGGAGGCGGAGCCGGCCGGGGACGGCGTCCGGCTGCGCCGGGTGAGTCCGGACGGCGAGGAGGGCTTCCCGGGCCGGCTGGAGGTGTCCGTGACGTACACGCTGGACGGCTCCGGGGCGCTGCGGATCGCCTACGAGGCCGTGACGGACGCGCCGACCGTCCTCAACCTCACCAATCACTCGTACTGGAACCTGGGCGGTTCAGGTCATACGGGCGGCCACGAACTGCGACTCGCCGCCTCCCGGGTCACCCCGGTGGACGCGGACCTGATCCCCACCGGGGTTCTCCAGGACGTGACCGGCTCCCGCTTCGACTTCCGCGCGGTCCGCGAGGTCGGTTCCGGCTACGACCACAACTTCGTGCTGGACAAGGGCGTGACACACGCCGCCGAGGAGGTGGCCGAGCTGCACGACCCGGCGTCGGGGCGGGTGCTCACGGTGGCCACGACCGAGCCCGGGCTGCAGCTCTACACCGCCGACCATCTGGCCGCGCCCTTCTCCCCCGGCGACGGGATCGCCCTGGAGACCCAGCACTTCCCCGACTCCCCCAACCACCCGGACTTCCCGGGCACCGTGCTGCGGCCGGGCGAGGTGTTCCGGTCCGAGACGGTGTACGGCTTCTCGGCGCGCTGAGAAAGGGACGAGCCCCGGTCCGGAGGTCAGGTTTCCGGACCGGGGCTGCCCACGGGGGACTTGTCCCGGTCCCGACGTTAAACGCCCCGCCCACCCCGGGACCCGCGATAAGCCCCCTCACAGCGATCCCGTACGAACCCTTCACAAACGGCCACGCCTCAGCCGCGTCACGCCTTCCGGGCGTGGGCCAGGCACTTGCTCGCCACGCACACCAGGGCGAGGGCCACTGCCCAGGCGTGGGCCCCGGTGGCGTACAGCGCGGCGACCCCCGCGCCGAACCAGAGCAGTTCGAAGACGGCGCGGGCCGTGCCGTGGAGTTTGAACCTCGCCCTCGGCGACGCGAACAGCCCCCACAACTCGGCGAGCAGCCCCATCCCGCAGACGCCGACGAGGAAGCCGACGGCGCCGCCATGGGTGACGCCCCAGTACAGGACGGCCCCGAGGACGGACAGCTCCAAGAGGAAGAGGACGACCGGATTCAGGGCCTTCGCCGTCTTCACGCCCGGCAGTATCGCCCGGCGGCCCGCGGGGCGACAGGGCGGGCCGGGTTCAGGAAGGGATCGGTTCGTTCGCTTCGCTGGGGGTCTGGTCGGTGGATTCCTCGTCCAGGAGGTCGCGGGTGAGGAGGGTGGCGCCGGCCACCGCGCCCGGCATCAGGAAGACCGCGACGAACGGGAGCAGGAAGGCCAGGCCGAGCGGGGTGCCGAAGCCCCAGACCAGGGTCTTGCGGGAGCGGAGCAGGGTGAGGCGGGCGCGCAGGTCCACGCCCCGGCGCTGGAGGGCCATGGCGGTCAGTTCCTCGGTGAGGAAGAACCCGGTGACGAAGAAGCCGATCACCGGGACGACCGTCTGGCCGACGAGGGGCAGGAAGCCGGCGGCGAAGAGCAGCACGCCCCACAGCAGGGCCCGGACCAGGATCCGCAGGCTGTCCCGGGCCGAGATCCACAGCTCGCGCCAGAGCGGGAGGCCCGACTCGGGTGCCGTGCCGTCGGGCGAGACGTCCTGGTCGACCTTCTCGGAGAGGCTGTCGTAGAAGGGCTGGCCGACCAGCAGGGTGAGGGCCGTGAAGGTGAGGACGGCCAGCAGCAGGCCCAGGGCGAAGAGGACGGCCGTCAGGAAGCCGCGGAAGAGGCCCTGCCAAGGGCTCCCCCAGTCGTCCGCGAACGGGGTGGCCCAGGCGACCCCGTCCTCGCCCCACACGGCGAGCACGACCAGCGCCGCCGCGTAGAGGACCAGCGTGATCAGGCCCGGCAGCAGGCCGAAGCCGAACTGGCGGCCGTGCCGGGCCACCCAGCGCTGGCCCGCCACGAGATAACCGAAACCCACCCCGAGATCGCGCATGGCGAAGACTTTACTGGGACTCAGGCGGCCAGCATCCGCCGCAGCAGGTCCCGCAGGGACCGCCGCTCCTCGGCGGAGAGCCCGGCGAGGGGCTCACGCGCGAAGCGCAGGCCCTCGCGCAGGTCCCGGGCGACCCTGCGGCCCTCGTCGGTGGCGGCGGCCAGCTTCACCCGGCGGTCCGCCGGGTCGGGGCGGCGCTCCGCCAGGCCCCGCGACTCCAGGCGGTCGACTATCCCGGTCACGTTCGAGGGCTCGCACTTCAGCTTGTGCGCGAGCTTGCGCATCGGCAGCGGCTCCAGCGACAGCAGGCTGAGCAGGCGTGCCTGCGGGCCGGTCAGCGCGTGGGCGGCCGCCGCCTCCTCGTAGTCCGCGTAGAAGCGGGCCACGACGTCCCCGATCAGCTCGACGACCTCCATGGTGAGCTCGTCGGGACGGCGGGCATTCGGTGGTGTGGCCATGCCGTTCAGGATACCGGGTTACTTGACATCATGAAATATTCAGGCTCATTGTTGTTTCAGGTACTGAAGTAAATGAAAGGCGACCCCATGATCAACCGCGAGTGGCACCTTCTCAGCCGTCCGGTCGGCTGGCCGAAGCCCGAGGACTTCGCCCTGGTCGAGACGCCCGTCCCGACCCCCGGCGAGGGCCAGGTGCTGGTGCGGAACGAGTACCTCTCCGTGGACCCATACATGCGCGGCAGGATGTCGGCGGCCAAGTCGTACGCCGCCCCGTTCGAGCTGGACAAGGTCATGCAGGGCGGCGCGGTCGGTGAGGTCGTCGCCTCCAACGCCGAGGGCATCGCGGTCGGCGACCACGTCCTGCACTTCTTCGGCTGGCGCGAGTACGCGGCCGTGGACGCGAAGAACGCCGTCAAGGTCGACCCCCAGGCCGCCCCGCTGTCGACGTACCTCGGCGTGCTCGGCATGACGGGCCTGACCGCGTACGCGGGCCTGCTGCGCACCGCCTCCCTCAAGGAGGGCGACGTCGTCTTCGTGTCCGGCGCGGCGGGCGCGGTCGGCAGCCAGGTCGGGCAGATCGCGAAGCTCAAGGGCGCCTCGCGGGTCATCGGCTCGGCGGGCTCCGCAGAGAAGGTCCGGCTGCTTACGGAGGAGTACGGCTTCGACGCCGCCTTCAACTACAAGGACGGCCCGGTGAGCGAGCAGCTGCGCGCGGCCGCCCCCGACGGGATCGACGTGTACTTCGACAACGTCGGCGGCGAGCACCTGGAGGCCGCCATCGGGTCGCTGAACCAGGGCGGCCGGATCGCCGTCTGCGGCATGATCTCCGTCTACAACAACACCGAGCCCGCCCCCGGCCCGCGCAACCTGGCCCGTCTCATCCAGACCCGCGGCCGAATCGAGGGCTTCCTGGTGGGCGACCACTACGACCTGCAGCCGCAGTTCGTCCAGGAGGTCGGTCCCTGGGTCGCCTCGGGCGCGCTGAAGTATCGCGAGACCGTGGTCGAGGGCATCGAGAACAACCTGGAGGCGTTCCTCGGGGTCCTGCGCGGCGACAACACCGGGAAGATGATCGTCAAGCTCTGACCCTGGCCCGGGCTTTCCGGCATGCGGTAACTTCATTCCGAAATCCGCCGTCGATCGTGGGCGCGAGTCGCGGCGGACCGAGGAGGAAGACAACCGCATGCCCATTCAGCAGTCCGACGTCCTGTACACGGCCGTCGCCACCGCCGAGAACGGCCGCGACGGCCGTGTCGCCACCGACGACGGGAAGCTCGACGTCGTCGTGAACCCGCCGAAGGAGATGGGCGGCAGCGGCGCCGGCACCAACCCGGAGCAGCTGTTCGCCGCCGGGTACAGCGCCTGCTTCCAGGGCGCGCTCGGCGTGGTCGCGCGGCAGGAGGGCGCCGACGTCTCCGGTTCGACCGTCACCGCCAAGGTCGGGATCGGCCGGAACGAGGACGGCTTCGGGATCGTCGTGGAGATCTCCGCGAACATCCCGAACGTCGACGAGGCCACCGCGCGGGTACTGATCGAGAAGGCGCACCAGGTGTGCCCCTACTCGAAGGCGACGCGCGGCGACATCACCGTGACGCCGGCCCGGTAACGGTCGTTGCGCACGACGGCGGCCGCATCCTTGGACGTGGGATGCGGCCGCCGTCGTACGCCGTGTCATCCGGCTGGGGGCGCCGCCCGGTGGACGGCCGCCGCCAGCCGCTCGTTCTCCGCGGCCGAGCCGCCCGGGAACGCGAACCGGCGCCTGGTGTAGCCGTAGGCGAGGCCGCTGCGGGGATCGGCGAAGGCCTGGGAGCCGGCGGCGCCGCTGTGGCCGATCGCGCCGGCGCCCAGGAAGGGGTGCCAGGTGTCGGCCGTGTCCTGGAAGCCGAGGCCGTACGACTTGTGGGCCCGGGCCACCAGGTCGTACCCGGTGGAGTGCGGCTGACCGAACTCCGCGACCGTGTCCTGCTTCAGCAGCGGTGCCTTGCCGTCGACCTCGCTGATCATCGCCGCGTACATCCCGGCCAGACCGCGCGCCGAGGCGACACCCCCCACCGACGCCGGGCCCTGGGCGCGGACCGCGCGCTCGTTCGGCAGCGACTCCAGGTCGGTCGGCTCGGCCCCGTGCCGGTTGAAGGCGATCGAGCCTAGGGTGTGCGGCCCGCTCGGCAGCGCGTCGAGCACCGCCTGCTGCTCGGGGGTGGGCAGCATCGGCAGGGTGGTGCGGAAGCGGCTCTCGCGGGAGGCCGGCAGGCCGAGGTGGAAGTCCAGTCCGTAGGGGGCTCGCACCCGCTCCTCGTACACCTCCTGGAGCGTACGGCCGGTGGCGCGGCGGACGACCTCGCCGGTGAGCGCGCCGATCACCAGGGCGTGGTAGCCGAAGGCCGTGCCCGGCCGCCAGAACGGCCGCTGGTCGGCGAGGCGTTCGGCCAGTGCCCGGTCGTCGGCCAGCTCGGCCGCGCTGAACCCGGTGTCGGTGCCGATCAGACCGGCCCGGTGCGCGAGCAGCTCGCGCAGGGTCAGCGCGCCCTTGCCCTCGACCCCGAACTCCGGCCAGTAGTAGGTGACCCTGCGGTCCAGCTCCAGCGTGCCGTCCTGCACCAGCAGGGCCACGACGAGGTGCGCGGCGCCCTTGGTGGACGAGAACACGCCGTACAGCGAGTCACCGTCGGCGTCCTCACCCGCCCACAGGTCGACGACCCGCCTGCCGTGCACATGGGCGCACAACTGGCCCTCGTAGTCGTCCCGTTCCTCCGCCACGAAGGCGGCGAACTCCTCGCGCACCGCCTCGTAGCCCTCGGCGACCGTGCCGTGCACGGTGGTTCCCTGCGTCATCCGCTCTCCTCGACCGAGCCGCTCGCGCGTCGCTCCCTCTTGTACACAACGCCCTCTCCACCAACGGGCGTTCCCGGGATCGGTACGGCGAGGTGTACCCGTTCGACTCAACCGTGTCGAGCGCGGCCCGGTTTCTCCGGTCCTATGTGCACCACCACAGGAACCGGTTGCACGTCCTCGTCGGGGACGCGGTGGGTGTCGGGTCCGAGGTCGTCGGGCCGGCCGTCGGGGTGGCGGCGGGCTGGGACGAGGGCTGGGCCGGCGGGGCCGCGGTCGTCGTGCCCGCGCCCGAGGTGGCGGACTGCTCCGCGTCGTCGCCGGCGGCGGGGGACTTGGAGGGCTTGTCCTTCGGGGACTCGGACGCGGACGCCGAGGCCGACGGGTCGGTGGACGAGGAGGCGCTCGGTGCCGTCGTACGGGCGGAGGTGCCGTCGGCGGGGGCCGCCGAGCGGTCCGGGGACCCGGAGGCGCTGTCGCCGTCGGCCGAGGTGTCCCCGGCCGACGTCGAGGTGTCGCCGCCGGTGAAGGGCGCGAAGGGGGCGTCCGTGCCGAGTTCGGCGATGCTCAGCCCGCCGGCGGCCAGCACGAACCCCGTGGCGATCAGCACCGTACGGCGTCGGCGGCGCCGGTGCGCGGCGGCCTTGCGGTCCCGGCGGCTGGCGTCGGTGGCGCCAGGGTCGGCGGTGGTCTCGCCGCCCCCTGCTCCCCCGCGGCCCCGGCCCCGGCCCCGCGACTGACGCCGGGCGGCACGGCCCACGGGCTCGTCATGGCCTTCCTGGGCGCTGTACTCGTCCCGGTCGTGGGCCTCGTCGTCGTCACCGTGGTCGTCACCGTGGTCCGCGTGGTCCGCGTAGGCGTCGTACGCGTCGCCCCGGCCACCGTGCCCGCTGTGGTCGCCCGCGGCCACCTGCCCGTCGGCGCCCGCGTGGCGCTCGGCCCCGCCCTCGTACGTGTACGCGTCCGGTACCGCCGCGGCGCCGGACTGCTGCGGCACACGCACGGCCTGCGCCGCACCCGGGTGGGTGAAACCGCCGGAGTGCTCGGCCGCGTAGGGCGCGGGATACCCGCCCTGACCGGCGTACGCGTGCCCCGCCGGGGCGCCGG
>Ga0308176_10002471_pt1 | contig 11679 bp, 9 predicted proteins | sample PhyCR2_3_FD_203890 | JGI IMG/M metagenome (GOLD analysis project Ga0308176, IMG submission 203890) | Soil microbial communities from UC Gill Tract Community Farm, Albany, California, United States - DLSLS.C.R2 | ecosystem: Environmental > Terrestrial > Soil > Agricultural land | place: USA... | reverse complement strand
TGGGGACCGCGCGGCATCACCAGCCTGGTGTGGAACGGGCGCAAGGTGCCGACCCGGGTCACCATGTCCGGCAGCCTGATGACGACCGGGCTGCTGCCCGCCGCGCCGGCGGTGGCGCTGCCCGCGCTGGGCGGCTGGAGGATGCGGACGGAGAACCCGGAGGCGGGCCCGAACTTCGACGACTCGAAGTGGCGGGTCGCCGACCGGACCTCCTCGTACAGCACGACGCCCGTCCCGAAGGGCGGGCCGGTGCTGTTCGCGGACGACTACGGCTTCCACTACGGGGACGTCTGGTACCGGGGCACCTTCACGGACGCCTCCGGCCTCGAGGAGATCTCGCTCGCCTACACCACCGGCACCCAGGGCCTGCTGATGGCATGGCTGGACGGGGAGCCGCTGGGCACCCACCGGATGCCGGTGCCGGACAAGAACACCACCATCCGCAAGGGAAGCTGGGACGCCACGGCGGTGTTCCCGGTGGCCGATCGGCTGCGCGGGTCCGGCCGGCACGTGCTGTCGGTGCTGGTCCGGCGCATGCAGCACGACCAGGACGGCAAGGCGCGGGACACCCACAAGGTGGCCCGCGGGCTCACCGCCGCCCTCTTCGAGGGGGCCTCGCCGAAGGTGACGTGGCGCATCCAGGGCGAGGCGGCACCGGACCCGGTGCGCGGGCCGCAGAACAACGGCGGTCTGTTCGGCGAGCGGGAGGGCTGGCACCTGCCCGGCTTCCCCGACCGCGACTGGAAGCCGGTCGGCCTCCCCCGGGCCGAGCGGCGGCAGGGCGTGACCTGGTACCGGACCACGTTCCGGCTGTCCGTGCCGGGCGACATCGACGCCTCCATCGGCCTGACCCTGGAGGACGACCCGTACCGGGCCTACCGGGCGCAGATCTTCCTCAACGGCTGGAACATGGGCCAGTACATCAACAACGTCGGCCCGCAGCACACCTTCGTGCTGCCGAACGGCATCCTGCGCACCCGTGGCACCAACACCCTGGCGCTGGCGGTCCTGTCGGAGTTCACCACGGAGGCCGGTCCGGGCAAGGTGGGCCTGACCCTGCTGGGCAGGGCGGCCGGCGGGACACCGGTGACCCAGGTGCCCTCCCCCGGCCGCTGAGCCCCGGCGCTACGCCAGCCGGATCACGTTCCAGGACAGCGGCTCCAGTACGGCGGTGAGGACGCCGTCGGTGAGGGCGGTGCCCTGGACCTGGTGCGGGGTGACCCGCTCGGGGTGGTCCAGGGTGTTGCGGGCGTCGGGGTCGGCGTCCGCGAGCGCGCTGTGCCCGGTGACGGTGGTCAGGTCGAGGCCGTTCAGGGCGACTTCGAGCGGCAGCGGTGCGGTGCGGCCGCGGTTGACCGCGAAGACGGTGGCCGTGCCGTCCGCCGCGCGCACGGCGGTGGCGTGCAGCAGGTCGGTCTCGCCGTACTTCCGCGTCTCGTACGCCGGCGAGTCCACGCGGACGTCGAGGACCTCGCCGCGCCCGTACCGGGAGGCCTGCGCGAACGGGAAGAACGTCGTCTGCCGCCAGGCCGGGCCGCCGGGCTCGGTCATGATCGGGGCGATCACGTTGACGAGCTGGGCGAGGCAGGCCACGGTGACCCGGTCGGCGTGCCGGAGCAGGGCGATCAGCAGCGAGCCGAGGACGACGGCGTCGGTGACGCTGTAGTTGTCCTCCAGCAGCCGGGGGGCCTCGGGCCAGTCGCCCTGGTCGATGGTCCGCGCGTGCTCCTCCCACTTGGAGAGGTACCAGACGTTCCACTCGTCGAAGGAGAGGTTGATTCTCTTCTTCGACTTCAGACGGGCGCCGACGTGGTCGGCGGTGGCCACCACGTTCTCAATGAACGACTCCATGTCGACCGCGGAGGCGAGGAAGGAGTCCAGGTCGCCGTCGACGGGCTCGTAGTAGGCGTGCAGGGAGATGTGGTCGACGAGTTCGTACGTCTCCTGCAGGACCGTCGCCTCCCAGCCGGCGAAGGTCGGCATGGCCTGGCTGGAGGATCCGCAGGCGACCAGCTCGACGCCGGGGTCGAGTTGGCGCATCGCCCGGGCCGTCTCGGCCGCGATCCGGCCGTACTCCTCGGCCGTCTTGTGGCCGGTCTGCCAGGGGCCGTCCATCTCGTTGCCGAGGCACCACAGCCGGATACCGAAGGGTTCCTCGTCGCCGTGGGCGGCGCGCAGGCCGGCGAGGGCGGTACCGGCGGGGTGGTTGGCGTACTCCTGGAGTTCCAGGGCCTCGGCGACGCCCCTGGTGCCGAGGTTGACGGCCATCATGGGCTCGGCCTGGGGGCCGATCTTACGCAGGAAGGCGATGTACTCGCAGAGGCCGAACCGGTTGGTCTCGGTGGAGTGCCAGGCGAGGTCGAGCCGGCGGGGGCGGTCCTCCACGGGGCCGACGGAGTCCTCCCACCGGTAGCCGGAGACGAAGTTGCCGCCGGGGTAGCGGATCGCCGTCACCCCGAGCTCGCGTACCAGGTCGAGGACGTCGGTGCGGATGCCTTCGGCGTCGGCGGTGGGGTGGTCCGGCTCGAAGATGCCCGTGTAGACGCAGCGGCCGAGGTGTTCCACGAAGGAGCCGAACAGGCGGGGGTTCACTTCGCCGATGGTGAAGGCGGGGTCGAGGGTGAAGCGGGCGGTGCGGCTGCTCATGGGCGCCTTTCGGGGTGGGTGGCTTGCTTTTCGTCGGCGGAGGCGCGTGTGCTGGGTTGGACAAACCTCGCAGGCGGCCGAAGGAGGGCCGCCAAGTGCGTGGCCGCGGGCATGCGTGCCTCCCCAGCGCCTTGAAGGCATGGGGGCCCAGGGCGGCACGGGTGGGCGCAGGGGCACCCCGCCGGCGCGGGCGAGCGAGAACGCCCCGCGTCAGCGGCAATCAACGGCGCATGCCGGCACGGGCATACGAAACCCGCCCCGCTCAGCGGCGATCAGCCTCACCCCGCGAACGCGGGCTGCGGCACCCCCCGCCCAACCCCCGGCACCACCAGCACCGACCCGGACATGGGATGCGGCGCCGACAGCCCGACCCGAGCAGTGGTGATGTACAGATCGGTGAAGTCCGTCCCGCCGAACGCGCAAGCGGTCGTCAGCGAAGCCGGCACCTCGACCACGAGATCCAACTCACCACCCGGCGTGTACCGCCGCACCGCACCCCCACCCCACAGCGCCACCCACACACAACCGTCCGCGTCGACCGTGAGCCCGTCGGGGAACCCCGCCCCCTCCTCGATCTCCACCAGCGGCCGCCGCCCCCGGACGGCACCCTCCGCGTCGTGGTCGAAGACGTCCACCCGCCGCGTCGGGGTGTCGGCGTAGTACAGCAGCCGCCCGTCCGGGCTCCAGCCCAGGCCGTTGCTGACGGTGACCTCGGGCAGCACCGTCCGCACGTCGCCGTCGCCGGTCAGACGGGACAGCGTGCCGCCCCCCGCCGCCTCGTCGTACCGCATCGTGCCGGCCCAGAGGGACCCGTCCGGGGCCACCGCCGCGTCGTTCGCGCGGCGGCCCGGGACCGGCTCGCGGTGCAGCCAGCGGAAGGCGCCGTCCGGGTCCAGCAGTCCGACGCCGTCCCGCAGGTTCAGCACCAGACCGCCGCCCGCCCTCGGCTTCGCCGCGCCGACGTGCTGCTCGGTGGTGCGCACCGTGCGGCGCCCGGAGGAGGGGTCGTAGGTGTGCACGCGCATGCCGAGGACGTCGACCCAGAGGAGACGGCCCGTCGCCGGATCCCAGGTCGGCCCCTCGCCCAGCTCCGCCTCGGCCCGTACGGCGACCTCGTAGGCCGCCCCCGACCCGGCCCTCACGCCGTCCCCCGGTGGCCCAGCCGCTCGGACAGTTCCGCCGCGCCCTTGGCGGCCAGCTGCTCCAGCTCGACCCGGCGCTCCTCGCTCCAGCGGATCATGGGGACCGAGATGGACAGGGCGGCGACCACCCTTCCGGCGCGGTCGCGCACCGGGGCCGCCACACAGGACACGTCCGGGTTGGACTCGCGGCTCTCCACCGCGATGCCCCGCTCCCGGATGTCCGCGAGGGCCTCGCGCAGCGCGCCGGGATCGGTGATGCTGTTGGGCGTCATCGCGGTCAGCCCGGCGTCGTCCGGTATCCGCGCGGTCAGCTCCTGCTCGGGCAGCGAGGCCAGCAGCATCTTGCCGACGGAGGTGCAGTGGGCGGGCAGCCGGCGGCCGGCGGCCGACACCATGCGCACGGCGTGCGTGGAGTCGACCTTGGCGATGTAGATGACGTCGGTGCCCTCGAGGATGGCCACGTGGACCGTCTCGTCGCAGGTCTCCGCCACCGAGCGGGCCACCTGCTGGCCCTCGGCCGCGAGGTCGAGCTGCTCGGCGTACCGGCTGCCGAGCTGGTACGGGCGCACTCCGAGCCGGTACCGTCCGGGCTGTCCCGGCACGGGCACGATGTACGAGCGTGCGGCGAGCGTGGTGACCAGCTCGTGCACGGTGGTGCGCGGCAGTTGCAGCTTGCGCACGATGTCGGGGGCGGAGAGCGTCCCGTCACCGTCGAGGAACAGCTCAAGAATGTCGAGAGCCCGGGTCACGGCAGGCACGAGGCGTCCCACGTCCGGCCCCCTCCCTTGGGTTATGCGCCTGTGTTCGAGATTTCAACAGGCGATCGGCATGACGAACACAGGCTAGCCATGCGGGGTTGCCCGGGCAATGGGCCCGACCGCCTCCACGGCACCATGGGTGTCATGCGTCTCGACTTCCAGCTCGTGCTGCTGCGCCGCATGGCCGACCACAACCCGGACCTGGTCGACGAGGCCCGGCGGCGCCTCGGGGCGTCCATCGCGGAGATGCGGGAGGCCAACAAGCGCTGGCAGGCGATGGTCCGCTCCCCCAGGTCCCGGTCCGCCGCCGCCCGCTACCGGTCCGTCCTCGGCGAGCCGGAGTCGGTGGTCCCGCGCCGCCTCGGGGACGTCGACTGCGAGGCCCGGCGGTGGATGCTCCCGCTCTGGCCGGATCTGCGTTTCGAGGTGCTGGTCTCCCCCGACGGCGCGGTCTGGAACGAGTGGCTGGTGCGCGCGCCGGACGCCCCCGCCCCTGCCTTGCGCACCCTGGACGACCTCACTCCGTGGTCCTGCACGGTCGACGAGGCCGCCCGCGCCTTTGCCCCGGCCCGGCCGCTGGAGGGCACGGCCCCCACACGGTGGGGTCTGGCCTTCTCGGCACCCGGCCGGGACGGCGTCCGGCACCAGGTGGCCGCCGAGTTCACCTGGGGGCTGCTCCAGCGGACGGCGGTCCGGGACTGAGGCCGGCTCAGTCGTCGGAGGCCACGGCCCTGGCGGGGCATCGGCCCCAGTCGCTACGCACTGGCCTGGCGCCGTGAGGACGAGGACCGGTTCCTGGTCCGGCCTACGCCGAGGCCTGCCGGGCCACGGCCCGGGCTCGCGGGGTCCTAGGACCCCGCCGCCGCCAGGATCGCCTCCGTGACGTGGGGCAGGGAGGCGGGGTGCAGGAAGAGGAAGAGGTTCGGCTCCACCAGTTCGAGCTCCATCACCCGGGGCAGGCCGTCCTCCCCGTCGACGAGGTCCACGCGCGCGTACAGCAGTCCGGACGCGCCGGGCACGGACGCCAGCGCCTTCTCGGCGACGGCGAGTTCGGCCTCCGTGGGCTGCCAGGGCTCGAGCTCCGGGTGGGCCACCTTGTCGGCGTCGTACGGGGTGCCGGGCGCGAGGACGGCGCCCTTGCGGCTGGCGTGCAGCAGGCGCCCGCCGAAGAACTGCAGCGCCCGTTCCCCGCTGACGTCTATGTTCCGCAGATACGGCTGCACCATCGCGGTGAAGCCCTCCGCGTGCATCCGTGCGAGCTGCCCCACGGCCGTCTCGTGCCGGTCCGGCGTGTAGCGGGCGGCGAACCGGGCGCCCGCGCCGGAGGTCGGCTTGATCACGTACTCGTGCCCGCCGGGCAGCTCGGCCGGCTCGCCGGGCGCGATGTAGCGGGTCTCGACGGTCGGCACGCCGGCCGCCGCCAGCTCGCCGAGGTAGCGCTTGTCGGAGTTCCAGCGCACCACGGCGGCCGGATTGGCCAGCCGGGTCAGGCCGCCGACCCGCTCCACCCACGCCCCGAACTCCCCGGCGCGCCAGCTGTAGTCCCAGGTCGAGCGGATGACGACGAGGTCGTAGCCGCCCCAGTCGGCCGCCGGGTCGTCCCAGTACCGGGCCTCCGCCTCGGCCCCCGCCTCCCGCAGGGCGCGCACCAGCGCGGGCAGGTCGCGGTCCTTGCTCGGCCGGTCGCCGGGGTCGTAGGTGGCGAGGGCGATACGGGGCACGGCGGGCTCCCTGTCGTACGGCGGTTCGATCAGCTGCGAGGCTAACAACCGCGCCGGGAACCGGGACAGCCCATTTGACCTTCACCTTTGGGGAAGCCCCAGCATCGGTGGCGGAAGCGAGGAACGCGGCGTTCTCCGGAACGGCGTTCTCCTGACGACGGGATTCCTGTGGAGCTGAGATCCGTATGGAGCTGCTGACGATAGGCGCCTTCGCCAAGGCGAGCCGGCTGTCGCCGAAGGCGCTGCGGCTGTACGACGAGCTGGAGTTGCTGCGGCCCGCCCGGGTCGACCCGGACACCGGCTACCGGTACTACGCGGTGGAGCAGCTCCGGCGGGCCCGGCTCGTGGCCTGGCTGCGGCGGCTGGGCATGCCGCTGGCCGAGATCCGCGCGGTGTGCGCCCTGGACGCGGCCGATGCCGCACACGAGGTCCGGGCGTACTGGGCGCGGGTCGAGGCGGAGACGGCCGTGCGGCGGGATCTCGCCGCGTTCCTCGTGGACCAGCTGACCGGAGAGTCGAGAAGGGACCACACCACCATGCTTGAACTGCGCTATGCCGCCCACTCCGACCGTGGGCACGTCCGCCCGTCCAATCAGGACTCCGTGTACGCGGGCCGCAGGCTGCTCGCCGTGGCCGACGGCTGCGGCCCGGCGGGGGCGTCCGCGAGCAGCGCGGCCGTCGAGGCGCTGAGGTTCCTGGACGAGGGGGAGGAACCGGGCGCCGGCGATGTGCTGAACCTGCTGGAGGACGCCGTGCGTTCGGCCGGCGAGGCCGTACGGGACCTGGCGGACGGCAGCCCGGAGGTCGGCTCCACGCTGACGGCGCTGCTGTGGACGGGCTCGAAGCTGGCGCTCGTGCACATCGGGGACTCGCGGGCGTATCTGCTGCGGGACGGCGGGCTGTTCCGGATCAGCCACGACCACAGCGTCGTGCAGTCGCTGATCGACGAGGGACGGCTGAGTCCCGAGGAGGCGGAGAGCCATCCGCGGCGCGCCCTGTTGCTGAAGGCGCTCGGTATCGGCGGTCCGGCGGTGGCCGCCGATCTGCGGCTGCAGGAGGCCCGGGCGGGCGACCGGTACCTGCTGTGCTCGGACGGTCTGACGGGGGTCGTGGCCGACGCGCGGATCAAGGAGCTGCTCGCCGGTGAGGCGGACCCCGAGCGAGCCGTACGGGTGCTGATCGACGCGGCCAACGCGGCGGGCGGCCCCGACAACGTGAGCTGTGTCGTGGCCGATGTCGTCCTTGCCGCCGCGCCATCGGTCCCGGTCGGCTAGAAGTGCCGTATGGCGACTGACGGCACCGACGCGTACAGCGGTGCGGCCGGGCTCCCGTCCCTCGTGCGGGACGCCCTGGCCGCCGCCCGCGCCCACGGCTTCCCCCACTCCTGCCGGCCCGAACAGGGCCGTCTGCTGCACGCGCTGGCGGGCGGGGCCGGGGCCCGGATCGGGGAGACCGGCACCGGGCTCGGGGTCGGGCTGGCCTGGCTGGCCTCCGGGGCCCGGCCGGGCGTGCGGCTGTACAGCGTGGAGCGGGACCCCGAGCGGGCGCGGCTCGCCGCCGGGGTCTTCGCGGACCGGCCCGGGGTCACGGTGCTCACCGGCGACTGGCGGCGGATCGCGGAGCACGGCCCGTTCGATCTGCTCGTCCTGGACGGGGGCGGGCAGGGCAAGGCGCCGGGGGACGAACCGGCCGACGTGGCGGAGCTGCTCGCGCCCGGCGGGACGGTCGTCGTCGACGACTTCACCCCGGCCACCTGCTGGCCGCCGCTGCACGAGGGCGTGGTGGACCGGGCGCGGCTGCACTGGCTCGGGCATCCCGCGCTGCGCTCGGCCGAGCTGCGGCTCGCGGCGGATCTGAGCGCCGTCGTGGGAACGCGGCGGCTGGTGTAGGAAGGGAGGACCGAAGCCCCCGAGTCCAAGGAGTGCGCCGCGTGTCCTCCCTCTTTCCCGCCCTGGTGGACGGTCCGGGCAAGCGCAGCGATATGGGGGTCCCCCCGGACGAAGTCTGGGGGAGGATCGCCCTGCGGTTCGGCGAGCGGTCGCTGACGTACGGCGCGCTCGCGGGCGCCGCGGGTGCGGTCGCCGCGCGCCTGAGCGGTGCCGGCCGGGTCGCCGTGTGGGCGACCCCGGAGCTGGAGACCGCCGTCGCGGTGACCGGCGCGCTGCTCGCCGGGGTGGCCGCGGTGCCGCTGAACCCGAAGTCGGGCGACAAGGAACTGACGCACATCGTCTCCGACAGCGCGCCGAGCCTGGTCCTGGCCGCACCCGGCGCGGAACTCCCGTCCGCCCTGGACCACTTGGAGCGGCTGGACGTCGACGCCGGCCGCACCGCCCCGCTGCCCGAGGAGCGGGCCGGTGACGGCGACCCGGCGCTCGTCGTCTACACCTCCGGCACCACCGGCCCGCCCAAGGGCGCGGTCGTCCCGCGCCGGGCCCTGGCGGCGACCCTGGACGCGCTCGCCGACGCCTGGCAGTGGACCGACCGGGACGTGCTGGTGCACGGGCTGCCCCTGTTCCATGTGCACGGACTGGTGCTGGGCACCCTCGGTCCGCTGCGCCGGGCCGGCTCGGTGCGGCACCTGGGGCGGTTCAGCACCGAGGGCGTGGCGCGCGAGCTGAACGACGGCGCGACCATGCTGTTCGGGGTGCCGACGATGTACCACCGCATCGCCGAGGCCCTTCCCGGCGACCCGGAGCTGGCCAAGGCGCTCGGCGGGGCCCGGCTGCTGGTCTCCGGCTCGGCCGCGCTGCCCGTGCACGACCACGAGCGGATCGCGGCCGCGACCGGCCGGCGGGTGATCGAGCGGTACGGCATGACGGAAACGCTGATGAACACGAGTGTGCGGGCCGACGGCGAGGCCAGGGCCGGGACGGTCGGGGTGCCACTGCCGGGTGTGGAGCTGCGGCTGGTGGAGGAGGACGGGACGCCGATCACCGAGTACGACGGGGAGAGCGTCGGCGAGATCCAGGTGCGCGGCCCGAACCTGTTCACCGAGTACCTCCACCGGCCCGACGCCACCGCCGCCGCGTTCACCGCCGACGGCTGGTTCCGCACCGGCGACATGGCGGTGCGCGAGCCCGACGGCTACGTACGCATCGTCGGGCGCAAGGCCACCGACCTGATCAAGAGCGGCGGTTACAAGATCGGGGCGGGTGAGATCGAGAACGCGCTCCTGGAGCATCCGGGGGTGCGGGAGGCGGCGGTCACCGGGGAGCCGGACGCGGACCTGGGCGAGCGGATCGTGGCCTGGATCGTCCCCTCGGACCCGCAGGCGCCGCCGTCCGACGCGGAGCTGGCCGACCACGTGGCCCGGCGGCTCGCCCCGCACAAGCGCCCGCGCGTGGTCCGTCACCTGGACGTCCTTCCCCGCAACGACATGGGGAAGATCATGAAGCGGGCGCTGGTGGCCGATGCCTGAGCGGCTGTCGGCACGGGAGTTCCTCGCGCTGGTCGCGGACGAGGCGAGTTTCCGCGAACTCCCCTGCGCCATAAGGACCTACGAGACCGACGGTCCCCTCGCCTGGGAGGGTTACGACGCCGCGCGCGCCGGTGCCGCCGCGCGCACCGGCGAGGAGGAGTCCGTGGTGTGCGGCACCGCGAGCGTCGGCGGCACCCGGGCCGTGCTGATCGCGTTCGAGTTCGGCTTCCTCGGCGGCTCCCTCGGCGAGCGCACCGGCGACCGGCTGGAGGCCGCGTACCGGCACGCCCGCGCCCACCGGCTGCCGGTCGTGCCGCTCGTCGCCACCGGCGGCAGCCGGATGCAGGAGGGCATGCTCGCGCTGACCCAGCTCCAGCGGGTGGCCCGCGAGTCGGCGCTCACCCGGGAGGCGGGGCTGCCGCAGATCGCGGTGCTGCGGGACCCCACGACCGGCGGCGGCTGGGCCACCCTGGGCGCCGGGGCCGACGTGATCCTGGCGCTCCCGGGCGCCCAGGTGGGCTTCGCCGGTTCCCGGGTACGGCCGCCGGACGCGGACCCGGCCGCCTACACGGCGGAGGCACAGGTGGCCGCGGGGTCGGCGGATGCGGTGGTGCCGCCTGCGGAGCTGCGGCAGACGCTGGGCCGCTGGCTCAGGCTGCTCACCACCCCGGCGCGGGAGGCCCCGGCGCCGCACGCCCTGGGCGCGCCCGCCCTCCCGGACACCGGCTGGGAGGCCGTCGTACGGGCCCGCTCCCCCGAACGGCCGCGCGCCCAGGCCTATCTGGACGCCTACTTCACCCGCCGGGTGACCGTCCGCGGTGACCGCTGCGGCGGCAGCGACCCCGAGGGCATCCTGTGCGGCTTCGGCGAGCGGGACGGCCGTACGGTGGCCTACGCGGCGCAGACGGGGGCGGCGACCCGGCCCGCCGGGTACCGGACCGCGGCCCGGCTGATCCGGCTCGCGGACCGGCTGGACGTCCCGGTGCTGACCCTGGTGGACACCCCGGGTGCGGCCAACGACGCCGAGGCCGAGCGGCAGGGCGCCGGGGCCGCGATCGCCGAGGTGTTCGGCGCGGTGGCGGCCGCCCGGGTGCCGATCACCACGCTGGTCATCGGCGAGGGCGGCTCCGGTGGGGCGCTCGCGCTGGCCGCGCCCGGCAACACCTGGGCCACCCCGGACAGCTACTTCTCGGTGATCGCCCCGGAACTGGCGGCGGCGATCCTGAAACGCCCGCCCGGGGAGGTGGAGGCGACCGCGGGACAACTGCGCATCCGCCCCCAGGATCTGGTGGAGCTGGGCGTGGTCCGGGGCATCATGTACCACCCCGGGCCCTGAGGATCGCGTACGGGCTCGCGGAGCGGGGGCGGCCTGTGCACCGCCCCCGCTGTGCCGGTTACCGCACCCCCACCGCCCGGGTGATCTCCTGGGTGACCGAGCCGCCCCTGTCGTCGTGGGCCGAGGCTCGCAGGGAGACGTCGGTGGCGTCGCGGGGCACGGTCAGGGTGCCGTGCCAGGAGGCGTTCCGGTCCGCGGTGAGCCGGACCGTCCGCCATGTGGTGCCGCCGTCGTAGGACACCTCTAGCCTGCCGCCGCCGAGGGTTCCGGTGCCGGCGGCCTTCGCCACGTACGAGGCGGCGATCCCGACCGGTACGCGGTGCCCGGTGGGCACCGTGCCGGCGAGGTCGGTGTCGACGTCGAAGGCGAGGTTGATGAGCGGCAGGTAGGTCCAGCGGTCCTCCGGGGTGGCCGCCGACCGGAACGTCCACTCGCTGTGGCCCTTGGTGCCGGGTTTCCAGAGGCCGGGGTCCAGGGCGGTGTCGGTGACCACCTTGTAGGTGTGCTCGTCGGCGGGCGCGTCCCACACATAGGCGCCGGAGCCGGTACGCCGGTCGACGAGCGTGCCGTCCAGGTGGACGGCGGTGGTCTGGGTCATCCCGCTGCCCTCGCTCCACACGTCGCCGAAGCCGGTGTGGTCGGGGCCGGAGTCGCCCCA
>Ga0308176_10002470_pt1 | contig 11680 bp, 10 predicted proteins | sample PhyCR2_3_FD_203890 | JGI IMG/M metagenome (GOLD analysis project Ga0308176, IMG submission 203890) | Soil microbial communities from UC Gill Tract Community Farm, Albany, California, United States - DLSLS.C.R2 | ecosystem: Environmental > Terrestrial > Soil > Agricultural land | place: USA... | reverse complement strand
TCTGCCCGTGGAGGTCGTCGGGCTCGGCGGCCTGCTCGAGGTGCCGGAGGTCTCCGACGTCGTGGCCACGCTGACCGTGCTGGTCGACCCGACCGCCGGGGACGCGCTCGGCCGGTTGCTCACCGGTGCGCGGTGGCGGATCGGGCCCCGCGACCTCGCCGCGCTCGAGGCGCGCGCCCGCACGCTCGTCCGGGCACGCCGGCCGGCTCGCGCCGAGGAGTCGGACGACGCCGCCGCGCAGCGGCCCGACCCCCCGGCCGAGCGCGGCAGCATCGTCGAGGCGCTCGACGACCTCGGCGGTCCCGACCCGTTCTCGGCGGCCGGCTACCGGCGGCTCCGGGCGCTCGGCGCGGAGCTGGGCCGTCTCCGGATGCGGCTGAGCGAGTCGCTGCCCGATCTCGTCGACGAGGTCGCCCGCACCCTGGGTCTGGAGACCGAGCTGGCCAGCGCCCCCGGCATCAGCCCGGCCGGTGCCCGCGCGCACCTCGACGCGCTGCACGCGGTCGCCGCCGAGTTCACCGAGCTGGCCGAGCTGCCGTCGCTGCCGGCCTTCCTCGGGTACCTGCGCGACGCCGAGGAGCGCGAACGCGGGCTGGAGCCCGGCGAGGTGGCGGTCAACCCGGAGGCGGTCCAGCTGCTCACCGGGCACTCGAGCAAGGGGCTCGAGTGGGACGTCGTCGCCGTCCCGGGCATGACCAAGGACCAGTTCCCGGCCAAGGCCGACACCAGCGACTCCTGGATCAAGGACCCAGGCGCGGTCCCCGCGGAACTGCGGCTCACCGATCGGCAGGAGCTGCCCCAGCTGCGGCTGCCCGTGCCCGGCTCCGGTGATCAGGCGGTCGTGCGGCAGGCGCTGGAGAACTACGTCCAGGAGTGGAAGGACTTCGGGGTCGACGAGGAGATCCGCCTCGGTTACGTCGCGGTCACCCGCGCCCGCCACCTGCTGCTGTGCTCGGGCAGCTGGTGGCGCGACGGGAAGACGGTGTGCGGCCCGTCGTCGCTGCTGGCGACGGTCCGGACCGCGTGCGAGGACGGCGCCGGCGACGTCGTCCACTGGGCGGAGGCGCCGGCCGACGACGCGACCAACCCGGCGCTCGAGGAGTGGCCGATCGGGCAGTGGCCCGCGGATCCGCTCACCTCGGGTCGCCGCCGCGTGCTGACCGCCGCAGCGGATCTGGTCACGGCCGCCGCACCGCATCCGCTCGACACCGAGCGCATGCTCGAGGGTGCCGACCCGCTGGTCGAGCAGTGGGTGCGCGATGCCGATCTGCTCCTGCGCGAGCGCGCCCGGGCGGCCAGCCCGACGGTCGACGTCCCGCTGCCGTCGCACCTGTCGGTCTCGGCGCTGGTGACCCTCCGCCGTGACCCGGCCGAGCTGGCGCGGCGGCTGCGCCGTCCCATGCCGGCCGCCCCTGCCCCGCAGGCCCGGCGGGGAACGGCGTTCCATGCCTGGCTCGAGGAACGCTTCGGCGCGGCGAAGCTGGTCGACCTCGACGAGCTCCCCGGCTCCGGCGACGAGTTCGCCGCCCCTGACGGGGCACTCGCCGAGCTTCAGGAGGCCTTCCTCGCCAGCGAGTGGGCCGACCGGCAGCCGGCGGAGGTGGAGGTGCCGTTCGAGACACCGCTGGGTCCGCTGACGCTGCGCGGCCGGATCGACGCCGTCTATGCCCGCGGCGACGGCGGCTACGAGGTCATCGACTGGAAGACCGGCCGCCGCCGTCGGGTGCCGAGCTGGCCGCCGCCGGGGTCCAGCTGGCCGCCTACCGGCTCGGCTGGTCGCGGTTGACCGGCGTCCCGGTGGAGCGGGTCAGCGCGGGGTTCCACCACGTCGCGGCGGGCGTGACCGTGCGGCCGGTCGACCTGCTCGACGAGGCCGGCCTGCTCGCCCTCGTCAGCGCCGGCTGAGTACGGGGACGGGCGGCCCGTAGACCCTTTCCCGGGCGGGGCAACGTGGCCAGCATGCGGTCATGGCCGCGCGCCGACCTGCGGAAGGGACCCGGCTGGGCCCCCGGCCGGCGACTGGGGCGCGGGCCGGATGCCGGCCGTCGACAACCTCAAGGTGCTGCTGATCGGCACCGTCATCGTCATCCACGCGGTGATGGGCTACGCCGGGTTCTTCGACGGCTGCTGACCGTGTTCGGCTCGATCTGGCTGCTGGGAGTCGCGCAGCGGCGGCTGAACCGGTGGACGCCGCACGGCCCACCGCTCGCCCGCAGCGCCTATCCGGCGTTCATCCTGCAGGGCCCGGTGCTCCTCGGGCTGGCCATGGCGGTGCGGCCGCTGCCCGCGGACGCCGAGGTCAAGGCGACCGTGGTCGCCGTCGGGGGCCTCGCGCTCTCGTTCTGGCTGGGCGGGCTGATCGTGTCCCGCCTGAGTCCCGCCGCCCGGGTGTCGTGGATCAGCCCGAGGTGATCCGGGCCAGGATCGCGGTGGCCAGCTGTCCGGGCGCCTGCTCGGGGATCCAGTGCGTGACCCCCCGCAGCTCCACGAAGCGGTAGTCGCCGGTGACGAACTCGCCGCACGCCTCGGCGGCGGTGCGCCCGATGGCGACGTCGCCGTCACTCCAGACGTAGGTGGTGGGCACGCCCACGCGGTCCACCTTCGCACCCGAGCTCATCGCCCGGTACCAGTTGAGCGCGGCGGTGAGCGCGCCCGGCGCCGAGAGCACGGCCACGTACTCGTCGACCGCCTCCTTCGGCACCCCGGTCTCGGCCTCGGTGCCCAGCATCCGGCGCAGCCGCCGGGCATCGTCGGCGAGCAGCACCTCCTCGGCCTTGCCCGCCTGCCAGAACAGCCGGATGTAGGCCGAGCGCTCCTTCTGCTCCGGGTCGGCGCGGAACGCGGCCGTGTAGGCCGCCGGGTGCGGCACCGACACGGCGGTCAGCGTCCGCACCCGGTCGGGGTGCCAGGCGGCGAGGGCCCAGGCGACGTTGGCCCCCCAATCGTGGCCGACGACGTGCGCGCGGGGCAGGTCGAGCGCGGTCATCAGGTCGGCGGTGACCTGCGCGAGGTTCGGCAACGAGTACGCATCCACCTCGTCGGGTCGGGCGCCGGGGGAGTAGCCGAGCTGGTCGGGTGCGTAGACCCGCAGCCCCGCCGTCGCGAGCATCGGCGTCACCGCGGCCCAGGACAGCGAGGTCTCGGGGAACCCGTGCAGCAGCAGGATCGGTGGGCCGTCGGAGGGTCCGTCGACACGTACATCGAAGGTCAGATCCCCGACGTCGACCTGCATCACCTGTCCCGGCATGGTCGCGACGGTAGCCGGGCACGGCGCCCTCCGCGCCCGGCGCTACCGTCGGCACTCGTGACCAGCAGCCCCGAGCGCGATTTCGTCCGTGCCCACCTCGACGACCTGCACGCCGACCTCGACGCCTGGCTGCGCATCCCGTCGATCTCCGCCGACCCCGCGCACGCCCCCGACGTCGCCGCGAGCGCCGCCTGGCTGGCCGAGGCGCTGCGCCGCACCGGCTTCCCGACCGTCGAGATCTGGCCCACCGCCGGTGCGCCGGCCGTCTTCGCCGAGTGGCCCAGCGCCGACGCCGGCGCGCCCGTCGCGTTCGTCTACGGCCACCACGACGTGCAGCCGGTCGACCCGCCCGAGCTCTGGGTGCACCCGCCGTTCGAGCCGACCGTCGTCGACGGGCCCGACGGTCCCGAGCTGCACGCCCGCGGCGCCATCGACGACAAGGGCAACGTCGCCTTCCACCTGCTCGGCATGCGCGCCCACCTGGCCGCCACCGGCCGCACCAGCCCGGCGGTCACCGTCAAGCTGCTCATCGAGGGCGAGGAGGAGTCCGGCTCCCCGCACTTCGCCGCACTGCTCCGCGAGCAAGCCGACCGGCTCACCTGCGACGTCGTCGTCGTCAGCGACACCGGCATGGCCGCCCCCGACCTGCCCAGCGCCGTCACCTCGATGCGCGGCCTGGCCGACGCCGAGCTGACCCTCCGCGGCCCGGCCGTCGACCTGCACTCCGGTTCCTTCGGCGGCGCCGTCCCCAACCCGCTGCACGCCATGGCCGAACTGCTCGCGAAGCTGCACGACGACCAGGGCCGCGTCACCCTGCCCGGCTTCTACGACAAGGTCCGCCCGCTGTCCGACCGCGAGCGCGAGCTGATGGGTCGCGTGCCGTTCGACGAGCAGGAGTGGCTGTCCGGCCCGGCCGCCTCCCGGGCGACGGCGGGCGAGGCCGGCTTCAGCACGCAGGAGCGGATCGGTGCCCGCCCGACGGCGGAGGTCAACGGCATGTGGGGCGGCTACACCGGCCCCGGCCACAAGACGATCGTCCCCGCCGAGGCGCACGCCAAGCTCACCTTCCGGCTGGTCGCCGACCAGCGGCCGGAGGACGTCGGCCCGCAGTTCCGCGCGTGGGTCGAGGCCAACCTGCCCGAGGGGATCGAGGCCGAGGTGTACACGCCACCCGGCGGCGTCTCGCCGTGCGCGAGCGACCTCGACTCGCCGTGGATGGACGCTCTGCTGTCCGCGATCGCCCAGGCCTGGGACGGCGAGCCCGGCGACGTCCTCTTCATGAAGGAGGGCGGCAGCGGACCGGAGGCCGACCTGGTCGAGCAGCTGGGGGCGCCGCTGCTGTTCCTCGGCGCCGGGCTGCCGACCGACCGGATCCACTCGCCGAACGAGCGGGTGCTGCTGTCGATGCTCCACAAGAGCGCCGAGGCCGCGGCGCACCTGTGGCGGGACCTGGGGACGATGCGTCCGCGCTGAGCGGCTGCGCCGTCGTCAGGTCCCGCCGGGAGAAGGCCGCTGCCCCGGCGGCGGCCGTTCAGCCGCTGATGCCGACGACGACGGTCGCTCCGCGGTCGTCGTCGGTCACCAGCCGGGCGGCCAGCCCCGCGGCCTCGACGGTCCGGACGGCGGCGGCCGCCTGGTCCTCGCTCGTCTCGAACAGCACCGCGCCACCGGGGGCCAGCCAGACCGGCGCCTCCGCGACCACCCGCCGGGCGACGTCCAGGCCGTCCGCCCCGCCGTCGAGCGCGACCCGCGCCTCGTGCAGCCGGGCCTCCGGGGGCATGAGGGCGATCGCCTCGCTCGGCACGTACGGCACGTTCGCCAGCAGCAGGTCCACCCGGCCGCGCAGCGCCGACGGAAGCGCGCCATACAGGTCGCCGGCATGCACCCGGCCGCCCAGGCGGCCGACGTTGACCCGGGCGCAGGCGACGGCCGTGGGATCGACGTCGGCCGCGTGCAGCTCGACGGCCTCGACAGCGGACGCGACCGCCACCCCCAGCGCCCCGGAGCCACAGCAGAGGTCGACGACCACGGCTCCTGGGCGGGCCAGGGCGACGGCCTCCTCGACCAGGGCCTCGGTGCGGCGCCGGGGCACGAACACACCGGCGTCCACGGCGATCCGCAGCCCGGCGAACTCCGCCCAGCCCAGGACGTGCTCGAGCGGCTCGCCGTTCACCCGCCGCCCGACCAGCGCGTCGAGCTCGTCGGCCGACCGGGCCTCGGCCAGCAGCAGCCGTGCCTCGTCCTCGGCGAACACGCACCCCGCGGCGCGCAGCCGGCGGACGACGGCGATCTCGGGCGACTCGGACATGGCGGCCGGACGCTATCGCTCCGTCCTAGGGTGACCTCGTGACCGGACCAGCTCAGCCGGCCCCCGGGTGGTACCCCGACCCCGACGGGGCCGCCGGCATGGTGCGGTGGTGGAACGGCATCACCTGGTCGGACGTGACCACCCCGGCCGGCCCGGGTGTCGTCGTCCAGCGGTCGCCGGTGCTCGCCCCGCCGCACGCGCCCGAGCTCCTCACCTCCGATCCGGAACCGGCGTCCCCGGGGCGCCCGCGCAGCCCGTGGCTCGTGCCGCTGCTCGTCCTGGCGCTCGTGGTGGTCGTCGTGGCCGGCGTGCTCATCAGCCGCTCGGGGGCGCAGCCGACGGCCGACGCCCCGCCGTCGTCGGTGCCCTCGTTCCCCTCGTTCCCCGGTGGCCCGTCGATGGCGCCCCCGTCGTTCGCACCCGGCACGGTGCGGATCATCGACACCGCGGCCGGCATCTCCTACCCCTACCTCGGCGAGGGCTGGAGCGAGTGGGCGTTCGGCCCGCAGGTCGAGACCACGCAGATGGCCGGTCAGTACTTCACGACGCAGGAGGTCACGCCCGACGGGACGACGTTCATCGCGCAGTGCACGTCCGGGCCGCTGGCGGAGGGCTACGGCTGGAGCGGGCCGGCCAGCCTGGCGAGCACGGTGACCTCGGTGGCGGACGCGGTGCGGGGGTACTACTACCCGCAACCCAACGACCGGAAGGTGATGCGGGACGAGGCGCGCACGGTCGACGGGCACGCCGCGCACCTCTACGAGTTCCAGCTGTCCTGGCACGTGCCCGGCTACGACTCCACCGGCGAGCGGGCGGCGCTGCTGCTGATCGACGTGGGCAAGCCGGCCCCGGCCCTGCTCTACCTCTCGATCCCCAACACGCACGCCGAGCTCTACGGCGTCATCGACCGGGTGCTCGCCGGCGTCAAGGTGCTCTGAGCCCGGCAGCCAAAGGTCCGCCCCGAACCATGAGATCTGCGGTCTCGGGGCCATCCGGCCCGAGAAGCCACGAGAACGCAGATCTCGCTGCTCGGCCGGCGCCCGGAACGGCGCTGTCACCGTCGGCGTCCCCGCCTGGGGAGGGCGATCCATCGCGGTGTCACCCGAGGGGTGCCGTTGTCATAGGGTCGGGGACGTGACAGCAGCCGGTGCCGAACTGACTCTGCGGCACCCGGTGGAGCGGTTCACGCTCGACAACGGGTTGCGCGTCGTGCTCGCCCCTGACCGCAGCGTTCCGGTGGTCGCCGTCGGCGTGTTCTACGACGTCGGGATGCGCAACGAACCGGAGGGGCGCACGGGCTTCGCGCACCTCTTCGAGCACATGATGTTCCAGGGGTCGGCGCACGTCCCGAAGATGGAGCACGCCCGGCTGATCCAGGCCGCCGGCGGCACCTTCAACGGCTCGACCCACCAGGACTACACGAACTACTACGCCGCGCTGCCGGCCGAGGGCCTGGAGCGGGCGCTGTTCCTCGAGGCCGACCGGATGGCCGCGCCGGCGATCACCGAGGAGAACCTCCGCAACCAGATCGACGTGGTGAAGGAGGAGATCCGGGTCAACGTGCTCAACCGGCCCTACGGCGCGTTCCCCTGGCTGCAGCTGCCGCAGGTCGCCTTCGGGAGCTTCGCCAACACCCACGACGGCTACGGCTCGTTCGTCGACCTCGAGTCCTCCACCGTCGACGACGCGACCGACTTCTTCTCCCGCTACTACGCCCCGGGCAACGCCGTCCTCTGCATCGGTGGCGACCTCGACGTGGCCGAGACCCACCGGCTCGTGCAGCGCTGGTTCGGGCCGATCGAGGCCCGCCCGGTGCCGCCGATCCCGCCGACGGGCGAGCAGTGGCCCACCTCGTCGCGGTCCGCCGTGGTCGAGGACGCGCTGGCCCCCGCACCGGCGCTGGCCCTCGGCTGGCGGGTGCCCGACCCGGTCGGCGACTTCGACCGCTACCTGGGCACGGTGCTGCTCGCCGAGCTGCTCAGCGAGGGCGACGCCTCACGCCTCGAGCGCAGGCTGGTGCACGACGACCGCATCGCCATCGCCCAGAGCAGCTACGTCGGCCTGTTCGGCGACCCCTTCGACGTCCGGGACGCCACGTTGCTCACCACCCAGATACACCACCCCGCAGCCGTGCCCCCGCAGCAGGTGCTGACGGCGGTCCACGAGGAGGTGGGCCGGATCGCCACGGACGGCGTCGGCGCCGACGAGCTCCGCCGGGTGCAGGCCCGCACCGAGGCGCAGCTGCTGCGCCAGGCCGACTCCGTGCTCGGCCGCACACTGGCGTTCGCCGCCGCGGAGATCGTGCACGGCCGCGCCGAGCTCGCCGGCGAGCTGGCCGCCCGGCTGGCCGCGGTCACGCCGGAGCAGGTGCGGGCCGCGGCCCGGGAACTGGATCCGGACACCGCCGCCGTGCTGGAGCTGCGCGCGACCGGGGGCCGGTCGTGACCACGTCGGAGCTCGACCTCTCGCTGGTCCCGCCGCTCGGGGAGCCGCGCACCCACCCCGTGCCCCCCGCGCACGAGACGACGCTGCCCAACGGCCTCCAGGTCGTCGTCGTGCCCCGGCCCGGGGTGCCGCTGATCGAGCTGCGGCTGCGGGTGCCCTTCGCCGCGCCCACCGCCCGCGGTGCCGGTGTGCACACCGCCCGCGCCTCGGTGCTCTCCGGCGCCGTCCTGCTGGGCACCGAGCAGCACGACCAGACCACCATCGCCGAGCTGCTGCAGGAGCACGGCGCCGAGCTGTCGGTGTCCTCCGACCCCGACCGGCTGCTCTTCTCGACCACGCTGCTGCCCGATGGGCTGTCCCCGGTCCTGGACGTGCTGGCCGAGCTGCTCACCGGCGCCAGCTACCCCGCCGACCGCGTCGAGGGCGAGCGGGAGCGGGTGGCCGAGCGGATCGCGATCGCCCGTTCGCAGCCGGGCGTCATCGCCCGCACCGCGCTGGCCGCGCGCCGCTTCGGCAGCCATCCGTACGCGATCGAGCTGCCCGACCCCGACCTGGTGCTCGACGTCCGGGCCCCGGCGCTGCGCCGGCTGCACGGCGAGCGCGTCGTCCCCGCCGGCAGCTCCCTGGTGCTGGTGGGCGACCTCGACCCGAGCGCCGCCACGGCCGCGGTCGCCGAGGCCCTCGAGGGCTGGATCGCCACCGGGCACGCCGTCGAGGCACCGCCGGTGCCCCAGCTGGAGACGCCGGGCATCGAGCTGGTCGACCGGCCCGGCGCCGTGCAGTCCAACCTCCGGCTCGGCGGCCTCGCTCCCGGCCGGACCGACCGCGACCTCCCGGCGCTGCGCCTGGCCAACATGGTCTTCGGCGGCTACTTCTCCTCGCGGCTGGTCGAGAACATCCGTGAGCGACGCGGCTACACCTACAGCCCGCGCAGCTCGGTCGACCACCAGGCGGCCGGCTCGTCGTTCCTGGTCGAGGCCGACGTCGCCACCGGGGTGACCGGGCCGGCCCTGCTGGAGACCTGGTACGAGCTCGGGCGGATGGCCCTGACCGCCGTGACCGAGGCGGAGCTCGACGGCGCCCGCCGGTACACCCTCGGCACGATGGCGCTGTCGACCGCGACGCACGCCGGGCTGGCCTCGACGCTGTCCGCGCTGGTGGGTGCCGGGCTGCCACCGGAGTGGCTGACCGATCACCAGCGCGCGCTCGCCGCCGTCACCGTCGAGGAGGTGCAGGAGGCCGCCCGGAAGTACCTGGCCACGCCCGCGCTCACGACCGTCGTCGTCGGTGACGCGGAGAAGGTCACCGCCGCGCTGGAGGCGCTGGGGCCGGTCGTCGTCGCTGCGGGGGAGACCCCGGCGTGACCGTTCCGCCGGGGGGCAGTACCGCCGCCGACAACCCGCCCCCGGCGGAGAGCCCGGTCACCGAGGCTGCCTGGCCGGAGCACACAGGGGCCACGACCGGCGTCGTCCCGGTGCTGTCGCGCACCGCCCACGACCGTGCCCACCTGGCCCGCGCCTTGCCCGACCCCACCCGGGGCGGCCCCGTCCGGCTGCTCACCGTCGACCGCGAGCGGGCGGTTCCGGTGCAGGAGGGCCCCGACGGGCCGCGGCTGATCTGGGACGAGCAGCCGGAACTCCCGGCCGGCGCGGTGTACCTCGGCGAGGCCGACGGTGTGCACTTCGCCGCCGTCCGGGGCGAGCGGGCGCTGACCGTCAACGGTCGACCTGTCGACATGTGGACCGGCCTGCGCGAGATCGGCGCCGACCTCGGAGACCTCGACGCCGGGCTGCTCGCCCAGGCGATCGGCATCCTCGAGTGGCACGAACGCCACCGCTTCAGCCCGCTGTCGGGTGAGCCGACGACGATCGAGCGGGCCGGCTGGGTGCAGCGCGACCCGGCCACCGGCACCGAGCACTTCCCGCGCACCGATCCGGCCGTGATCATGCTGGTCCACGACGGCGCCGACCGGGTCGTGCTGGGCCGCCAGGCGGTCTGGCCGCCCGGGCGGTTCTCGATCCTGGCGGGGTTCGTCGAGCCGGGGGAGTCGGCCGAGGCCGCGGTCGCCCGCGAGGTGGCCGAGGAGGTCGGGCTGCGGGTCACCGACGTCCGCTACGTCACCAGCCAGCCGTGGCCGTTCCCGCAGTCGCTGATGCTGGGCTTCGTCGCCCGTGCCGAGGGCGACGACATCCTGCGGCCCGATCCCGACGAGATCGAGGAGGCCCGCTGGTTCACCCGCGACGAGTTGCGCTCCGGCGCCGGGCCCCGCGCGCTGCCGCCGCCGGTGTCGATCGCCCGCCACCTCCTCGACCGCTGGGTGGCCGGGGAGTTCAGCTGACCGGATTCTGCTGACGGAGTTCAGCTGAAGCGGCCGGCCAGGACGAGCGCGGGCCGGTCGGCGTGGTCGGCGAGCACGACGGCGTCGGCCATGGCGACCGGATCGACCTCGTCGTCGTACCGGTCGAACGCCGGGAGTTCCCACGCCTGCTCGGCCGGCGTGCGGCGGCGGCGCGCGGAGGCACCGACCCGCAGGTGCACGACCACGTCGAAGGCCAGCCCGATGCCCTGCAGCAGCGCGCCGGGCACCAGCAGGACGCCGCCCGGGGGCATCGGCCGGGCCGGCACCCGGGCCGCGCGGTCGCGCTCGAGATCCCACAGCACCGGCAGGTAGGTGCCCGATCCGCCCGGGCCGACCGGGGCGAGCACCTCCCGCGTCAGCGCCCCGGCGTCCAGCCAGTCGGTGTAGCGCGCGCCGGGGTCGGTACGGCCGTGCTCCAGGCGCACCGACGCGGGCCGGTAGAACCCGGCGGCGGGGACGACGACGGCCGGCCGGCCCAGTGGCGGCAGCCGGTCGGCGATGCCGGTGGCGAGGCCCTCCGGCGCGGCGACGTCCGGGCCGTCGACGGCGACACGGAGGGCGGTGGCGTCCGGCTCGGGCGCGAGCCCGGCCAGGAGGGTGGCGAGGCGGTCGGCCAGGGCCTGCGGGGTGAGTGGTTGCGGCCGGGTCAGGGCCGGCTCTCCGCGGCGACCGAGGGGTGCGCGCTCCCGGGGCGGGGGAGCGCGGTGACGGACGGCAGTTCCGGCGTCGCGGGCTCCCCGTCGTCCGGACGCGCCGCGACGTCGTCGCCCAGCCCGTCGAGGACCTCGCGGGCGAGGTCGGCCACCGGGCGACCCTGGGAGCGGGCGTCGCGGCGCAGGGTCTCGAAGGCGGCGCGGGGGCTGGTGCTGTGCCGCTCGGCCAGCACACCGATCGCCCGCTCGGTGGAGACGCGGGCCGCGAGGGCGTGCTCGAGCTGGGCCACGGTGCGCTCGAGGGCGGCCACCCGGGCGTCGACGGGGTCGTCGGCCAGGGCGTCCACGACACCACCGGTGCCCCGGGCGGAGCGGCGGGCGGTGCGGTCGGGCTCGGGGAGCGCACCGAACTCCTCGGCGACCAGGTCGGCGAGGGAGAGGCCCTCGACCAGGTCGGCGACGTGCTCGCCGCCCGCGGGGGAGACCACCGACCACCCGCGCGGGGTGCGGGTCAGGGCGACCGGCAGACCGCTGCCGTCGCTCGGCAGCGGCTCGATCGGGAAGCTCACACCGCCCGCCTCCCGGGGAGCGACCGGCCGGACCGACCGGAGGGCATCGTGGCCGCGGTCGCGGCCCGCGTCGGGGCGGTTCTGCCCCATCGAGGGCCG
>Ga0308176_10002468_pt1 | contig 11680 bp, 8 predicted proteins | sample PhyCR2_3_FD_203890 | JGI IMG/M metagenome (GOLD analysis project Ga0308176, IMG submission 203890) | Soil microbial communities from UC Gill Tract Community Farm, Albany, California, United States - DLSLS.C.R2 | ecosystem: Environmental > Terrestrial > Soil > Agricultural land | place: USA... | reverse complement strand
AACACGACGGCCATGAAGGCCACGACTGCACCTACTGCCTCCTGTTGTCCGGTCTCGTCGGAACCACCGCGCTGCAGTGGTTGCCGTCGACGACGTTCATCGCGACGCAATCGACGTCGCCCGCAGTTGCGAATCGCAGGACCGATGCGCCGGTACCGGCGTTGGGCGCGCAGGGACCGCCCGCCTTCGAGCAAGGCTGAAAACGCGCGGCGCAATCGCCGCTGCCTTCCCACGCTGCTGCAATCGCACGGGCGTTGCCCGCTCGTCGGCAGTGCTCGACGGAGCCACCCACATGCCATCGCTCGTCCGCGCGTTCGTGCGCGCGTCGACGCTGTCCGTCGCCATCGGCCTGGTGCTGATGCCGGCAACGACCGCGTTCGCCCAGAGCCCGCCAGCTGCCGATGCACCGCCAGCGGCAACACCGCCGTCGGATCCGCAACCGCAACCGCCCGCACAGCAGGCCGAGCCTCGCGCTGCGATGCTCGACGTCGTCCGCGTGCGCGGCCTGCAACCGACCTCGCTGCCGACGCGCATCCCGACCACGACCGCCGGCATCACCGGCGCAGAGATCATCGACACGATCAACGCGACCGATGCCGAGGACGCGCTGAAATACCTGCCGAGCCTGCTGGTGCGCAAACGCTACATCGGCGATTACGACCACGCCGTGCTGGCCACGCGCGCTTCCGGCACCGGCAACAGCGCGCGCTCGCTGGTGTATGCCGACGGCATCCTGCTGTCTAACCTGCTCGGCAACGGCGCCTCGTTCACGCCGCGCTGGGGCTTGGTCAATCCGGAGGAAATCGAGCGCGTCGACGTGCTCTACGGCCCGTTCTCCGCCGCTTACTCCGGCAATTCGGTCGGTGCCGTGGTCGACTACGTCACGCGCATGCCCGACCACTTCGAAGCGCACGCCAAGCTCGGCTACTCGGTCGAGCATTTCGATCTCTATCGCGTCCACGAGGACTATCCGGCGACATCGATGGACGCCTCGCTCGGTGATCGCTGGAACCGCCTGTCGGCGTGGCTATCGGTCAGCCGGCTCGACACGCAGGGGCATCCGATCGTGTTCGCCAACCTGCCGGCGGCCAACGCCACTCCGGGGACCGGCATTCCCGTCACCGGCGAGGTGCCCGGATCCAATCCGCGCAACCAGCCGTGGTCGCTGGTCGGCGCGACCGGGCAGACGCACTCCGTGCAGGACCAGGCCAAGCTCAAGCTCGCCTACGACCTGACCGACACGCTGCGCCTGAGCTACGTCTTCGGCCTCTGGCGCAACGATGTCTTCCGCGATGCCCAGACGTGGCTGCATGCCGCCGACGGCACCCCGGTGTACAGCGGCGACGTCGAGCTCGATGGCGTGCATTACCTGTTGCCGCCCTCGGCGATCGCATTGCAGCGCGCCGACCAGCAGCACCACATCCAGGGGCTGACGCTCAAGCGACACAGCGGCGGCGCCTGGGATTACGTGCTCGCGGCGAGCCGTTACGACTACGCCACAGACGTGGTGCGCTCACCATTGCTTGCGCTGCCCGATGCACGCAACGGTGGCGCGGGTCGCGTCGCCGACAGCCACGGCACCGGCTGGACCACGGCCAGCGCCATGGCCACGTGGCGTCCGTCGGTGGCGCACGTCGTCGACTTCGGCGCGCAGGACGACACGTTCCGCCTGCGCACGCAGGTGTCGGACACCGCCGACTGGTTGCACGGCGCGGCGGCGGCGCGGTTTTCCACATTCGCGGGCACGACCTCGCTGCGCAGCGCGTTCCTGCAGGACACATGGACGCCGTCGCCGCGCTGGACGACGATGCTGGGCGCGCGCCTGGAACACTGGGAAGCGCGCGATGGCAGCCTCGCCAATGCGACGTCCGGGTTCGGCTTCCCACGACGCTCCGAAGGCAACGTCTCGCCCAAGGCCGCCGTGCGTTTCGCGCCCGATTCCGACTGGTCGATCAAGGCGTCGATCGGTCGCGCCGTGCGCTATCCGACTGTCAGCGAGCTCTACCAGGGCACGATCGCCACCGACGCCATCGTCAACAACGATCCCAACCTCAAACCCGAGCGCTCGGTCACCTCGGAACTGTCGTACGTGCGCAACGTCGCGCTCGGACACCTACGCGTCACGGCCTTCCACGAGCAGACGCGCGATGCGTTGTATTCGCAGACCAATGTCACCGTCACGCCCAGCGTCACCAGCATCCAGAACGTCGATGCGATCCGCACCAGCGGCCTGGAACTGGCGACCGACCTGATGGGCGTCGGCTCGGACGATTTCGACCTGTCCGCCAGCCTGACCTTCGCCGACTCGATCATCGAGCAGAACCGCAACTTCCCGGCCAGCGTCGGCAAATGGCAACCGCGCGTGCCGCGCTGGCGCGCCAACCTCGTCGGCACCTATCACCCGGGGCAGCATTGGAGCATCACCGGCGCGCTGCGCTACAGCGGGCGGCAGTTCAATACGCTCGACAACTCGGACACCAACAGCTACGCGTACACCGGCACCAGTCCGTTCCTAGTCGCCGATGCGCGCGTGCGCTACCGCGTCGACGAGCACTGGAGCGCGGCACTGGGCGTCGACAACCTCAGCAACCGCACCTACTGGAACTACCACCCCTACAACCAGCGGACGTGGAATCTCGAATTGCGCTTCGACGAATAGCGCAGGGCTATTCCGTCTGCGGCGCCGTGGCGAACCAGCGCGCCACGGCGACCGCGGTAATCGCGCCGACCAGTTGCGCGGCAACGAAGCCGGCGACGTCATCCGGCCGGATCCCGGCGAAGCTGCGCGTCAGCGAGCGCGCGAGCGTGACCGCGGGATTGGCGAAGGACGTGCTGGCGGTGAACCAGTAGGCCGCGAAGATGTAGCTCGCCACCAGCGCGGGGATTGCCGTGGGCCGCTGGCGCGCACCGAGCAGGATCGTCAGCAGCAGTCCGAAGGCGGCGACGGCTTCACTCAACCACTGCGCGCCACCGGCGCGGACGTGCGTGCCTGGTTGCCACAGCGCCTGCCCGAACATCGCGTGCGCGAGCAGCACGCCGGCGACCGCGCCGAGCAGCTGCACCAGCATGTACGCCGCGGACTCGCCGTTGCCGAGTTTGCCGCGCAGCCGCATCGCCAGCGTCACCGCCGGATTGAAGTGCGCGCCGGAGATCGGGCCGAACAGCACGATCAGCACGTACAACATGCCTGCCGTCGCCGCCGCATTGGCCAGCAACGCGATGCCGTCGTTTCCCGCCGCGAGCGCGACGCCCATGATCCCCGAGCCGACCACGGCCGCGAGCAGGAACATCGTGCCGATGAACTCGGCGAGCAATCGGTGCGAAAGCCTCACGATGGCATGCTCACAGCGACGCCAGCAACGCACGCACCCGCTGCGAGATGTCGTCGCGCACCGCGCGATAGCCCGCGTCGTCGAGATCCTTCGGATCCTGCAGCGCCCAATCCTCGCGACGTTTCGCCGGCACCCAGGGGCAGGCGTCGCCGCAACCCATGGTGACGACGGCATCGAACTCGCCGTCGACCTCGTCGAGCGACTTGGAACGATGCGACGCGAGGTCGTAGCCCAGTTCGTGCATGAACTGGACCGCGCGCGGATTGATCCGCCCCGAAGGCGCCGAGCCCGCGCTCAGCGCCTCGACCGCGTTGCCGCCGTGGATGCGCGCGAAGGCTTCCGCCATCTGGCTGCGATTGGAATTCTCGACGCAGACGAACAGCACGCGCTTCATCAGCAGCACGCGCTTTCCGGCGCGCAGCATGGCGTTCCCTTGTCCACCTTCGGTTTCATGGCTGCGACATCCGGCGTGCAGGCCGCGCCGTCGGTGGCGCAGGCGGCATTGGCTGCGTAATAGGTCGGCGCGCCGCCGATGGTGTGGAAAGTCTCCCAACGCGTGCCCTGCGGGTCTTCCGTCCACAGCTTGTCCGACTGCGCGTAGCAGCAGACCGCCGCATCCTCGGGCACCACGCTGCCACCGGCGGCGTCCAGGCGCTGGCCGAGCGCCGCGAGTTCATCGCTGCTGTCCACCTGCAGGCCGAGGTGGTCGATGCCGGGCGCGCGTCCGGTGTCGGAGATCGCGAAGTTGATGCGCGGATCCTCGAGCATCCATTTCGCGTAGTCGTCCTTGCGCACGGTGGGCTCGGCGGCGAACAGCTGGGTGTAGAAACGGATGCTGCCGGCGAGGTCGGCGACGTTGAGATGGACGTGGAAGCGGTTCATTTCCTGGTTCCCTTGATGGCGGGTGGGCACGATGACGCCGGCACACAAGCCGAACCGGCGCAACAGTTTTCGGTGAGATAGGCGAGCAGGGCATTCATCTGCGCGTAGTCCGCGCGCACGCGGATGACTCGGCCTTCGCGCTCGTCCTGGACGAGGCCCGCGGCGCGCAGGATGTTGAGGTGGGCGCTGAGCGTGGCCGGGGGCAGGGCGAGCCGGTCGCGGAGCTCCCCGACCGACAGGCCGTCGTTCCCGGCTTGGACCAGCTGGCGGAAGGCGGCGAGGCGGGACTCGTGGCCCAGGGCGCTGAGGGCGGTCAAGGCGGACTTCGTTTCCATGATTCCAATATTCCGGAATTAAGGAATCGTGTCAAGCACCCGAACGAGGCTGAAGGTGAGATGCCAACGCTAATCCGCAATCCTCACCACCGAACTCAGCCCAACGCACGAGCTATCGCAATCTCGATCGCTCGCTTCGTCCGCGACCAACACTTCCGGCGTGGTGCGCATGTACTCGCGCGCCGCACCTCGTCACTTGACGTAGACACCACAAAGTAAAATGGGGCGGTCGCCTCACTGCGACGCGCCTTCTCCACGAGGACTCAATGGAAAACCGTTTCGAACGCTGTGCGACGGGCATTCCCGGCCTGGACGACGTCCTGCATGGCGGCCTGCTGTCCGGGCGTTTCTACCTCCTGGATGGCAATCCCGGCGCCGGCAAGACAACGCTCGCATTGCAGTACCTGCTCGAAGGCGTGCGCCAGGGCGAGCGTTGCCTGTACGTGACGCTGTCCGAGAGCCGCGACGAACTGGTCGCCGGCGCGAAGTCGCATGGCTGGTCGCTGGACGGCATCGAGATCCTCGAGTTGATCAGCGACGACCGCGACCTGATCGGCGACCAGGACGTCACCATGTACCACCCATCGGAAGTCGAGCTGACCCAGACCACCCGCAAGGTGCTCGACGTCGTCGAACGCTTCAAACCAAGCCGGATGGTCTTCGACTCACTGTCCGAACTGCGCCTGTTGGCGCAGACCTCGCTGCGCTACCGGCGGCAGATCCTCGCCCTCAAGCAGTTCTTCATCGGCCGCAATTGCACGGTGCTCCTGTTGGACGACCGTACCGCCGAAGGCCCCGACCGGCAGCTGCAGAGCATCGCCCACGGCGTGATTTCGCTCGATCACAAGCCGCCGACGTACGGCAGCGCGCTGCGGCAGATGCAGGTCATCAAGTTCCGCGGCAGCGATTTTCGCAGCGGCTTCCACGACATCTCGATCCGGCGCGGTGGGCTTGAGGTTTATCCGCGCCTGGCGGCATCCGAACACGGCTCGCAGTTCAAGCGCGACCTGGTGCCCAGCGGCGTGACGGAACTCGACGCATTGATGGGCGGAGGCATCGACCGGGGTACCGCGACCCTGATCGTCGGTCCCCCGGGAACCGGCAAGTCCACCGTGGCCCTGCAGTACGCCGCCGCCGCGGCCAAGCGTGGCGACCACGCCGCGATTTTCGCCTTCGAGGAAACCAAGGCGATCCTGTTGGCACGCGCCGCCGGCTTGGGAATCCAGATCGAGGAAGGCAGTGAGCCCGGGCAGGTGACCGTGCGCCAGCTGGATCCTGCGGAAATCACGCCTGGTGAATTCGCCCAGACCGTGCGCCGGGCCGTGGAGCGCGACCACGCGCGGATCATCGTGATCGACAGCCTCAACGGCTACCTCAACGCGATGCCCGACGACAAGTCGCTGATGGTGCAACTGCGCGAACTGCTCTCCTATCTCAACAACCGTGGCGTGGCGACGTTCCTGGTGGCGGCCCAGAGTGGTTTGATGGGCGCCAACATGCGCTCGCCGGTGGATACCAGTTACCTCGCCGATGCAGTGGTGATGCTGCGCATGTTCGAGCACGCCGGCCGGGTCAAGAAGGCGATCTCCACGCTCAAGAAGCGCAGTGGTCCCCACGAGGAGTCGATCCGCCAGATCTGGTTCGACGCCGATGGCATCCACCTGAGCGAACCGCTGGTGGCGTTGCGCGGCGTGCTGACCGGGGTGCCGTCGGACGAGCAGCGCCGCGCCGAAGAACCCGACAAGCGACCGCACGTCCGGATCGATGGCGCCTGATCCCAAGCCCGAGCGCAACGTCCGCGTCCTGGTCGCCGCGCCTACGCGGCGGGACGGCCAGGTCACATGCGCGCTGCTCGACCAGTCAGGCGTGTTCTGCGAAACGATCGACAGCCTCGAACAGCTGGCGATCGAAATCGGGGAAGGCGTCGGCGCGCTGATGCTCACCGACGTGGCGCTCGCGGCGCCGGGCATCACGGCCGTGCTCGATGCGCTGGCCGCGCAACCGCCATGGTCGGATGTTCCGGTGATCCTGCTCACGCCCGATCGCCAGCACTCGCCCGTGGTCGAGCGCGTGCTATCGGTGCTGACCAACGTCACCGTCATCGATCGCCCGGCCTCGGCGCGCTCGATGGTCAGCGCCGTGCTTGCCGCGCTGCGCGCGCGGCGCAGGCAGTACCAGCTTCGCGACCAGATGATGGAGTTGCGGCACGTCGAGCGCGCACTGCGCGATGCCGACCGACGCAAGGACGAATTCCTGGCAACCCTGGCACACGAGTTGCGCAACCCGCTGGCGCCGATCCGCACAGGGCTGAGCGTGCAGTCCATGCTCCCGACGGACAGCCCTGAAGCCGCGCGCGTGCGGGAAATGATGCAGCGCCAGTTGCTCCTGCTGATCAAGCTCATCGACGACCTGCTTGACGTCTCGCGCATCGCCACCGGAAAGGTGGTGTTGCAGCGCGAGCGCGTCGACATGCGCGCCGTCGTTGCGTCGGCCATCGAAGGCAGCCAGCCGGCGGTCACTGCCGGCGGCCATCACCTGCAGCTCTGCCTGCCCGACGCGGAGGTCTGCGTCTTGGGCGATCCGCTACGCCTGGCGCAGGTGATCAGCAACCTGATCAACAATGCCGCCAAGTACACCCGGACGGGCGGACGCATCGGCGTCACTCTTGTCGAGGAGCACGGTGAAGCGGTGGTGCGCGTCATCGACGACGGCATGGGTATTCCGCCGGAGATGCTCGACCATGTGTTCGAGATGTTCACGCAGGTCGATCGCACGCTGGAACGCGCGCAGGGCGGGCTTGGCATCGGCCTGTCGCTGGTGCGCCGGCTGACGCAGCTGCATGGCGGCAGCGTCGCCGCCAGCAGCCCCGGCAACGATCAGGGCAGCACGTTCACCCTGCGGCTGCCCGCGATCGCGCTGCCCGCGACCGCGACGTTGGTCAAGCCGGCGGTCGCGCATGATGGCCACCGCAACATCCGGGTGCTGGTCGTCGACGACAACATCGACGCTGCCGATTCGCTCGCGATCATGTTGCGCCTGGACGGCTACGACACCCGCGTCGAATACAGCGGCGAAGATGCCCTGCGCACGGCCGAGGATTTCGACCCCGAAGTGGTGGTCTGCGACATCGGCTTGCCAGCCATGGATGGCCATGAGATCGCCAAGCGCCTGCGCGCCGATCCGCGGCGTTCCGGCACCGTGCTGGTCGCCGTCACGGGCTGGGGCAGCGAAGAGGACAAGCAGCGCACGCAACGCGCGGGCTTCAACTTCCACCTGATCAAGCCGGTGGCGCTGGACTCGGTGCAGGAGATCCTGGGCCGGCTTTGAGGCAGTCGCAACGGCGGGCAACGCGCGAAGCGCGACCCGATCCACGATCCGTTCTTGCGAGTCGCGAAGAACGCGCCCCGACAGCGAGCTTTATGGCCGATCGTTGTCCGCGGCGCGAGCGCTACCGGGCCGGCGACCACTGGAGCGCGGCGCTTGGCGCGGACCCCAGCAAGCGCGCCTACTCGATTTACAACCCACGCAAAAAGCGGATGTGCACCTGGAGCAGCGTTCGACCAATGAACTCGGAGTGGGCGGATAGTCGCAACCGCGGGCAGGGCCAGGTCAAATCTCCACCGGCGCTCCCAGCTCCACCAGCCGGGTGGTCGGAATGCGGAAGAAATCCGTCGCCGGCGCCGCGTTGCGGTGCAGGAAGGCGAACAGGTGGTCGCGCCAGATCGGCATCCCGCGGCGCGGACTGGCGACGATGGTCTCGCGACTGGCGAAATAGGTCGTGTCCATCGGATCGAAGCACGGTCCGTCGCGATCGCAGGCGCGCATCAACGCCAGCGGCACGTCGGGTGTCTCCATGAAGCCATAGCGGATCGTCGCGCGATGGAACGCATCGCCGATGGTTTCGATGGACAGGCGCGCATCCGCAGGCACGCTCGGCTCGCTGGTCGTCTCGACCGTGAGCAGCACGTTGCGCGCGTGCAGCACCTTGTTGTGCTTGAGGTTGTGCAGCAGCGACTTCGGCACCACGCCCTTCTGCGCGCTGAGGAACACCGCCGTTCCCGGCACGCGCGCCGGCGGCGACAGCATCAATCCCGGCAGGAAGCTGTCGAGCTGGATGCCGTCCTTCACCATCTCGGCCTGCAGCAGCTGGCGTCCACGCCGCCAGGTGCGCAGCAGGGTGAACACGAGGATGCCGAGCAGGATCGGGAACCACGCGCCGTCCATGAACTTCACGACGTTGGCGAAGAGGAAGGCGACGTCGACCAGCACGAACAACGCTGCCAGTGGCCAGAACAGCGCGGCCGGGATCGCGGCGCGCTCGCGGAAGGCGACGATCAGGATGATGCTGGTGATCAGCATGGTGCCGGTGACCGACACGCCGTACGCGGTCGCGAGCGCGGTGGAGCTACCGAAGCCGAGCACGGTCGCGATCACCGCCAGCATCAGCATCCAGTTGATCGACGGGATGTAGATCTGCCCGATCGTGGTCCGCGAGGTATGCCGGATCGCCATGCGCGGCAGGTAGCCCAGCTGGATGGCCTGGCGCGTCGCCGAATACGCGCCGCTGATCACCGCCTGCGAGGCGATGACGGTCGCGGCGGTCGCCAGCGCCACCATCGGATACAACGCCCACGCGGGCACGCCGATGTAGAACGGATTGCCGACCGACGCGGGATCGGCGAGCAGCACCGCGCCCTGGCCGAGGTAGTTGATCGTCAGCGCCGGCAACACCAGGAAATTCCATGCGTACTGGATCGGGCGGCGGCCGAAGTGACCCATGTCGGCATACAAGGTCTCGCCGCCGGTTACCGCCAGTACGACCGCGCCGAGGATGAAGATCCCGTGCCAGCCGTGCTCGACGAAGAAACGCGCGCCCCACCACGGATTGAGCGCGTGGAGCACTTCTGGATTGCCGCTGATGTTGACCACGCCCAGCGTGGCGAGCGCGGCGAACCACAGCACGATGATCGGACCGAACGCGCGCCCGACCTTGTCGGTGCCGAAGCGCTGGCTCGCGAACAGCAGCAACAGCACGACGAGGGTGATCGGCAGCACCCATGGTTTGAGCTGCGGCGCAGCGACTTCGAGCCCTTCGACCGCCGACAGCACCGAGATCGCGGGCGTGAGCACGCCATCGCCAAAGAACAGCGCGACGCCGAACACGCCCAGGATGCCGACGGCATAGAAGGCCCTGGACTGTTTCGACAGCGTCCGTTGCGCGAGCGCGGTGAGCGCCATGATCCCGCCTTCGCCGCCGTTGTCGGCGCGCATGATCACCGCGACATATTTCAGCGTGATCACGACGACCAGCGACCAGAACACCAGCGACAGGATGCCGAGCACCGTCGCCGGGTCGGGGGTGAGGCCGTAGTGCGGCGAGAAGGCTTCCTTGATCGTGTACAGCGGGCTGGTGCCGATGTCGCCAAAGACGACGCCGATCGCGCCCAGCATCAGGGCCCCGAAGCTTGCCGCGCCGGTGTGCGCGGCATCGTGGGAGGCGGGCAGTGCGCTGGGTGATCCATCCATGCCGCGCATGTTCCGCGGGCGGCCGTAAATGTTGAAGGCGCGATCCGGCGGCGTTGCGTAAAGCTCGCGTAAAACCTTGCCGCCGGCTGGTTTTTCCGGCAGTGCCGATGCGGCCGTAGCACAATGCCGCCAGTCTCCCCATCGTCGAAGTCCGTGCAGGGATCCCGTACGCAGGCACCCATGGCGACCGGCGAAGGCACGCCCGGCGGTTATGCGCTGGCCGTCGCCGGCGCTGCGCTTGCGGTCGCACTCGCGCTGGCATTGCAGCAATGGCTCGGGCTCGGCGACCTGTCCCTGGTGTTCATGCTCGCGGTCCTCGTCGTGGCATCGCGCACGTCGACGGGACCCGCCGTGCTCACCGCGATCCTGTGCTTCCTCGCCTACAACTTCTTCTTCATCGAACCGCGCTACACCTTCTACATCACCGCGCGCCATGGCGTGGCGACGGTGGTGCTGTTCCTCGCGGCGGCATTGCTGGCAGGACGGCTGGCTGCACAGCTGTCGATGCGCGTGCAGGCACTGGGTATCGCCAACCACCACGCGGTCGTGCGCCAGGCACTCGCCGCCGGCCTGTCCACCGCCGCGAGCGAAAGCGAAGTCGTCGAGATCGCGCATTCGGCCTTCCGCGGCAGCCTCGACGCCGAAGTCTGGGTGCGCCTCGGGGAGCGGGGCCTGCACGTCGCCGGCGTCAAGCCACCACCGCCGGCCGTGCTGCGGCAGGTCGATGCGCCCGAGGGAGCGTCGCGCGTGGTGGAAAGCATCGAGGAATTCGGCTGGTGGTTCCTGCCCTTGCATGCGCCGCGCGGCACGCTCGGCGTCATCGGCCTGAAACTGCCTGCGCATCGGCTTCCTCTGGACCAGGAGCAGCGCCAGCTGGCGCGCACGATGAGCGACGACATCGCGCAGGCGCTTCTGCGCACCCGCCTGGTCGCCGACCTGCAGGCGGAGCGGCTCGCCAACGAATCCGAACGCCTGCGCAGTGCGTTGCTCTCGTCGGTGTCGCACGACCTGCGCACGCCGTTGGCCGCGATCATCGGCGCCGCCGGCAGCCTGGACAATTACGCAGATGCAATGAACGCCGCCGACCGCCATGACCTGCTGGAAACCGTGCGACTGGAAGGCGAACGCCTGGATCGCTACATCCAGAACCTGCTCGACATGACCCGGCTCGGCCATGGCGCGATCGCGCTCGAGCGCGACTGGATCGGCATCGATGAGCTGGTCGGTGCAGCGACTTCGCGGATGCGGCGTTACCAGCCCGACGTGCGGTTCGCGATCGCCATCGCGTCGGAACTGCCACCGTTGTGGGTGCATCCGGCGCTGGTCGAGCAGGCGCTGTTCAACGTGTTGGAAAATGCGGCGCGGTTTTCGCCGCCGGGCGAAGCGATCACGATCTCCGCCGAGCGCGTCGGCGAGACCAGCCTGCGCATCGACATCAGCGATCGCGGGCCGGGCATTGCCGACGAAGACCGGAAAAGGATCTTCGACATGTTCTACAGCGTCGCCCACGGCGACGGGGCGCACGGGACGGGACTTGGCCTGGCGATCTGCCGTGGCATGGTCGAAGCGCATGGTGGCACGGTGGAGGCGTTGCAACGAACCGAG
>Ga0308176_10002467_pt1 | contig 11688 bp, 13 predicted proteins | sample PhyCR2_3_FD_203890 | JGI IMG/M metagenome (GOLD analysis project Ga0308176, IMG submission 203890) | Soil microbial communities from UC Gill Tract Community Farm, Albany, California, United States - DLSLS.C.R2 | ecosystem: Environmental > Terrestrial > Soil > Agricultural land | place: USA... | reverse complement strand
TAGCCGCGCACCCGAGCTCGCGATCATCACCGGGTCGACCACGAGCTGCACCGGATGCTCGGAGAGGAAGTCCGCGACCGTCTCGATCACCTCCGCCGAGAAGAGCATCCCCGTCTTGGCCGCGTCGACGCCGATGTCGTCGAAGACGGCCGCGAGCTGGGCGCGCACGAACTCGGGCGGCAGCTCGTGCACGGCGGCCACGCCGACCGTGTTCTGCGCCGTCAGCGCGACGATCGCGCTCGTGCCGAAGCAGCCGGCGGCGGCGAAGGCCTTCAGGTCGGCCTGGATCCCGGCGCCTCCACCCGAGTCGGAGCCCGCGATCGTCAGACATCTCGGAACCAAACTGCACTCCCTTCGCCGGTGCGAACCGGATCAGGTTCGACGGGTGTGATCTCAGCCCGTGAGGGCACCCCGGTCGGGCCAGGCTAGCATCGGCGAGATGGGCGAAGCGCGCTACGACGGCATCGCGGAGTGGTACGACGGCTGGCGCCCGGAACTGACCACCGACGAGCTCGCCGCGCTGATGCGCCTGCTCGGCACCGGAGACGGGCGCTGCCTGGACGTCGGCTGCGGAACCGGTCTGGCGACGACGGTGGCAGCGGAGCTCGGCTGGTCGGCGGTCGGGGTCGACGTCTCCGCGGAGCTGCTGCCCGTCGCGCGCAAGCACGGGCTCGACGTCGTCGAGGGCAGTGCGCACGCGCTCCCGTTCGAGGGCGAGTCCTTCGACGCCGCGATTTCGGTCTGGACGCACACGGACGTCGGCGATTTCCGGGCAGCGGTGGCCGAGGTCACGCGCGTCCTCCGCCCCGGGGCGCCGTTCGTCTACATCGGCGGCCATCCCTGCTTCGTCGGGCCGCATTCGGCCTTCGTGCACGCGCAGGGCACGCCGGCGTTCCATCCCGGCTACCGGCCGAGCAGGCGCTACGACGGCAGCGCGCCCGGGGTCGGCGACCCCGAGGGGCTGCGCGCCCGCATCGACTCGAGACACCTCACGCTGGCAGACTTCATCACGGCCTTCGCGGCTGCCGGTCTGCGGATCGACCGCTTCGAGGAGCTGAGCGAGCGCGACTATCCGTACCTCGTCGCCCTGCGGGCAAGGCGATGAGCGTCGCCGCGAGCTGGGCCGGCCTGCTGGAGGGCGAGGAGCTCGCCCATCTCGAGGAGGTGCCGGCGCGAGCTGCGATCCTCGCGCCGCTGCCCGAGGCGCTCCACCCGCGCGTGCGCGAGGCGCTGGCCGCGCAAGGCGTGGACGCGCTCTACGCGCACCAGGCCGAGGCCTGGGAGGCGGCCGCGCGCGGACAGCACTTCGTCGTCACCACCGGCACTGCCTCGGGGAAGACGCTCGCCTTCAACCTGCCCGTGCTGGACGCACTCGCGCGGGAGCCGAAGCAACGCGCGCTCTACCTCTATCCGACCAAGGCACTCGCACAGGACCAGCTGCGGGCGCTCGGATCGTTTCGCCTGCCCAAGCTGCGGGCCGCGATCTACGACGGCGACACCGCCGCCGACCGGCGCTGGCAGGTGCGTAAGTGGGCGAACCTGATCCTCTCCAACCCGGACATGCTCCACGTTGGCGTGCTCCCGCACCACGACCGCTGGGGTGACGTGCTCACGAACCTTGCCTATGTGATCGTCGACGAGGCGCACGTCTACCGCGGGGTGTTCGGCTCGCACGTCGCCAACGTGCTGCGACGGCTGCGGCGGCTCGCGCGCGTCTACGGCGCAGACCCGCAGTTCCTGCTCGCCTCGGCGACGATCGCGAACCCGGGCGAGCTGGCGACGCGGCTGCTCGGCGTCGAGACGACCGTGATCGGCGACGACGCCGCTCCGCGTGCCGAGCGGACGGTCGCGCTCTGGAATCCGCCGCTGACCGACGAGGAGCTGGGGCTGCGAGCCTCGGCGCTCGGCGAGGCCTCGAAGCTGATGGCCGACCTGGTCGAGCGCGGTCTGCGGACGCTCTGCTTCGCCAAGAGCCGGCGGGCGGCCGAGCTGATCCACCGCTTCACCGCCGACCGGCTCGGGGATGACTCGCGGCTCTCGCCCTATCGCGCCGGTTACACCCCGCAGCAACGGCGTGAGATCGAGCGGCGGCTGCTCGAGGGCGAGCTGCTCGGGGTCAGCGCCACGAACGCGCTCGAGCTCGGGATCGACGTCGGCCTGCTCGACTGCGTGATCTCGGTCGGTTTCCCCGGAACGGTCGCTTCGCTGCGACAGCAGTGGGGACGCGCGGGCCGGCGCGGGCACGGGCTGGCGGTGCTCGTCGCCAGCGAGGACGCGCTCGACCAGTACTTCATGCGCGAGCCGCGTGCCCTCCTCGGCAGGCGCGTCGAGGCCGCGATCCTCGACCACGAGAACCCACGCGTGCTCGACGGCCACGTACGAGCCGCGGCTTTCGAGGCGCCGCTCGACGACCGCGACCGAGAGGTGCTCGGCGACGCGGCCCTGGAGCGCGCGGCGGTGCTCCCCGAGCTCAAGCACACGAAGGCGGGCTACGTCTGGGCCGGCCGCGACTACCCGGCCGCGCGCGTCTCCCTGCGCTCGACCGGCCCGGAGTCGTTCACGATCGTCGACGGCACGAGCGGCACCGTGCTCGGGATCGCCGAGCGGGAGCGCGCCTTCACAACCGTGCACGAGGGCGCGATCTACCTCCACCTCGGTGAGAGCTACCGCGTGAGCGCACTCGACCTGGAGAACCGCACCGCCCTCGTCGAGCAGTTCTCCGGCGACTACTACACGCAGGCCAAGACCGAGACGACGACCGCGATCGTCGAGCCACGGCGCTCCGACCGGCGGCTGGGCGTTGAGCTGACCTTCGGCTCGGTCGTCGTCACCGACCAGGTCGTCGGCTATCAGAAGAAGTCGATCCAGACGCAGGAGAGCCTCGAGCTCGTCCCGCTCGAGCTGCCGCAAACCGAGTTCGAGACCGAAGCCATCTGGTTCCTCCCGGAAGCATGGATGCTCGAAGGCCTGGAGCAGATGCCGAGGCTGCTCGGGTCGCTGCACGCCGCCGAGCACTCGCTGATCGCCTTGCTGCCGCTCTGGGCGATGTGCGACCGCTGGGACATCGGCGGGCTCTCGACGAACCTCCACTTCCAGACCGGGCGGCCGACGATCTTCGTCTACGACGGCCACTCCGGCGGCGTCGGGATCGCCGAGCGCGGCTTCGACGTCTTCGAAGGCTGGGCCGAGGACACGGCGAAACTGCTGCGCGGCTGTCCGTGCGAGCGGGGGTGCCCGTCGTGCGTGCAGAGCCCAAAGTGCGGCAACCTGAACGAGCCGCTCGACAAGGCCGGCGCGCTCACGCTGCTCGACCGGATGCTCGCCTCGGCGTAGCATTCCGGCATGGCACTGCTCGCGATCCTGCTCCTGCTCTTCGTCTTCCTGGGGGTCGGCAGCTCGTCCTCGAACACGACCGACCTGATCAAGCCGGTAGTCAAGTGCTCGAAGCGCATGCCCGCGAAGGCGCCGTCGAACCAGGAGCCGCGCCGCTGCGGCCCGCCGCCTGTGAATCCCTAGAGCTGCGGGCCGAACACGCCGGCCGCAAGCGGGCCCGGAACAGACTCCGTCGGGAACGCCTTGGTCTCCGGGTGCAGGTCGAGCAATCGGCCGGACGCGCACTCGCTCGACTGGTAGTCGGTCGGCATGAACGGCTGCAGCGACAGCAGGTAGCTCGCGACCGCGACGCCTTCCTGAGGCGAGCCGCCGAGCCGCTCCACCGTGTAGGCGACCTCCTGGATCGCGTAACACTGCGCGAGCGCTTCGTCGGACCAGCCGCGCATGTGCATCGACTCGTGCGCGAGCGTGACCAGCGCTTCGGCCATGCCGTTGGCGTGTTCGGAACAGGCCGTCGCCGCCGGATCGCCGCTGCCGGTGAAGCGGTTCCAGTCGAACTCGGCCAGGCACGCGAGCTCCGGCGCCTCGGGCCGACTGCGGAAGCGGGCGAGCTCCTTGCACATCCCACGCGTGACGTGGGTGTACGAAGCGGCACGGCCGTTCGGAAACGGCACATCGCCGAGATTTGAGTCCACGTTCACGATCGAGTGCCAGAGGCTCTCGCAGCGGACGTGCACCGGCCGGCCGGCCAGCTCCGACGCGAGCGCGCTCAGAGTGCGCTCGTTGCCGGAGCGCGTCTGCTTCTCGAACACCCAGCCGCCGCACACGAGCACGACCAGGATCAGTGGCACAACCGCAAGCCTCATCGCACAGATATCGGCATGCCGGGTGTCGATCCACAGCGTTTCCGTTCGTCGTACTCTCGTAACCGACCGAACAGGAGGGCGAGATGCAGTACATGCTGCTGATCTACGGCGACCAGGACGGCTGGAAGTCGCGCAGCGAGGAAGAGAACGGCCAAATCATGCAGGCCTACATGCAGTTCACCGAGGAGCTGCAGAGCAGCGGCTCGATGGTGGCGGGTGACGCGCTGCAGCCGACCGAGACCGCGACCACTGTCCGCGTCCGCAACGACGAGACGCTCACCACCGACGGCCCGTTCGCCGAGACGAAGGAGCAGCTCGGCGGCTACTACATCGTCGACGTCGGCTCGATCGACGAGGCGCTCGAATGGGCAGCCAAGATCCCGGGCTCGCAACACGGCTCCGTCGAGGTGCGGCCGGTGATGGTCTTCGAGGAAGAGGGCGGCTCGTAGTCGAGGACCTCTTCCGGGAGGAGTGGGGGCGCACCCTCGCGATCCTCGCGCGCGCGCTCGGCGACGTCGAGCTCGCCGAGGACGCGGTGCAGGAGGCCTTTGCCGCCGCGCTCGAGCGCTGGCCGCGCGAGGGCGCCCCCGCCAACCCGGGCGCGTGGCTGCTGACCACGGCGCGCAACCGCGCGATCGACCGGATCCGGCGCGAGCAGAACCTGCGCCGGAAGACCGAGCTGCTGGGAGCCCTTCAAAGCGCCGAAGTTGCCGACGTGGATGCTGGAAGCCGTAGGCTGCCCGACGAACGGCTCTCGCTGATCTTCGCGTGCTGCCATCCGGCACTCGCGAGCGAGGCGCAGGTGGCACTGACGCTGCGCACGCTCGGCGGCCTCACGACCGAGGAGATCGCCCGGGCCTTTCTCGTACCCGAGCCGACGATGGCTCAGCGGTTCGTCCGTGCGAAGAAGAAGATCCGCGCCGCGGGGATCCCGTTCCGCGTCCCGCCCGACCACCTGCTGCCGGAGCGGCTGCGCTCGGTGCTCGCGGTGGTCTACCTGATCTTCAACGAGGGCTACGGGCCGCCGCCGCGCGAGGAGCTCTGCGAGGAGGCGATCCGGCTCGGCAAGGTGCTCGCGGTGCTGATGCCCGACGAGCCGGAGGCGCTCGGTCTGCTCGCGCTGATGCTGCTCCACGACGCGCGCCGGGCCGCCCGGCTCGACGCCGGCGGCGAGCTTGTGCTGCTGGACGACCAGGACCGCTCGCTCTGGGACACTGTGCGGATCGAGGAGGGCCGGGCCGTGCTCGACCGGGCGCTGCCGCTGCGGCAGCCGGGGCCGTACCAGCTGCAGGCGGCGATCGCCTCGCTCCATCTCGAGCCCGAGGCCGACTGGCCGCAGATCGCCGCGCTTTACGGCCGACTCGCGCGCCTAGCGCCCTCGCCGGTGGTCCAGCTCAACCGCGCCGTCGCGGTCGCCATGGCCGAGGGCCCGGAGCAGGGTCTCGAGCTGATCGACGGCATCGACGGGCTGGATGACTACCGCCACCTGCACTCGGCGCGGGCCGACTTGCTGCGTCGGCTCGGCCGGGAGGACGAGGCGGCCGACGCGTACGGCCGCGCGCTCTTACTGGCGCCGCAGCCCGCCGAGCGCGCCTTCCTGGAGCGGCGGCTGGCCGAAGTACGATCCTCGGCGTGAGCGTCGAGGAGAGGCTGTACGGCTGCCAGTCGATGACCGGCGCGCTGCGCCGCGTGCTCGTGCGGGCTCCGCGGGCCGAGGACCTGCACGGCTGGCAGCGGTGCGGCTGGCGTTCCGAGCCGGACCCGGCCGGGATCGCGCGCGAGCACGAGGCCTTCTGCTCGCTGCTCGCGGATGCCGGCGCCGAGGTGATGCTCGCCGAGTCGGCAGCGCCGGGCAACCCGGACGCGATCTACACCTACGACCCGGCGCTCGTCGCCGACGAGGGCGCGCTCCTGCTCCACCCGGGCAAGGAGTGCCGCCGCGCCGAGGTGGACGCGATGGCGGAGGACCTCGAGCGCGCCGGCGTCCCGGTCGCGGGGCGGCTGGGCGAGCCGGCGTGGGCCGAGGGCGGCGACTGCTGCTGGCTCGACGCGCGCACGCTGCTGGTCGGCTGCGGCTATCGCACGAACGCGGCCGGGATCGCCCGCCTGCGCGAGCTGCTACCCGACGTCGAGGTGGTTGCCTTCGACCTCCCGCACTGGCACGGACGCGACGAGGTGATGCACCTGATGTCGCTGATCAGCCCGCTCGCGCCGGACCTGGCCGTGGTCTACGAACCGCTTCTGCCGGCGAGGCTCGCGCAGCTGCTCGAGGCCCGCGATCTCGAGCTCGTGCGGGTTCCGGACGAGGAGTTCGCCTCGATGGGCTCCAACGTCCTCGCCCTGGCCCCACGCGTAGCACTGGTGGTCGAGGGCAACCCGGTCACGCGCGAGCGGATGGAGCGCGCCGGCGTCGAGGTGCTGACTTACCGCGGCGAAGAGCTCTCGAAGGGCGACGGCGGCCCGACGTGCCTCACGCGCCCGCTGCTGCGCGTCTAGGGCGGCGCACGAGCTCGCCGCCGCAGTTCGGGCACGTCCGCTCCAGCGGCTCGAGGCACTCGCCGCAGAAGGTGCACTCGTGCGAGCAGATGTACGCCTCACCGTCCGCGGCCAGCGCGGCGCCGCAGCGCTCGCACGACTCGCGCATCTCCAGGCTCACGCAGCGATAGTAGAGGCGTGAGCGAGCGGGAGGCACAGGGCGGGACGGTGATCGTCGGCGGCGGGTTCGCCGGCAGCTACGTGGCGCGGATCCTCGGCAAGCGCGGCGCCACGATCGTCAGCCCGGAGAACTCGATGCTGTTCACGCCGCTGCTGCCGGAAGCCGCGTCTGGAACCCTGGAACCGCGCCACGTGGTCGTGCCGCTGCGCGTGATGTGCCCCGACTCCGACGTGCTCCTCGGCCACGCGACGGCGCTGGATCTCGACGGACGCCACGTCGAGGTCGACACCCTCGAGGGGCATGTCAAGGTGAGCTACCGCGAGCTCGTGGTCGCGCTCGGCTCGATCTCGCGGGCACTGCCGATCCCCGGCCTCGCCGAGCACGCCCTGGGCTTCAAGAACCTCGCCGACGCGATCTACCTGCGCAACCACGTCCTGCAGCGACTCGATGCGGCCGACGCGGCGGCCACGGACGACCACCGCGAGCGTGAGCTGACCTTCGTCTTCGTCGGCGCCGGCTACGCGGGAGTCGAGGCGCTCGCGGAGCTGTCCGACCTTGTCCGCGACGCGCTCCGCTACTACCCGAGCCTCCAAAGCGCGCCGCAGCGCTGGGTGCTCGTGGACGCGGCGCCGAAGATCCTGCCGGAGATCCCGCCCCGCCTCGGCGAGTACGCGGCCGAGCAGCTGACCAAGCGCGGGGTCGAGATCCGCGTCGGCACGACGCTCGAGTCGGTCGAGCAGCACGCGGCGCAGCTCTCGAACGGCGAGCGCTTCGACACGCACACCGTCGTCTGGACGGCCGGCGTCAAGGCCAACCCGATGCTCGCGAGCTTCGGGCTCCCCCTGGACGAGCGCGGCCGGGTGAAGGTGGACGAACAGCTCCGCGTGGAGGGCCACGAGCACGTCTGGGCGCTCGGCGACTGCGCTGCCGTCCCGAACCTCGCCACACCGGGCGTTGTCGACCCGCCGACCTCCCAGCACGCGCTCCGCCAGGCCCGCCGCCTCGCCAGGAACCTCGCGGGCGAGCAGAAGCCGTACCGCTTCCGCATGCTCGGCCAGGTGGCGACCCTCGGCCGCTACAAGGGCATCGCCGAGGTGCCCGGCTTCCGCTTCACCGGCTTCCTCGGCTGGTTCATCACACGGACGTACCACCTCTACCAGCTGCCGCTCTTCTCGCGGAAGCTGCGCGTGGTGGCCGACTGGACGACCTCGCTCTTTTTCCGCCGCGACATCGCCGAGCTCTCGATGCTCGGCCATCCCAACCGCCTCGATGCGTGAGGAGCTCGCCCGTTCGTACGAGTTCATGGCCCGCGGGGACATGAGCGGCACCCGCGTGGTCGAGTCGCCGTGCGGACGAGCGGTCTACACCGACGAGCTGCCGCGGCGCCTGGACGGCAACTACTTCTGGGCCGACCGGGGGACCGCGGAGCAGCTCGTCGCCGAGGCCGCCCGCCTCGAGCGGCGGCTGATCTTCGTTCCCGACCCGGAGCTCGGCGACGCGCTCGCGCCCTGGTTCAAGCAGCAGGGCTGGCGGATCGACCGCCATGTCGTGATGGCCCAGCTGCGCGAGCCCGAGCGCAAGGCAGACCTCTCGCTCGTGCGGGAGGTCTCTGAACCCAACCTGCGCGAGGCACGGAAGCAGGTGCTCGCCAACGAGCCGTGGGCGAGCCCGAAGGTGCTCGAGCAGATCTTCGCGGCGAAGGCCCTGATCGGCGAGCGCGTCACGACCCGCTTCTTCGCGGTCGAGCTCGACGGCGAGGTGGTCAGCTACACCGACCTCTACCTGGACGGCGCGGACGCGCAGGTCGAGGACGTCGGCACGCTCCCCGAGCACCGGAACGCGGGCCACGCTAGCGCGGTCGTCCTCGGCGCGATCGCCGAGGCGCGGAAAGCAGGCGCCGGGTTCGTCTTCCTCGTCGCCGACGCGAACGACTGGCCGAAGGTGCTCTACGGCCGGCTCGGCTTCGACGAGGTCGGCCACTACACGAAGTTCTTCGCCCCGGCCGCGAAGTGAGCGCGGCGCTCTCGGTCAGCGCGCTCGAGAAGCGCTACGGCTCCACGACCGCGCTCGCCGGAGTCGACCTCGAGGTCAACGAGGGCGAGCTCGTGGGCCTGCTCGGCCCCAACGGCGCGGGCAAGTCGACGCTGGTCAAGATCGCCTCCGGGCTCGTCCGGCCCACCCGCGGCCAGGCCGAGGTCTGCGGTGCGCGCGCCGGCTCGCTCGAGGCGCGGCGGCAGATCGGTTATCTCGCCGAGCTGTTCCGCTTCCCCGGCTGGTACTCCGCGGACGAGCTGCTCGTGCTGCACCAAAGGCTCTCCGGCTCGGGCGGCGGCGCGGCAGAGCGGGGGGAGCTGCTCGAGCTGGTCGGCCTATCAGACGCCCGCGACCGCCGGGTCGAGGCGATGTCGAAGGGCATGCAGCAGCGGCTCGGCATCGCGCAGGCGCTGGTCGGGACACCGAAGCTGCTGCTGCTGGACGAGCCGACGAGCGCACTCGACCCGGTGGGCAGACGTACGGTGCGGCAGCTGCTGGAGGAGCTACAGAGCCGCGGCACGTCGGTTCTGCTCAACTCGCACCTGCTCAGCGAGATCGAGCTCGTCTGCGACCGCGTCGTGATCCTCCTGCGCGGAAAGGTCGTCAGCGAGGGCTCGCCGGCAGAGCTGAGCCGCGGGCGCGGGGTCGAGATCGAGACGGACGAGGGGACACGGGTCTACGACGGCACACGCGAGGACGTGCCGCGCCTCGTCGCCGAGCTGGTCGCTGCCGGCCGCAAGGTCTACGGCGTCCAGGTCCTGACCTCGACGCTCGAGGACACCTACCTCGAGGCCGTCGGAGGCGAGACCTCGTGACCGCGATCCTGACGATCGCCGGCTACGCGCTCCGCGAGGCGCTCCGGAGGAAGGTGTTCGCGGTCGTGCTGCTCCTGACCGCCGGCTTTCTCTTCCTCTACTGGCTCGCGAACCACTACCTTTTCCGCGATGTCAACAGCCTAGGCTCGCCGTCGCCCGCGATCGAGCCCCGGACCTTTGCCGGCGCGTTCATGGTCGGCCTGGCGATGTTCTCCACGCTCTTCCTGGGCGTCGTGCTCGCGATCTTCCTGACACTCGGCGCGGTGCGCGGGGACGCCGAGCGCGGGCTGCTGCAGCCGCTGCTCGTCCGCCCGGTGTCGCGGCCGACGCTATTGCTCGCGCGCTGGCTCGGCGCGATCGCCGTCTCCACGCCGTACGTGGTCGCGGTCTACGCAACGGCCGTCGTGATCACCGGCCTCGCCGGCGACTGGTGGCCCGACCACGCGGTCGTTCCGGCAATCGAGCTCGCCGGCGGCGTCGCGATCGTGGCGGCGCTCTCGCTGCTCGGCTCGGTCTTCCTCACCGCGACGGCGAACGGCATCGCGATCTTCATGATCTTCGGCGCCGGCCTCGTCTCCGGGTTGCTCGGCTCGATCGGCCACGCGCTCAACTCGCACCGCCTCGAGCACTGGGCGACGATCATCGCGTGGGTTGCGCCCTTCGAGGCCCTCTACCAGGACGGGCTGCGCGAGATCACCGCCGACACGATCGGCTTGACCGGCTACCTGATCCAGCTCGGGCCGTTCGGCGGCGCGAATACCGGCGGCACGCCGGTACGCCTCTGGGCCTGCGCCTACCTGTTCATCGTGGGGCTCGTCGCTGCGTTCGCCTTCTCTAGACGCGACCTCTGATCACCACGCGCTCTTGCGCAGGCTCTTCGCGAACGCGACGCGCTTCTTCTTCTCCTCCGAACGGAGGCGCGCGTCCTGTTTCGCCGCCAGCCGTTGCAGCTCGCGCTGCAGCGCCCGGTAGCTCTGCAGCCGCTCCCGCGGAAGGCTGCCCTCGTCGATCGCCTCCTGGACCGCGCAGCCGGGCTCCTGCATGTGGGCGCAGTCGTTGAAGCGGCAGCCGGCGGCCAGGTCGCCCACGTCGGCGAACGCCTGGTCGATGCCATCGTCGGCACCCCAGAGCTGGACCTCGCGCAGGCCGGGCGTGTCGACCAGCAGGGCGCCGCCCGGAAGCCGGAACAGCTGGCGGGCGGTCGTCGTGTGGCGGCCGGTCCCGTCCTCGGCGAGCTCCTTGGTCGGTTGTGCCTCGTGGCCGAGCAGCCGATTGGCGAGCGTGGACTTGCCGACGCCGGAGGAGCCGAGTAGCGCCACTGTCTGCGCCGGCGAGAGGTACGGCGCCAGCTCGTCGAGCCCCTCGCCCGTGACGTTGCTGACCACGTGCGCGGACACGCCGACGGCGACCTGTTCGGCCTGGAGCAGCAGCGCGAGCGGGTCGTCGCAGAGGTCGGCCTTGGTCAGCACGAGCGCCGGCATCGCCCCGCTCTCCCAGGCCAGGGTCAGGTAGCGCTCGATCCGGTGCGGGCTGAAGTCGCCGTCCAGGCCGGTGACGACGAAGACCGTGTCGACGTTGGCCGCGAGCACCTGTGCCTCGGTGTTACTGAGGTTGACCTTGCGCGCGAACGCGGTGCGGCGCGGCAGCACGGCGTGAATGACCTCGTCGCGAAGGGCGACCCAGTCGCCGACCGCCGGCAGGTCGGCGCCGGAGGACGCGTCGTGGCGAAGACGCCCAGCGACGTGCGCGCGCAGCTCGCCAGCCGCGGTGAGCACGTCGTACTCGCCGCGGTGCTGTGCGGAGACGCGTCCCGCGATGCAGTTGTCGTGGGACTGGAGCGCGGCCGCGAAGCCGTCGTCCCAGCCGAGATCTTGCAGGTTCAAGCGAGCTCCTTTCAGGAATGGGTCGAGACCGGACACGTGCCCGAGGCCTCGCGGGAGCTCGCTACCAAGGTGTGCTGCGGCTAGCCGGGAGCCTCAGGCTC
>Ga0308176_10002466_pt1 | contig 11691 bp, 7 predicted proteins | sample PhyCR2_3_FD_203890 | JGI IMG/M metagenome (GOLD analysis project Ga0308176, IMG submission 203890) | Soil microbial communities from UC Gill Tract Community Farm, Albany, California, United States - DLSLS.C.R2 | ecosystem: Environmental > Terrestrial > Soil > Agricultural land | place: USA... | reverse complement strand
CCTGACAACGGCGGCACATACGTGAACGGCATAAACGGGGTGATTGCGTTGATCCACACCTGCAATGGATCGAATGGCGCTTCGTTGAACCCCGGGCCGAATCGGACGCTAACGTACGACTTGACGCATCGGGTCGCTTCCGACAGCAGCACACCCGCGTGGACCGGCAGCCCTCTGACGACCGCGAGTTCCTTCTTCAGCTTCGCCAATCTGCTGTATCGCTACGATGCAAACTCCACCACCCCCTCGTTCACGACATATCTTAAGAACGTGGCTTTCGGCAACGGCTACTATCTCGGCATGGAAAATCCCGTTGCAACTGCGCCGGTCAACGCGCCGGAGGCGATCAATACCCCGTGCACTACCTCGCTCGTCAATGTGAAGCATATTCCGGCGACGACGAACCCGACGACGCCTGAAAGCTGGATCGTGTGGGCCGATTCGACGCCGCAATCCTGTAATGGCGCGAGCGCACAGGAAATCGGCGCCTTGTATCAATACGGCAAGGCAGGAAGCATTTCGGCCGTCAACGGGCAATTTAGCGTGCCCTTCTACATGACCATCACCCGGCTGCAATAACATCCCCGAAGCAGCGAGGCAATTGATAAACTGTTGATCCGCTTACGAGGCCTACATGCGCTGGACAAAGTGGGAGCTGAGGTCGGAACGCCGGTTCTGGTACGGCTTCGGCGCGTGTATCGGAGTGCCGGCGGTTCTCCTGGCGGCGATTGGATGGCGCGCGGTGGCGCTCGAGAAGATCGAGCGTTTTCACGAAACCGTTCAGCAGCAGAATCAAATCGCAATGATGGCTGAGACAAGCCTGGACGCGGCGATGTCGCGCGTGGAGCGCGACGCCGCCACGTTTCCGGCAGAAGCGTTCGACCTTCTGAGCTCAGGGGGATTGGAGTTTCCTTTCGCCCGGGTCTATTTCGGGGATGACCAGCGCGGCAGACTGCACACGCCTTCCCTGCTCGCCGAGGGGGCGCAGGCGGCCGAAGCCCAAGGCCGGACGGAAGCAGCCGCCGCGATGTACCGCCGGTTGCTCGCCGATCCCGACATGCACGAATGGGCTTCCGTGGCTATCGCCCGCATGGAGGCCGCCGGCCAGCCCCAGATCATGACCGGGTGGCTCGATAGGTTCTCCAAAACCTCCATGGCCGGCGTCTCGCCGGATGGATATCCGGTGGCGCTGATTGGGGCGGACGTGGTTGAGTCCCTGCCGGCGGGGGCGCTCACCGCCTCGCGCAGCGCACTGTCACTGATCCTGGCTCGGCTACGCAGCGGATCGTGGTGGCTGAGCTATGCGCAACGCCAACTTCAGGACGAAGCGCTACGGCGTGCGGTCGTGACAGCCGGAGGGCAGATGCCGCCGGGAGACCAACGCCTGGTGGAGATCGGGGAGATCGAAACGGCTGTCCGGCGCCTCACGGGGTTCCGTCGCGACACGCCCGCGAGGCTGACGCTTCAGATCGCCGGCAGGCCCGCGCTGTTGGTCGCGGTCGCGGGTGAGGCGCCAGGGACTTGGTCGGGCCATGTCTTTTCCGCCGCCGCATTGAGAAGTCTGTTAGATACGGCGCTGGGACGCATCCGGAGCGAAGCCGTATATCCCATTGCCGTGCGCGAACAGACGACTGCCGCTGTTGTATGGGGTGATGCGGCTCGCGCAGAGAGAGGGGCCCCGCTTCGTGGTCTGCCCGGTTGGGAGTTGGCCCTCGGCGATCCCGGTCCACAGAGGAATCGCGCCCCGCAAATTCTCTCCTATGCGATGATCGTCCTGCTCGTGCTGGTGCTGGCATTCGGGATCGCGGTGACGGCAATCGCTTCCCGTCGCGAGGCCGACCTCGCGCGACGTCAATCGGCGTTCGCGTCCGGCGTGACGCACGAATTCAAGAGTCCCATCACGACCATCCAGCTTTTGATGGAGCGGATCGCCGCGGGCCGGGTCTCCTCTCCGGACGTCTTGCGCGATTATAGCGCCGCGATATCGCGGGAAACGGCGCGGTTGGAACACCTGGTGAACCGGCTGCTGCAAGCTCACAAGATCCAGGCCGGGGAGAGCCGGTACCACATGGCGCCGCACTGCATTGCGGATATCGTAAACAGCTCGATGGGCCACTTCCGCGCGCTGGCCCAAGCCAGGGACATCCGCCTGGAGGCAGACGTGGACGACGTGATGAGAGAAGTCGGCTTGGATCGCACTGCCATTCAGGACTCGTTGCAAAACCTGATCGATAATGCGATCAACTATTCGCCGGACGGGAGTTGTATTGAAGTCAAGGTGCGGCACGAGGCGAATGCTGTGCGGATCTCGGTCCGCGACCAGGGAATCGGCATCGAGCCCTCCGAGCTGCCGCGCATTTTCGCGAGGTTTTACCGGGGCAAACGCGGCGCCGAGCGCTGGGCGAAAGGCACGGGTCTCGGGTTATGGCTCGTCAAAGCGGCGGCCGAAGCCCACGGCGGCAGCGTGCGGGTGACCAGCGTTCCCGGCCAGGGTTCCGAGTTCTGCCTGATTCTTGCGATTCGCGAGGAAGATATATGCCTCGAATCCTGATCATCGACGACGAGCCGGGGATCGTGCTGGCGGTCCGCGACGAATTGGTGTTCGAAGGCATGGAAGTGGACTCCGCCGAGGACGGCCGCGCCGGGCTCAACCGCGCGCTGGCGAGCGAGCCGGATGTGATTCTGTTGGACTTGGCGTTGCCCGCGATGAACGGCTTCGACGTCTGCCGGCAGTTGCGCCCGCAGTTGCCGAGCGCGTGGATCATTGTGTTAACAGCGCGCGGGCAGGAAGCCGACCGAATCACCGGGTTTGAAGCCGGCGCGGACGATTATGTCGTGAAGCCGTTTTCGCTTCGTGAACTGGTGGCCCGAATTCGCGTGGGACTCAGGCGCCGGAACGGGTCGAACCTGGCGCGACCGGTGGAGAAGTTCGGCGATATCGAAATCGATATTCGCTCCCGCCGCGTTGTGCGTGCCGGCCGCGAAGTGCCCGTTACGCGCAAGGAGTTCGAGATCCTGCTGGTGCTCTCCAAACGGCGCGGCGATGTGATCTCGCGCGACGAGCTGTGCGATCTCATCTGGGGCGCGGATGTGTTCATCACGCAGCGCGTCATCGATACCCACATCGCATCCCTGCGAAAAAAGATCGAAGCCGATGCCGACACTCCGCGGCACATCATGAATGTGCGCGGCGTGGGATACAAGCTGGAGTAAATATGAGAGTCTTTGCCGCATTCATCGCGATCTGGATCTGCGCCCCCGTGTTTGGCGCAGATACCCGCGAGTTGTTCGAGCGGGCGCGGGCGCTGCAAGAACGCAATCAGAACCTCGTCGAGGCCATCCGTCTATACGGCGAAGTAGTAGCGCAGGAGAAGACCCAACGCGCTCTGGCAGCGCGTGCGCAGTACGAGCAGGGCGTGCTCTACACTCGTCTCGGCCGTCGAAGTGAAGCGCGCCGGGCGTTTCAAGTTCTGATTCGGGATTTTCCCGATCAGCCGGCGCTGACGGCGCTGGCGCGCACCCGTCTCCCGGCCGGCGAGATCCCCTCCGGTGCGGCCAACCGGGCCTTGTGGACCGGGCCGCAAGTCGATGCTTCCGGCTCTCCTTCACCGGACGGGCGGTCGCTGTCTTATACAGACTGGTCAACGGGCGATCTTCGCATCCGCGACCTCGGTTCAGGGGAGAGCCGAGCCGTGACCCGGCACGGCGCCTCGCCTCGAATCCCGTTCTCGGCTCTGTGGTCCATCTTTTCACCCGATGGGAAGCAGCTCGCGTATTTGTGGACCGACGGCGCCGATCACAGCGAGTTGCGCACGATTGAAGTCACCGGCATCGGCGAACGGACCGCGTATACGGCGCCCTCTCGTCGTACCAGCGTCCGTCCGTCCGATTGGTCTCCGGACGGCAGATTTGTTTTGGCGTTTGTGCGCGAGGGGCGCGGCGCGACACGGCTGTTCGTGATAGGCGTTCGCGACGGCTCCGCCCGGGCTGTGGATACGTCCGGGGAACTGGTGGAGGGCTGCGCGCTTTTTTCGCGCGACGGACGCTACATCGTTTACGAGGTCCAGGCTGGCGGCGCCGACGGCAGCCGCGATATTTGGTCTATGGCGGTGGATGGGTCCCAGCCGACGCCGCTCGTTCGCCATCCGGCCGATGACCGGATTGCCGGCTGGTCGCCCGATGGAAGACGTTTGCTGTTTTCGAGCAACCGCTCGGGCGCACAGGATCTGTGGGCCGTGCTGGTCGCGGACGGCAAAACGCAGTCGGAGCCGGAAATCGTTTACCACCATCTGGCCGGCGGCGACCGAATGGGATTCACGCGACGGGGCGCTCTGTTCTATCTGGTTTCCACGAGCGAATCCGAGGTCTTCACGGCGGAAATGGATTTCGCCGCGGCAAAATTGATGACGCCTCCCCAGCCGGTCAGCCAGCGTTTTGTGTCGGCCAAAACGTCGCCGCTCTGGGCGGCCGGCGGCGGCTCCATTCTTTATCTGCCCATGCGGGAGGGCGCCCCTAGCCTGATACTCTTCGGCGCGGATGGTGAACGCGAGTTGCATCCACAATTGCGCGAGACGTCGCGGGCCATTGCCACCCACCCCGATGGACGCTCGGTGTTTGTGCACGGTGTGGACATGGACGGCCGCAGAGGCGTATTTCGCGTCGAACTGGGGAGCGGCGCGGCACAATTTATTGCGAATATCACCGATCGCCCGGCCTGGTCGCCCGACGGCGCCACCTTATATCACGGCGGCGGGGATGTCCTGACCGCGCGGGATGTCGCGACCGGCGCCGTCCGGGAAGTGTTCCGCCACGCTGTCCACGATGCTTTCAAAAACCCCAACACTGCTGTTTCTCCAGATGGGGCCACCCTCGCTGTCGTGATCCAAGACGCCCCAGGCTCGCAGACCCTCGCGGTGACACCTTCGGCAGGAGGTGCGCCGAAGCCTCTCTTCACATTGCACAGTCCCGAGCATTTCGGTGGCAACTCGCTCGTCTGGATGTCCGACGGACGGTACATCATCGCAAGTCGCAATGGTCCGGAACGCTCCGCCTTGTGGCGATTCTCCGTGGATGGTGCAGCGGCGGTACCGCTGCCGCTGGAGATGAAAGGCGAAATTAAAGCTGTGCGGCTCCACCCGGATGCCCACCGGTTGGTTCTGCTCAACACATGGGACGCCCAGGAGATCTGGATCCTGGAGAATTTTTTGACTGGTTCACGCACGAACCGCTAAACCAATTCGAGCCGCGGCCTCAAGGGAGGGCTGGCCGGAGGGCAAAATGAAACGAAAGCTTGCGCTGATTTGGATTGGCGCCGGTCTGCAGGCACTCGGGCAACCAACCGGCGGGTCCATCGGAGGAACAGTTCACGACGTTTCGGGCCATGTGATCGAGAGAGCCACTCTCACCTTGCGCAATCTGGATGAGAACACCAGGGTGACTTGCGAGACGGCCGCACAAGGCCGGTACCAGTTCGTGAATTTGAAGCCCGCGCGATATTCGCTGGTCGCCGGCAAGACCGGCTTCGGGGAGAAGCGAACTCCGGATATGATCCTGGATGCCCGGCAGACGCGCCGCGCCGATTTCACCCTGGATATCGCGCCTCACGCGCAAGTCATTGAGGTCACGGCGCGCGTGCCCCTGGTCGATTCCAGCGGTGGCACGGTTTCTTCGCGTCAGGGCGCCGAAGCACTGACCCGATTGCCACTGAACTATCGCGCCTCGGCAAACAACAGCCCGCTCACCGCGGTCGCCGTTGTGCCCGGTGTCCAGCAGGACGATGGCAATCGCCTGGCACTTGGCGGAGGTTTGCCGCCGCAAAACGAAATCTCGGTCGACGGAATCTCCACCGTCGATATTCAGACCAATAGCCAGAACTACGCCATGACGCCCTCGGCCGAAATGCTGAGTGAATTGCGAGTGGCATCGGTTGATAATGGCGCTGAATTCGGGCAGATGGGCAACATCTTACTCGTGACCCACGGCGGAACGAACGAGCGACATGGAGGCGTCGATTGGTATTACCAGAATCGCGCTCTCGACGCGAGGACTTACGGAACTGCCGTCAAGCAGGCCAAAGTGTTCAATGCGTTCGGAGGCCATGCCGGTGGACCGCTTGAAATCCCGGGTGTCTATAGCGGTCGAAATCGGACCTTCTTTTTTGCCGATTACGAGGGAATCCGCCGTCCGCAAACCCGGCTGCTTCAGATGTCCGTGCCGGCATTAACCATGCACGCCGGCGACTTGACTGGTGTCCCGGGCGGGGCGGCAGTCGATCCCCTGAACCGCGCGCCTTTTCCGCAGAATCACGTTCCCGCGTCGCGCATCAGCGCGGTAACCAGCAAACTGCTCGACCAGTGGTACCCCGCTCCGAACCAGCCCGCCGGCGCCGCGTACAACGATTTGATGCTGGAGGCCGCCGGCGACCGCCAGGACGGATACGATGTCCGGCTTGACCATACGTTATCTGCCGCTCATTTGGTGTTTGCGAGGTGGACGGCCAAGTCGGGGGATTCCTCGAATCCAAACAACCTGCTTCCCGCCAGCAAGTATCAGATCTCGATAAGGAATCTGGCGGCATCGAGCGTCTACCGGCGCGGGGTCCTGTCTAATGAACTCCGTTTCGGAATCAGCCGTTCGCGATTCGGCGAGAGATTTCCCCTGAGCGGATTCGACGTGGCCAATGGGCTTGGTCTTACAGGCGTGAAAGCGCCTCCACCGGATGCCTCCGGCGGATTCCCGTCGTTTCAGTTCAGCGACGGTACCGGCTTCACGGGTATCGGACACCTGCGTTCGCAGCAAGCGGAATCACGCCTGATTCAGATCACCGACTCCCTCATCTGGATCCGCGGGGGCCATACGGCAAGGTTCGGCGCCGACGTCCGGCGCGTGGGATATCGTTCTACGCTCTTTTCCGGCGCCGACTGCGGCAACGAGTTCGGCTGTCTCGTTTTCTCGAGTGGCGCATTCAGCGGTAACGCTTTCGCCGATCTTTTGCTGGGCCTGCCCGCCACGTCTTATTACACGAAGCTCGGGCCGAATATCAACGAGTTTGAGACGAATAGCGGCTATTTCGCGCAGGATATGTGGCGCGTTAGCCGCCGCGTCACTTTGAATTTCGGCTTGCGCTGGGAGTTGCACCCTCCGTTCCGGGAAGCGGCCGGGAATCTGACAAGCTTCGACCATCAAACGGGCGATGTGATCATTCCCGATGGCGCGTTGCCGGCCGCTCCCTCCTTCCTGGCGGCAATTCACGCGTGCCCGCTGCCGCAGCAAGCGCCCGGCTGCACCCGTGTGTTAACCGCTTCCGAAGCGGGGCTGCCCGGCGGCCTGCGCAAGACCGATTTCCGCAATTGGAACCCACGCTTTGGATTCGCCTGGCAGCCCTCGTCGGACGGAAGGACCGTGCTGCGCGGAGGTGTGGGACGGTACACGCAAAGTTTGCTCGGCTGGTTCGCGTACGGGCCCACCGGAATTCATTCGTCCGACAATCGAACCTTTCAAAACTACCAGGGGCCCGATGTCCCCGCGCGATTCACTCTCCCCGAGATCTCGCCGCCTCTAACGGAGCTAGGAAGTATCGCTTCGGAGCGCTTCGCTTATGGCGTCGATCCGACGATGAAAGACCCGCACACGATCCAGTGGAACGTCACACTGGAGCGTGAACTTCCGATTGAGGTGCTTCTGCGGACCAGCTATATCGGCGTGGCGGCGTCCGGTTTGCCGGTTGCGGTGGACTTCAACCAGGTCCCGCTCAGCAGTTTGCGCTTCTCACCGTCCCGCCAGCCGTTCCCTAACTGGGCCAACCTCTTCTCCATGGAAGGAATCGGCTTCGCGCATTACGAAGGCTTGCAGGTTCAGCTCTCGCGACGATTGCAGAACGGTGTCTTTTTTCAGGCGAGCTATACGCTGTCGAAAGACCTCGGCGAAACCGGCAGTGTCGGTGGGACGCTTCTTCCCAGCGAGTTTCCGCAAACGCCGGTCACCGACCGTTTCAATACTCGCTACGATCGCGGCGATCTGGGGGGCGTCCGGCGGAATCGCGTAGTCCTGACCGGCATATTGCCGCTGGCCTCAGGCGCCGGCTGGCGTGGTTGGCGGCGGGGCGCCTTTGGCGGGTGGGAACTCTCTACCATCACCATGGTTCAATCCGGCCCGTACCAAACGCCGACCATTCGCGCGGCTCAGGACCAGTCGAACACGGACGTACCCGGCCGCGGCGTACCGGCCCGTCCAGACCGGGTGGGAGACGGCAATCTCCCGAACCCGACGCCGCAGCGGTACTACGATGTGACCGCGTTTGCCGCAGTGCCGGGCGGGGCCGGACGTTTCGGGAACGCCGGCGCCGGCATTCTGAAGGGGCCGGGCACGGTGGCGATCGCGGCGGGAATCGGGAAGACCGTCCGGGATGGCGAAGTCACCCGGCTGAGAATCGAGGCTACGTTCACGAATCTGCCGAACCATCCCAATCTCCTGGCTCCGTCGGCCGTCGTCACAAACCCGCGTTTCGGCGTGCTCACGACCGCACAGTCATCGCAGAATTCGGGGAATCGCACTGGGCAGGTCGGAATGCGCCTGGAGTTCTGAAACCTTCGCCGGGCCGCCGCGTGGAGCGGGACCCGCGGCAACTCGCCGGTGCGTGGACATCGCGAGGGCTCGGCGGATTCCGGGGGCGCCAGTTTCTGCTGAGTCGCTGCCCGGGACCAGAGGAAAACGCGTCATAATCTTCAGGAACATGGGAACTCTTGAAGGTAGAATCGCCGTCGTCACCGGCGGGACGGCCGGCGTGGGCCGGGGGATTGCAAGCGAGCTTGCGCATTGTGGGGCGCGGGTATTTGTAACCGGCCGCTCGATCCAGGCCGGCGAGCGGAAGGACTCGGGGATCACCGGCATTCGGTGTGACCACCGGGAGGATGAACAGGTTGCGGCTGCATTCGCGCAAGTGGCTCAAGAGGCGGGCGCCATCGACATTCTGGTCAACAATGTCTGGGGCGGGTACGAAGGGATGATGGAAGACGGTGTCTTCACGTGGAGCAAGCCATTTTGGGAGCAGCCGCTTTGGCGTTGGGACGCGATGTTTGATGCCGGTGTGCGCGCACACTATTACGCAAGCCAACTGGCAGCCGGAGCCATGGTCGCCCGCCAGTGCGGTTTGATTGTGAATCTATCGTTCTGGGCGGCGCAAAAGCACATCGGGAACGTCGCTTATGGCGTATCCAAAGCAGCGACCGATAAGATGACCGCGGATATGGCGACCGAACTACGGCCTCATGGCGTTACCGTGATCTCGCTGTACCCGGGGCTGGTCAGGACAGAAAAAGTTATGCAGGCCGCGGCGTGGCTCGACTTGAACAATTCGGAATCCCCTGAGTTCATCGGACGGGCGGTCACCGCTCTTGCGGCAGATCCGGACGTCCTGCGACACAGCGGAGGAGTTTGCGTGGCGGCTCGTTTGGCGACTGAGTATGGCTTTAGAGATATCGACGGCACGATTCCGCGTGCGATGGCACTTACGGATGTCTGAAGAAATTTGCGCACGGCTCCGAAACACGCTTTATGCGTGCACGACGACGGCGCGGTGGCGCACTTTGCCCTCCTCCAGGCGGGTGAGGACGCGGTTCAGATCGCCGATGGGGTAGGTCTCTAACCAGAGCTTCACTTTTCCGCCGGCGACCAGATCAAGTATGCCGGTGAGATCTTCGGGATGGTTGTGGGCGGAGCCGATGATCGAAGTCTGTTTGAACAACATCGAGACGGGGTCGGCTTGGATCGATTCCCCACTGACGGCGGTTGTGACCAAGCGCCCGCCGGGCCGCAGGCCTTGCATGGACTGGCTGTTCTGCTTCATCGAGGGAGAGAACGAAAGGATGATATCGACGGCGCCCATATCCTGGAGCTCCTTGCCGACGTGATCTTTGACGACCAGGACCTCGCCGGCTCCCATTTTGCGGGCGTCTTCGGCTTTGCGAGGGGAGTTGGTGATGGCAACGACCTCGTGTCCCATGGCGGTCGCGATCTGGAGGGCGATGTGCCCCAGACCGCCGAAGCCGATGACCGCGATGCGGTCGCCGCCTTGCGGCCGTGCCGCCCGATAGGCGCTCATGGCAGCGAAGCCGCCGCAGAAAACTGGAGCGGCCGATTCCCAGGGCAGGTTATCCGGCAACAAAGTGCAACCCTCGGCTTCCGCGATCATGTAATCGGCATAGCCGCCGCCGTTAGAGATCCAGGTCTTCGGTTCCGCGCAGAATTTCACCTGTTTCTTCTGGCAATACGCACACCGGCCGCATCCGGCCTGGAACCAGCTAACTCCGACGCGGTCTCCCGGCTTGAGGGAGCGGACACCGGGACCAAGCGTATCGATTTCGCCAGCCGGTTCATGTCCCAGGATGATGGGCAGCGGGACGGGCAATTCCCCATTCACCACGTGGATGTCGGTACCGCAAACGCCGGTTGCGCGCATCCGGATGCGAACTTGTCCTGGACCCGGTTGCGGGTCAGGGACCTCGCGGGTTTCGAGCGGTTGCCTGATGCCAGTCAGCACGTTTGCTTTCATTTTCTTTCCTTGTATCTCTTACGGAATGAGAAGAGGCGCAGCAATTGTATCCGAGATTAGACCTGCGGTGGGTGGCCCTCGGTTATTTCCGGCCGCGCCTCTCAAGGAGTGTTCGGCCCGCCTGGACGCGACCTCACTTGGTCATGCTTTTGAGCGTGCAGGAGACGACGGAGCCTTTGTCTATGATGACTCCTGAAGTCTCTTTGGTCAGGGGATTGATGACAAAGGTGATGTTCAGTTCGCCGGGCGTCCCCTTGTTGTAGGTGATATCGCCTGTGCAGTCAGGGTTGATGGTCGCCTTCCCAACGACCGGCGCTTTCGAAATGATCACCTGACCACCAATATTGATGGAAGTAAAACCGCTAAAAGTGCCCGCGCTGTCTCCAGTGACAAGACCGACCTGATGAATCGGCGTCAGCGCTCCGCCAACGGACGTCCATCCGGTGCAGGTCACGGTATAGTGACCTGCTGCCGTTGCCGGCGTGCAGGCATCAACTTTGTCCTCAGCGAACAACGGGCCAAGACAAAGAGTTAGAGCGACTACGATGATGTTCTTCATATGCATTACAACAGAGCCTCCTGTACTGACGAGCGCAGGCGCGGGGCTCAGACTGCCACGGCTGATATACTTTTTTCGATGGAGTCTTCCGGCCCGGAAATTACGGAGTTGCTCGCGGCCTGGACTGGCGGAAACCGTGCGGCTTTAGATGCGCTGATGCCCTCGGTAATCGACGAGTTGAAGAAGCTCGCGAGCAGCTACCTCGCCCATGAACCGCACGCACGCACACTGCAGACCACGGCATTGATTCACGAAGCATACCTGCGGCTGATTCAAGTACGGCCGCACGCCTGGGACAATCGCGGCCAGTTCTACGCCTTGACGGCACAGATCATGCGGCGCATTCTAGTGGATCACGCGAGGTCGCAGCTCGCGGTACAACGGGGAGCCGGGGCTCCGCGTGTGCACCTGGACGCAAGGCTGGCGGGTGAGCTGCGCGGTCCTGAGTCACTGGTCGGGCTGGATGATGCGCTGCTGAGCCTGGAGCGTCTGGATTCACGCAAGAGCCGGATCGTGGAATTGCGCGTATTTGGCGGGTTGACGAACGTAGAGGCCGCGGAAGCGCTCGGTATTTCCGAGCGAA
>Ga0308176_10002465_pt1 | contig 11691 bp, 8 predicted proteins | sample PhyCR2_3_FD_203890 | JGI IMG/M metagenome (GOLD analysis project Ga0308176, IMG submission 203890) | Soil microbial communities from UC Gill Tract Community Farm, Albany, California, United States - DLSLS.C.R2 | ecosystem: Environmental > Terrestrial > Soil > Agricultural land | place: USA... | reverse complement strand
GCAGCGGCAGGATGATCATGAAGCCGATCGCGTCCACGAAGCAGACGAAGATCAGCACCGCCAGACGCCGCAGCCGGGCGCGATGGCCGTTGGCGGGCGCCGTCATCCGCCACTGCCGCGGTCGGCGCCGACGGCGAACACGGCGGCGCTCACCAGCATGAGCACGACACCGTACGCGGCGGCTACGCCGACGTCGGCCTGGCGCAGACTGGACAGGATCTCGAGCGAGATCGGGCGGGTGTCGTAGGTGTAGAGCATGATCGAAGTCACGAAATCTCCGAGGGCCGTGACGAAGGCCAGGCTCGCGCCGGCCAGCAGAGCCGGCCGGAGCAGCGGGAGCGTGATCCGGCGCAGGGTCCGGGTCCGGCCGGCGCCCAGGGTGGCGGCCGCCTCGTCGAGCGAGGGATCGAGCGCCCGCACACCCGCCAGGATGGCTCGGCTGGTGATCGGTAGATTCCGTACGAGATAGGCCAGCGGAAGGATCCAGATGGTACCCACCAGGATCACCCGCCCGACCCAGGGCGCATGCACGCTGAACGCGGTCGCGAGCGCGATGGCGAAGACCGTGCCGGGCACCGCCCATGGCAGCGCCAGCAGCGTCTCGATGGCGCGCGCCTCGCGTCCCGACCGCCGTGCGCTGGTGACCGCGCTCGCGAGCGCGATCGCCACGGCGGCACCCGTGGCCGCGGTGGCAAGCCACAGGCTGTTGGCCAGCGGCTTGGCCCGGACCGGGTCCTGTAACAGCGTGAGATAGTTCCGCAGCGTGTAGGCCGGCGGCAGCGGCTCGATGGTCCAGGTGCCGACCGGCACGAGCGACACCAGGAGCAGCGTGAGGTGCGGGAGCAGCAGCACCGTAGCCAGGCCCCATCCCGCCACGGCGACCGCCAGCCTGGCGGCCGGATGGCGTACCGGGACCCGCGCGGGCGCGGCGCCCTTCCGGCCGGTTGCCTCGCCGGCCGCGCGAACGCCGCTGCGGAAGATCCAGAGCGCGATCAGCGCCAGCAGCGTGAGGGAGAGCGTCTCGACCATCGCCAGCCCGTCATCCCCGTTGAGCCGGGTCGCCACGATCTGGGTCGGCATGACGCGGAAGCCGCCGCCGAAGATGTAGGGGGCGCTGAAGGAGGCGAGCGAGGTCATGAAGGTCAGCAAGGCCGCGCCGCCCAGCGCGGGCCGGAGCTGGGGCAGGATCACCAGCCGCAGGGTCCGCCAGCGCCCGGCGCCCAGGCTCGCCGCCGCCTCGAGCAGCGAGCCGTCGAACGACTGCAAGGCCGCGCGCACGAAGAGGTAGAAGTAGACGTACATCGAGTACGCGTGGACCAGCAGGATGGCGCCCGCGCCTTGGAGCCGCCAGGGCGGATCGGTCAGGCCGAGCACGCGCTGCACGAGCAGCGACACGAAGCCGGTCTCGCCGTACAGGAACAGGAAGGCCAGCACCCCTACCAGCGGCGGAAGCACCGCGGGCAGCGCCACCAGCCCGCCCAGCACGCGGCCGCCCGGCAGATCGTAGCGCGCGAACAGAAACGCCAACGGGATGCCGATGGCCCCGGCCAGTCCCACGCTGACCACCGAGATCCACAGGCTGCCCCAGAGCGCTTCCCATTCGGTGGGCCGCGCGAGAAACTCGCGGATGTACGCCAGGGTCCAGCCCGAGGGGCCACGAACCCCCTCCAGCAGCACCAGCACCAGGGGATAGGCCACCAGCCAGAGCAGCACCACCAGGAGCAGCGAGGCCCCCAGGCGGACCGGCGGGCGGTTCACGCGCCGTCCTGCGGGAACAGGTGGATCCCGCCGCCGACTCGGCGGCTTGGCATGAGGCCCACCCGAGCGCCGGCGGGCACCGACTGCGGTGGTGCGATGACCTCGAGCACCGACCCGCCATCGGTCCGGGCAGTGAACACGGCCGAGGGTCCGACGAAGCGTCGCGCGGTGATCGTCGCGGGAATGGCGGCGGAGTCGGGCGGCGTGAGGCGGAGCGCCTCCGGACGTACCAGCATCACGGCCGGCCCGGCCGGCGGGATCGGCGTCCCGGCGGCCGCGTCCACATCCCATTCGACGCCTTCGAATCGGATCCGCACGCCGCGGGCGGAGGGACCGAGGACGGTGATCGGCGCCGTGCTGGAGCGCCCGACGAAGCCCGCGACGAACGCGTTGGCCGGCGCGCCATAGAGCTCATCGGGCGTCCCCACCTGCTCCAGGTGTCCCCCCCGCATCACCGCGACCCGATCGCCAAGCTCGAACGCCTCGTCCTGCTCGTGCGTCACCAGCATGGTGGTGATGCCGACGCGGTGGATCACCTCCCGGATCTCCCGCCGGGTGCGCTCCCGCAGCGTCGGGTCGAGGTTGGACAGCGGCTCGTCGAGCAGCAGCACCCTGGGCTCGGGCGCCAGCGCCCGCGCGAGAGCCACCCGCTGCTGCTGGCCACCCGAGAGCTGCGCGATGTGCCGCGGCCCGAACCCCGCGAGATCCACCAGGGTCAGCGCCCGCTCGATCCGGCGGTCCAGCTCCGGGCCATGCACGCCGAGCGACTCGAGCCCGAACGCCACGTTGGCGCGTACGTCGAGGTGAGGGAACAAGGCATAGTGCTGGAACACCATGCCGAACCGGCGGGACACCGGCGCCACCGCCGTCACGTCTTCGCCGGCCACCACGACCCGGCCCTGGTCCGGCGTGTCGAACCCCGCCAGCAGACGGAGCGTCGTGGTCTTGCCGCTGCCGCTCGGGCCCAGCAGGGCCAGCAGCTCGCCCCGTTCCATGGCCAGCGACACCTGGTCGACGGCGAGAACGCCGTCGAACCGCTTGACCAGTCCTTCCAGCTCAAGGAACCCGCTCACGACCCCCTCCGGCGGCCGGTTCCCCGCACGTGCTGGTCCCAGTAGCTCATCCAGGCCGGGCCCTTCTCGGCCAGCAGATCCCAATCGACGTCGGCCACGATCATGTCGCGCTCGACGTCGGCCACCCAGGCGGGGACCCGCTCGCGCGGAAGGTCGCGGCGCGCCGGCAGGCGGTACACCTTCGTCGCCGCCAGCAACTGCCCCTCCTGGCTGCCCACGAAATCGATGAAGGCCTTGGCGGCCTCCGCGTGGCGACTGCCGCGTACCAGCCCGATCGCATCGTCGATCACCACCGTTCCGCTCCGCGGAAAGACAAAATCGAACGGCAGGCCTTTCGAGCGGCTGATCAGCACGTCCGGGAGATCCCACAGCGTGACCAGACCCTCGCCCCGGGCGAGCCGGGCATCCAGGATGGCGGGGTTGAGGGCGTAGGCCTTAGTCTGGCCGTCGAGCCGGCGGAGCCACGCCATGCCGTCGGCGGTATCGCCGGTGCGGCGGAGGCTCCGTTCGATGATCAGGCCCCAGATGGCCCGCATGGTGCCGCTCGCCATGGGATCGCGGATGAGGACGCGATCGTGCCACCGCGGCGCCAGCACGTCGTCCCAGTCACGCGGCGCCTGGTCGGCCGGGACCAGCCGGCGATTGTAGACGATCACGGCCGGCGTGCGGTATGCCGGGTAGTACAGGTCGTTCGGACCCACGCCGCGGGGGCCGACCTTGCCGGCCCAGGCGGGGCGGTACGGCGTGAGCAGCGAATCGGCGACGCCACGGTCGAAGATGGTGGTGGGCCCGCCGAACCACACATCGGCCTGTGGATTCACCCGCTCGAACCGAAGCCGGTCGAGGATTTCCTGCGACCCCATATCGAGCCAGCGCACGTCGACATCCGGATGCTCGCGCTCGAACGCGTGCTCCAGCAGCGTGAGCTGGTCCCTGCCGTGGGGGGAGTAGATGACCACCGGGACCCGACGATCCGAGTGGCACGCCGAGAGGAACAGGATGAGGGCCAGACGGAGGGCGGTCCTCACTTGATCGCGAGCAGGTTCGCGAACAGCCGAAACGCGCCCGGAACGCCGGCCGGAAGCTGGCGGAAAAAGCTGAGGCCGGTGTACACGTAATGGCCCTGCCCCAGCGGGGCCAGCAGCAGGCCGCCTTCGAGGGGCGCGTCTCCCGGATCGTGGGTCTCGAGGAGCGGCCGGTAGGCCTTGTCCCAGCTCCGGGCAAAGTAGAGTCCCCGCTCCTGCACCCAGCCACGCCAATCCTCGACGGTGATTCGGTTCGGCGTGGTAAAGACCGGATCGGCGGGCGCAAGCGGACGCATCGGCGCGGTCTCGTCGGTGACTCGATCGTGCCCCACCGGCAAGCCGCCGGGCACCAGGGATGGACCGCCCAGGGTCATCGGATACGGTGCAAAGCCCCCCTGAAAGAACGGTTGCTGCTGATACTGCACGATCACCAGCCCGCCGCGGCGAGCGTAGGCCAGCAATCGGGCGTTGGCCTCCACGAGCACGGAATCGGTCTCATACGCGCGCGGCCCCACCACGATGGCCGAGAAGCGTGACAGGTCGCTCCGCTCGAGCGCCGGCCCGTCCAGGATCGTCACCGGCAGCCCGACCTCCGCGAGCGCCTCGGGCACCCGGTCGGCCGCACCGCGGATGTATCCCAGCCGGGCGAGGGGCGGCAATCGCAGCGAAGCCATCCGCACGGTCGCCGCGGCCGGAACCACCAGCGATCGCGGCCGGATGTGCGGGTAGTCCACCGTAACGAGGCCCTCGGCGTACCGGCGGCCGGTCGTATCGGTGGCGAGGGCCCGGAGCACCACCGTCCCCTGCACCGGCGTCGCCGGCGGCCGAACCTCGAATGCGAAGCTTTCCCGCTCTTCCTCCTGATTGAGCACGAACCGCTGCGGCGGGAGCCTCGGCCAGCCGGCCGGGAGCTCGAGCGCCAGCGTCCCCGAGGTCGTGTCGCGCGCTCCGTGGGTGAGTGATACGGTGAACCGTCTCGGCGCACGATCGGCGGCGGGCCACACGACCGTCGCGGGATCGAGCGCGACATCCACCCGAGGCACGACAGCCAGCGGCCGGCGGACTTCGCCCCGCGCCTGATCGTTGATCCGCCGGCTCACCTCCCGCTCGAGCACCGCACCGCTGTCCAGGACGAACCGGGCGCGGAGCTCCGGCGGGCCGAAGGGCTCGCCGCGGACGGGCGGCGCGGCAGCGCTCCAGTCGTAGATCGCCGTGTCGCCGCCGGGCAGCCGGAAGTAGGGGGCGGTCGGAGGCGCGTCGGCCCGCACGGTGGCGCTCACCCGGCGGTTCTGCAGGGCGCCCGGGGCCAGGCTGAGCGTGATGTCTCCGGCGTCGGCGGCAATGGCGGCACCTCGGAGGAGCGACACCGCCACGGTGTGCGGCCGGGTTCCGCTGTTCCAGCACTCGAGCACGATCTCGAGCGACTGACCGTCCACCACCCGGTCGTCGTCGCTTCTGGCGTCGCACACCACGCCCGAGGCGGCCAGGATTGCACGATCCAGGTGGTTGAGCTGGGCGGCCGGGATGGGGAACCCTGTCCAGCGGCGGCGCAGCGCGACCAGGCTGTCGAAATTTGCGCTGGGCCGCTCAGGCATCGCGCCGGCCCCCGCCAGCGTGGTGTCGATCCCGGCGAACAGCGCACCGCCGGCCCCGGTCCGATCCTCCACCAGCCTGAGCGGCACCCGCGACGGCCCGAGACCCTGCAGGCGGCCCATGTCCTGCGAGCGATGCAGGCTGCGCCCCGCCATGGCGATCTGATGGTAGGAGAGCCCGACCGCCGGATCGACCTGCCCGCCCTCCAGCACCACGGTGGTGGCGGCCGTGTCGAAGCGGGTACTCCGATACAGCTTGCTGGCCGACCAGGGCGCCAGTCCCTCCTCGCGGGCCAGCTCCGGAAACCGGCTGCTGTCCCCCGAGACGCGAAACGCCTCCCTGGCGGCCCACCCCGCGGCCTGATGCTGCCCGTGCCCATCTCTGGGCGTGCCGCTGAATACCGAGACGATGATCTGGGGACGGAACCGCCGGACGATGCGGACCACGTCCTTGAGGATCGTGTCCTTGGGCCAGTGCTGCCAGGTCTCGTCGAGGGTCTTGGAGTAGCCGAAGTCGTAGGCCCGGGTGAAGAACTGGTGGGCCCCATCGAGCCGGCGCGCCGCCAGCAGCTCCTCGGTCCGAACCAGTCCCAGCGCCTCCCCCAGCTCGGGGCCGATCAGGTTCTGGCCGCCTTCGCCCCGGTTAAGCGACAGGTAGGCTGCCTCCGCCCCCATGCCCCGTACCAGGACCGTAAGGAGCTCGGTGTCCTCGTCGTCGGGATGCGCGCCGATCATGAGGACCCGTTTGTCGTGCCCCAGCATCCGGAGCTCGCGGTCGAGCGTCACCACGCCGCCGGTCGAGGGTGGCTCGAGCTGAGCCGAAAGGCGCGAGAGGGTAAAGACGAGCAGGACGGGCGGGAGCAGGAGGACCAGCGAACGGAAACGCACAGACCCCGGCCTAGAGGGTGAGGCAGGAAGCTATACCCGTCCGGGAAGGCGGAGAAGGCGGCTGTGGGGCCGCCTGCTCCAGCGGTACCGGGCTTCCTGACGTCCTAGTGCAGGGGAGCGTCGCCCAGCGGCGTTTCCCGGATGGACTCGCGAAACGCCGGGTGACGGCGCCACAGGTAGTAGGCCATGCTCACCGCGGCGAGGGTGTTCGCCGAGACCACGGCCCAAAATGGGAACAGCTCGTCGGTCCGCTCGGACAGGATCATCAGGAAGCCGTAAAACAGCACTTCGAATACCAGGAAGACCGGCAGCAACGCGTAGCGCACCACCGAATTGTCCTGCCCCCAGTGGACCAGGGCAACCAGTCCAATGCCGACCAGGCAGAACACGATGAAATGGAACGCGGTGTAGAGCAGGATGGCGCCGAAGGCGAGCTGGGGATCGGGCGTCCGGTCCCCGAGGATGACCATCTGGCCGAGCAGGCTGGGCGTCTGAAAGGCATGACCGGCGATGGTATCCAGCACCAGGAACCACAGCGCGACCGCGATCCCGCCGATCAAACCGACATCAGTGCCTTCGCCGATGACCGAATGACGGTTATCCGGCATGCGAACCTCAAGCCCGGGCGGGTCGACCGCTGGACCGGCATCCCGGTCCCGCGCCCCGCGGGCCCGTGACCGCGGGCTCCGCCTCGTGAAGGCGTTATCTCACGTTGGGCCATCCGAGGGCCGGACGCAAGGGCGACAGGTCGGAGCCGCCCCATTGGCACAGCGGCCCGGCGCTCCGCGCAGGCACCCGGGCCGGGCCGGTCAGGCCGCCCGGGGACGCTCAGGGGGGTGCGGCGGGGGCGGAACCTCCGAGCCCAGCGGGGACTCCTGGAACGACTGTCTCAGCCGGGGATGGCGGCGCCACAGATAGCCGGCCATGCCCAGCACCCCGAGGAGGCTGCCGCTGATGACCGACCAGGGTGAGAACCGTTCGCCCGCCGCCGTGGCCAATCCGTAGGTGTACCCCGCGAACAGGCCAAACGCGATGATGAACCCGAGCCACACGCCCATGCGCAGGGTGGTGTTCCGTTCGGCCTGATGAACCAGCAGCGTCAGTCCGATGCCGATCAGCGCGAAGAGTATGAAGTGAATCACCGTGTAGGACAGCACGGCCGCCGTCGAGATGTGCCCCGCCGCCGGGGTCAGGTCGCCGCGCAGAAAGATCTTGCCCAGCACGTTCGGGGTGTGCAGCGGCTGCCCACCTGCCGTATCCACGATGAAGTACCAGACCGCCACGATGATGGCGCCGATCACACCGGTCAGCACGCCTTCCGCAATGTTCGAATGCCGTTGTGGGTCCATGTTGCTCCCCTGAGGGTGAATCCGGCCCTACGATCGATGCAGTGTGGGGGGACGTGCAGAGGGCTGGATGTGTCGGCGGTCACCCGTCGGCCCCGCTCCGTCCGCGCTCTCATGCCTCGGGCGGCTCGGGGGGTGGCGAGCCCGATCGGCAGCGCGCGCAGCCGCACGACGCCAGCAGTCGCTCGTAGGTGTAGATCCCCGTACTGTGACCGTCGCTCCACTGGACCCGCAGCCCGTAGGTGCCGACCAGCGCAACCGACGCGGGCCGGATATCGAGCGGAATCGTGGCCGGGTCGAGCAGCGGCCGGCTGGTCATTTCGTCCACGCAGGCGGCGCAACCGCACGCCAGGCGCAGCGCGCGGGCTGGATAGAGCCACAGGTGACCACCCCGGTCCCACTCGATCAGCAGGCCGTCGTCTCGCCGGGTAATGGCATACGGCATCGGTGTCGGCACCCAGGACTCCTCCAGAGACTCAAAAGGGAATGGTCAACCGACCGGTGCGGAAGGGGTAGTATATTGCGCTCAGACCACAACCTGCACGGGCCCATGCCGACCGACGCCACCAATCCCTTCGGCGCGCGCGCCACGCTCTCACTGGGCGACGCAACCGCCGTCTACTACCGGCTCCCGGAGCTGGATCGCCAGGGCCTGACCAGGCTGGATCGCCTGCCGTTCTCGATCCGGGTGTTGCTCGAGAACGCGCTGCGCCACGCCGGCCGGGGGTTCGTGACCGAGGCGCACGTGCGCGCCCTGGCCGGCTGGACGCCCACGGCCGCCAGCCGCGGCGAGGTGCCGTTCATGCCGGCCCGGGTGGTGCTGCAGGACTTCACCGGCGTGCCCTGCGTCGTGGACCTGGCGGCCATGCGCGACGCGATGGGACGGATGAAGGGTGACCCTGACCGAATCAACCCGGTGGTGCCCTGCGACCTGGTGATCGATCACTCGGTCCAGGTCGACTCCTACGGCTCCGAGCGATCGCTCAAGCTGAATGTCGAGCTCGAGTTCGACCGGAACCGGGAGCGGTACCAGCTGCTCAAGTTCGCCCAACGGGCGTTCGACAACTTCCGGGTGGTGCCGCCCGGCACCGGCATCGTGCACCAGGTCAACCTCGAGTACCTGGCGCCGGTGGTGCAGCTCCGGCCCCAGTTCGGCGATCTCACCGCCTACCCCGACACTCTGGTCGGTACTGATTCGCATACCACGATGATCAACGGGCTCGGCGTGCTGGGCTGGGGCGTGGGCGGGATCGAGGCCGAGGCGGTGATGCTGGGCCAACCGTACTTCATGCTGCTGCCCGAGGTCATCGGCATGAAGCTGGTGGGCGAGCTGCCGCTCGGCACCACGGCCACCGACCTGGTGCTGACGGTGACCCAGATGCTGCGGAAGAAGGGCGTGGTAGACAAGTTCGTCGAGTTCTACGGGCCCGGCCTCAGCGCCCTGGGCCTGGCCGACCGGGCGACCATCGCCAACATGGCCCCCGAGTACGGCGCCACCATGGGATTCTTTCCGGTGGACGCCGAGACCGTGCGGTACCTCGAGCGCACCGGGCGGGACGCCGAGACCTGCCGGCGGGTGGAGCGCTATGCCAAGGAACAAGGTCTGTTCCGAACCGACCACACGCCCGATCCCGAGTTCAGCTCCACGCTCGAGCTCGACCTGAGCACGGTGACGCCGAGCCTGGCCGGCCCCAAGCGGCCGCAGGACCTGGTGCCGCTCACGCAGCTCAAGCGGAACTTCATGATCAGCCTGCCCAGCCTGATGAGCGCCAACGTGCCGGCCGCGCGGAAGGACCTGGCGCAGAGCGCGTATTCGCGCTGGATGGGCGAGGGCGGCGCGAACGTCACCATCGGCGAGCACGGCGCTCAGGAGAGCACGGCGATCATGGCCGCGGCAGACCCCGACGCCCCACCCATCGTTGCGGGCAAGCTCGACGGGGCCGACATCACGCTGCACGACGGCTGCGTGGTCATCGCGGCTATCACGAGCTGCACCAACACCTCCAACCCCTCGGTGATGATCGGCGCGGGCCTGGTGGCCAAGAAGGCGGTGGAGCGGGGGCTTACCACCAGGCCGTGGGTCAAGACCAGCTTGGCCCCCGGCTCGCGGGTGGTCACGGACTATCTCGAAGGCTCGGGACTCCAGCCATACCTCGACCAGCTCCGGTTTCAGACCGTGGGCTACGGCTGCACCACCTGCATCGGTAACAGCGGGCCGCTTCCGGACGTGATCGCCGGGCTGATCGATGAGCATTCGCTGGTGACGGCGGCGGTGCTGAGCGGCAACCGGAACTTCGAGGCCCGGGTGCACCCGCAGGTGCGGGCCAACTATCTGGCCTCACCGATGCTGGTGGTGGCCTTCGCGCTGGCCGGCCGGGTGGACATCGATCTTACCCGCGAGCCGCTCGGCACGGGCACGGATGGCCGCCCGGTGTTCCTCCGCGACATCTGGCCCACGCCGGCCGAGATCCGGGATGCCATGGCCAGCTCGCTCAAGCCGGAGCTATTCGCCCGACGGTACGGCGCGGTGTTCGAGGGCGACGACACCTGGCGCGCGCTTCAGGTGCCCGATGGCAGCCGGTATGCCTGGGACTCGGCGTCGACCTACGTGCAGGAGCCTCCCTTCTTCATCAACCTGCCGCCGGAGCCCGGGCCGCTGACGGACATCAGCGACGCCCGAGTGCTGGCCGTGCTGGGCGATTCGGTGACGACCGATCACATCAGCCCGGCCGGCTCGATCCCCAAGAACGGCCCAGCGGCGCGGTATCTCAAGGAGCACGGCGTCGAGCAGGTGGACTGGAACACCTTCGGCTCTCGCCGCGGCAACCATGAGGTGATGATGCGCGGCACCTTCGGGAACGTGCGCATCGCCAACGCCCTGGTCCCGGGCAAGGAGGGCAACTGGACCCTCCACTTGCCCACCGGCGAGGTGATCTCGATCTACGATGCCGCCATGCGCTATCAGCAGGCGGGCACCGCGCTCGTGATCCTGACGGGCAAGGAGTACGGCACCGGCTCCAGCCGCGACTGGGCCGCCAAGGGCCCAGCGCTCCTGGGCGTCCGGGCGATCATCGCCGAGAGCTATGAGCGGATCCACCGCAGCAACCTGGTGGGAATGGGGGTGCTTCCGCTGGCGTACCAGCCCGGAACCGACCGGAAAACGCTGGGCCTGACGGGCAGGGAGACCTTCAGCATCACCGGCATCGCCAAGGGCCTGAGTCCGGGCGGAACGGTGACCGTGGCGGCCCGCGACGAGAAGGGGAAGGAGACGGTGTTTCCCGCCGTGGTTCGGCTCAACTCCGCGGTGGAGCTGGAGTACTATCGGCACGGCGGAATCCTGCAGCGGGTATTGCGACAGTTCCTGAAGGGGTGACGGGCGGACGGGCGGACGACACCAAGGTGGCCGACTCGGCAAGATCGGCAGGATAAAAAGAGCCCCGGGAGTTACCCGGGGCTCTTCATTTCCAATCGTCAGAGGACCCTTACGCCACCAGATCCCGCAGCCGATCGCCCGTCTCGCCCTCGCGGAGCCGGAGGAGCGCGCGGTCCCGAAGCTGGCGGATCCGCTCGCGGGTGACGCCCATCATGCGGCCGATCTCCTCGAGGGTGCGACTGTTGCCGTCATCCAGGCCGAAGTAGAGGCGCAGCACCTTGGCATCCCGCGGCGGCAGCGCGGCGAGCGCGGCCTCGATGTCGCGAGTTTGGCTGTTGGCCATGGTGCTCATGTCGGTGCTTTCCTGCTCCCCACTGGTAAACCGCTCGATCCGCTCGTTGCCCTCCCCGTCGCGGGTGGGGTGGTCGAGGCGGACCGCCTCCGAGTTGAGCGCGCTGAGCGAGCGCACGGCCTCGACGGTGAGACCGGTGGCGCGGGCGAGCTCTTCGGTGGTGGGCATCCGGCCCAGCTTGTCCTTGAGCAGGGTGGTGGTGCGACCCAGCCGGCTCAGGTCGGCGGTACGGTTGAGCGGCACGCGCACCGGGCGCCCATGGCGCGCGATGGCGGCCTGGACGG
>Ga0308176_10002464_pt1 | contig 11695 bp, 13 predicted proteins | sample PhyCR2_3_FD_203890 | JGI IMG/M metagenome (GOLD analysis project Ga0308176, IMG submission 203890) | Soil microbial communities from UC Gill Tract Community Farm, Albany, California, United States - DLSLS.C.R2 | ecosystem: Environmental > Terrestrial > Soil > Agricultural land | place: USA... | reverse complement strand
AAGAACGGCAGGTTGTCGATGTTCAGCCCGGGGAACGGCATGGGGTGGATCTTGTCCTCGGGGGCGCGCAGCTCGGAGGGCTTGGTGGTCACGTCCACCAGGCGGGTGCGGCCATTGCGGGCCATGTACTCGCCGGAAATTTCCAGCTTCTGCCCCATTTGCCCCAGCGTGGCCAGCTCGATTTCCATGAACTCGATGGGAACCCGGCGCACCGTGACCTCGGAGTTGGTGACGATGCCGGCGGTGATGAGGCTCATGGCCTCGATGGGATCTTCGGAGGGGAAGTACTCGATCTCGGTGTCAATTTCGGGCCGGCCCGTGATTTTCAGGGTGGTGGTGCCCACGCCCTCGATGGTGACGCCGAGCATCTGCAGGTAAAAGCACAGGTCCTGCACCATGTAGTTGGGGCTGGCGTTGCGGATGACTGTTGTTCCGGGCCGGTGTGCCGCCGCCATGATGGCGTTCTCAGTGACGGTGTCCCCGCGCTCGGTGAGGACAAAGGAGCGGTCCCGCGTGTCGGCAGGCGGTGCCTGAACGGTGTAGAAACCTGCCGTGGCCTCCACCGAGAGGCCGAACTCGCGCAGTGCCTGCATGTGGGGCTCCACGGTGCGGGTGCCAAGGTCGCAGCCGCCGGCGTAGGGCAGCCGGTACTCCCGCGACTCATCCACCAGGGGGCCCAGCAGCATGATGACGCTGCGTGTGCGGCGTGCCGCGTCGACGTCCATGGCGTCCAGGTCCAGGACGGCGGGACGGCGCAGGCGGAGATCGGTGTCGTTCAGCCAGGTGCACTCCACGCCAATGCTGGTCAGCACCTCGACGATGCGGTTGACTTCCTCGATCCGGGCCAGGCGGCGGAGCACGGTGGTGCCCCGGTTGATCAGGCTGGCGCACAACAGGGCGACGCCCGCGTTCTTGCTGCTGTTCACGTCCACGGCGCCGGACAGGGTCCGCCCGCCTTCCACCCGCAGGTGTGTCATCTGCGGCTTGGCGACGTTCACGATGGTGCGGTCAAAGATGTGTTCCAGCCGCTGGATCATTTTGAGGCTCAGGTTCTGCTTGCCCTGTTCCATCCGGGCCACGGCGCTCTGGCTGGTGCCCAGTTCGGAAGCCAGCTGGCCTTGGGTCCACCCTTTCTCGCTCCGGGCGTCCCTCAGCATGGCGGCAACGTGTTCAGCGGTCTCCTGGATCATACCGAGAATATATCATAAATGAGTTATTGGGCAGGCGTAGCAGCTATCCCACGCCGGGATGGGGGACACATGGAGGCGTCTACCCATCCCGTGCGATAGGGAAGCTTACGTAGCTTTTGGGCAGCGGCCTCAACTTCCCAGCCACACCATGTTCCACGTTCCGGCGGTGACTGCAGCAAAAAGGGCCAGCCCGGCCACCAGCACGCCGCCGCCCACTACCCAGAGGTCCAGCAGGCTGAAGGTGGACGGCCTGGCCCAGGTCCGCGGGCCCCCGCCAAAGCCCCGCGCTTCCATGGTCACGGCGAGCCTTGATGCGCGGCGGATGGCCTGAACCAGCAGCCCGAAGCTTTGCCCCAGCGTCGCCTTGATCCGCTGGACCAGGCTGCCGCGGGCACCTACGCCCCGGGCACGGCGTGCCATCCCGATGGTCTGCCACTCCTCCGCCATGAGCCCCACCAAACGCAGCGCCGCCAGGGTCCCCAGGACGAACCGGTGCGGCAGGCGGGCTTTCTGCGCCAGCGCGTCCGCGAGGTCCGTGGGATCAGTGCAGCTCATCAGGAGCACCGCCGGGAGGGCGATGGCAAAACCGCGCAGCAGGAAGCCGATGCCCAGATGGAGGGAGCCTTCGCTCATCGTCCAGATACCGGCGTCGAGCAGGATCTTTCCGCTGTCCGGCGCCAGGATGGAGGTGCTCCAGCCTCCGATGGCCGCGGCGAGGATCAGCGGCCACCCGCGCTGCCACAGCAGGAACAAGGTGAGGCCGGCCAGGGGAAACAGCAAGAGTTCGAAGACCAGCGCCACGGAGGCCGACACCCAGTCGATGGACAGCGCCAGGACAGCCGTGATGAGCAGGACGGCGGCGAACTTGCTCAAAGGGTTGGCGCCGGCCAGGAGGGCGCGGTTGCCGCTCAGGGTGAGTTCCTGCCTCATGGCGCCACCGCTTCCGCCGCCGCCATCCGCAGTTCCGCCCCGCCCAGCGCCTCGGTGAATTCAGCATCATGGGTTACGGAAACCACTGCTGTGCCGGCGTCGAGGAGCTCGGACAGGAAGGATGCCAGTTCGGCCCAGGTGTTGGCATCCTGCCCGAAAGTGGGTTCGTCCAGGATCAGCACTTGGGGACTGGCGGCAAGGACGGTGGCCACGGACAACCGCCGCTTTTCCCCGCCCGAGAGTGTATAGGGGTTGGCGTCCACCAGTTGGGTGAGCCGCAGCCGCTCCAGCAGCTCGTCCACCCGGTCCTCGCCGTGCCCCAGGTGCCGGGGGCCAAAGAGCAGCTCGTCGAGCACGTTCCCGGTGACGAACTGGTGCTCGGGCTCCTGGAACACCGTGCCCACACGCGAAATCAGCTGCTCCGCCTTCCATTTGTAGGGATCGATGCCTGCCCCGCGGCTGAGGTCCAGCGTTGCCGAGACCTTTCCTGACACCGGTTCGAGCAGGCCGGCGAGGGTCAGCGCAAAGGTGGACTTGCCCGCGCCGTTGGCTCCGGTGATGGCCAGCGCCTGCCCGGCGCGGACCTGCGCAGCTACGCCCTCCTGGACCGGTACCGGGGGTATTTTCCGGAAGCCCTTGCGGCGGGGACGTTCGCGGGAAACGCCCAGTTGCTCTGCGGCCAGCAGGAGGCTGCCTGCACCGGGAGCAGGGACGGCGGCGCGGGCGCGTGTCGCCGGTACATACCCGGGTACCCAGACGCCCGCCGCGGTGAGCATGGTCCGCGCCTCAGTGAGTACGCGGTCCGGCGGCCCGTCCAGGAGCACTGCAGGATCGGCGGCGGAACCCGGCTGCAGGACCACGATCCGGTCCACCAGGTCCTTCCAGACGGACACCCGGTGCTCCACCACCACCAGCGTGGCCCCGGTTTTGTCCAGGGAGCGGGCCACCGAGTCGCGGACCTCCAGCACCCCATCCGGGTCCAGGTTGGCGGTGGGTTCGTCCAGCAGGATCAGCCCGGGGCGCATCGCGAGGATTCCCGCCAGCGCCAGGCGCTGCTTTTGGCCGCCGGACAGGGCCGACGTCGGGTGGTCCAGCGGGAGGTGGGACAGTCCGACGTCGGCAAGCGCCTCGTGCACGCGGGGCCAGATGGCCTCGCGGGGCACCGCGAGGTTTTCGGCGCCGAAGGCGACGTCGTCCCCCACCCGAGACAGGACCACCTGGGTCTCCGGGTCCTGCTGCATGAGCCCGGCCCGGCCGCGCCGGGCCCGGGGCGGGGCGCCGTCCACCAGCAGCGAACCTGACTCGTCGGCATCGCCTGCCTCGCCGTCGTCGTTGATGTCCCCCAGGACACCGGCGAGCGCGTGCAGCAGCGTGGACTTCCCGGCGCCGGAGGGGCCGAGCAGGAGCACCCGCTCTCCAGGCGCGATGTCCAGGTCAAGGCCGTGGATGGCGGGCCTGGCCCTTCCGGCATGCCGCCAGCCCCAGCCGCGGGCGGTGATGGCGGCAGGCCGGACCGTGCCGGGAGCGTCCTGGGAAGGTGCCATCAGGAGAAGACGGGCTCAGTGGCAGCCTTCCGGGAGGCGAAGGAGCTCAGCACGCCCGTGCGCGCCAGGCCGCGGGTGGCAAGCCAGGACAGGGCGCCGGCCAGGATGGCGCCGGAAATGGTGGTGAGGACAATGTAGGCGAGCTTGTCCGCGCCCGGGTAGGCAATGTTCCAGCCCCACGGCGCAAACGAGTCGTTCAGGCCGCAGAAGAACCCGGCCGCAGCGCCGGCCAGCAGGGATACGGGCAGGTTGAACTTCCGGTAGACGAAGATGGCGAAGATGATTTCCGCGCCCAGGCCCTGGATGAAACCGGAGAACAGGACCGATGCGCCGTACTGGGAGCCCATGAGCAATTCCCCGGTGGCGGCTACGGTCTCACAGAACAGGGCGGCCCCGGGTTTGCGGATGATAAGCATTCCCAGCACTCCGGGAATCATCCAGCCGCCGGCGAGCAGTCCGGTCAGCGGCGGGTAGGCGGCGTTCATGGGGGCCGACAGGGCGGCGGCCCCCTGGTCCCAGGCCCAGAAAATGACTCCGCCGGCGATGGCCACCAGCGCGGCGACGACGATGTCCACGACGCGCCAGGACTTACTGGTGGTCTTCTTGATTGCTGCAGTACTCATTGTGATCCTCCTGGGAAACAGGAGGGGAAAGTGGACCGGCTGGCGGCCTGTGGCCGTGCAGCCGCGACACTTTGAGAACTCGACTCCCTTGCGCCGGTACTAACCGGATCAGGTTCGAGGGTCTGCGGCTGTCCGCACTCTCAGCGCCCACCTCCGGTGCCCGGCGTGTGCCAGGATGCCCGACGGCGGCGCTCCCCTGTCGTTTTAGTGTTGCTTTGGTTGGGTGATGCTCTTTATTTTGCCCGCTTTGGGCGTGGTCAAGTTTACACCTGGCAGGGGTAGATTGAGGGTCATGACCGCCAATCCGCCGGATGTGACCGGGTACGATCCTGATTCCATCGACGCCCAGCCGGAGGGCTCGCTGGAGACGCTGATTGCCCGCGTCGAGGCAGAGGTCCGCGAACTCCAGTTCCCCGGATTCTCGCTGGATGACTCGTTGAACCTGGGCCTGCTCCTGGTTGAACTGGGAAAGGAGCGGTCGTTGCCCATCGCCATCGACATTTCCAAGGGCGACCAGGTGCTGTTCCATGTCGCGCTGCCGGGCGCCACCCCTGACAACGGGCACTGGATCCGGGCCAAGCAGCGCACCGCTGCCCGGTACGAGGTGCCCTCCCTTTTGGTGGGACTGCGCGGCCGGCTTGGTGGCGGCCGGATTGAGGACAATGCCTGGTTTGACCAGTCCCGTTATGCCGCGCATGGGGGCGCGTTTCCGATCTGCGTGACGGGCGTTGGTGTGGTGGCCGGCGTTGCGGTGTCCGGGCTGCCGCAGCTGCAGGACCACGACCTGGTGGTTGAGGCGCTGCGCGACATCCTTGGGTCGGCCCTGGGCGATTAGGCGCAGCGGAACACGCCGAGGACGCGCCAAGCAGGCCGCCAGCTCTACTTAGCTTTTATTAGTAATCATGCTTACTATATTGTCCCCCGGGGTACGACGACGACAGGGAAGGGAAGCACCCTTTGCCTCCGTTCCTGGAAACGGCGCGGCAACCAAGGAGCACCATGAGAATCCCGGACACCAGAGGCCCCATCAGCAGCGCCCTCTTTGCTGCTCTGGCAAAGGACCCTGAAACGGCGGGGGCAGAGCTGGACGGCCTGTACCGCCTGGTGGCAGGCCGCGTGGCCACAACCGATGACATCATTGCCGACGAAGACATCCAGGTGTCCCTCTTTTGCCTCTACGAACTGCACTACTCGGGGCTGAACGGTACCAGCGACGGCTGGGAATGGGAACCGGCCCTGATCAGGGTCCGGCGCTTGATTGAGGAACCCTTCGAAGCAGCCCTCCGCGGCGCCGCCCGCCAGGCCGCCGGAGACGTCGAACTGCCCGCCGGGGTTGCCATGACCAGCGACGCCGTTGCCGACGTCCTCTTCGGCCTCGCCGCCACGGACACCGGCCCCAGCGTTTCCCGCTACGTCGCCAAGAAGGCCAGCCTGGAGCAGCTGAAAGAGTTCCTGATCCACAAATCCATCTACCAGCTGAAGGAAGCGGATCCGCACACCTGGGCCATCCCGCGGCTCCATGGCCGGGCCAAGGCGGCCCTCGTGGAGATCCAGGCGGACGAATACGGCGGCGGCAGGCCCGAGCGGATGCACAGCGCCTTGTTCGCGCGGACCATGCGCGGGCTGGGCCTGGACGACAGCTACGGCGCCTACGTCGATGCCGTCCCCGCCGTATCCCTCGCATCCGTGAACCTCATGTCGCTGTGCGGCCTGAACCGGCGGCTCCGCGGTGCCATCACCGGCCATCTGGCAATCTACGAAATGACTTCCTCCCAGCCCAACCGTTTCTACGGCAACGGATTCCGCCGGCACGGTTTCGGCGCGGACGTCACCCACTACTTTGATGAGCATGTGGAGGCCGACGCCGTGCACGAACAGATTGCCGGGAGGGACCTTGCCGGCGGCCTGGTTGAGGCTGAGCCGAACCTCCTTGCGGACGTCCTGTTCGGTGCCACAGCCGTCATGGCCATCGACAGCCGCCTCTCCGCGCACCTGATGTCCTCCTGGGAAGCCGGGGAAACATCGCTCCGGGCGGCCGTGCCCGCGGCAGCGTGACAGGCTGGTCCGCGGCCGTGCAGGAGCCACCGGGTCCAGCGGCACCCGATGCCGAGTACATCCTTCCCCTGCGGTGGGCCGGGGACTCGGGCCTGGCCGAACTGTCCGAGTACCTCCGTAGCCTCGTGGGCTGGGTGGCCGTCACCGTGGTGGACGGCTCGGAGAACGCTCTCTTCGACCGCCACCGTGCCGCGTTTCCACGAGCGGTCCGCCACATCCGCCCGGACCACCACGCGGGTGGCAACGGCAAGGTGGCGGGTGTGATGACCGGCGTCCGCTGCTCGGATGCGGAGGTCCTTGTCATCGCTGACGACGACGTCCGCTACACGCGCGAGTCCCTCGCCGCCGTCGTGCATTACCTCAAGTCCGCGGACCTGGTGCGGCCGCAGAACTACTTCGATCCCCTTCCCTGGCACGCCCGCTGGGACACGGCCAGGACGCTGCTCAACCGCGCCTGGTCAGCCGACTATCCCGGGACGCTCGGCGTCCGCCGGGACTCCCTGCTGGCCACCGGCGGCTACGCCGGCGTGCTCTTTGAAAACCTTGAACTCATCCGGACCATTAAGGCCGCCGGCGGAACCGAGCGCATCGTTCCGGACCTGTTCGTGGCCCGCAGGCCGCCAACCGCCCGGCACTTCCTGCGCCAGCGCGTACGGCAGGCCTACGACGACTTTGCCCAGCCGCGGCGGCTGGCCGCGGAGCTTGCCCTGCTGCCTGCAGCGGCCGGCGCCGCTTTCCTTCCTGCCAAGGCTCGGCTCGCCGTTCTCGCCGGACTCGCGGGCGCGGCCGCCGCCTGCGCAGAAATCGGACGACGGCGGCACAACGGGACGGCTGTCTTTCCCTCCTCGGCAACATGGTTCGCGCCGCTCTGGGCAAGTGAGCGGGCAGTCTGCGTCTGGCTGGCCCTTGCCTCCAGGTGGAGGGGCGGCCTGCCCTATGCAGGCAGCAGGCTCAGGACCGCGGCGCACTCCGAGGCGGAACTCCGGCGGCGCCACGCCGGCAGGCTCCCCCAGATACCCGCCACGCCAGGAAGCCGGAAACCAGGAACAACGATGGATGTGGTGCAGGCATGAAACCAAAACAGCATGGAACCGAACCCGGCGTGGACCAGGAATCCGCCGCCAGCTCGGTCGTGGTGTGCCCGGACGGTCCCCTGATTATCAGGGGTGAATTCGAGATCCAGACCCCCTCCGGCGAGCCCGTACCCCGGGACCGGAAGACCGTTGCCTTGTGCCGGTGCGGGGCGTCCGCCATCAAGCCCTATTGCGACGGCACGCACAAGATGATCAAGTTCCGTACCGAGCCGCCCGCCGGTTAGTCCAACCCCGCCACTCCCACCCAGCCGCCCACCATGCCCTTGCAAGGACCAGCCCGGGTGTGAAGCTAGGCTGGGGGCAGTCCGTTTTCCGCCCGCAAGGAGTACCAGCAATGAACCTTCTCATCAAACTGCTCGGGACCGCCGTGAGCCTCGGCGCAGGCCTGGCCGGCACCAAGCTGGTCAACACCATCTGGGAAAAGACCACAGGGCAGAAAGCGCCCACCGGCAAGAACGAGGATGTCCCCACCAGCCTGCGGTCCGCTTTGACCTTCGCGCTGATCTCGGCGTCGGTCAGCGCGATCATCCAGGTCCTGGCAAACCGCGGCACCCAGCGCGCCATCACCCGGTTCGCCAAGAGCCAGGACATCGTCTAACTGCCAGGCTTCACCAGCGTTACCGGCCGTCGTCGCGGCTGTCCTCCAGGGCAGCCTCGGCGGCGGCTTTTTGCACCACGGCTTCCAGTTCGTCCGCGGTGAGCAGTTCGCGGTGCAGGTGTTTGGTGCGGTAACCGGCCCTGCCCACCATATGGGCGGACACGGGCACCGTGAGCAGCTGGAAGATCCACGCCACCACCAGGACGGGCCACACCCACCAGGTCCGCATCTGCAGCCCGATGGCAGCCAGCAGCAGGAACAGGCCCAGGACCTGCGGTTTGGTGGCAGCATGCATGCGGCTCAGCAGGTCCGGGAAACGCAGCAGGCCGATCGCGGCGCCCAGGGACATGACCGCCCCCACCACCATGAATACGGCGGAGACGAGGTCGATCCACGCATCGGGTCCGGAAAATTCAGGATTCATCGGGCTTCACCCTTCGGTCCGCCACGAACCGGGCCACCGTCACGGACCCGATGAAGCCGATGACGGAGATGGCCACCACCAGCATCAGGTTGTTCAGGTGCCGGTTGACGGCCATGTCGATGCACAGGGCCCCCGCCAGGATGGCCAGCAGCACGTCAGTGGCGAGCACCCGGTCCAGCAGTGAGGGGCCGCGGGCGATCCGGATGATGGCGCCGGCTGCTGCCAGCGAGAAAATGACGGCTGTGACGGCCAGGACAAGGTGCATCATGCGGCGGCCTCCATTCGTACTTCTTCGAGTTCCTCGGGGGTACCCATGATGCGGATCAGGCCGGCTTCGATGGAACGGACTTCCTTCCGCAGCCCCTCCACGTCTGCTGTGGAGGTGATGTTGAGCGCGTGCAGGTACAGGGTGGACGTGGAGCGGTCCACCTCCACCACCAGCGACCCCGGGATCAGGGAGATCACGTGTCCGGTGGCGGTGACAATCAGGTCCTGGTGGCTGCGCAGCCGGACGGCGACCACGGCGTTGGTCACGTTGGGCCCGCGCACCGTGGCGAGGTAGAGGACCTGGGCGCTGGCCACCACTACCTTCCACAGGAACGCCAGGGCGAATGGCGCAGCGTGAAGGATGTTGAAGCGGCCGCTGAGCTCCACGGGCGGAAGGTAGAAGAGCCGGGCCACGCCCACGGCCAGCAGGGCCCCGAACAGGAGGTTGCCGGGGCTGAAATCCTGCCAGAGGGCGCCCCAGACGACCACCAGCCAGACCAGGAGCGGCATTTCCTGGCGAAGGGAGATGCGTTTGCGGCTCATCGTGCTCCTCCCACGGAGGTCGCCACGGCAGGTGCCCCGGGAACAGCAGTGCCCTCGCCGAGGACCGCCTCGATGTACGGGGTGCGGTCCAGCATGTCCCGCGCTGCCCGGTCCGACAGGCTGAACAGCGGCCCGGCAAAAACGGTCAGGGCGACGCCGAGCACCACCAGGCCCGCGGTGGAGCCCACCATGGTTCTCGGCAGGAGCGTCACGGTGTTGTTGACCTTGGCGCCGGGGCCGGAAACCCTCGCGGCAGGAGTGGCAAGCAGCACCGGCGCCGGATGTTCGGCGTCGGTGGGTCGGCGCCAAAATGCGCGGTTCCATACCCGGGCAATGGCCAGCAGCGTCAGGAGGCTGGTCACCACCCCGCCGATCACCAGCGCGTACGCCAGCGGCGTGCCCAGCTCAATGCCGGCCTGGATCAGCCCCACTTTGCCGAGGAATCCCGAGAAGGGGGGAATGCCGGCCAGGTTCATGCCTGGAATGAAGAACAGGAGGGCCAGCACGGGCGACAGCTTGGCCAGTCCGCCCAGCCGGTCCACGGAGGAACTGCCGCCCCGGCGCTCGATGAGGCCGGTCACCAGGAAGAGGCTGGTCTGGATGGTGATGTGGTGCGCCACGTAGAAGACTGCCGCCGCCAGCCCCACGGCCGATGACATGGCCAACCCGAACACCATGTAGCCGATGTGGCTGACCAGCGTGAACGAGAGGAGGCGCTTGATGTCGCTTTGCGCCAGGGCACCCAGGATGCCCACCACCATGGTCAGCAGCGCCACCACCATCAAGGGCGTGTTCAGGGTGTCGCCGGGGAACAGGAGCGTCTCGGTCCGGACCATCGCGTACACGCCCACCTTGGTGAGCAGGCCGGCGAACACCGCCGTGACAGGCGCGGGCGCTGTGGGATAGGAGTCCGGGAGCCAAAAGGACAGGGGGAAGACGGCCGCCTTGATGCCAAACGCCACCAGCAGCATCACGTGCAGCAGCGTCCTGGTGCCCTGGTCCAGTTCGCCAAGCTTGATGGCCAGGTCCGCCATGTTGACCGTACCCGTGGCTCCGTACACCATGGCGATGGCGATCAGGAACAGTACGGAGGACACCACGGACACCACCACATAGGTGACTCCGGCCCGGATCCGCGGCCCGGTGCCGCCCAGGGTCATCAGCACGTAGCTTGCGGTCAGCAGGATCTCAAAGCCGACGTACAGGTTGAAGAGGTCGCCCGACAGGAACGCGTTGGACACCCCGGCCACCAGGATCAGGTAGGTGGGGTGGAAGATCGAGACCGGGGCGTCCTCATCGCCGTCGGCCATGCCCTGCCCGGTGGCGTACACCAGCACCGCCAGGCTCACTGCGGAGGACACCACCAGCATCAGCGACGAGAACTGGTCCACCACCATGACAATGCCAAAAGGAGGGATCCAGCCGCCGATGGTCACCGCTGCAGTGCCACCGTTCCACGCCGCCGCCAGCAGGAGGCATTCAAGTGCCAGGGTCAGCGACAGCAGGCCGATGCTCACCGCGCGCTGGGCGCGGGAATGCCGGATCAGCAGGAAGGTGAGGGCGGCGCCCAGGATGGGAAGTACGACGGCGAGCGGGGCCAGGCTGGCGATGTTCACTTTCCGCCTCCTTCCGGATTGGGGTCAACGTTGAGCGAGCCGGGCTTTTCCTCCGCGGCAGCGTGCTCGGCGGGCATTTCCCGGCCCCCGGCCACCAGCGTGGCCACGGGTTGGCCTGATTCCCCGTCCGCATCCACCCTGGAAGCCCCCTGGTTTGAGACATCCCGGCCGTCGGAGCCGAGCATGGTGAGCGGGAACTCGGAAGTTTCCGCAGGGACCTCGGCGTCGTCCTCGGCGTCGAAGCTGGGGGTTGCCGCCACGCGGCGGTCCTCCAGGTCGTCCTGGATCTCGTCCTGGCGGGCCAGGACCCACGTGCGGTAGATGATGCCGAGCATGAACGCCGTGACGGCGAAGGAAATCACGATCGAGGTCAGGATCAGCGCCTGCGGCAACGGATCGTTGTAGTCCTGCGCGGGCGTGTCCTTGGCGAACAGCGGCGCCAGGCCGGCGTACCCGCCGGTGGCCAGGATCAGCAGGTTGGTGGCGTTGGCCAGCAGCATCAGCCCCAGCAGCACCCTGGTGAGGCTGCGTTCCAGGATCAGGTAGATCCCGCAGGCATACAAGGCGCCCATGACGATCAGCAGGGTCAGGTTGACGCTCATGCGTGGCCCTTTGCGGTGGTCTCGGCAGGAACCACGTCCGGTTCCTGTTCCTGCTGGTCCGGGCCGTCGATGCGGTCCGGTTCCGGCCCGTCCTGGTCGTGGTCCGGTTCGTGCCCGCCGCCTGCAGACCGTTCCTCCATGTGCTCATCGATTTCGGCCCCGAGGCTGCGCAGCACGTCCAGGACGAGGCCCACCACCACGATGTATAC
>Ga0308176_10002463_pt1 | contig 11695 bp, 5 predicted proteins | sample PhyCR2_3_FD_203890 | JGI IMG/M metagenome (GOLD analysis project Ga0308176, IMG submission 203890) | Soil microbial communities from UC Gill Tract Community Farm, Albany, California, United States - DLSLS.C.R2 | ecosystem: Environmental > Terrestrial > Soil > Agricultural land | place: USA... | reverse complement strand
AGCGTCGTCCAGGAATCGGTAGTGGCGTCGTAGGCCTCGAGCACGTCGAGCGGCTGCGATGTCCCAAGGACGAGTCCTCCGGCGACGTAAAGGACCCCATTGAGCACTGTCGCACCTGCGAAGAAGCGTGGAGTCGGCATTGAGGCCAACGTGCTCCAGCTGTTCGAATATGGATCGTACGACTCGAGCGTGTCAGAAGCCCCACCGTGCCGCAAAAGGCCGCCGACGACGAGAAACCGACCGTTCACCGACGCGCCCGATGCCGCCGCTCGTTCGACTGAGGGCAGCGCGATCGGCGCCCATGTTTCACCGTCCGGAGTGAAGCTGTAAGCGGCGATCGGGATGTAACTCAAGGAGACGCTCGGATCGCGCGCCTCGCCTGCTACGTAGAGCTTTCCGTTCACAACTGCTGCAGCAGGATTACCGATGGCGACGGGCATCGCGCTGAGCGTTGACCACTGGTTCAGCTCGAGATCGTATGCCTCGAGCGCGTCGAGAGTTCCCGTCGCACTGTTGCCGCCCGCAACGTAGATGGTGCCGTTGATCGTGCCAGCCGCTGCAAAGGCTCGCGCCGTCGGCGCGCTCTCCCACGACGTCCAGCTGCCTAACGGCGGACCGCCGAGGGTGACGTGCCGACTCTGCAGGTTGTTCGGCTGGCTGGCGTCGGCCAGCGCGGTCTCGCTGTTCACCGTTGCACGAATCCCGACGTAATAGCCGCCGGACGCGAACGAGGCGGGCAGCTCGAGGCTCACTCCGTCTCCCGCCAGCGTCTGCCCAGGCGCCAGGCTGGCCGCCTGCCCGAGCGTCGAGCTGGCGATCACCCCGGTCGTCAGCAGCGAATCGGCGGCGACCACGATGGACACCGTCGCGTTCTGCGCTGCGGCGGTGCCGTTGTTGGCCACCGACCATGCCCCGATCTCGAGCACGCTACCAATCTCCCCCTCGCCCTCCGTTGCGCTCGGGGCGACGCCGACGTCCAGGTCGGGCCGACTCTGCGGATCGACGGTCGCGAAGGTGCTGAACAGGCTCACCCTTCCTCCACCGAGCCCGTCGATCGCCCACGCCTCGCGCGGCGCGAGCTGCTCGAACACCGCCGACGCGACCCGGACGGCCGGGTCGGCGAGCCAGTGCAGCGCGCTGCCTAACGCTCCGACCGGCGCGGCCGGCGCGGCGCTGACCTGGTAGCTGTTGCCGGCGCATGAAGTCAGTCCGCTGACGACGACGAAGGGCAGGATCTCGATCCCGTCGACGATCGTACTCCCGGCGACGCGGTCGGCGGGGTCGACGGGTGCATCGTGCGCGATCGCGAACCGGTCGTGGTCGGCCAGTGGCAGCCGCGAGTTCCCGCTGTTGATGTGGCAGACCGCCACGATCGCCGGCACGAGAAGCCGGGTATCGGGGAAGACGTTGAACTCGTAGAACTGCGGATACTGGCAGAGGCTCGTGTTCAGCGGTCCGCTGCAGTTCGCCGGGAACGGCGTCAGGCTCTGCGCGATGATGAAGATTCGCGTCCCGGCGAGCGCACCAGGGGGTATTTGCACCGCTGCGTGCTGCGTCGGGGTCCGGACGATCGTCGTCACGGTCGCCGATGGCTGCACGATGGCGAGGACCACGTCGCTCCCGGCGGGGAAATCGGTCGGTTGCGTCGTCGGGCCGACGTATACGTACTGCGACATCATCAGCGCGAGGCGCGCCGCGGCGTGCTCCTTCGTCTCCCCCGCCGGCGCGATGATCTTGTAGGTCTTCGACTGCACGTACGTGACGGCGACGACGAGCCGCGCCCGCGCCGAATCGATCTCGCTCTTGTACTTGGCCGGCTTGTTGATCACGAGCTGCGCTTCAGCCAGCTCGTCGACGACGTTGTTCCATCGTCTCGTCAGCGACGACGCCTCCGATGCCGGGAAGAGGGTGTTGATCGCGTTCTGGATCTGCACACCGAGGGGAACGACCGGAGCCGTCGGCGCCGAGAGCGTCGCCGGCGGTGGTGGTGCAGTCGGGCTGACGGATGCATCACTGCATGCGACGAGGACGGCTAACGTTAGGCAACCGGTGACGGTGAGCTCGGTCCACTTGCGCATTGGGACCCCCGGGGGAGGAAAGAGGAACACGATCAGCGCGTGATGCCCGCAAGCGCGCGGAATTCGGGGTCGTTCTCGAGATCGGACCACCACCAGGTGTTGCGCAGCAGTCCGGCTCGATGTTGTGGATGGTCCGACAGGTACAACTTCAGGATCCGGATCGCCTCGGCATGCTGGCCGAGCCTGACGCGAACGAGCGCTTCCGGACCCGCGAGCTCATCGTCGGGATCGGTGGTGCGATCCCCCTTCGCCCGTTCGAGAACGTGCCGCGCGCTGTCCGCGCGGCCACTGGCGGCGAGGGAGACCGCAACGACCAGCTGCGCGCGGCGGGTCCCCAACGCGCGCGCAGCAGTGGGGGTAAGGGCGACGACCGTGTCGGCAGCAGCCCAGAGCGCGGGGATATCGGGACGCGCGCCCTTCATGAACCCGATGTAGAGCTGGCAGAGGACGAAACGGGCCTCGCCCGGGAAGCGACGGTGCCCCTCGGTGCACCACTTCTCCGCTTCGTCGTGCTCGCCGAGGTCGTACGACGACGTGACGAGCGCCCAGAGCACGTCGTTCGCCGATGCGAGGTAGGCGTCCGCCTCGAGCGCGCGGCGCGCGTGGATGTGCGCACCGGTCAGGTCTGGTGGAGTCTTGCGGTAGTCAACCGCGCTCAGCGTGCTCAATGCGCTCGCCTGCGTCGGGTTGATCTCCGTCGCATTTCGCAGATCGGCCTCGGCGCCGCGCACCAGCGCACGCTCTTCGTTGGGATCCGCGGAAAGATTGCGCGTCAGCCGCAGGTAGCGGAGCGTGCCCCTAACCTCGAACGCGTCGGCGCTGCGCGGCTCGATGACGAGCGCGGTGTCCGCCAGACGGAGCCCAGCCTCGATCCACCGCGCCGCGTCGGCGGGCGCGGCGCTGGCCCGAGCGCGCCGAAGCGCGAGCTGCGCGCGCAACGCCTCTGGCCGCCCCCATGCCGGATCAATCACGCGGGCCAACATGAGCAGCGAGTCGGCGCTCGCGTACGCACCTTCCGCCGCCCGTGCATCGCCCGCGCCCTGCAGGTCGCCGTCCTTCCGATAGCGCTCGGCGCGCTGGTACAATGCCCACGCCCGCGCATCGTGCGCTTCCTCGCGGCTCGCGCGGAGCTCCACCTCTTCGCCGAAGAATGCACGGAGCATCCGCGCCGTCTCGTCGGCGACACTGTCTCGCGCGCTGATCAGCGCCGCCCGGGGAACGGTGAAGCTCGCGTCGCGGAACTCCGCCCCCGATGGACCGTCGATGAGCCGGAGCGAGACCTTCACCTTTTCGCCTGCAGGCTCGACGGAGCCGGCGATCACCGTCCCGGCACGGAGTGCGTGCGCGGCGCTGTCTGCCGCCGCGGGCAGGGCGCGGAACGGTGCGACTGCATCGCGCGACAGGACATCGAGCGATTGCACCTCGCGCAGCCGTTCGATCAGCCCCTCGGTCAGGCCGTCGGCAAGGAAGGCGAGCTCGTGATCCGAGCTGAGATCGTTGAAGTAGAGCACCGCGACGCGTCGATCGTCCACCGCGCCGCCGGCGGACGACACGACAGGCCGGTGCCCGACGCGCCACGCTCCAATGCCGGCGGCCGTGCTCGCGACTGCGACCGCGCCGATCGCGAGGACACGGACCATCCGGCGGGGGCGCTGCCGCCTCGCCGCGGCGCGCGCGCCCGCGCCACCCGTCCGCCGAGCCGCGGTCGTCTCGCCATTGATGGCTGCCGCCAGAGCCGCCGCGTAGTCGCCGATCGTCGGATAGCGGTCGGCGGGGACCTTCTCCAACCCCCGCATGATGACGTCCTGCAGCCCCTCGGACACTGTCGGCCTGACGGTCGTGATCAGCGGCACCGGCGCGTTCAGGTGGCGGGCCATCAGCGCCTGCGCCGAGGGCGCGGTGAACGGGGGCTCGCCGACCAGCATCTCATAAGTGACGCAGGCGAGCGCGTACTGGTCGGCGCGCCCGTTGACGCTCTTGTCGCCTAACGCCTGCTCGGGGCTCATGTAGGCCGGCGTGCCTAACGACATGCCGGTCTGTGTCAGCACCGGATCATCGGCTGCCATGCTCGTGACGCGGGCGATCCCGAAGTCGGCGACCACCGCCTGCCCGGCCTCGAGCAGGATGTTCTCCGGCTTGATGTCGCGATGGACGATCCCCTGCCGGTGCGCATAGTCGAGGGCGTTTGCGACCTCGCAGGAGATGCGGACCGACTCCTCGATCGAGAGCTGGCGTTCGCGGCGCAGCCGGTCGCGCAGCGATTCCCCCTCGACGAGGGGCATCACGTAGTAGAGCGTCGCGCCGGTCCCGCCGGAGTCGTAGACGGGAAGGATGTGCGGGTGGGCGAGCCGGGTCGCGATGTGGATCTCGCGGTGGAACCGCTCGGCGCCGACGGCGGCCGCAAGGTCGGGGTTGAGGACCTTCACGGCAACAGCGCGACCGACCGCGGTGTCGGTAGCCAGGAAAACCGTGGCCATCCCGCCGCGCCCGAGCTCACGCTCGATCCGGTACCGCTCCCCGAGAACGGTGAGCGGCGAATCGTCCGTGCGGTTGATCATCCGACTTCCCCTGCGTCGAGGATGCCGCGAACGTCATGTGCACGAACGCATGGCCAGCCGGGCCCCAGCCCGGCAATGTCAGCGTCGTCGCCAAAGGCGACGCGCGAGCATAACTCCCCACGAGAGTTGCTGCAAGCCGACCCGATGTCCTCTCATGCGAACCCGTCCGTGCCGCCCCTTCGCTCCTCCCTCCTCGCCCGACCAGACGTTTCCCACCTCTCTACTCGCCCCACCAGAACTTTCCCACCTCTCTACTCGGCCCACCAGAACTTTCCCACCTCTCTACTCGGCCCCTCGCCGAGCCGCTATCCTATCCCGTCCTGAATCACTCCATCACGATTCTCGAGAGATCAGCGTGTCGCGCCTCCCGCGATCGCTGACGAGGCGCGCATGACCTGGAACGTCCGGCGAGGTTGGGCTGTGTTCATGGCCGTAGCGGTGACCACCTTGGCTACCGCCTGCAAGCACAAGCAGGCGCCGGTCGAGGAGCTGTACACCACGCGCATGCTCGGCCTGAGCTACCTCCAGCGCAACGAGCTCTCCGAGGCGGAGGCGCAGTTCACGAAGCTCACCGAGCTCGCCCCTGACGACCCGCTCGGCTATGCGAATCTCGGCCTCACCTATCTGCAGGCCGGACGCTTCGACGATGCGGAGAAACAGCTGCAGCGCGCCCGGAAGCTCGATCCGTCGAGCACCGAGATCGGACTCGCGCTGGCGCGGCTGTACTCGCTCACCGGACGGAATGCACTCGCCGCCAAGCTCCTGATGGATCTCCGCGGCGACAGTGTCTCCAACGCGCACGTGTACTACGCCCTCGCCCAGCTCGCGTCGCAGGACAAGGACAGCGGCGCAGCAAACCGTTACATCGGCCGGCTACATGACCTGCTCGCCGTTGCGCCGGCGAACATCGTCGCGAGGCTGAAGCTCGTCGATGCACTCGTGCAGAGCGGCGCGGCGGATAGCGCGGTGAGGCAGCTGGAAGAGGCGAGGCGAATTCCCCCCGAGCCGCCGCAGGCAGCGCGGGTGCAGCTCGACAGCGCAATCCAGCTCCTTCGCGCCGGCCAGCTGCCCGCCGCGCGTGCGTCGGTCGCGCGGCTCATCGCGCTGATGGAAGTCACCGCGCCCTATCAGGCGTCGCTCGATGAGGTGAAGTGGACGGAAGGACCCATCGCCGGCCGCGCGATCCTCAACTTCGCGCCGAAGGACTTCGTCACCGTCCGCGGGTTACCCGAGCGTGCGGCGATCGACCTCGCGAAGTTCACCGACGCAACGAGCGACGCCGGATTCCCCGAGGCGGCTGACGCGGGGGCGCCGAGCGCGATCGCCGCCGGCGACGTCGATGGTGATGGGGCGGAGGATCTCTTCGTCGCGACCGGCGCCGGCGCGACCGCCGCACGGCTGTATCACGTCCAGAGTGGATTCGTTCGCGACGTCACCGGCCGTTCACGGATCGCTCTCCCGCAGGGCGCGCGCTTCGCCACCTTCGCCGACTACGACAACGACGGCTGGCTCGATCTCTTCGTCATTGGCGGCGAGGGGCGCGGTCATCTCTTTCGCAACCGGGGCGACGGAAGCTTCGAGGAGACGACGATCAGGGCCGCAATCGCCGACGTGAAGAACGCGCAGCGGGGAGCGTTCTTCGACCTCGACCACGACGGCGACCTCGATCTCCTTCTGCTCGGCGGCGGCCAGCGCGTGGTGTATCGCAACAATCTCGACGGCACCTTCACCGATGCGACGGCGAGCTACGGTTTCGGTGGCAGCGGTGATGCGCGCGACGCGGGATTCGCCGACTTCGACGGCGACGGCCGCATCGACGTCTTCGTCGCGAACACCGACGGCGCCGACGCGCTCTACCGCAATGCGGGCGCGGCTCGCTTCAACGATGCGACGGCGACGAGCGGGATCACGAGCACCGGTTCAGGAGCAGTCGCGGTCGGGGATTACGACAACGATGGGCGCCTCGACATCTTCGTCGCCGGCGCGAAGGGTGGCAGTCCCACCTTGTGGCACAACGGCGGCAATGGGAGGTTCACGGCAGACACCCGCGCGGCGACGGTGCTCGGGTCGCTCCGCTCGACGAACGCCCGGCTCGCGACGTTCGTCGACTACGATAACGACGGCTGGCTCGACCTCGTCGTCGCCGGCGGCGCCGCAGGCAGCGCCTCGCCTGACGTTTTTCTCTTCCGCAACGACGGCACCGGGAAGTTCCTCGACCGTTCGGCGGTGCTCCCCCCGGCGGCGCGCTCCGCGGGCGCTTCCGCCGTCGCCATCACCGACGTCGACGGCGACGGCGACGAGGACCTCGCGCTGGTCGACGGGACGGGCGCTGTCCGGCTTCTCCGCAACGACCTGGGGAACAGCAACCTCGGCGTCAACATCGAGCTGAAGGCACTCCGCACGGGGAGCGGGAAGAACAACGCCTTCGGGATCGGTGCCCGGCTCGAGCTCCGCGCCGGGGACCTCTACCAGACCCGCATTGCCACCGGCCCGGTGACGCACTTCGGGCTCGGCTCGCACCTCAAGGCCGACGTTGTCCGCGTCGAATGGCCTAACGGCGTGCCGCAGTCGATCTGGTTCCCCGGCTCCGACCAGGACGTCGTCGAGCGCGAGATGCTCAAGGGCTCCTGCGCCTTCGCCTACACCTGGGACGGCACGCGCTTCCGCTTCGTGACCGACGCGATGTGGCGCAGCGCGTTAGGCATGCCGCTCGGCTTGATGGGAAGCACGAGCGCCTTCGCGCCGGCCGGTGCCTCGCAGGAATACCTGCGCATCCCCGGCGACGCCCTCGTGCCACGTGACGGTCGCTACGTCCTTCAGCTCACCGAGGAGCTCTGGGAGACTGCCTACGCCGACGAGGTCAAGCTGATCGCCGTCGACCACCCGGACTCCGTCGATGTCTTCGTCGACGAGACCTTCGTTCCGCCGGGCCCGGTGAAGATGAAGCTGTTCCAGGTCCCGCGCCGCGAGCTTCCTCGATCGGCGGTCGACGAGCGCGGCAACGACGTCCTCCCTGCGCTCCGCGCGAGCGACGACGTCTACGTGTCGAACCTCGTGCCGACGCGGTATCAAGGCGTGGTCGAGCCGCACGACCTCGTGCTCGATCTTGGCCCGGGGGCGGGCCAGGACGAGAGCTTTCTCTTCCTCCGCGGCTGGATCTACCCGACCGACGCGAGCATCAACGTCGCGTTAGGCCAGCAGTCGGCGATCAAGCCGCAGTCGCCAAGTCTCGAAGTGCGTGGCGCGAATGGAAAGTGGCGCACGGCGATCGCGAACATCGGGTTTCCATCGGGGAAGGACAAGACGATGGTGATCGACCTCGAGGGGAAGTTCCCGACCGCTGATCACCACGTGCGCATCCGGACGAGCATGCAGATCTACTGGGACGAGGCGTTCGTTTCGCGCACGCGCCCAGGCAGCCCGACGCGCATCACGACGCTCGCGCCCGTCTCGGCAGATCTCCATGCGCGCGGCTTTTCGCGGATGTACCGCAAGGGCGGCCGCTACGGCCCGTACTGGTTCGACTACGGCGTCGTCGAGAAGGAGTCGCCGTGGCGGCCGATCACCGGGGCATTCACGCGCTTCGGTGACGTGCTCGCGCTCCTCCATCGACCCGACGACATGTTCGTCATCATGGCGCCCGGCGACGAAGCGACCATCGAGTTCGACGCGGCCTCGGCGGCCTCCCTGCCGACCGGGTGGAAGCGCGACTTCCTCCTCTACACCGACGGCTGGATCAAGGACTCCGACCTCAACACGGCGTTCGGGACGACGGTGGGGCCGCTGCCCTTCCATGCGGTGCAGGCATACCCGTACGAGGGGGGCGAGTCGTATCCCGCCGATTCGCAGCACCAGCGCTATCTCCGCGAGTACGACACCCGGATCGTGACCGGAGACATATCGCGACGGTGAGGACCGCGGGCTATGTTCTGACCGTGCCGCATCGCCCCCGTCCCCCCGTTCGGCGCGCGATCATCGCCGTGCCCTTCCTCGCTGCCATCCTGCTCGCGATGCGCCTCGATCGCGGCCCGGGGTCGGCGACCGCGGACGCCGCGCATCCCGGCTTCGCCCTCCGTGACGAGAGCGCGGCGGCAGGGATCCATTTCACGCACCACCGCCCGACCTTCGATCCGAAAATCGCCGCGATCGAGCCGCACGTCGCGGCAGTCGGCGCATCCGTGTCGGTCACCGACTTCGACGGCGACGGCTGGCCCGACCTCTATTTCACCGACAGCCGCTTCGGGGAGCCTAACGCTCTCTATCGCAACCGCGGCGATGGCACCTTCGAGAACGTCGCCGCCAGCGCGGGACTCGCCGACCTCAACGAGCCCGCGTCGGGGGTCTCGATGGGCGCCGTCTGGGGGGACATCGACAACGATGGCCGCGAGGACGTCCTCGTCTATCGCTACGGCAAGCTCGCGCTCTTCCGGAACGTCGACGGCCATCGCTTCGAGGACATCACCGCAGCCGCTGGGCTGAAGCGGTGGATCAACAGCAACGGTGCGATCTGGCTCGACTATGATCGCGACGGGCGGCTCGACCTCTACGTCACCGCGTACTTCCGCAGCGACGTCGACCTCTGGCACCTGGCGACGACGCGGGTGATGCACAACAGCTTCGAGTTCGCCACCAACGGCGGGAAGAACCTGCTCTTCCACAATCTCGGCGGCGGGAAGTTCGAGGATGTCACCGACCGTTATGGCGTGGGCAGCACGCGCTGGAGCCTCGCCGCCGCATCGGCGGACTTCAACGACGACGGCTGGCCGGACATCTACCTCGCCAACGACTACGGTCCGGAGGAGCTGTACCTCAACGACCACGGCAAGCGCTTCGTGCTCAGCACCGCCGGACTCGAGAGCGAGTCGAAGAGCGGGATGGCCGTCGCGTTAGGCGACGCCTTCAATCGCGGGCGGCTCGACGCGTTCGTCACCAACATCTCCGAGCGCGGCTACATCTTCCAGAACAACAACCTTCGCCTCAACGCGATGGCCGACGGCGGCCGCTTCCGCAACGTGGCCGAGGGCGCGATCGCCGACGCCGGGTGGGCGTGGGGCGCCCAGTTCGGCGACTTCAACAACGACGGCGCGAACGAGCTGTTCGTCGCCAACGGCTTCATCTCCGCCGACCCGAAGAAGAATTACTGGTACGCGATGTCGAAGATCGCCGGTGCGAACAGCCATCTCTTCGAGGACGCCGCAACCTGGCCCGCCTTCGGCGACGCGAGCCTCTCCGGCTATGAGCGCTCCCGCGTCTACCTCAATCGCGGCGTCGCCGGATGGGTGGACGTCGCCGAGAAGGTCGGCGCGACGGACCTTTACGACGGGCGCGCCGTCGCCCTCGCCGATCTCTCCAACCGCGGCGCGGTCGACGTGATCGTCGCCAACCAGAACCAGCGGGCGCTGCTCTATCGCGACTATCCCGATAGCGCGAACCACTGGATCGAATTCAGGCTCGTCGGCACGCGGAGCAACCGGAGCGCGATCGGCGCCGAGGTCACGATCGAGTCGGGCGAGCTGACGCAGCGTCGCGTGATCGATGGCGGCTCGGGCTTCGCCAGCCAGAACGATCGGCGCCTGCACTTCGGCCTCGGCACTCGCGAGTGGGTGGACCGCGTCGTGATCCACTGGCCGTCAGGGACCCAGCAGGTGCTGCAGCGGCCGCTCATCGACCGCCTCGTCACCATCACCGAGCCGGAGCGCTGACGCGATGAGCGACGCGATGCATCCCGCCACCGCCGCGCCCTCGGCCGTGCTGCGCGCGTGGAACCAGACGCGGGCGATCGACCCGCGCTACCTGATCGCCTTCCTCATCACCGTGGTGCTGGTCGCGGCACAGCTGCGCTACCACATGGTCGGCGGCTACGAACGGCTGGCGCTCGCGTTAGGCGTCTGCGTCGCGACCGAGGCACTGCTCTCCTGGTTCGACCGCGGACACGTCGTCAACCTGCTCAGCGCCTACATCAGCGGCATCAGCCTCACGCTGCTCACCAAGCCACAGGGCGGCGCGCTCTGGCCCTTCGCGATCGGCGGCTTCCTCGCGATCTCCTCGAAGTACGTGCTGCGCTATCGCGGCACCCATCTCTGGAATCCGACCAACTTTGCGATCTGCGCGCTGCTGCTCGCCGCACCGGAGCATGTGTCGGTGCTCAGCCACCAGTTCGGGAACGACGTCACGACGAACGCGGTGATCTGGATCTTCGGGCTCGTCATCGCGGCGCGCGTCGGGGTCCTTCACGTCACCCTCGCCTACGTCCTCAGCTTCTTCGTCCTCAACGCCGCGCGCGCCGCGGCGTTCGGGCAGCCGATCCTCCCCGAGCTCGCGCCGATCACCGGCCCGATGTACCAGCTGTTCGTCTTCTTCATGATCACCGATCCGCGCACCGTGGTCCGCGGGCGGCGGAAGCAGATCGTCGTCGCCGTGGTGATCGCCCTCGCCGAGACGTTGATTCGCTTCGCGTCGGACAAGGGATGGCCGCTGCCGACCGCGTTCAACGCGGCGCCGCCGCTGCTTGCCCTCGCCCTGGTCGGTCCCGTCGCGAAGTGGCTCGACCTCCGCCGCGCGCAGCCCGCTCGCGCCAGCTAGACGGAGTAGCCCTTCTTCAGCAGGTACCTGCCGGACTTGTCGTGGAAGCTCTGCTCCGGCAGCTCCCACCCGAGCGTGTCAGCGAGGCGGTCGTAGGTGTTGAACAGGAACGCGACGTAGAACGCGTCGCGAATCGCCTCGCGCGTCACCCCGGCGGCAAGCGCGGGGCGCACTTCCGCCGCGCTCATCTCCTCCGGCCGCAGGGTGAAGGTTTCGAGCAGTGCGAGCATCGCCCGCATCTTCTCGTCGATCGGCGCGGTCCGGTAGTCGTCGAGCACCGGCTTCATCGCCCCCCTGCCTAACGCCGCCTCCGCGACCGCGGAGTGAGCGCTGGTTCAGAAGAGGCACTGATTGAGTCGGGAGACGAACGCGGCGAAGGTCTCGCGCTCGCCCACCGTCCACTCCGATGGCCCGCGCATCACCTGCTGCGTGAGCTTCGTCCACGGCCCGCCGAAGAAGTCCTTCCGGTACATCAGC
>Ga0308176_10002462_pt1 | contig 11696 bp, 11 predicted proteins | sample PhyCR2_3_FD_203890 | JGI IMG/M metagenome (GOLD analysis project Ga0308176, IMG submission 203890) | Soil microbial communities from UC Gill Tract Community Farm, Albany, California, United States - DLSLS.C.R2 | ecosystem: Environmental > Terrestrial > Soil > Agricultural land | place: USA... | reverse complement strand
AAGCTGACTTCGAGCCTGCGGGTGTCGACGAGGACGACGGCGCCGAGCGCACCCTCGAACAGGCCGTTCCACAGGAACCAGAAGCGTTCCTGGCCGGGGGTGCCGAAGAGGTAGAGGATCAGCTCCTCACTGATGCTGATGCGGCCGAAGTCCATGGCGACGGTGGTGGCGGTCTTGCTCTCCACCCCGAAGTTGTCGTCCACACCGACGCCGGCCTGCGTCATCGTCTCTTCGGTGGTCAGCGGCCGGATCTCGCTGACGGAGCCGACCATGGTCGTCTTGCCGACCCCGAACCCTCCGACGATCACGACCTTCACCGCGGCGGTGGCCGTGGTGGGCAGGACGTCCTCGCTGCGGGGGCCCGTGATCGTGTCAGAGTTTCTGAAGTCCATGCATCACCGCTTCGAGAAGGGACCGGTCCGGGAGCGTCGCGCGGACGATCGGCGCGCGCGATTCGATCAGTCCGGTGGCGAGGAGTTCGGTGAGGAGCGAGGTCACCACGCTGAACGGCAGGCTGAGGTAGGCGGAGAGTTCCGCGACGGATAACGGTGCCTGGCAGAGCCGGAGGATCACGGCCTGCTCGGGCTGGACCGTGGGTGACGGCTCCGACTTCGAGACAATCATCGTGACCAGGTCGAGCGCTGCCCGCTCGCTGCCGTCGGGATCGCCGGTGATGACGTAGAGCCGCTCCGGATCGCTCAGTGCCGGGTCGGCCTTGCGGCGTTCTCGTCGGGGAGAGTTCATCCGGCCTGCCCGTCGTGTCGGGGCGGGCTCGTGAGGTGGCCGCCGATGCGTACGACCATGTCGCGCATCCGCGCCCCGACGAGCCCGGCGTCCACCGTCTCGCCGGCGAGGACGGCGAGATAGGCGCCGGCCCCCGCGGCCATCAGGTAGAAGAAGCCGCCGGTGACCTCGATGACGACGAGCCTCATCCGGCCGTCGCTGTACGGGATCTCGGAGGCGACGGCCGCCGCCAGGCTCTGCAGGCCGGCACAGGCCGCCGCGAGCCGGTCGGCGACGTCGGGGTCGCCGCCGTGCCGGGCGATGCGCAGGCCGTCGGCGGAGAGGACGACGATCTGGTGGATGTCCGGGACGTCGTCGGCGAGTTCCTTGAGCATCCAGTCCATGTTGCCCCGCTGCTGGATCACTGCAGATCTCCCTTGTCCCACGCGTCGTCAGAGTCGTCGTCCGCCCTGGGCTCCTGGGGCACTCCGTTGGCGGCCTTGGTGAACGCCTCCAGCCAGATACCGGGGGGCGGTTCCTTGCTGTTGTCCTGGCCGGGCCCGTAGCTGTGGCCGTGGCCGTTGGTGCGGCCGGCGGTGGGGTCGGCGGCCTGTGCGGGAAGGTTGTGCGAGCCGAGCGGTGCGCGGCCGCGGCTGCGGCGTTGCGGGAGTCCGCCGGCGGTCCACTCGGTCACGACGGGCACGTCGTCCTCCATGGCGACGGCCGGGGTGACCGGGCGGGGCTCGGAGACCACCGGGCCGGTCGCGGGGCGGGCGGCGACGGGGCTGGGCTTGCGGCGCTTGCCCCGGGCGGGCACGACGTGCTTCATGTCGGCGAGGTCGATGTCGGCGGTGGGCCGTGAGGTGGCGCCGATGCCGTGGGCGATGCCGGGCGCCGGGCCGGTGGTGATCATGGCGCGGGGCACGATGAGCACGGCGCGCACACCGCCGTACGCGGACTGCCTGAGCGAGACCTGGAGGTCGTACATCCGCGCCAGACGGCCGACGACGGCCATACCGAGGCGGGGGGACTCGCCGAGGTCGTTCATGCTGGAGCCGGCCTGGGCCCTGGCGAGCATGTTCTCGGCGCGGGCGCGGGCCTCCTCGCTGAGGCTGACGCCGCCGTCCTCGATCTCGATGGCGATGCCGGTCTGCACCTCGACCGCGGTGACGTGCACCCGGGTCTGCGGCGGCGAGTAGCGGGTGGCGTTGTCGAGGAGTTCGGCGCAGGCGTGGATGAGCGGTTCGACCGCGGTGCCGATGATGGCGACCTTGGCGATCGAGTGCAGATCGACGCGCGGGTACTCCAGGATGCGCGACATGGCGCCGCGCAGCACGCTGAACAGCGGTACGGGCTTGGGCCATTGGCGGCTGGGCCGGGCGCCGCCGAGGACGGCGATGGAGTCGGCGAGCCGGCCGATCAGCGCCGTGCCGTGGTCGATGCGGAGCAGGTCGTCGAAGACGTCGGGGTTGCGCCCGTGGTGCTCCTCCATCTCCCGCAGCTCACTGGCCTGCCGGTGGACGATCGCCTGGACGCGGCGGGCGACGTTGACGAAGGCGCGCTGCGCGGAGTCGCGGGTCGCCTCCTCGTTGTCGATGATGTCGAGGACGGTGTAGACGAGGGAGCGCTGGGAGTCGGGCAGGTGGCGGTAGACCGGGTCGTTGTCCACGACGTCGCGCAGCACCTCGTCGGGCGAATTGCCCACGCGCAGACGGTGGATGGCGGCCGGCAGCAGCTCCTTGCTGATGCGGACGGTCTCTTCGTCGTGGTCGGCGATGCGCCGTTCCAGGGCGGAGACGCGCTGCTGGTACTCGGTGGTGCGGCGGCGGATCGTCCGGCCGCGGCGGGCGATCTCCACGGCGAGCACGGAGACCACGACGGTGGCGAAGGCACCGCACCAGACGACTGGTATCCGCGCGGGCTCGGCGACCAGCGCCGCCGCGGCGGCGGTCGCGCCCGCCATCACGACGACGGGAAGCAACAGGGCGCGGGCGACGGGGGCTTCCCGGCCGGCCTGCGGTGATTCAACACGGGCCATCTGAACCTCTGGCGGTTGATTCGGGCTGTATTCCGGAGATTCGGAGCTTGTATGCACGAAGGGAACAAGCCCGCGAATTCATCTCAACTCGGTTTCACTGCGCGTGAGCTTAGTCAGATCGAATCAGCGCTTTCACACATTCCTCCAACCCTCTGCGCGAGCGCTTCCGCAGGAGTACGCTCACGAGTTTTTGCACGCACCGCCTCCACGCGTGTGCGAGGAGTGACGGGGCGGAGGAATGAGGAAGAATCGCCCCACGGGGCGTTGGATGGGCACATTCGAGCGAAGGCGCTCGTACGGGTGATGCCGGGTGATGCCGGGCAGCTCGCCTCAGCGGCCGACGCCGCCGATGCGCCCCTCCAACTGCACGAGGAGCTCGCTGAGCTGGGCGCTCAGCCGGTCGCGGGACTCGGCGTCGAGACCGGAGAGCACCGCGCGCTCGTACGCCAGCTGCCGGGGCAATAGCCCGTCGACCAGGTCGCGGCCCTCGTCGGTGAGGCGCACGTAGGCGACCCTGCGGTCCCGCTCGTCGCCGCGCCGGGTGATCAGGCCGCGCTCCTGGAGGACCCGCAGCCGCTTGGTGACGGCGGCCCCGGAGGAGAAGGTCTCCCGGGCCAGTTCGCCGGGGGTCAGTTCACGGTCGGTACGGCGTACGGCTCCGAGCAGGTCGAACTCGGCACGGGTCAGCCCGGCCGCCCGTAGCGGGGCGTCCTCGGCCTGCTGGAGGAGGGCGGAGCAGCGGTTGATCCGGCCGATGAGCTCCATGGGCCCGGTGTCGAGTTCCGGGTTCACGGCCTGCCACTGCCGGACCACCGAGGCGACGATGTCGTCGGTCACTCCGCTCCGTTCTCCTGGGCGGGCACGAACAGCCCCCGCCGTTTTGCTGTCGCCGCGAGCGTACGGTGTCCGGCCTGCTCGGCGGCGAGCACCGCCTCCTGGGACAGGGCGGGCTGCCACCACTCGCCGGCCGCCGTGTCGTCCGCCTCACGCAGCTCGACCAGCGAGCCGGTGAGCCGGCGGCGGGCCGCGTCCAGGGCGGCGGGGGTGGGTTCGGGCGCGGCGAGGGTCAGCACGGCGTCGGCACGGGCCCGTTCGGCGGCGGCCAGTGCGCGCTCGACGCGACCGGTGGCGCGGCGGTTGGTGACGAGCACGGCGGCGAGGAAGCCGACCGCCGCCCCGATCACCGTGTCCAGGACCCGGTCACCGATCAGCTCACCGGCCGGGTGGCTGCCCGCGTACTCCAGGACGAGCAGCGCCATCGGGGTAACCGCGACGGAGCCGAGCCAGTAGTTGCGGGTGATCAGCGCCTCGGCCGCGAAGCCGAAGAGGAGGCAGAAGCCGATGAGGGCGAGCGGGGTGGCCCGGGCGGCCGGGAGGACGGCGGCGAAGACCAGGACGCCGATGAGGTTGCCCAGGGTGCGCTGGAGCGTCCGGTTCCAGGAGAGCGTGACGTTGGCCTGGTAGAGCGAGGCGGCGGTGACGATGGCCCAGTACGGGCGGCCCACGCCCAGTGCGGAGCAGACGTAGCCGGCCAGGGCGCAGCCGACGAGCGTGCGGGCGGCGACCGGGAGCAGCGGGGAGCCGGGGGCGAGGCCGCGCAGCAGCGTACGGAACGAGCAGCGGCGGGCGGCGCGTTCGGCGTCGACGCCGAAGAGTTCCGCGCCGGTGCCGGGGGCGGGCGGCGGCGTCGGGACGGGGCCCCGGGCACGGGTGAGGCGGGCCCACTCGCGCAGCCGGCCGGCGTCGGCGGGTTCCGGGGTGCCCGCCAGGGCGGAGGTCTCGGCGTGGACGACCAGGCGTTCCAGGGCGCGACGGGCCGGGGTGGGGCGGCCGGCGGCGAGGAGGGTCTGCCAGGCGGCGTGCACGGCGGTGACGGCGGCGCGCCGGGTGGTGTGGCCGGGGTTGGCGGCGTGCGCGGCGGCGGCGTTCAGGGCGCGGGCGGTGGCGCGGCGTTCGGGTCCGTCGCGGCGGACGAGCGCGGGGGCGACGACGGCGACGAGCCAGGCGACGGCGCCCGCGCCGAGCGTGAGGGCGAGGTGACCGGGAATTTGGCCGGGCGTCTGGGGGACGAAGAGGGCGGCGGAGCTGACGAAGGTGAAGATCACCGGTCCGGGCGGGCCGATCCGGGTCTCGTCGCACAGCAGTTTCTGCCCGGCGGCCAGGAGGGCGCCGACGGCGATCAGCACGGCGGCGGAGCCGGTGAGCGAGGCGACGACGAGGGCGGTGCCGAGGCCGAGGGTCATCGCGAGGACCACCCCGGCTACGGTGCCGGCGCGGCGGGCGTACGGGAGGTTGTGGCCGTACAGCGCGCAGAGCGAGCCGGCCATCGTGTACATCACCAGGTCGAGCCGGCCGAGGGCGAGGAGCACCAGGTTGGGTATGGCGGTGGCCACGACCACGCTGGTGGCGGGCTTGAACCACATGTCGGAGGGCCGGTTCAGGCGCAGCGGGCCGGTCAGCGGGAGCCTGCGGACGGCGGGCCGGGAAGACCTGATGGTTGTATCGCTCACCCATATACATTAACAGGTATTACACAAGTAAAACACCTGGATCGAAAACGACCCCGGGACACGGAACCGCCCGCGCTCCTCGGGCGAGGAACGCGGGCGGTCCGGCGTACGGCAGGGGGTCAGCCCAGGCCGCGGGCGTCCTGCTTCAGGGCGGTGTCCACGGTGAGGGCCGTCGCCACCACGAGGCTCAGCAGCGGCTCGGGCAGCTGGTAGTGAATCTGGAGGACGTAGTTGTCCGCCGTCGTGAACAGCGTCTTCGCGAGCCCTTCCCAGGTCTTGGTGATCCGGGCGACCTCCTGGTCGTTGTGGTCGACGATCGCGAAGTTCCAGGCGCGCCAGTTCTCCGCCTTGATGGCGCCGATCTGCTGCCCGCCGGCCATGATGGCGAAGTTGATCTTGCCGATGGCGTTCTGCTGGACGATCTCGCCGACCGGCTGCCCGTCCGGGCGCTGCACGACGACCCTGGACTTGATGAACTTCGCCGGGCGGGTCAGCAGCAGCTGCGGCTGGCCGTAGGCGTCGCGGATCTCCAGCCGGTGGGTCAGGTACTGGTCGATGCTGGTCAGGAACCGCAGCACCTTGCGCATGGCGCCCTGGCCGACCTGGACGACCGACCCGATGGTGTTGCCGTTCTGGTCGAAGACGCTGTACTCGTTCGTCAGCTCGATCAGCTTGGCCTTCTGGTTCACGACCAGGACCTGCTGGGTGAAGAGCGAGCCGACGGGTCCGCCGCCCTGCGGCAGCTGCACACCCTGCTGAGGCACCGGCGCCGGCTGCTGGGGCGCCGCCTGCTGATGCGGTACGGGAGCCTGCGCGGGGGCCTGGGGCTGCGCGGGGGCCTGGGCCGGGGCGCCGCCACCGGCAGGATGGGTGTGCTCGGTCCACTGGGAGCCGTCCCAGTAGCGCAGCAGCTGGGGGTCGCCGTGCGGATCCGGATACCAGCCCGCAGATACGTTCGAGTGCGTTGTCACCGGGGCACACTATCCCGCCATGGCCGGAAGAACGCCGCTCGTCCGTGAATCCATAGGTTCACGGGTTCTCCTCCGGACTGCTTGAATCTTCAACGCGCCGCGTACGATGTGCGGGATGAACAGGCAGAGCGAGGACCCCGGGCGGGTGCGCGGCACCGGCGCGGCCGCCGTGCTCGCCTGGATGTTCGTCCTGGTCTCCCTGGTCGCGTGCTGCTCACCGCAGTCCGTGCGGCCCCACTCCTCGCCGGAGTTCGCCCCCGCCTCGGCGCTCGCGACGCTGACCGACCTCACGGTGGTCCGGGTCGTGGTGGCCGACTCCCCCGGCGACCGGGGCGTCGGTGACTCCTGCCACGACGCCTCGGACCACTCCGCGCCGGTCGTGCTGCCGGGCCGGATCGGCCCGGCCGCCGTCCCCTCGGCCGCCGTGGCGCTCCTCCCGGCCCGGCCCCTCACCAGCGGTGCCTCGATCCGGGGCCCCGCCGACGACGCGGTCGACGACGTCGATTCCGTACGCCTTCAGGTTCAGCGGACCTAGGACGGCCCGGGATGCCCCGTGCCCTTCACCGGCACGGCGGCTCCCTTCGCCGTACGCGCACCGTCCCGCCGATCCGATGAACCGAAGGACCCCTCATGGCTACCGCCAACAAGCAGAACAACGCCTCCGCCGCGCGCCGCGCCAAACTGGAGGAGGCCCGCCGTCAGGAGCGGGCCCGTGAACGCCGCTCCCGGATCATCACGCTCGCCGTCGGCGTCCTCGTGGTCGCCGGCCTCGTCGCAGGTGGCGGCTATCTGATGAACGCCGCCGACGAGCAGGACAAGGCCGAGGCCAAGGTCAAGACCTCGCCCGTCACCGGCGAGAAGAGCTGGGGCAAGCTCACGCAGAACCATGTGGAGAAGACCGTCGACTACCCGATGAACCCGCCGGTCGGCGGCGACCACAACCCGGTGTGGATGAACTGCGACGGTGACGTCTACACCCAGGCCATACCGAAGGAGAACGCCGTCCACTCGCTGGAGCACGGCGCGGTGTGGGTCACGTACACCAGCAAGGCGAAGCCCGCCGACATAAAGAAGCTGAACGAGCGGGTGTCGTCCACGCCGTACTCGCTGATGAGCCCGGTCGAGGACCAGGCGGCGCCGCTGATGCTCAGCGCCTGGGGGAAGCAGCTCACCGTGAAGAGCGCCACCGACGCCCGGGTCGCGAAGTTCTTCACCAAGTACGTGCAGGGCCCGCAGACCCCGGAGCCGGGCGCCGCCTGCACCGGCGGGATCGCCAAGTGACGTCCGCCCCGCGCACGTCGCGGCCCCTGGTGCTGGCCGGCGGCGCGGTGCTGCTGCTGGCGCTCGCGCTGATCGCGCTGACGTTCGTACGCCCGTCGACGTCGGCGCCCGCCACTTCGGCGTCCGTGTCGGCGCCGGCCGAGTCGTCGGCCGATGTGGGTTTCGCCCGCGACATGGCGGTCCACCACCAGCAGGCGGTCGAGATGTCGTTCATCGTCCGGGACCGCACCTCGGACGAGGCGGTGCGCCGGCTGGCGTTCGACATCATCAACACCCAGGCCAACCAGCGCGGCATGCTCCTGGGGTGGCTGGAGATGTGGGGCCGGGCAAAGAGCTCACCCGGACCTCCCATGGCGTGGATGGGGCACTCCTTCACCCCGCGCGGTGACGGCGCGCTGATGCCCGGCATGGCGACCGACGCCGAACTGGACGCCCTGCGCGCCGCCAAGGGCAAGGCCGCCGAGGTGCTCTTCCTGAAGCTGATGACCGCACACCACAAGGCCGGCGCCGAGATGGCCCGGGCGGCGGCCTCGGCGGCGGGCACCAAGGAGATCAGAAGCCTGGCTTCGGGCATGGCCCTGGCCCAGAAGTCGGAGATCGCGCTCATGGCGGACATGCTCGAGGAGCGCGGGGCGTCCGCTTCCTGAGACGGGCCGGGGCCGCCGGCCCCGGCCCGACACGACCGTACTGGCGTACGGAATCGCATAGGCTCAGGACCGATATGAAGAGCAACCTCACGCCGTTGGGGCCCAAGGCCGACAAGGACACCGTCCGGCGCAGCAATCTGAGCCTCGTGCTGCGGGCCGTCCGCGACGAGCGCGAGGGTGAGGCGACCCGGGCCGGTGTCGCGGCGCGCGTGGGGCTGACCCGGGCCGCCGTGTCCTCGCTGGTCGAGCAGCTGCTGGAGAGCGGCTTCCTCACCGAGTCCGGCAAGACGTTCAGCGGGCAGGCCGGCCGCCCCGGGACCGCGCTCAAGACGGCCCGCACCGGGCCGGCCGGGCTCGGGGTCGAGGTCAACATCGACTACGTCTCGGTGTGCGTCGTCGACCTGGCCGGCACCGGCCGGGTCCGTCTCACCGAGCACCTGGACAACCGGGGCACCCCGCCCGACGAGGTCCTCGCACGCGCGGCCCGGATCGCCGCGCGCACCCTGGACTCGGCGCGGGAGCAGGAGCTGTACCCGGTCGCCGTGGCCCTGGCGCTGCCCGGCCTGGTCTCGGGCGGCGCGGTGCGCCAGGCGCCGAACCTGGGCTGGAACCAGGTCCCGGCCGAGGAGCTGTTCGCCGCCGCGCTGGCCGTCGAGCACCCCGGCCACCAGGAGCTGCCGGTCCGCTCGGAGAACGAGGCGAATCTGGCGGCCCTGGCCGAGCTGTGGTTCGGCGGCCTGGAGCGCATCCGCAGCTTCCTCTATCTGACCGGCGAGATCGGCGTGGGCGGCGCGGTGGTCATCGACGGCGAGCTGCTGCGCGGGGCGCACGGCTTCGCCGGCGAGATCGGGCACGTGGTGGTGGACGCGCGGGGGCCGCAGTGCCGGTGCGGTTCGCGGGGCTGCCTGGAGCAGTACGCCGGACAGGCGGCGCTGCTGCGGGCCGCCGGGATCGACGGGGGCGGCGGCGGGCTCGGCGTCGCGGAGCTGGAGAAGCGGGTGCGGGCGGGCGACGAGCGGGCGGTCGGCGCGGTCGCGGAGGCCGGGCGGATGCTGGGCCGAGTGCTGTCGGGCGCGGTCAATCTGCTGGACCCGGACGCGGTGGTGCTCGGCGGGATCTACCGCAACCTGATGCCGTGGCTGTCGCCGCCGGCCGACGAGGAGCTGACGGGCCGGGTGGTGTCGGGGCTCTGGTCGCCCGGTGGCGGCCGGCTGCGCGCGTCGTCGGTCGCGGGCGACGCGGCACGGGGCGCGGCGGCGCTGGTGATGACGGACGTGCTGGCCGACCCGGTGGCGTACGCCCGCCCGGCGATGGCCTGAGCCGGCCGTACACGACGAGCAGAGGGAGCGGACGCACGGTGCGTCCGCCCCCTCTCTTCATCCACGGTGTCAGCGGACGCCGAGCAGGTGGTCCATCGCGAGCTGGTCCAGGACCTCGAACGCCATGCCGCGTGCGGCGGCCGCGTCCACGTCGAACTCCTCGAAGGCGGAGCGGTCGGCGAGCAGCCCGGCCACGCCGTCCTCGGCGGTGCGCTGCGCCAGCTCGTCCAGGCGGGAGGCGCGCAGGGCCTCCTGGACGGCCGGGTCGGCGCGGAAGGCGGCGGCGCGCTCCTTGAGGATCAGGTAGTTGCGCATGCAGCCGGCGGCGGAGGCCCAGACACCGTCGTAGTCCTCGGTGCGCGGCGGCTTGAAGTCGAAGTGGCGCGGGCCGGCGTAGTCGGAGTTCTCCAGGAGGTCGACGAGCCAGAAGGCCTGGCGCAGGTCGCCGGCGCCGAAGCGGAGGTCCTGGTCGTACTTGATGCCGGACTGGCCGTTGAGGTCGATGTGGAAGAGCTTGCCCGCCCACAGGGCCTGCGCGATGCCGTGCGGGAAGTTCAGCCCGGCCATCTGCTCGTGGCCGACCTCCGGGTTGACGCCCACCATCTCGGGGCGCTCCAGGCGCTCGATGAAGGCGAGGGCGTGGCCGATGGTGGGGAGGAGGATGTCGCCGCGCGGCTCGTTCGGCTTGGGCTCGATGGCGAACTTGAGGTCGTAGCCCTGCTCGGTGACGTAGTCGCCCAGCAGGTCGAACGCCTCCTTCATGCGGTCGAGCGCGGCGCGGATGTCCTTGGCCGCGCCGGACTCGGAGCCCTCCCGGCCGCCCCACGCGACGTAGGTGGTGGCGCCCAGCTCGACGGCCAGGTCGATGTTGCGCATGGTCTTGCGCAGGGCGTAGCGGCGGACGTCCCGGTCGTTGGCGGTGAAGGCGCCGTCCTTGAAGACGGGGTGCGTGAAGAGGTTCGTCGTGGCCATGGGGACGACGAGCCCGGCCGCGTCGAGCGCCTGGCGGAAGCGCTTGACGATGCCTTCGCGCTCGGTGTCCGAGGAGCCGAACGGGATCAGGTCGTCGTCGTGGAAGGTCACGCCGTACGCGCCCAGCTCGGCGAGGCGCTGGACGGAGTCGACCGGGTCGATCGCGTCGCGCGTCGCGTCACCGAAGGGGTCGCGGCCCTGCCAGCCCACGGTCCACAGACCGAAGGTGAACTTGTCCTCGGGGGTCGGTGTGAAGCGTTCCGTCATGGTGGTGCCGCCTTCGGGGCCGGGGTTCCGCAGCCGGTCGGGCGGCCGAACCTCTATTTGTTCACTGTCATGACTAATCATGCACGGACAGCCCGTGCGACGTAAAGCCCCCGGAGCGGAGGTGCCTGCGCGTGGCAGCCGGGCGCACGGGACAGGCCCTGTTCCGAAGGCACTCGATCGCGTAATTTGTTTTGCGCACGATCAAATACACGAGCGAATGAGGTCAGCCATGCCGCCGCATACCGTCGTCATCGGTGTGGACAGCTCCACCCAGTCCACCAAGGCGGCGTTCACCGACACCGCCACCGGCCGCCTGCTGGCGGTCGGCCGCGCCCCGCACGTCGTCACCGGCGAGGGCGGCGCGCGCGAGAGCGACCCCGAGGTCTGGTGGCAGGCGCTGCGCGACGCGGTCGCCGCCGGGCTGAAGGAGTCCGGGGTCGCGGCGGCGGACGTGGTGGGGATCGCGGTCGCCGGCCAGCAGCACGGCCTGGTCGTCCTGGACGCCGAGGGCCGCCCGCTGCGCCCGGCCGTGCTGTGGAACGACACCCGGTCCGCCCCGCAGGCCGCGGCCCTGACCGCCGCGCTCGGCGGGCCCGAGGCCTGGACCGCTCGCACCGGATCCGTCCCGGTGGCCGCGATGACCGCGTCCAAGTGGCAGTGGCTGCGGGAGAACGAGCCGGAGACCGCCGACGCGGCGGCCGCGGTGCGCCTCCCGCACGACTTCCTGACCGAGCGGCTGTCCGGCCGGGCCGTCACCGACCCGGGCGACGCCTCGGGCACCTGCTGGTACTCCACCGCGACCGGCGCCTACGACCCCGAACTCCTCGCGCTCATCGGCCTCAACCCGGCGCTGCTGCCCGAGGTCGCGGCGAGCGGCGCGGCACGGGTCGGTTCACTGACGGAGGCGGCCGCCGAGGCGCTGGGCCTGCCCGCCGGGATCGCCGTCGCGGCGGGCACCGGGGACAACA
>Ga0308176_10002459_pt1 | contig 11701 bp, 8 predicted proteins | sample PhyCR2_3_FD_203890 | JGI IMG/M metagenome (GOLD analysis project Ga0308176, IMG submission 203890) | Soil microbial communities from UC Gill Tract Community Farm, Albany, California, United States - DLSLS.C.R2 | ecosystem: Environmental > Terrestrial > Soil > Agricultural land | place: USA... | reverse complement strand
TGACTGAGGCCGCGCTCGATCTGTTCGCGAAAGAATATGCGCTGCATCGTGCCGACGAGGGGAGGGGTTACTCCCCCGATACCCTCCTGGAGCTGCCGTATGCGAAGGCGGGTCCCCACGCGGCGCAATGGCGCATCCGCGCGAGGACTTTCGAGGCTTTCATGCGGTTGCTGAGGCATACGTCGGCGCATCTGGGCCGCGCGCTGACCGTCCTCGACCTCGGGGCCGGCAGTGGCTGGCTCGCCTATCGCGCCGCGCTGGAAGGGCACCATGCCTTCGCTCTCGATATTCGTGCCGATACCGTGGACGGACTGGGCGCCGCGCGTCTTTTCCTCCGGAGCGCGTCGGCAATGGAGTGCATTGTTGCGCCGTTCGATGCCGTGCCGCTTCCCTCGGGGAGCATCGACATCGCCTTGTTCAACGCCTCGCTTCACTACGCGACGGACCTTTGCCGGGTCCTGCGCGAATCCACGCGCCTCGTTCGGCCGGGTGGGCTGATCGCGATCATGGACTCGCCCTTTTATCGGCGTGAATCGGATGGGCTTGCGATGATCGCCGACAAGAGGCGCAGCGCCGCGGAGCAGTTCGGCGCGCGCGCGGACGCGCTGATGGGACTGCCGTTCATTGAGTTCCTCACGCGCGAGCGCCTTCGCGAAGCGTCGCCGGAGCTTGTCTGGGAACGCCATCGCGTTTCCTATCCGCTCGCCTATGAGCTGCGCCCGCTCATCGCGGCGCTCAAGGGAAAGCGCCGACCATCGCGTTTCGACCTGTGGATCGGTCGGCGGCCATGATCCTGCTGATCAATCCGCGCGCAACGCGCCCCGAAAACCGCCGTTTCCCTCTTTCCGTGATGGCGGTGGGGGCTGCATTGCCGCCTGAGATCAGCTGGGAAATCATCGACGGCAACCTGCCTGATATGGACGTGGTGCAGACGGCCTCGGCCTGGGTGAAGTCGCAGGCAAGGAAAGGCGACCCGGTCGCCGTCTTTGCCCTGACCGTGATGCCCGGTCCGCAGCTGGTCAGTGCTGTGCCGATCTCGAAAGCGCTGAAGGCCAAGTTTCCGCATATCCCGATAGTCTGGGGCGGCAATTTCGGGAGCCTCTACCCCGAGCCAGTGCTGAACGCCCCTTATGTCGACTGGCTGGTCCGCGGACAGGGCGAGCAGACGTTTCGAGCGCTGCTGGAGGTCATTGCCGGAAGCCGCGATGCCATGACCGTTCCCGGCGTCGCCTTCCGCTTGCCCGACGGCTCACACCATATTGCACCGGAACGTCCGTGGCGCGGGCCGAACGAATTGCCGGAGCCAGCCTATAAGAAGATCGAGGTCGGCCAGTACCTGCGTCCGACGATCCTCGGGCGTCGTTCCGGTGTCTACCAAGCATCGATCGGCTGCCCCTTTGGCTGCAATTTCTGCGGGGTGATTTCGGTATTCGGCCGTCGAGAGAAGGTGCAGACGCCAGAACGTACCGCCGAGCACCTTGGCTTTCTCGCCCGCGAGCACGGCATGGATTCCGTGCACTTCTACGACAACAACTTCTTCCTCAACGAGGCACATGCGCGAGAGGTGGCGGCGGCGTTTCGTCCGCTTGGCCTGCGCTGGTGGTGCGAGGCGCGGGTGGACACGCTCACGCGCTTTTCGGACGCAACGTGGCAGGCACTGAAGGCGGCCGGCCTCACGATGATCTTTTGCGGCGCGGAGTCCGGATCGGACGAGGTGCTGGCAAAAATGAACAAGGGCACGACGACCGACCAGATCGCTCATGCCGCCGCCAAATGCCGCGAGTTCGGCATCGTTCCCGAATTCTCGTTCGTCTTCGGCGATCCGGACGAGGCGGAGCAGGAGATCGAGAATACGCTCGCCTTCATCCGCCGGCTGAAGGGGATCAACCCCGCGATGGAGCTGATCAGCTATTTCTATACCCCGACCCCTCAGCGAAAGGAGACCTACGGCGGCGTCGATGCGACCGGCACGACACCGCACACACTCGAAGAATGGATCCAGCCCGAATGGGTCGACTGGATGACCCACGAGAACCCGCGTACGCCCTGGCTCGAGCCTCGCCTGAAGGCGCGGGTCGACGATTTCGAGCTCGTCCTGAAAAGCCGGTTCCCTTCGGTGCATGACAAGCGAACCCGGGGCTGGGGGAAGGCGCTGGGCCGGCTCGCCGCCCGCCGCCGCTGGGCGGTCGGTCATTACGAAGACCCACGGCTGCTTCGAAAAATCCGGTCCCTCGCCCGGATCGTGCCAGACGACCGCCAGCTTTACGGGCATTTGCGCCCCGCCGCCGGCGAAATCGAGGTGCTGGCTAGCGGCTGATGCGGCCGCGCAGCAGCCGGTATGCGCGCGCCTGGTAAACCGGCCATAGACTCGACCCGGGGACAAGATCGGAGCCCAACTGGCGCATCCACCCGGATACGCCCGTCACCCACATGAAGTGTTCGCTGATCGATGTCCGGTCGATCCGTTGCGCGGTTGCGGGCTCCAGCCGTTCGACGATCCTGCGAACTCGCGGGGGCGCAGCCAGCGCACAGCGATCGAGGACTCGGCCCGGCACGGTCCCAGGCATGAGCTTCTCGCATAGGCGGAGCGCAGGATATGCTGCGCCAAGCGCGTTGGTCTGCTCGGCGATCCGCAGGAATTCGTCCCAGGACAGCACCCCGGCCGCCGAATCCTTTCGAATCACCAGGACAAGCTCGATCATCCGCAGAAGGGTGAGGCTGTGGAACCCGCCGCTTGCATGCACGGCCAGGTGCAGGAGGAAGAGAGGCTCCCGCAGCACCCCCGCCGTTGGGTCAAGGGGCCAGGGCTCGCACTCATCGAACGGGCGAGCGCCGTCCAGCCGCACTAATGGTCCCCCGGAGCTCGCCGAGAAATCGAGTGAGCTGTGCAAGTCGACCGACCAGGGATCGTCGGCGTGAACCAGCCACAACGATCCAGGGTCTGGCGCTTGTCCTGCAGGCGCCCAGCTGGATTCGCGGGCCTGGCACCCCACGCACTTGAAGCCGGCGGAGTCGAGGACAGCTTGCGCGTCTCCGGCTTCATCCGATCGGACGAGGAGGTCGAGATCGGACGAAGGCCGCGTTGCCGGATCCGGGAAATAAGCGTGTGCCGTGTGCCCGCCTTTCAGCACGAGCGTATCGAGACCAGCGGTTCGGAGGCGGCGCACGATCTCTCGCGAGAGCGCGGACACACGCGCATGGCGCAAACGCGATTGCTCGAGGTGAATGTCGAGGAGTGCACCCGTCTCGGCATCGGTCCGCAAGATTTCGGCCTGCACCCACCAGCCGAGAAGCGGCCCCACCCCGGTCGTGTAACATGCGAGCGAGAGTGCCTTCGTGTCACAAGGACTCACAAACGGCCGCTCTCCACCAAGGACGCTCGCCGCAACGCGGCTGATCTCCGTCGCCGCTTCGGCCCAGCTGGACTGCGGTACCTCCGGCCACAGCCATGCCGGGCTTCCGCTGCGCCGCGCCATTGTCCGGCGGGTGCGGAACTCCTCTGCATCGGTTTCGAATGCGGCCAACATCCCCGGGGTAAGTATCCCCGGGGAAGAGGATGGTGCAGTCTCGCTGTGCTTATCGCGCAGCCACGCGGACCAGCGGCGCGCGTGCCCGGAGCGCCACGCGGTCATACTTCAGACGGACGCGCGCGATATCGCGGTAGCGGCCCCTCAGATCGACATTGCGGGTGCAGGTGCCCGGCCTGAGATATTGGCGCGTGCCGACGTCCTGCCTCGCGCCGTTGCGGAACTCGACGCGGAAGTCGCGCAGATGCAGCGGCGCGTTGAAGGCGCAGAGGCGGATCTGGCGATAGGACTGCCTGCCCGGCACGTAGATTATGTCCCTATCCACCCGGCCGTTGACCACCTTATACCCGATCACATGCCAGCCGCGAGGCAGCCACTGCGCGGACGCGGCGGTGGTCGCGAGTGCAGCTACGCCGGCGGCAAGCGCAAGTTTCGTCAGTGTCATGCTTGTTCTCCTGTGATGTCGAATCCGAAGTGCAGGACCAATGCGCGGAGGGCGCTCACGGTTCGCAACTTGACGCATCTCAAGGGCAAACAGCCGTAGATGTCCGGCAGGTGAACGGCGGAGGAGCGTCAAAACGGGAAGAAGACGGTGATCGCCGCGACTGCCGCTGCCCAGGTGATCAGGTTGAGCGGCAGCCCCACCTTGACGAAGTCGAGATAATTGTACCGGCCGATCTGATAGACCAGCACGTTCGTTTGGTACCCGAACGGGGTGGCGAATGCGGCGCTGCCGGCGATCATCACGGCGACGAGGAAAGGGCGGGGGCTGACGTGCAGGGCCTCGGCGAGTGACACAGCGACCGGCGTGAATAGCACCGCGACAGTCGCGTTCGACAATAGCTCGGTGGCGAAGAGCGTCGCGCCGTATACCAGGATCAGCGCGAGCAAGGGGCTGAGGCCCTGGAGAGTCTCCACGAGCCATTCGGTGGCCGTCCCGGCGACACCTGATACGCGCAGCGCAATACCGAGAACGAGCATGCCCGCGATCAGCATGAGCACGTCGGCACGAAGCCCGCTGTAAGCTTCGTCGGCGGTGATCACGCGAAGCAGGATCAGCAGGACGGCTCCGGCAAGAGCGCAGGCCGCGATCGGCGCAACATTGAGTGCCGCCAACGCGATGACCGCCACGAAAACCGACACGGACACGAGCGCCTTGACAGGACGCAGCGGACGGTTCGCGGCGAACGCCGCCGGAGAGCCGACCTGACCGCCGGTAAGTCCCGCATCCTCATTCGCCCGTACGACTTCTTTCGAAGGTTCGGGCACCGGCTCCCCGGAATTGATGAGCCGGCCGCTGAACAGCAGCAGATAGAGTCCGCCCGCTATCGCAAGCGTCACCCCGACCGGAGTGATCTCGAATATCCCGAACTTCGGCTGGCCGGCGACGGCGGCCATATCGTTAACCAGCAGGTTGGTCGAAGTGCCGATGAGGGTGCAGCAGCCGCCAAGCACTGCTGCATGGGACAGGGGCATCAGATAGCGCTTCGGCGGAAGGTGCAGCGACTTCGCGGCCTCGAGTACGACGGGCGCGCTCAACACCACGATGGGTGTGTTGTTGAGCAGCGCCGACGCGGCTCCCGAAATGCCGATCACGATCCACAGTCCGACGCCTCCGATGCGGCGGCACAGCGCGACCAAACCTCTGATGCCCGCGTCAAGGAGTCCGGAAAGCTCCATCGCGTAAGCAATCACGAACAAGGAGGCGAGCGTCACGATTGCGGGGCTGGCGAATGCGCTCTGCACCTGAATCGGCCGCACGACGCCTGCCATCAGCAGCAGTGCGGCGCCCGTCAGCGCTACAATGTCCGACCGGACCTTGTCCCATATGAGCGCCGCAACGACCATCACCAGAACCGCCAGGGTGATCACTTGCGGACTGAGCAGCGCCGTCACGCCAGTCAGCCGACCGCGCCAAGCCAGATCGCTGCCGCGAGCGCCGCTGCCCCGAGGGACACGGCCGAAGCGATCAGCTCCAGGTTCATCTTTCGGGCACTCCCGATGACATGCGGGTTGAGGCGCTCCATCACCGCGCCTGCGCGCCGCACCGCCAGCCAGACGATCGCAACTCCAAGGAACAGGAACCAGCTTGCGATCGCACGCGGGGCCCAATCCGGCTGCATCTTGTTGAACAGCGCGTGGAACCCGACGCCGATCGCGATGCAGCCGATGCTTGTCCGCACCCAGCCGGCGAAGGTCCGCTCGTTGGCGAGCAGAGTCCGGTCCTCCGCGAGGTCGGTCCGCGAAAAAGGTCTGCTCCGCTCGTCCACCTGCAATGAACGCCGATCTTGCGTCGCTGTTTCGCAATTGGGTCCCTCGCCCGGCGAGGCAGCTTTCGATTCCGCTTCAAGACATGATAGTTGCGGAGCCGATGAACGAGGTATCGCGTCTCGAGGGCACCATCGACCCAGCTGCCGAGCCGAGACCGACGACCATCAAGCTCGATCTCGACGAGCTTAGGGCGAATCCAGTCTTCGATGGTCTGGGCAGCAGCATCACCAACAGGCTACTCTCCGCGAGTAGGGGGCTGCAGTACCGCGCCGGAAGCTTCATCGTTCATCAGGGCGGACGCCTGAACGGCCTTCACGTCGTGCACCGGGGACTGGTCGACCTCGCGCACGTCGACGGTGAGCATGAATGCGGCGTCCTGCTTCTGTCGACCAAGGACCTGCTCCTTCCTGCCTCCGCGTTGTTCGGCGAGCCGTCGATCGTTTCGGCCCGGGCGCTCACGACCACAAAGGTTGTCATCTTCGATGCGGCTGAAGTGCGCGCCGCGATGGAAGTGTCGCGGGTGCTTGCGAACAACGTCCTCAAGGCGATGTCGGGCCAGTGGCGGATGACGGTCCGCAATGTGCTGGATCTCAGCTGCCGCACCGCTGCCCAGCGACTCGCGGCCTTCCTGCTCCGCCTGATCGACCTTCAGGCGGATTCCGGCGCACCGATCCTGCCCATCGCCAAGCGGCACCTGGCAGCCCGCCTCGGGATGACCGCGGAGACCCTGTCGCGCATGCTTCAGGTCGTGGCCGACAATGGCCTGTACCTGCGCGGACGCACCATCATCGTGAACGACCGCGCCCGAGCCGAAGCATTTTGCGGGCCGGATCCATATCCGGGCGGCGATGAGCGCGGTTTGAACGTCTTCGCTCTCTGACCGTCGCGGCTGAACCGCCCGCCTGCCTCAGACCTTAAATTGCAACCTTGAAGGAACGGCCGCCGTGCGGCGGCTGTTTGGAGGCCGGCACTACAGTGCTGCTGGGGACCTGCAATGGCCGGCAAAGCGATTGACGAACATCAAGTCTCGGAACGCCACCCTTTAGCCGGCGCTCTCCTTTCCAACGTGAGTGAATGTGTTCGAGATGCTGCGGCAGGCGGGTAGGGGCAGGTGCCGCAGATTTTCGCACGCACGGCGGACACCTGGCTTCGCGCGGTCGCGACCGGCGCTCTTGTGGCGGCGGTCGGTTTTTTCCTCGTCGCGTTCGCCTTTGCCCGATCGCAATATTGGGACGTCGTGGCGCGCACGCCGCTTCAGCCCGTGCCCTTCAGCCACAAGCATCATGCCGGCGACCTTGGGATAGACTGCCGCTATTGCCACACGACGGTCGAGACCAGCGCCAACGCGGGCTTCCCCGCGACGCATGTCTGCATGACCTGCCATTCGCAGATGTGGACCAACGCCGCGATGCTTGCGCCGGTGCGGCAGAGCCTCGCCGAAAACCGGCCGATCGACTGGCGCCGCGTCGCCCGCGTGCCGGACTATGTTTATTTCCGCCACGACATTCACATCGCCAAGGGTATCGCCTGCGTCGAATGCCACGGCCGCATCGACCGCATGCCGCTGACCTACCGCGCCAAGGCGTTCGAGATGAAGTTCTGCCTCGATTGCCACCGCGATCCGGCGCCGCATCTGAGGCCGCGTGACGCCGTCTACGACTTCGACTGGAAGCTGCCCGCGGATCATGCCGTCCTCGGCCGCAGGCTGATGGCCGAATATCACATCAAGTCGCCGGCCGAGCTCACCTCGTGCGGGACGTGCCACCGATGAGCGGCAAGAGGTTCTGGCGCTCCATCGAGGAGTATCAGCAGAGCGACGCTTTCGTCGAGATGCTGAAGGCCGAGTTCCCTTCGATCTTCGAACTGTGGACGGTCGACCGGCGTGAGGTGTTGCGCGTCATGGGCGCCTCGCTCGCGCTCGCCGGCATGGCGGGCTGCAAGCCGGTGCGGTCAGACGATGTCGTGCCGTTCGTGAACCGGCCGGAAGGCATGCTGGAAGGCCGCGTCGAGCATTATGCCACGGCGGTCCTGTTCGACGGTTACGCGCAGCCCGTGCTCGCCACCACGTCTGGCGGGCGGCCCATCAAACTCGACGGCAATCCCGAGCATCCTGCCTTTCGCGGGGGAAGCACGCCCTTCATGCAGGCCGCGATCCTCGACCTCTACGACCCCGACCGCAGCCAGGCGCCGCTGATGGGCGGTCATCCGGCGAGCTGGGCGGACTTCGATGGGCAAATGGCTAGATGGCGCAAGGCGTGGCGGGCGAATCGCGGCGCAGGCCTTCGCCTGCTGATCGGACCGACGACCTCGCGGACGTTGCTGCGACAGATCGCGGAGCTGCGGGCAGCTCTGCCCGAAGTGCGGGTGCATTTGTTTGACCCCATGTCCAGCTATGCCGGAGCAGAGTCCCCGCGGCTGCGCCCGAAGCTCGAAGCCGCAAAATTGGTCGTCAGCCTGGACGATGATTTCCTGGGTGCTGGCCCGAGCCAGGTCACCTACGCCCGCGCATGGGGAGAACGCCACGGCGATGTTGCTCTCGATCAGCGCATGCGTTTGTTCATGGCCGAGACGACCCCCGCCCAGACGGGCGCCAAGGCCGATGAGCGCCTCGCCATTCCGCCGTCCCGCTTGCACATGCTGGCGCGGGCGATCGCCGGAAGCGGCGAAGTCATGCTGACCGCCAAGGAGCTCGCCTGGGCAAAGCAAGCTGCGCAGGCGCTGAAGGCTGCGCCTGGACGGTCGCTTTTCACCGTGGGGCGCTTCGTGCCGCCAGAGCTGCATGCGCTCGCGCTGCAGGTGAACCAGGCGCTCGGGAATGTCGGGCGGACGTGCGAGCTTTCAGCGCCGCTCGGCTTCGTTCCTGGCGTGGGGGAGTCGTTCCTCGACCTCGTTCGCGACGTCGAGGCGGGCCGCGTTTCCGCGTTGTTCGTGATTGGCGCGAACCCGGCCTATGCGGCGCCCGGCGACGTGGGTTTCGCGAGCCTCTACGCGAAGGTCCCCTTGCGCGTGCATGCCGGATTGCACGTCGACGAGACCGGGCGGCTCAGCAACTGGCACCTGCCGCTGCCGCACGCGTTGGAGGACTGGAGCGATGCGCGGTCGGCGGACGGTCTCGCGACTATCATTCAGCCCGTCGTCCGGCCGATGTACGACAGCCGTTCGGCGCATCAGCTGCTCGCCGCATTCGTCGCGGACGAGCTGCCGGATGCGCGCAAAATCGTGCGGCAGACGTGGAACCGGCAACTCGCCGATGATGCGGATTGGACCTCGGCCATCAAACAAGGGTTCGTGCCGATGCCGTCTGCCGCGGCGGCATCCGTCATTCCGTCGACCGATGTGGCGGACACGCCCAATCCTCGTAAGGGCGAAGTCGAGATCGTGTTCCGGCCTGACCCCACGATCCATGACGGCAGCTTCGCCAACAACGGCTGGCTTCAGGAGCTGCCCAAGCCGCTGTTCAAGACGACATGGGAGAATGTCGTCGCGATCAGCCCTGCGCTCGCGCGCAGAATGCAGGTGAACAGCGGCGACGTCGTCCGCGTCGAAACCAGCGGACGCGCTTTGGACGGACCGGCATGGGTGCTTCCCGGACAGGCGGCGAACGTAATCACGCTCTTCCTTGGCTACGGCCGCACGCGCGGAGGGCGCATCGGCACGGGCATCGGCTACGATGCGTACCAGCTGCGCAGCGCCACGCAGCCGTGGACCGCCGTCGGTACGGTGAAGCCGACCGGCGGCCACGTCGTGCTCGCCACGACGCAGGAGCATCACCTGCTCGATGCCGAGGGCGCCGACCTGGTGCGGACGGTCACCCCCGAACATCCGTCAGCACAGCTTGACGCCGACCGGAACCAGGACTCGATGTATCCGCCGTGGCCGGAGGACAAGCCCGCCTGGGGCATGGTGATCGATCTCGATCGGTGCATCGGCTGCAACGCCTGCGTCGTGGCTTGCCAGTCGGAGAACAATATCCCCGTCGTCGGCAAGGACCAGGTCGCGAAGGGGCGCGAGATGCACTGGCTCCGCGTCGATCGCTATTACGCCGGCGAGTCCGAGGAGCCGGAGACATACTTCCAGCCGGTGCCCTGCATGCACTGCGAGCAGGCGCCGTGCGAGATGGGGTGCCCCGTGCACGCAACGGTGCACAGTCCCGAAGGGCTGAACCTCATGGTCTATAACCGCTGCATCGGGACGCGGACCTGCTCGAGCTACTGCCCGTACAAGGTGCGGCGGTTCAACTGGTTCGACTATACGACCGACGCGCCCGCGCCCACCGAGGCGCAGCGCAACCCGGATGTGACGGTTCGCGGCCGCGGTGTCATGGAGAAATGCACCTACTGCATCCAGCGGATCGAAGCCGCCACCGTGCAGGCGGACATCGAGAACCGCAGTGTTCGCGACGGCGAGGTGACGACCGCGTGCCAGCAGGCATGTCCCGCTAAAGCCATCAGCTTCGGCAACCTGGCCGACAAGAACAGCGATGCGGCCAGGCAGCGATCGAGCCAGCGCAATTATGCGCTGCTGGCGGAGCAGGGCACGCGGCCCCGCACGACCTACCTGGCGCGTATCGCGGAGGAGGACGGCGATGGCGACTAGAACGCCCGTCCTTCCGCTCAACGAGTCGCTGCGCGACATCACAACGGAAGTCGGGCGCATCCCGCTGCGCTTCCCGGCGCGCATTCCCTGGCTGATCGCGCTGATCCTCAGCCTCGCGCTGCTCTCGCTGTTCCTCGCCTCGATCACTTACCTGTTTGCGCGCGGCGTCGGCATCTGGGGCCTCAACATCCCCGTGAACTGGGCGTTCGCGATCCACCTCTATGTCTGGTGGCTCGGGCTCGGGCACGCCGGAACGCTTATCTCCGCGATGCTGCTGCTGATGGGGCAGGACTGGCGCAACAGCCTCAACCGCTTCGCCGAGGCGATGACGGTTTGTGCCGTGATCTGTGCAGGGATGGAGCCGATCATCCATCTCGGCCGTCCGTGGTTCCTCTACTGGATGCTTCCGTACCCGGCGACGATGGGCGTGTGGCCGCAGTTCCGAAGCCCGCTCGAGTGGGACATCTGGGCGGTCCTCACTTACCTGATCGTCTCGGTGCTCTTCTGGTACATCGGGCTGGTCCCGGACCTTGCGACGGTGCGCGACCGCGCGAAGAAGCGCGGCTGGCAGGTGTTCTTCGGCATCTTCGCCCTCGGCTGGCGGGGCTCGGCGCGTCACTGGCAGGTCTGGCAGAAGACCTATCGCACAATCGCCGCGATCGCCGTGCCGCTGGTGGTGTCGGTGCACAGCGAAGTCTCGCTGCTCTTCGCGTCGGGGCAGATCCCGGGCTGGCACTCGACGATCTTCCCGCCTTATTTCGTGCTTGGCGCCGCATTCTCGGGCTTCGCGATGGTCGCGATGATCGCGATCGTGATGCGCCACACCTTCGGCCTCGGCCACATTGTCACCAAGCGGCACTTGGGCGTGCTCGCGAAGGTGCTGCTCGCGATGGGGTGGATGACGACTTACGGCTATGTCTTCGAAATTTTCGACGGTTATTATTCGGGCAACGCGCGCGAGATCGCCACCATGCACGACCGCTTCTTCGGTATTTATGCATGGAGCTTCTGGGGCGCGGTCATCTTCAATTTCGTTCCGCTGCAGGGGTTGTGGTTCGCGCGCGTGCGGCGAAGCCCTGTGCTGTTGTTCCTGATCAGCACCTCGGTCGTCGTCGGCATGTGGCTTGAGCGCTACATGATTCTCGTCACCAGTCTCTACAAAGACTTCCTGCCGTCCTCCTTCGGCCATTACACGCCGACCTTTTGGGACTGGAGTACCTATATCGGGATGCTCGGGCTGTTCATGACGCCGTTCCTGCTGTTCGTGCGCTTCCTCCCGTCGATCTCGATCTTCGAGGATAAGGAAG
>Ga0308176_10002458_pt1 | contig 11704 bp, 8 predicted proteins | sample PhyCR2_3_FD_203890 | JGI IMG/M metagenome (GOLD analysis project Ga0308176, IMG submission 203890) | Soil microbial communities from UC Gill Tract Community Farm, Albany, California, United States - DLSLS.C.R2 | ecosystem: Environmental > Terrestrial > Soil > Agricultural land | place: USA... | reverse complement strand
GTGCCGGCCGGTCAGCAGATACCCCTCGAGCCAGCCCTCGCAGGTGTGCTCGGAGAGGATCTCCATCACCCGGCCGTCGACGGCGAGGTGGTCGTCGTACGGCAGCGTCTCGGCGTTCCAGGTGCGGTTCGTGACCTCGAGGACGTCCTGCAGCCGGTTGGAGTTGTTCTCGTCGGGGGCGAACATCCGGAAGTTGTCGTCGTTGTGTGCCATCACGTCACGCAGGAAGCCGCCGAGGACCTTCGTCGCCTCGACCGACCCGGTCCCGGGGTCCTCGACCTCGACGGCGTAGTCGCGGAAGTCGGGCATCCGCAGGTCCCGCAGGAGCAGACCTCCGTTGGCGTGCGGGCTCGCGCTCATCCGGCGCTCACCGGCGGGGTGCAGGTCGGCGATCCTCGGGACCGGACGGCCGGTCTCGTCGAAGAGCTCCTCGGGCCGGTAGCTGCGCATCCACTGCTCGAGCACCCGGCGGTGCGAGTCGTCGCTGCGCGCGTTCGCGAACGGCACCTGGTGCGAGCGCCAGAAGCCCTCGACGCGCTGCCCATCGACCTCCTTCGGCCCGGTCCAGCCCTTGGGCGAGCGCAGCACGATCATCGGCCAGGGCCGGCGCGGCGGCGGCCCTTTGCGCGACCGCCGGGCCTCGGCCTGGATCTCGCGGATGTCGTCCAGGCAGCGGTCCAGGGTGGCCGCGAACGCCTGGTGCATCGATGCCGGGTCGGAGCCCGAGACGACGTACGGCGTGTGGCCGTAGCCGCGCAGCAACGAGAGCAGCTCCTCCTCGGGGATCCGGGCCAGCACCGTGGGGTTGGCGATCTTGTAGCCGTTCAGGTGCAGGATCGGCAGCACGGCCCCGTCGCGCTGCGCGTCGACGAACTTCGTCGAGTGCCAGCTCGTCGCGAGGGGACCGGTCTCGGCCTCGCCGTCGCCGACGATCGCCGCGACCACCAGGTCCGGGTTGTCGAACGCGGCGCCGTAGGCGTGCGACAGCGAGTAGCCGAGCTCGCCACCTTCGTGGATCGAGCCGGGTGTCTCGGGCGCGACGTGGCTCGGGATGCCCCCGGGGAACGAGAACTGCATGAACAGCCGGCGCATGCCCTCCTCGTCGTACCCGATGTTCTGGTAGACCTCGCTGTAGGTGCCCTCCAGCCAGGCCGACGCCACGACACCGGGGCCGCCGTGGCCCGGCCCGATGACGTACATCATGTCCAGGTCGCGCGCGGCGATCGCGCGGTTGAGATGGGCGTAGACGAAGTTGAGCCCCGGGGTGGTGCCCCAGTGCCCGAGCAGGCGGGGCTTGACGTGCGCGGGCTCCAGCGGCTCACGCAGCAGCGGGTTGCCCATCAGGTAGATCTGCCCGACGGACAGGTAGTTCGCCGCGCGCCACCACGCGTCGATGTCGCCGAGCATCCGCTTGTCGAGCGGCTTGCCTGTCACCGAGCTCCGGGTCTTCTCACTCATCTGCTGAGCATGCCCGACCCGGCGGCTTTCATTCGGTGCGGTCCGCCTGCTACCGCTCCTTGAGCGGGTCGTGGCCGATGCTCATCAGGCCGTGCCGCCAGCCCGCGTCGCCAGCGGTGGACTCCGGCTCGTCGCCGCGCTGCTGGTGCACCCGGTCGACGACCGCGCGCATCACGTCGGCGTCGTCCGGCGTCACGTCGGCCCGGCGCTTGCCCAAGATGGCCAACACCCGCTGGCCGGTGGGGGACCCGGCCTGGTCCGGCAGCTGCTCGTCGTCCGTTCCGGCCCGCTCCTCCCGCAGCCAGTCACCGAGCTCGCGGGACGTCATGTTGACGGCCCTGTGGAAGGCCTCCCACAGGTCGTCGTCGACGGCGCTGTCCGCCATGGCGGCTCTCCTCTCAGCTGATCGACGTGGGGAACCGCTGCCACACCCGGTGCTCGCCGAGCTGCTCCAGGATCCCGGACAGCACCTGCTGCGGGTCGTCCCCGGTCACCACGCCGACGCTACCGGTCGCGCAGCCGCTCGCGGTCAGCGCGTCGACGCCGGCGCCGTACGCCCCGATCACCTTGGCGTGCCGGTACGCCTCCTCCACGAGGAGCCTGACCCGGGGGTCGAGCGCGGTCGTGTCGGAGGCGCCGGCCTTCGCGTCGCGGGCGGTGACCGCGTCGGCCGCGGGTCCCGGACAGCCGGCCAGGAGGACGGCGTCGTACTCCACGGAGCGGCCGGTGGCGAACGTCCGCTGCACGGCGATGCCACCGTCGAGCTCACCGCCGCGCGGTCCGATCACCAGCGGGACCATGTTCGCGGCGAACACCGCCGACCGCACCTGCTCGAGACCGGACAGGTCGCCGTCGGGGTCGACGACGATGCCGATGGTCCGCCCGTCGCCCGGCCAGCTCCCGCCGACCTGCGAGAGCGCCTCGCTCGGGGCGACGTCGGCAAGGGTCCCGGTCGGCTCGGGCGCGGGCAGCCCCAGCCCGGTGGCGACCTGCTCGCACAGCACCGGGTCGACGTTGGCCAGCGCCTGCAGCTGCCGCTCCTTGATCGCTTGCTCGTAGCACTTGGCGAGCTCGAAGGTGTACGCCGAGACGATGTGCTCCTTCTCCACCGGGCTCATGCTCTGCCAGAACAGCCGGGCCTGGCTGAAGTGGTCGGCGAACGAGGCGGGCGCCCGTCGTACCTTCGTGGACTCGGCGACCTTGACGGGTGCCTCGACGAAGGCACCGGCGTCCTGGCCGGCCACGAAGGGGCAGCCGCCGTCCAGCGAGTTCGGGCGGTACGGCGCCGCGCCGCCGTGCACACCCTGCTGCATGAAGCCGTCACGGAGCATGTCGTTGACGGGCGCGTGCGGCCGGTTGACCGGGATCTGGTTGAAGTTCGGCCCACCGAGCCGGGTGAGCTGGGTGTCGACGTACGAGAACAGCCGTACCTGCAGCAGCGGGTCGTCGGTCACGTCGACACCGGGCACCAGGTTGCCGGGGTGGAAGGCGACCTGCTCGGTCTCGGCGAAGAAGTTCGTCGGGTTCGCGGTCAGCGTCAGCTGGCCGACCGGCTGCACCGGCGCGAGCTCCTCGGGAACGATCTTGGTCGGGTCCAGCAGGTCGATCCCTTCGAACATCTGGTCCGCCGAGTCGGGGAACACCTGCACGCCGAGGTCCCACTGCGGGTATGCGCCGGCCTCGATGGCGTCCGCGAGATCGCGCCGGTGGAAGTCCGGGTCGAGGCCGCCGAGCAGCTGCGCCTCCTCCCACGTCACCGAGTGCACGCCCAGCTTGGGCTTCCAGTGGAACTTGACCAGGGAGGTCTCGCCGGCGTCGTTGGTGAGCCGGAAGGTGTGGATGCCGAAGCCCTCCATCATCCGGAACGAGCGGGGGATGCCCCGGTCCGACATGTTCCACAGCGTGTGGTGCTGGGCCTCCGTGTGCAGCGAGGCGAAGTCCCAGAAGGTGTCGTGCGCGCTCTGCGCCTGCGGGATCTCACGGTCCGGATGGGGTTTCGCCGCGTGCACGATGTCCGGGAACTTGATCCCGTCCTGGATGAAGAAGACCGGCATGTTGTTCCCGACCAGGTCGAAGGTGCCCTCGTCGGTGTAGAACTTCGTGGCGAACCCGCGGGTGTCGCGCGCGGTGTCCGCGGAGCCGCGGCTCCCCAGCACGGTGGAGAACCGGACGAACACCGGCGTCTCCTTGCCCTCGGCGAGGAAGCCGGCCTTGCACACCGCTCCTGCGGTGCCGTAGCCGACGAACACGCCGTGCGCGGCCGCTCCACGGGCGTGCACGACCCGCTCGGGGATCCGCTCGTGGTCGAAGTGGGTGATCTTCTCGCGCAGGTGGTGGTCCTGCAGCAGCGTGGGCCCGCGCTCGCCGGCCCGCAGCGAGTGGTCGGTGTCGTGGAGCCGCAGGCCTTGCGCCGTGGTGAGGTAGGCGTCCTGCTGCCCCATCGCGGTCGCCGGGGCACCGGTCCGGGCGCCGGTCGGCGTGCGGGTGTCGGGCGACCCCTGGTCCGGCTTCGGCGGCAGCGGGTCGCGCGCCTCCACCGGCTCCTCGAGCGACGGCGGCTCGGGCGTCGGCTTGCCGGGGATCGACGGCTGCACCAGCTCGGCGGCCTTCTCGGCGGCCGTGCGCGCGAGGTCCCCCGCGACGTCCTTGACGGCTTCGACGGGCTTCTTGGGATCCATTGGGCGCGCGTACCCCTTGGGTTTGCGGGTATGCCTGGCCCATGGTCCCCGGCACCGGTGCCTCGTCGCGCCCCGGCGCCGCCGCGTGGGTCCCCGATGATCCCACCCCGGGGTCGCTGCGGGACGCCGTCCAGGAGTGTCGCGGCTGCGAGCTGTACGCCGACGCGACCCAGGGCGTGATGGGCCGCGGCCCGGTCGACGCGCCGCTGATGGTGATCGGCGAGCAGCCCGGGGACCAGGAGGACCGGCTCGGCGAGCCGTTCGTGGGGCCGGCGGGCAAGCTGCTCGACCGGGCCCTCGCCGACGCCGACATCGACCCGGAGAACGTCTACGTCACCAACGTGGTCAAGCACTTCCGGTTCTCCGGCACCCGCGGGAAGCAGCGGATCCACAAGTCGCCCAGCCGGGCGCACGTCGCGGCCTGCGGGCCGTGGCTGGTGGCCGAGCTCGAGCTGGTCCAGCCGACCGGCGTGCTGCTGCTCGGCGGGACGGCGGGCAAGGCGCTGTACGGCTCGTCGTTCCGCGTGGGCGACGCTCGCGGGCAGCGACAGGCCTGGCCCGAGGACATCGGCGGGGCGGCTCGCAGCGAGCACGTCCCGGAGTGGGTGGTCACCACGACCCACCCGTCGGCGGTGCTGCGCAGCCGGGAGCGCGACGCCGACTACGAGCTGCTGGTGCGCGACCTGCACGTCGTACGACAGGCCCTGCGGGAGGACTGAATCGACCTGCCGCCCGAGCGGCCCGCGGAGGAGGCGTCTCGGCGCTGCTCAGGTGGTCGGACGCGCCTGGGTGAGCGGTGACCCCTGCCGCGCGGCAGTGCCGTTGCGGCCGTTGCGGCCGTTGTGGCCGTTGTGGATGTGACGGCCGTTGCGGTCGTCGTCGGCGTCGGGCAGGTCGCCGTTGTCCACCACGAGCTGGGCGACGTCGGTCAGCTTGGTGTTGCTGTGGCTGGAGTAGCGGCGCAGCACCTCGAGGGCCTGGTCGAGCGACAGGCCGAACCTGTGCATCAAGATGCCCTGGGCGACTCCGATCAGGTGCCTGCTCTGCAGCGCGGTCTGCAGGCCGGCCACCGTCCGGGCCGCGTCCATCGCGTTCGCCGCGTGCGCTGCGAAGACCACGGCGACGTCGACGTCATCGGGCGTGAACGCGCGCGTGGAGCGTGAGTAGCAGTTCAGCGCTCCCAGCGTCTCGGTCGACGAGATCAGCCGGACGCTGACCACCGAGCCGACGCCCACCGCGGCGACCCGGTTCCCCCACCGTGGCCAGCGCGGGTCGCAGCGCACGTCCTGCGAGACGAAGCACTCGCCGTCCCGGATCGTGCCGAGGCTCGGCCCCTCCCCGAGCTCGTACTGCAACGAGTCGCAGAGCTCGGACTCGGGATGCGTCGCGGCGACGGTCTCGACCCGGTGCCGGCCGCGGCGCAGCGAGAGGCTTGCCCAGTCGCACCCGTCGACCACCTCGACGGCGCGCTCCGTCACGCGGTGGAAGCTCGGGAGCTCCCCGGCCTGACCCATCAGCTCCCGGCTGACCCGCGCGAAGAACTGTGCCGCCTGCGTGCTGTCGTGCATGCCCTCCCCAACCCGCGGGAAGTGTCGGCCTCCCGTCGGCCTACCCAGGAAGATAACCCGGGTCGACGTCCTCACCAAGGTCGCGCCGGAGGTCGGACAGGATGCGCGACAGCAGCCGCGAGACCTGCATCTGGGTGACCCCGATGTCGCTGGCGATCTCGGCCTGGGTCCAGCCGTGGAAGAACCGCAGCAGCAGGATCCGGCGGTCGCGCTCCTTGAGCTGGCGTACGGCGGGCCCCAGCGCGACCCTGGCCTCGGCTGCCGACTGACCGGCGTCGTCGTACCCCATCAGGTCGCCGATCGAGGTGCCGGCCTCGTCGTCCACCGGTCGGTCGAGGGAGGCGGGGGTGAAGCAGCCGTCCGAGGCCAGCGCCTCGGTGACCTCCTCGAGGGACTCGTCGAGGTAGGCCGCGATCTCGCTCGGGCGGGGGGACCGCCCGAGGGAGAAGGAGAGGTCGGTGTCCGCCGTGGCGATCCGGGACTGCAGCTCCTGGATGCGCCGGGGCGGCCGGACGGTCCAGCCGCAGTCGCGGAAGTGCCGCTTGATCTCGCCGCGGATCGTGGGCACCGAGTAGGAGAGGAAGTCGTTGCCCGAGGCGTAGTCGAAGCCCCGCGCAGCCTTCACCAGAGCCAGGTAGGCGACCTGCTTGAGGTCGTCCTCGGCGATGCCGCGTGAGCGGTACCGCGCGGCGAGGGCGTTCGCGACGCCCATGTTCAGGACCACGACCTCGTCGAGCAGGCGACGGCGCTCCAGGTCGTCGGAGGTCCCGGCGACGCGGCGGAGCAGATCCTCGGTGCGGTCGGCCCGCTCTGCGCGGACGCTCGTCCGAGCGGCGGCCGTCCGGGTCTGGTCGATGAGAGTAGGAGGGAATGCGGATGCAACAACGGAAGACATGTGCCCACCACCGGAAAAGGATCCCGCGAAGAGTTCGCAGGAGAGGCGCTTGCCGTTGGCTCCAGCAAGTGAGGTGGGTCAACCAGTCTGCTTCGGCGGGCCCGAGGGACGAGTAACGATCTACTCGTCAAGGACGGTACCCGTCCGACGGACGTTGTCGCTAGGGGTTCGGCACGATGTTCAGGAAATCCTCATGTCCTCGTGCGTCCCGCCCCGTCTCAGGGACGCTCGCCGGCGCCGGTCGCGGCCTCGTGGGTCCGGGCCGGGCCGCTGGTGGCGTCGGCCAGCGGCGGCGTCGGCACGTCGCTGTCGCTCGCGAGCCCGTCGAGGAACGCGCGCACCGCGTCGGTGGCGCTGACCCTCGGGGCCCAGCCGAGCTCGTCGCGGGCACGTTGCGTCGACATCATCGGGACGCTCATCAAGAGGTCGAACAGCTGTGGTGAGGCGGGTACGGCGTGCGCGGCCCAGGCCGCAGCCAGCCCCGCGCGCATCGCCCGGGCCGGTGCCGGCACCCAGCGGCCGCCGAGCAGGCCGCCGAGCTCGCGCGGCCCGAGCACCGGCTCCGACGCGAGGTTGAACGCGCCGCGGACGTCCCTGGTGACGGCGGCGGTGTAGCCCTCGGCGATGTCGGTGGTGTGCACGGTCTGCAGCCGCAGGTCGGCCGGCATCGGGACCACCGGGATCCTGCTGCGCAGCAGCGTGTGCGGCACCAGCGGCCCCATGAAGAGCCGCCGCTGCTGCGTCGCGGCCCTGGCCTGGAAGATGAACGCCGGCCGGACCCGGACCACCCGCCGGTCGGGGTGGTCGGCCTCGTGCGCGTCGAGCAGGCGCTCGACGTACGCCTTCTCGCGGCTGTACGCGGTCAGTGGCTGGCCGTGGCTGGGCCAGGACTCGTCGACAAGGTCGAGGCCAGCGCGGGGGGAGTAGACGCCGACGGACGAGGCGACGACCACGGCGGGCACACCCGCCCTCTCCACGGCGTCGAGCACCCGCGTCGTACCGATCACGTTGGCGCGCCAGGTGACCTCCGGGTGCCGGGTGGGCTGGAACAGCCAGGCCAGGTGCACCACGGCGTCGGCGCCCCGGAACGCCTTCGCCAGGTCGTCGGTGACGTCGGTGGCGAGGTCCAGGTGCACCCACTCGGTGCGGTCCGGGTGCCAGTCGTGCGGCCGGCGGGAGATGCCGACGATCGAGTCGACGCCGGCCTCCCGGCCGAGGCGCTCGACGAGCGCGCTGCCGACGTTGCCGCTGGCCCCGGTGACGACGATCCTCATGTCACGTCGGTTACCGATCCGGTGTGCGTCATGCGTTCCGGAGGGTGCGGCGGTCGTCGGGGAGCCGCAGGGTGCGACCGGTGCGGTCGAGGTGCGCCAGCAGGGGGAGCACGACACGGCGGCTCGAGGCGAGCGCCGACCGGGCGTCGCTGACGGTGAACGGCTGCGGCAGACCGGCCAGCACGGTCGTCGCCCGGTCGTCGGCACCCGGCAGCAGCACCGTCGAGTCGTCGAGACGGAGGAGGCGCCCGGCGGCGCCGAGTACGGCCAGGTCCTTGCGGTCCAGGCCGAGGTCGCGCAGCCGGTTCCCGTCGGGTGCGGCGAACGGCGCATCGGCCAGGTCGGAGCGGATCGCCTCGACCGCGTCCAGCAGCCGCTGCGGAAGGGGCGACGCGGTGCCGGTGACGACCCGGCCGTTCTCCGCCCGCAACGGCGGGCGCACCAGCGGTGCGACCAGCCCGGCCGGCACCCCGAGCGTGCGTGCGGCCGCGGGGACGGCGACGCCTTCGGGTCGCCGGCCGGCCAGCCCGGTGAGCGCCTCGGTCAGCTCGCGGGCGCGGGCCGCGGACAGCAGCCAGTCGCCGGCGCCCACCGTGCCCGGGGGCGGGCCGCCCGTGAAGCCCCGTCGCTCCAGTGCGGACCGGCTCACCTGCCCGCGCCGGTCGAGCTCACCGGCTAGCGTGCCGTCCGCCTCGGACAGCTCCTCGGCGCGCGCCGCTGCTGCACCCCGTCGACGCAACGGCGGAGGAGCCGGGTCCAGCACGGTGACGCCCCACAGCCCGCGGCTGCCCGGGTCGCGCAGGAGCGCCCGGTCGTGGACGCGCAGCGGCAGCGGCCGGTCCAGGCTGAGCCGCACCAGGTCGTCGCCCAGCGGGCGGGCGTGCACGCCCACGGACGCGGCGCCGATGTGCAGCAACGGCTTCTCCGGCACCGACCCCGGCCGGGTCAGGCGTACGTCGACCAGGCGCGTCGGCTCGAACGCGCCGGGCGTGCACAGCACCGACCCGCGGTCCACGTCGGCCGGGGCCTTCCCGCCGAGGTCGAGCGCGACGCGCGCGACGCCCAGGGCCGCGTCGCGTTGCGAGCCCAGGCACTCCAGGCCGCGCACGCGGACGGTGGCGCCGCCCGCCTGAAGCGTCTCGCCGACCCGGACGGTCCCGGCGGGCAGCGTGCCCGTCACCACCGTCCCGGCACCCCGGACGTGGAACCGCCGGTCGACCCAGAGCCGGACGTCCGACGCCGGGTCGGGCGACGGCACGGCCGCGAGCACAGGGACCAACGCCTCGCGCAGGTCGTCCATGCCGGCCCCGGTGCGGCCGCTGACCGCGACGCCCGGACAGCCCGCCAGCGAGGTGGCGTCGAGCTCATGGCGCGCCCGGGCCATCGCCGGGGCCGGGTCGGCCAGGTCGCTGCGGGTCACGACCAGCACTCCGTGCCGGACGCCGAGCGCGTCGAGCGCTGCGAGGTGCTCGGCCGCCTGCGGCATCCACGGGTCGTCCGCGGCCACGACGAACAGCACCGCCGGCACCGGGCCGACGCCGGCGAGCATGGTGGCGACGAACCGCTCGTGTCCCGGCACGTCCACGAACGCCACCTCGTCGTCGTCCGGCAGGCCGGGCAGCCGGGTCCAGACGTAGCCGAGCTGGATCGACAGGCCGCGCCGGCGCTCCTCCTCGAGCCGGTCCGGCTCCATACCGGTCAGCGCGCGGACCAGGGTGGACTTGCCGTGGTCGACGTGCCCGGCAGTGGCGACGACATGCACGCCCCGAGTGTCCTCTGCGTCGCAACCGGTGCGCCGGCCGGGCGTCAGCGGGTCCGCGCCGCAGCGAGCGCGCGCCGGACGGCGCCCGCCAGCCGTGCGTCCTCGTCGGCCGGGACCGCGACGAGGTCGAGCAGCAGGCGGCCGGACTCCACGTGCCCGACCACGGACGGGTCGCCGGTGCGCAGGGCGGCCGCGAGGTCGGCGGGCAGCGCCACTGCGGCGCTCGGCAGCGTGACCCCGGGCGCGCCGCCGCCGCCGACGGCGGCCTGCGAGTGCACCACCTCCGCGGGCTCGCCGATCGCGGAGGCCAGCTCCCGGGCCCGTCGCAGGAGGTCGGCCGGGTCGGTGGCGAGCGCGGCCGGCACCGGTGGCGTCGGGCCTGCCAGCGTGGCCTCGAGAGCGGCGAGGGTGAGCTTGTCCACCCGGAGCGCCCGGGCGAACGGGTGACGCCGGAGCCGCTCGACCAGGTCGCGGTCGCCGAGGAGCAGCCCGCACTGCGGCCCGCCGAGCAGCTTGTCGCCCGACGCCGTGACCAGGTCGGCTCCGCCGCGCAGCCAGGTGGCCGCGTCGGGCTCGTCGCGCAGCCGCGGGTGCGGAGCGAGCAGGCCCGAGCCGATGTCGGCCACCAGCGGCAGGTCCGGCCGCTTCAGCGCGGCGAGCTCGGCGACCGGCACCGAGGAGGTGAACCCTTCGACGCGGAAGTTCGAGGGGTGCACCTTGAGCACGAGCGCGGTGTCCGGCCCGATCGCGTCGGCATAGTCGGCCAGGCGCACCCGGTTCGTCGTGCCGACCTCGCGCAGCCGCGCTCCCACCGACTCCAGCAGCTCGGGGATCCGGAAGCCGTCGCCGATCTCGACCAGCTCGCCGCGCGCGACGACGACCTCGCGACCGGCCGCCAGCGCGCAGCCGACCAGCGCCAGGGCGGCGGCGCCGTTGTTCACCACGTGCACCCCACCCGCGTCCGGTACGACGGACGCGAGCACGGCCATGGCGGCAGCCCCTCGACGACCTCGCCGACCGGTGACCAGGTCGAGTTCGACGTCGGTGCTTCCGGCGGCGACCGTCAGCGCCTCGGTCGCCGCCTCGGACAGCGGCGCGCGACCCAGGTTGGTGTGCACGACCACGCCGGTGGCGTTGACGACCCGACGCAGCGAGACCACCGACGAGGGCAGCGCGTCCACGACGGCGTCCACCACGTCCTCGGGAGCGACCTCGCCGCGTCGGCAGGAGTCCAGCACCTCGGTGACGACCTGCTTCACGCGCGGCCGCCCGAGCCGTTCGGCCGCCTTGGCGACGCGCGGGTCGGCCAGCACCGCGTCGGTGCGCGGCGTACGCCGCCGGGGGTCGTCGCTGCTCACGGCCCTCCTCGTGTCTGGCGGAGGCGGACGGGAATCGAACCCGCCTGACCGGGATGCCCGGCCACTACGGTTTTGAGGACCGCGCCCGTCACCAGACGAGAAACGCCTCCGCGGCACACCCTAGAAGCCGCTGGAGCGTTTAGCATCGGCAGGCCGGGGAAACTCCGGGAACAGCCGGGTCGGCGCCGGCCGGAAGGGGCGAGCGTGAGCGAGCAGACGATGCTCCCGTGGCCGCTGCTGCGGCAGCTGACCGGGCGCGACCGGCTCGGGCGTGGCACGGCTTCCATGTCGAAGCGCAGCCGGACCCTGACTCCGCGCACCAGCACCGCCGACCGGATCGTGGACTCGGTCTGCCCCTACTGTGCGGTCGGCTGCGGCCAGAAGGTCTTCGTCAAGGACGAGAAGGTCGTCCAGATCGAGGGCGACCCGCGCAGCCCGGTCTCGCGGGGCCGGCTGTGCCCGAAGGGCAGTGCCAGCAAGCAGCTGGTCACCTCGCCCACCCGGGTGACCAAGGTCCGCTACCGGCGGCCGCACGGCACCGAGTGGGAGGACCTCGACCTCGACACCGCGATGGACATGATCGCCGACCGCGTCATCGAGACCCGCAAGCAGTTCTGGCAGTGGGAGGACGAGCAGGGCCGTCGTACCCGGCGGACCATGGGCATCGCCAGCCTCGGAGGAGCGACCCTCGACAACGAGGAGAACTACCTC